>Ga0105044_10009444_pt1 | contig 13339 bp, 12 predicted proteins | sample MAT01_FD_78092 | JGI IMG/M metagenome (GOLD analysis project Ga0105044, IMG submission 78092) | Freshwater microbial communities from Lake Fryxell liftoff mats and glacier meltwater in Antarctica - MAT-01 | ecosystem: Environmental > Aquatic > Freshwater > Ice > Liftoff microbial mat | place...
CCAGTAGCCAGGCCTGCCGCTTACCCCGCCAAACTCTTGCTCGCCTGTTCCGTCGTGTCGCGAGAGAGGCCGGGCTGCATCAGGATCCGCTCCAGCGCACTGCGCATCATATCCTGCCGCACCGGATTAAAGCGTTGCCAGCGGCCGAACGGCGGGATCATCCGCGCCGCCGTCTGCGCATTTTTGGGGTCAAGCGCGATGATAAGGTCGGCCAGCAGGCGATAACCGGCGCCGTCGATTTGATGAAAGGCCGCCTGATTACCCGCAAACGCCCCGTACAGCGACCGCACGCGGTTGGGGTTGGTAAGGGTGAAGTCTGGGTGCTGTGCCAGCATCGCAACCGCCGCCACCGTATCATCGCGCAGTGACCACGCCTGCACCTGGAACCATTTGTCCAGCACCAGCGGATTGCCGCGATAGCGCGCATAAAACCCATCCAGTGCCGCCGCGCGCTCAGCGCTGTCACCGTTCGCCAGCGTGGTCAGCGCGCTCATCCGCACGGTCATCCCGTCAGCCTGGATAAAGCGATCCATCGCCAGCGCCGCAGCATCCGCAAAGCCCGCCGCATTGAGGAAGGCCAGCGCCGTCGCCACCAGTCGCCGTCCGCCCTTTGCCGCCGGGTTCAGGTCGGAGGCCGGCGGGATAGGCCGGGCCAGCAGGGTGCGCCACTGGCTTTCCAGCGCCCGGCCAAGCGCGGCCTGTAAAGCGGTCCGCGCACGGCGGATAGCGGCGGGATCGACCACCATCATCTGATCCCCGACAAACGCCTCGCTGGGCAGCAGGATCGCCTCGGCGACAAAGGCTGGATCATGGTCCGCATCGTGCAGCAGATTGGCGACGGCATCAACAACCGGTGCAGTATCACCCCCACCCGCAACCGCCGCAACCAGATGATCGAGCATCAGTTGTTGCAGCGCTTCATAGCGGGCAAACGGGTCGTCATCCTGGGCGGCAAGCCACGCGAGTTCCCCAGGTGCACGGTCGAAATCGATAATCACCGGCGCCGTGAAGCCGCGATTGACCGACAGCGCAGGCCGCGCAGCAAAGCGGCCAAGCGGGATGCGCGTCACCGCATCCCGCAATTCAACCAGCGTTTCGACCAGCGCCTGATTGTCACCACCGGTGCCATAGGCTGCGATGCGCAGCGGGATATGCACTGGCTGCTTAGCCCGCTGGCCCGGCGTTGGTGGCACATGCTGTTGTGCAACCAAGGTCCAATCGCCGTCCGCCTGCTCGACGGCCAGTTTTAAGCGCGGCGTTCCAGCCTGTTCATACCAGCGGCGAAATTGCGCCAGATCAACGTCGCCGCCTGCTTCAATAGCGCGCACGAAATCTTCGCAGGTCGCCGCTTCGCCGTCGTGGCGCGTGAAATACAGGTCGGTTCCGCAGCGGAACCGTTCCGGACCGATCAGCGAGGCCATCATCCGGATAACTTCCGCACCCTTGTTATAAACAGTGGCTGTATAAAAGTTGCTGATTTCCTGAAAGCTGTCCGGACGGATCGGGTGGGCCAAAGGCCCGGCATCTTCGGGAAACTGTGCGGCGCGGAGCAGGCGCACATCCTCGATCCGCTTGACCGCGGCCGATCCTTGGTCCGCCGAGAAACATTGGTCGCGGTAAACCGTGAACCCCTCTTTCAGGCTCAGCTGGAACCAGTCGCGGCAGGTGACGCGGTTGCCCGACCAGTTGTGGAAATATTCATGTGCAACCACACCCTCGATGCCATCAAAATCAATATCGGTCGCGGTGTCAGTATCGGCAAGGATATAGCGGCTGTTAAAGACATTCAGCCCCTTATTTTCCATTGCACCCATGTTGAAATCGGCAACTGCGACAATGTTGAACACGCTCAGATCATATACGCGGCCATAGACGCGCTCGTCCCACGCCATCGACGCTTTCAATGCCGCCATCGCATGGCAGGTACGTTCGACATCCCCGTCGCGCACCCAGATGGCGAGTTCAACATGCTTGCCGGTCATTGTGGTGAAACGGTCGTGGTTCGCCACCAGGTCGCCTGCGACGAGCGCGAACAAATAGCTGGGTTTGGGCCACGGATCTTCCCACACCGCCCAGTGCGTGCCGTCGCCGTTATCGCCCGCGTCGATGCAATTGCCGTTCGACAGCAGCACTGGAAACTGCGCGGCATTGCCGGTCATGGTAACGCGGTAACGGCTCATCACGTCGGGGCGATCAGGGTGGAACATGATGCGCCGGAACCCCTCGGCCTCGCACTGGGTGCACAGCATGGCGTTTGAGGCATAAAGCCCCATGAGCTGGCTGTTGGCGCTGGGCGCGATGTCGGTGTCGATGCTGACCATGGCTGCGGTTCGCGTGCCAAGGTCCAGCACCAGATCGGGGCCGGCCATGCGCCAATCGGCAAAATCCACTCCGTCCACTCGAACAGCCAGCGCGGTCAGCCCATCGCCGCGCAGCACCAGCGGGGCGCTGGCCTTGCCCGCCGGATTTCGTTCAACCGTCAACTTGGCCGAAACCCGGGTTAAAGCGATCCCCAGCGCAAAATCCAGCGTCACTTCGGGCACCAGCCAGTCGGGCGGCTGATAATCGCCGCGATGGATGGTAACGGGCATGGGCGGAATCGCAGAAGCATCGGTCATGGTATGATGCTCTATGCGGCGACGCAGAGCTGCGCAATAAGGGGCAAATGAGCAAGCTGTTGATATTTGGTCTGGGCTATACCGCATCGCGCTTTGCCGATCGGATGGCGGCGCGCGGGTGGGAGGTGTCCGGGACCACCCGCGATGGCCGGTCAGGCAGCTTGCTGTTTGCGGATGAAACAGCGGTCCGGGCCGCAATTCGCGGTGCCACCCACATATTGTCCTCAGTCCCGCCTGATGGCGACGCCGACCCGGTCCTGACACGCTATGGCAATGCACTGGCGCTCGCCCCTGCGCGCTGGCTTGGCTATCTCTCCTCCACGGGCGTCTATGGCGATGCACAGGGGGCGTGGGTCGACGAAAGCGCGCCTGTCGGTATCGGCCGACGGACCGCCCGTGCCGATGCTGACCTGGCTTGGCAGGCGCTGCGCAGCGACATCCACGTCTTTCGCCTGCCCGGCATCTATGGCCCCGGTCGCAGCGCGCTTGACCGCGTGCGTGCAGGCCGGGCGCATCGCATCAACTTGCCGCAGCAAGTGTTCAGCCGGGCGCATGTCGACGATATCGTCAGCGCCCTGATCGCCAGCTTTGCCGGGCCAGCCGGGGTGTATAATATTGCTGACGACCAGCCGTGCAGTCAAAATATGGTGATCGAAGGTGCGTGCGACCTGCTTGGCCTGCCATGGCCGCCGCTGCAAACCATCGACGCCGCCGGCCTGTCACCAATGGCGCGTGGATTTTACGCCGAAAACCGCCGCGTCGCGAACGGCAAGGCCAAACGCCTGCTGCGCTGGACACCCAATTTTCCAACTTGGCGCGAGGGGCTGGCCCAGTGCCTGGTCGCCGATCGAGGGCAATTGTGACGGCAAAACCAGCAGCAAATTATTTGGGTGGATAAATCTGTGGCTGCCCGCCCTGCCTCAATCGTCTCGTCTCAATCACAACCGCAACGATCAGACAACAACCTCCAACGTATGGATCAATAGACCCACCAGTCCGCCAACCAATGTGCCGTTGATACGGATAAATTGCAGATCGTCGCCAACTTCGCGTTCCAGCCGGTCGGTGATGGTGCGCGCATCCCAATCGCGGATGGTGTCGGACACCAACCGCAGCGCGGTTTCGCCATAACTGTCCGCCATGCCGACAACGGCGCGGCGCGAATAACGGTTCACGGTGCGACGAATGCCCGGATCTTCGCCCAGCGCCGTACCCAGCTGGCGCACCAGTTCGCCGATGCGGCCCGCCAGCACAGTTTCGGGGTCGTTCGCCGCGCGCAGCAACGCGCCGCGCCCCTGTTCCCACAATCCATCAAGCCAGCGTTTGACCGCTGGGTTCGCAAGCAATTCGTCGCGCACCCGTGCAACCTGCGCCTGCCGGTCGGCGTCGTGCTGCAAGTCAAAGGCAAGCCGTTCGAGGCTTTCCTCCACGCGCATGCGGATGGGGTGTTCTGGTTCGGCGGCCATATCCGCGAGCAGTTTCTGCAAACCCGCGACGATCCGGTTCGATATCGCTTCGTCGATCCCGGTCAGGCGGACGATAGTGCCCGAATTGTCGTGGACCATCTGGTGAATCAGTGCGGCGTTGAGATCGAGCGTCTTTGACCCCCATTTGACCATGCCGTCGAGCAGAGGCTGGTGCCGCCCTTGGGCAATCGCGGCGCTCAGCGCCTGGCCCAGCATCGGGCCAAGATTAACCTCACGCAGGCGGTCGGCCAGCGCGGATTTCAACATTCCGCCCAGGCGGTCCTGATCCAGCGCGCCCAGCGCCTCTGCCAACATCCGCGATGCGCCAAGCTTTAACCGCCCGCCGCCCTCTGCCGGTTCGGCCAGGAAACGACCGACTGCCCCCGCAACATCGACGCCGTGCATCCGCCGCGCAATCAGACGCGGAATCAGGAAATTCTTGAGCAGGAACGCCGCCAGCGCATTGCCAATCCGTTCCTTGTTGCGCGGCACGATGGCGGTGTGCGGGATCGGCAGTCCCATCGGATGTCGGAACAGCGCCGTGACCGCGAACCAATCCGCTAGCCCGCCGACCATCGCGGCCTCAGCAAATGCGCGGACAAAACCAATCGCCGGGTGAACATCGGCCCAGGGTTTCAAGCCAAAAAAGATGATCGCCATCACCAGCAACATGCCGGTTGCAACCGCCCGCACATCCACGCCCCGCCGTACGGGGATCGATACACCAATGGGCCTCATGCTATTCGATGATTCGTTCATTCACCTGAAATGGGGAAGGATGCCCGGCGGCGCAACCGCGTGTGTTCCTTATTCAGCCGGTTGCGGGGCCGTTTTGCCCGCTGCATCATCACCGTCACGATAGGTGATGAACCGGCCCGAGAAGCGTCCGATGCGCTTTTCTATGCTGTCCGCCAGGCTGAAGCCCGCCGGCACGATCAACAACGTCAACAGCGTCGAGACGATCAGTCCGCCAATCACGACAACGCCCATCGGCGCACGCCACGCCCCGTCGCCCGTCAGCGACAGCGCTGTCGGCACCATGCCTGCGGCCATGGCCACCGTGGTCATGACAATCGGCTGCGCCCGCTTGCGTCCGGCATCGATCAGGGCAGTATATTTATCGACGCCGCGCTCCATCTCTTCAATGGCGAAATCGATCAGCAAGATGCTGTTCTTGCCAACAATGCCGAACAGCATCAGCAGGCCGATAAACACCGGCATCGAAATTTCCATTCCTGCCAGGCCAAGGCCGATCAGCCCACCAAACGGCGCCAGTAACAGCGACAGCATGTTGACCAGCGGCGACAGGAAACGGCGATACAGCAGAACCAACGTCGAAAAGACCAGCAGCAGGCCAGAGACTAACGCAATGGCAAAGTTGATCATCAACTCCTGCTGCCATTTCTGGTCGCCTTGCACGATCTTGCGGATGCCATTCGGCATCGTTTTAACTGCTGGCAACGCGTCGATTTTTTCCTGCGCGTCGCCCGTCACAAGCCCGGGGGCAAGGTCGGCGCCGACGACAACACGCCGCGTCTGATTATAGCGGCGAAGCTCGGTCGGCCCGGCGCCAAAGCTGATCTTGGCCACCGATTTGAGCGGCACTGTTGCCCCGTCTTGCGTCGGCACCGGCAAATTTTCGAGGGTTGCCAGGCTGCGCCGCGAATTTTCGGCGAGCAGCACGCGAATCGGGATCTGACGGTCCGACAGCGAGAATTTCGCAGCGTTCTGGTCAGTATCGCCAATTGTCGCGATGCGGATGGTCTGTGACAGCACCGCCGTCGTCACGCCAAGGTCAGCGGCCAGATCAAGCCGCGGTTCGACGATGACTTCGGGGCGCGGGATGTCGCCTTCGATAAGCGGATTGCGCAACTCCCTCAGCCCCGACATCTGTTTCACAATCTCACGCGCATGACGCTCAAGCGCGACGGGATCATCACCGCCGATTATAAAGGTGATGTCGCGGCCGGAAAAACCTTCCGACTGGCTTTGGAACCGCACGCGCGCATCAGGGATTGCCGCAAACTTTGGCTGCAACACCCGCTCCCACTCGACGCTTTTCATGGCGCGATCTTTGTTCAGCGTTACATAAATGCTGCCGCCGCCAACATTCACCTCGGCAAAGGCGTTCTTCACATTCTTGTCGGTATCCAGGATCTGCGTGACTTGGCTGGCGATATTCTCACTCTGCGCCAGTGTCGAACCCGGTGGCAATTCATAGGCAACCTGGCTGTAATCGCTGTTGATTGTCGGCTGGAACTGCTTGGGGAGCAGTATGAACAGCCCAACGCTCGCAGCGAAAGCAGCGGCCCCAATCCCAACCATCGTCCAGCGGTGACTGAGCGTCCATTTAAGCAGATTTGCATAACGCTCGATCCACACACCGCTGGCATGATCCGCCTCGCCAAAAGATTTGAGGAAATACGCAGCCATCATTGGTGTGATCATGCGCGCAACCGCAAGGCTCAGGATCACGGCAACAACCACGGTCATCCCGAACTGGACAAAGAATTGCCCTGAAATCCCAGGCATTAATGCCACGGGCAGGAAGACCGCGACAATCGTCATCGTGGTTGCCACGACCGCCAGACCAATTTCGTCGGCAGCATCGATGGACGCCTGATAGGCCGATTTACCCATCCGCATATGCCGGACGATATTTTCAATTTCCACAATCGCATCGTCGACCAGCACCCCGGCAACAAGGCTAAGGGCAAGCAAGGACAAGCTGTTGAGCGAAAATCCCATCAGTTCCATGAAGAAAAATGTCGGGATTGCCGACAATGGAATCGCAATCGCACTGATCGCCGTGGCGCGCCAGTCACGCAGGAACAGGAACACCACGATGATGGCTAACACTGCGCCTTCGATCAGCGCCATCATCGATGAACTATATTGTTCCTTGGTATATTCTGTGCGGGTAAAGAGTATTTTGAAGTCAACCTTGGGGTTATCCTTCTTAATCTGGTCCAGAATTTTCATCGCTTCGTCGTGGACGGTAACGTCCGACGAACCGCGCGCTTTCTCGATAGAAAAGGATAACACCTGTTTGCCGCGCATCTTGGCCAGATTGCGCTGTTCGGCATAGCTGTCGGATACGGTTGCCACATCGGTCAGGCGGATGGTTTGGCCATTGCCCAGCGCCAGCCGCGTTTCGCCCAATTGATAGGCCGAACCAGCATTGCCCAGCACGCGCACGGCCTGTTCCGACCCGGCAATTTCGGTGCGACCGCCAGCGGCGTTCAGATTGGTCTGACGCAACTGTGCGTTCACCTGGCTGGCGGTGATACCATAGCTTTGCATGCGGGCGGGATCCAGGATGACGCGAATCTCGCGGTCAACCCCGCCCGAACGGCGCACCTGTGCCATGCCGTCGATCGACAGCAATTCCTTGGCCACCGTATTGTCGACGAACCACGACAACTGCTCCAGGCTCATGTCGGTGGTTTCGACCGCGAAATAGGTGATCGGACCGCCAGCAATATCGACGCGCACGACTTGCGGTTCAAGAATGCCGTCGGGAAGATCGCCGCGAATCTGTGACATCGCCTGATTAACGTCGTTAAACGCGCGGTCAATTGGGGTGCCGATATCGAACTGGATGAAGGTGCGGCTGTTGCCTTCCCCCACATAGGAGGACATTTCGTCAACGCCGTTGACCGAACGGACGGCGGCCTCGACCCGCTGGGTTACCTGTGTTTCCAGTTCGGAAGGCGCGGCACCGGGCTGCGCCACGATCACTGCACCGCCGGAAAGACGATGTCTGGATTATCGTTCACATCCATGCGGTTGAAACTGACAATGCCCGCCAGCAACAACAGTGTGAAAAAGACGATGGGCGGCACCGGGTTGCGGATTGACCATGCAGATATATTGCGGAAAGCCATCGTCAGATCCTTTGACCGGCGCGAAACCGCGCGCCGTTATCCTATTGTCGTGCTGCGGCCTTTTGCAGCACGGGTTTTACCTTGTCGCCCGGGTTCAGGAACGAGCCTGCCAGCACGACAACGCGCTCTGTGCCGTTCAACCCGGCCGCAATCGCCACGCCGCTGTCATTGACCGACCCGATGGTGACTTTTTGACGCTGAACGACATTATCCTTGCCCACGACATAGACATAATTGCCCTCGGCGCCAGAAAGCACCGCGCTTTCGGGTAGCAACGGCGACTGTCCGCGCCCTGCCACCAGCTTTGCATCCGCAAACCCGCCGGGGCGCACTGCGGTTGAATAGGGGATAGCGATTCGTACCATGCCTTGGCGCGATTTCGGGTCGATCACCGGGGAAACCTGCCACACCTGCCCAGCGATATTCAGGTCCGATCCGACCGGCGTCACTGTCGCCGATGTGCCAACGGGCAGGCTTTTCAGATCGGCTTCGGCCAGTTGCGCCATTAATTCCATTTCGCCGCCGCGCGCCATGCGGAATAGCACGCCGCTGCCGGCGCCGACGACCTGGCCAGGTTCGACCTGGCGGGTGAGGACCAATCCGGCGGCAGGCGCACGAATATCAAGTCGGTTGTTGCGCGCCCGTGTCTCGCCAAGCTGCGCCTGTGCCACACGGACGCGCGCTGCGGCGGCATCGCGTGCCGCCGTCTTGCGATCAATATCGGCCTTTGAAACAAAGCCCCGTTCAACCAGCGCGCGCGCGCGATCAAGTTCGGCCTGCGCCAGATTGGCATCGGCCTGCGCCACGCGCACCTGCGCCACTTGCGACGCCGATTGCTGCACTTGGACCGCGCGGTCGATCACCGCCATCACTTGCCCGGCCGCAACCCATTGGCCAGGCTCGACCAGCACGCGCAGGACCTGCCCGCCCTCGCCAACGACGCCAACCGGCATTTCACGGCGCGCCGCGATTGTGCCATTGGCAGAGATCATCTGTGTCACTTCCTGACGCCCCGGCACCATCACCGTAACACTGGGGGCGTCCGCAGCAGCGCCGCCCTCTGCTCCGGGGGCCGGTTTGCTTGCAGAGAAAGCCCACCACGCAGCGGCAACCACCAGCGCCAACAGGATGATAGCGCCAATAAAGATGCGCCGCCGCCGCACGCCCGTGTCGCCACCATAGCCATAGCCCGCGCCGCTCAGCTGATCCATTGGTGATACCCTTGCTTCGTAATTCACGGTAAATCCTTACTGCTGACAGGCGCCTGTCGGTCGCCTCGCACGCTAACGGTGTATTACACGATTACATCACCTGAAGCAAGCACAATTGCAGATGTGGCGCTAGACTGCTGGCCGATATAGCGCCATCCCTGTCCCCGTCGCTCGCCGATCAACGTTGGGCGTTCGCCGAAAGAGCGCTGCGTTCAGGTATAAAACTGGGCGGCCACGCCCGAAAGCGCAACCGCCCACAAAGAACGACTTTGGCGCTGCAAAGTTGCAGCACGCTCTAAACGTCAGCGGATGCTGCCGCGCCGGACGAGGTTGACGATGCCCAGCAGCAGCACCGCGCCCAGAAAGGCGGTAAGCAGGGTCATGGGGCTGAAAGCGTCACCACGCAGTTGGCCACCGCCAAGAAAGGTGCCGAACAGGAACCGCCCCAGTATCGAGCCGACACAGCCGACAATGATGTTCAGGAAAATGCCCTGTTGCGCGTTGGTCTTCATGACGATGCTCGCCAACCAGCCAATTATCCCGCCCATGACGAGCGCAATGATCCAGTCAATCATATCCGATTTCCTCCGTTTATGCGCCGGAAACGTCCTGGCGCAGCTCCCCACCCGCCGGCATGATCGTGCGGGCATGACAAGCTTTTAGACAGCAGACAAAGGAAAGACGAGCGCCCCACAAGAAAAATGCCCCGACGCGGCACAAAGGCCGCTGTCGGGGCAGTGGGAATGGCCGTGTGTTGGTCCACTCCGGGTCGCACCAAAGTGTATGGGGGAGCAATTCAGCGGATCATGTGACAATGGTCACAAGGGCACAAAAATAGCTTGCGCCGTGCATGAAAATAAAATGGCTTTACGCAGCGCCAAGTAAGCGCGGGAACATGGCGCGCAGTCGCCGACACAGGCGAGGGCCAGAAATGCGAAATGGGGGCCGGCATCGCTGCCAACCCCCACTGATCCGGTTCCGGAAATTCCGGCATTCTTCACATCATCCTCGGCTGGTCTGGCTTTCACCTGCCCTGCCGCGCATGACCGATATCCTGTCGTCACCACCCGGTCCGGCGGTGGATCGGTCGGCCCCCTTGCGGGGGCCGGCCTCACCTGAAATGCCCTTCATCCTGCGTCTTGCGGCGGTCTTGCAACCTTCGCTGACCTGCTGTCTGGTCTGCATCTCGTCCCTGCTCTGGCTGGCTACGCTTCGTGGGAATCGCCGCCTGCCGTCTGCCGGGTATCGTTCACAACTTTGTTACGTTCCTTGCCACTGTCAGGCACCTGACCTTGCGGTCCTGCGGCGTCTTGCGGCGGGTTCGCTTCTCACTGCGTCCGATGATTAAAATGTGTCACGCCCATCACGATTCGCCAAAGGGATTCGTCATCAAACTGTCTGAAACCATTATCCGGCTGTGGATAAATCGGGCAGATGCAATTTGTGGATTCGCCCGCGACAGATTCGGATTCAGGTGTGGAATCTTGTGATTCAGACGCGCTGGCGACGTCATGACGACTCGGGCGCGCAGCCGCGAGTCGGGTTAATGATGGTGGGTGACTGCATGTCGAAGCCATGCGGATCGCGGTCGATCAAGATAAGGATATGATCAATCAGGCGAAGCCCGGCGGGCGCTGAATACTCGGGCGCGTCGCTGCCCTCGATTTCATCGATCACCGCCGCCCCAAATCACCCTTCCCCACACTCCCGCCCGCCATTTCCAGCATCCGGTCCAGCGACCTCTTCGCGCCCAGCCGCAATTCTTCGTCCATCTCGATCCGCGGCTGCAAATCGCGCAGGGCGAGGTACAATTTCTCCATCGTGTTCAGCGCCATGTACGGACAGATGTTGCAGTTGCAGTTGCCGTCAGCCCCCGGCGCGCCGATGAAGGTTTTTTGGGGCACCGCCTTTTCCATCTGGTGGATGATGTGCGGTTCGGTCGCAACGATCAGGGTGTCGCCGCCCATTTCCTTGGCGAATTTCAATATGCCGCTGGTCGATCCGACATAGTCGCTGTGGTCGATGATGTGCGGCGGGCATTCGGGATGCGCGGCGACCGGCGCGCCGGGGTGCTGCGCTTTCAGCTTGAGCAGTTCGGTCTCTGAAAACGCCTCGTGCACGATGCACACACCCGGCCACAGCAGCATATCGCGCCCGAATTTGCGGTTGAGATAGCCCCCCAGATGGCGGTCGGGGCCAAAGATGATTTTCTGTTCGGGCGGAATTTGGGAAATGATCGCCTCGGCGCTGGACGAGGTGACGATGATGTCGCTCAATGCCTTCACTGCGGCAGAACAATTAATGTAGGTCAGCGCGATATGATCTGGATGCTTGGCGCGAAACCGCGCGAATTGCTCAGGCGGACAACTGTCCTCCAGACTGCATCCAGCATTCATGTCAGGCAACACAACGATTTTTTGCGGCGACAGAATCTTCGCGGTTTCGGCCATGAATTTGACCCCGCAAAACGCGATGACATCGGCGTCAGTTTCCGCCGCCTTGCGCGACAATTCCAGGCTGTCGCCCACGAAATCACTGATGTCCTGAATTTCCGGGCGCTGGTAATAATGGCCCAGAATCACGGCGTTGCGTTCTTTTTTCAGTCGCTGAATTTCGGCGACAATATCGACACCGGACAGGTTTTCGCGGATCGGGGCAGTCATGGCAATGGGCTCCAGCCGAGGGAACAGGCTAGCTGCTAAATGCCCCCGCCCCGCCCGCGCCGCAAGCCGTGCGCGGGATTATTTTGACGGCATGCCCGGCGGCGGCGCATATTGGAGCGGCGCGATCTCAAAAGCGAAAGGGGTTAGAAACGGCATGGGGATCAATCGGCCAAAGGCTGGCCCAAGCAAAATTGCCATCGCGCACAAATGCAGGCGGCGGTGCCAGTCTATCCGCCGCCGCAGGGCAAGCGCCGCTGCGGTCAATCCAGCAAAGCACAGCAGCATCATTGGATCAGCAATCAGGAAATGCTGGGGCAGAAAGAAAAAGGGCACGACCCCGCGCTGAACCATGCCGACAGTGGTTGCATAACCCAGCCACAGCATTGCCACCATCCATGGCACCGCAATCCAACCAAAGCGGCGGTGCACAGCGACCCTGCCGGTCGCCACAAGCCAATTCTGCAGTACATAAAGGCCAACCCAGCCCATGAACACCACCGCATGGAGATGCACCGTCAGCGGTGCTGCAAAGGTGGAGCGGCCAAGCGTCGAATGGACCGAAAAGCCGACGATGATCAGGCCGGCCATCGTGACCGCGAGTTTGAAATAGAAACGCGCTTCGTCCGCCGGAGATTGCCCGGCCGTCATGGCCTCGATCTTTATGCCCCGCCGCCCCCATTGCTTTCGATCAGCGATTAAAGCGCAACGCCACCCTAGCGCCAACGCCCGCCGCGCGGAGCGTCAGGGCAAAGTTGGCCACGGCGAGCAGCACGGCAAACAGCGGCAGGGCTGCGGCGGCACTCAGGCGCGGGCGCGGTATCCGGGTCATGGCACCGTATACGCCGAACAATCGGGGGCCGTTCGGTCCATCTCATAGCGCTCGCTTGCGGGATTGAAGCGCAGGGTGCGGGTGTAACTACACTCCGGGTCGCGCCACAGGCTGAGGTCGGCAGCGGTCAGCGGGGCAGCGGCGCTGCTGTCCTCGCCACGCCGCGCGGTCTGTGGATACGCAGTGGTCTGGGTCTGGTAATGCAGCGGGGGAAACTCTCCCGACCAGCCATCGCTGGCAGCAAGCGTCAGATTGGCTCCGAAATTATATTCATCGTGGCACACGCCCAACCGACGTTCGTTGTCGGCCTCGGAAAAGCAGGCGCGGATCGACAGCGACGCGCGCCAAGGCAGGCTGAGCATGGCGTCGCCAAGCCGAACCCCATGCGCGGCGATCCCCAATCGGTGCAGGTGCAAACGAGCCGCCTGCCCACCGCCGCCTGAATACATTGTGCGGGTTTCCTGCACAATGCCGACCAGCCAGTCGCTCTGGCCCGCACCGCCAGCCTGGACCGATGGTAATTGGATCGCAAAGGGCCACAAGTCCACCGAACCCCGACCCTCATCCGTATAGGACAAAGGCAGATATTCGCCCGGCTCAGTGGCCGATGCCGGATCGGTGAGTTGCAGCCGATACCGCCCGGGAGCACCATCCGCTTCGGCATC
>Ga0105044_10009447_pt1 | contig 13337 bp, 11 predicted proteins | sample MAT01_FD_78092 | JGI IMG/M metagenome (GOLD analysis project Ga0105044, IMG submission 78092) | Freshwater microbial communities from Lake Fryxell liftoff mats and glacier meltwater in Antarctica - MAT-01 | ecosystem: Environmental > Aquatic > Freshwater > Ice > Liftoff microbial mat | place...
AGGAACGCAGCTGGTTGAACTTGGCAACATCAGGCACCGGGTTTTTGATGGCTCATCAACAATCACCGGTCTTCTTCAACTTTTTGTTTTGCTTTTGATCACCAAACCTGCGGAAGAACCACTTTTTCGGGGGAAGCCCAAACCCAGCGGCACACAAACTCATCACCGCGTTACAAACTCAGTGCTTAATTTGCCGCCAATCTGATGCCCTTTGTATAGCCAACTACCTTCGCACATGACTTCAGCGTCGTCAACTTAAAGTGTATAGATGATGAATATAGCAGCCTCATTCTTCACGCCTTACCCGCTTCTTAAAGGCTGAAATTGCATCTTTAGCAATTTCATTCAAGTTAATACCGATACCCATAATGTTAGGCTTAAGTTCAAGCCATTCAGATTTTTCTGCTATTTTGTCGGCTAAATCAGACTTGGCTCTATTCGACATTTGTATACGAATATCCAGCATATTCGCTATTGAATATTCAGTTTCATGTGCATCCACGTATTCGTCAAGATTCTTCCCATTAAATATTTGGGCTGTTCCCAAGACATGAAAAGAAAAACTTCCTCGCCTAGAGGTCAGATCCATTGTCACAAGCTGTGTACTGCAACTCCTATCCCACATCGTGTTGTATCTAAAGCTCTTTCGTTTTGAAGGATCGCTTTGAGTAGCGTCATAAGGGTCAGTGACATGCAGTTCAGTGAATCGAAAACTTGGAGGCAATATCAAATTATAAAAACCGCCGGGGCCGACAGGAACTTCCATATGCTCAAGATAAAACGATACCGAGTTGCTTTTCTGAGAAAATTCAAACTGACGTAGTTTGGCTCGTTACATATGAATTGAGCAATTTGACGAGTTATAAATGCGTGTTCCCCCGATATTCATCGCATCATTAATTTCAAAGTCGCGGTCAATGTCACTTAAACGATCAATCACCACCCTGTCTCTAGGGTTGTTGGATGGCGTTATTTGATAGGTTGTTAAGACCCCATCAATTCCAATTTGGTCAATGAGAACAATGTCTAAATACATTTTTGATCAAAAGTCACGCGAAAATGGCTCACATGTTCGAGTGCAACTTAGTATTGTCCCGACTCGGCACACAACAAATTGTCCCCGACCAGGCATAAAGCGAACTTTTGGCGTAATGTCCTAATCTGAAACTGAGTTGACCTCACATGAGAAATAGCACATATTAATCATTATGAAGGCCTCTATCTGTCCGCCGCCGAAGCCATCCTCACCCTTCCTCGAATCCGTGCGCCAAACCATTCGACGCCGGCACCTCAGTTATACGACCGAGAAGCAATATTTGCAATATATCCATTTGTTCACTTGCTCATTGAATCATTGCTGCGCCAATATGAGCAAATGGACAAGTGAACCAATGAGCAAATGGTTAAATTCCCCTGTCACTATAATGACGCCAATCGACTCGGCTTCTCCACCATGACCAAACCCATCGAAGTCCTCTTTCTCGGCGTCGGCGCTGCGTTGCCCATGGCCGGCCAAACCAATACCAGCTATCTCGTCCGGCTCGGCAGCGAAATGTTGCTTATCGATTGCGGCCCCGCCATCCTGCAACAGCTCGATGCCGTCGGCGTCTCACCCCGCGACATCTCACACGTGTTCATCACCCATCGCCACGGCGACCATGCCCTGGGCTACCCGATGCTGATGTTGTGGTACGAGCTGAACCCCAGCCCCAGCGTGCAGACGCCGGTGTTCATCGCCAGCGAGTTCACCTTTAGCAAGCTGGATGAGCTGTTGGCCGTGGCGTATGGCCCTCTCACCGGCGTGGCCGAAAGTGCGCCGCGCATGGTGCTGCCCAACGATACCGCCGGCGAAGTGCGTATTCACCCGCACATCATGCTCAAGACCTTGCCGATGAAGCACAGCGAGTTTGCGCCGGTGCTCGGCGTGCGGATTGAGTTGCGCGACCGGCGCGCCGAGGCCGCCCCAGGCGAGGAGTTGCCCAAAATTGTGCTGGCTTTCACCGGCGACACCGGCCCCAACGACAACATCGTGCCGCTGGCCCAGGACGCCAACCTGCTGGTTCACGAGGCCGCCTACAGCGCCACCCTCAACCCCGAGTTTAAGGACGGCGTCTACGGCCACAGCACCGCCCAAATCGCGGGGCGCAATGCCGCTGCTGCCGGCGCGCAACAACTCGCCCTAGTGCACATCGATGCGCGCTACGACGGCCAACAGGCTGTGTTTGTGGCCGAGGCCGCCCAGGAGTTTGCCGGCAAGGTGAGCGTGCCGGTGGCCGGCGTGGTGTTTGGGTTTTAGAAGGCCGACCGATTGCCAACACGCATTAGTAACCCAGCTTGAAGCGGCGATTCGAAATCTGAATCAAGTTTCCGGCCGGGTCGCGCGCATTGGAAAACTGATATCCCTCGGCCTCATGAGTGGGACCAAACGCCAGACCATTCTCGCCGTAGTGATCTTTAGAAGCGGCCACGTCCTCGACATCGAATACGAATTTGACGCAGGATTGGCCGGCCTTTTGGCCCTTGCTCAGCTGCAAGAACGACAAGGTGAGCCCGTTGGCCGAGGACACCAGTTCGGTCCAACCCTGCGCCTCCAGCGGCAGTTGGTAGAACCCAAAATGCTTCTGGTAGAACGCCGCCACGCGCGGAATGTCTTTGACATACAGAACCAGACGTGTGATAGATGGAGTTGGGCTCATGACGACTAAATCTACACGAATCAGGGACTTCCCGGTCATTCACTCAGCTTTCACTCAACACTTACTTTCACTCAACTTTGAGTGCCTTGTGACAACTATCGCAGGTGGCGAGGGTGCGCTGTTGTTGCAGGAAGCCGATGGCGGCATTGCCGTCGGTGGTGTGTGAGGTGTGACACGAAGCGCAGGTCGCGGCAGTCGCATCCACTTGCTGCCAGCGCGCAAGATGTCGATGAAAGTGCGAATCGAAATCAGCGGCCTGCGGCACTTCCATATGGCACTGAAGGCAATTGGCATCGGCAATCGGCACGGTTTGCACAGCGGGTTGCCGCGCTGTGCCCGACACCCAGCGAATGGCATCGTGCACGCCCTGCGACATGGCGCTGGCCCGGCCCACTGGGCCTGGCCCGGAGTGGCAATCGATGCAGCGGGTCGACACCGCCTTGGCCTGATGTTGCGCCAGCATGGCGTGGGACGACGCTAGATCAACCGCATTTGCCGATTGCGTTCGCTCGAAATAAATCATCTCGGGTTGGGAGTGGCACGAGGCGCAAAAGGCGTCGTTCTCCTCCACTTTGGCGAAGACCAGAAAGCCGGCCGCAATCACCATCAGCAGACCCACACTTGCCAGCACCAAACCACGCCATCGTCGCCACACCATTCGTGCTCGAACCTAAAGCGGCATGCGGTTGGCCATGCGGCCGAACACCGGCAGCAGCACGGCGCGGCCCTTGCTGGCATTCACTGCACCGCTGATCAGGGCATATAGGCCAAATACAAATGCCATGATCACGATGGCGAAGAGGGCGGTGCCGAGCAACATGGCAAAGGAAATCCAGGCCAGCAACCAGGCAATCACGGCCCAGCCCACAAAGACCGCGATCAGAAACCCAACCAGCCCAATCGACTGGCGAACGTGAAAGACGGCGAATGCGTTTTGGCGTTGGAATAACAGCACAAACAGCCAGCCCACAACCGGGATGTAGGCAATGACGGCGGGTGCGCGAGGAAATGAATCCATAGTAAGACCAGCGTAATGCTACGCTTCCACTCCTTTCAGGCTGAGCTCTTCAGCGAAATGACAACTGACCGTGTGGCCGGGGCTGATCTCGCGCAACTGCGGCACCTCATGGCTGCACATCGACTTGGCGTAGTTACAACGCGGGTGAAAGATGCAGCCCGACGGCGGGTTGGCCGGGCTGGGTACCTCGCCCTGCAATTTCACGCGATCCATCTTCACATCGGGGTCGGCCGGCGGGATGGATGACAGCAGTGCTTCCGTATAGGGGTGCAAGGGGTTGTGCAGCAACTCCTCGGTGTCGGCCATCTCCACGATCTTGCCCACATACATCACGGCAATGCGATCAGAAATATGCTCGACGACTGATAGATCGTGCGCGACGAAAATCAGGGTCAGGCCCAACCGAGATTGAAGCTCTTGCAACAGGTTGAGTACCTGCGCCTGCACCGACACATCCAATGCCGACACCGGCTCGTCGGCGATGATGAGCCGCGGGTTGAGCGAGAGCGTGCGGGCCAGGCCGATGCGCTGGCGCTGGCCGCCAGAAAACTCGTGCGGGTAGCGGCGCATATAGGTTGGGTCGAGGCCGACCGACGTCATCAGCTCGGCCACCCGCGCCTCGGCCTCCTTGCCGTGGGCGACGTTGTGAATCTCCAGCGGCTCGCTGATCAAGTCTTTTACGGTCAGGCGCGGATTCAATGAACTAAATGGATCCTGGAAGATCATGCGCATCTCGCGGCGTAACGGCTTCATCTTGTCCTGGCTGATATTGGCGATATCGACCCATTCACCGCTCTTGGTGCGAAAGCGAATCTCGCCCGAGGTCGGGTCATACAGGCGCAGGATCGTGCGGCCGACCGTGGTTTTGCCGCAGCCGCTCTCGCCCACCAACCCCAACACTTGACGCTCGCGCAACGCCAGACTGACGCCGTCCACCGCTTTCACATCACCCACATGGCGTTGAAGAAATCCCTGACGAATCGGGAAATACATCTTCAAATCTACAACTTCGAGAAGCACATTTTCTTCCTGCTCAAGCATGGTTTGTTCCTTGGGGATTTTTGAAATGCAGTTCCAATGTGGTCACGGCGCGATAAGAATCACGGCGCGATAAGAATCGCGGGCGCGATGAGTATCACGGCGCAATTGAAATCGTGGCCTCGGCCATGACACTGTCAGCATCGGGCCAGCCTTTTTGCTGCGCCAGCTTTTGAAAAGCCCGGCGATAGATGAGTTTTACGTTTACGGTGGCCGCACTTCCGGCCGGCAGCTGAAAGGAATAGGTCGTGGCATCTGTGGCCAACGGCAGGATGCGGGTGTCTTCAACCAGCTCCACCTCGCGCCAATAAGCCGCGGTTGGCATCTCGCCCGACCACTTGTCTCGCAATAGTTTGGCAAACGCGCGGCCGGCCTGCCCGGCGTAATTGCCCGTCCACTCCGGCAGGGTCGGCCCTTGTTGCAACGGCAACGGCTTGCCATCCGCATCCAGCGCCTCGACCACCAGCATCATCGAGCGAATCGGCGCATCGGTGGGCACGGCGTGGCCGGTCTTGTCGTTAATCACACTGACCTGCACTTGCAGCGTCTGGCCCTGGCGCTCGGCGCTGCTGTTCATCGTCACCGCATTCCACAGCAACGACTGGTTGGTCGCGCTGGTCATGGTGTGATCGTGATACGCGCCGTAGTCGCGGGCCACGCCGCCCAGCTCAGGCGGCACAGAGTATTGGGTGTCCTTGGGCGGCATGTGGCAATCCTGGCAGGTCTGGCCGGTCTTGGGATCGCTATACGGGCTGTTGAGCCATTCGCCATACGAGTTGTAGACCACCACGCCACCCGTCACTTTCATATCGGCCACCACACCGCCCATCACGCCGTAGTGGCACGGCGCGCAAAGCTCGCTCTGGGATTGCAACGGCGAATAGCTCACCTGCTCACGGTTGGCATCGGTCAGGCTACCCAAAAATTGCTTGTGCCCCTCGGGTGGCCGCATCAATTCCATCGACTGAATGCCGGGCATGTCGTCATAGGGCAAGCCGGTGGCGGGGTTGATCTTGACTGCGCCGATGACGTGGCAGAACTCGCAGGTGATGCCCTCCTCGGCAATGCCCATCATCCCCACCGGCGTGACACCGCGGATATCCCTGCCCGTGGTCTCGGCCCGGTCGGCGGTGAGGCTGGTGTGGCAGCCCGACCAACCACAGCCGTTTTGCGTGGGCGTTTTCGAGGCCAACGGGGTGTGGCAACTGGCGCAATTGCCGGCGCGCTCTGGGTTGTCCAGGCGAAAGCCGGGGCCGTAATCGGGCAGCGACGGATCGGGCGGCATTACCTTGCCCTCGCTGGCCAACTGGGTGAGCTGGCCCTTTTTGCCCTCCAGATTCGTGCCGCGATAGACAGAAATAAATTGCGGGTTGGTGGCTGATTTGGCGTGCGCATCGGCCTGCCACTCGGGATACTCGCGGTGACATGCGCCACACGCGGCCGCGCCCGACAGGCCCTCAAACTTGAACCAGCTATAGGTGTGGTTGTCCTCATCGAACAACGGCTGCAACGTGATCGCGACATCGGTGCCGGTTTGCATCGTATCGCCGGTGGGGGTGGTCCTCCAGATGGGCTTGTTGGGATCAAGGCGAACCCAGCCGATGAAATGCTTGTCGGCCCAGGCCGTGACAGTGACGGTTTCAAAGCCGCCCAACCCTTCGCCATGCAAGGTGAAACTGCCATCCTCGGCCGTGGTGGTCTTGTTGGCCGTGCCCTGCACCTGGACAATGGCGTTGGCCGCGGGGCCGTTTGCAGTCATGATTCGTCCAGATACGGTCGCGGGCAAACGCACCCCGGCATCCTGATTGGCACAGGCGGCCAGTAACACCACCAGCGCCGGCAGCACAATAAGGCCACACACCGCAAGCGGGAGATTAAGCTGACTGCCATGGACGCCGATCTTCATGTTGAACAGAGTGACTGGTAATTAGTGGTTGGTTGCTGGTTGCCAGTTTGGACTAGGCACTACCCACCAATAACCAGCCACTAGCAACCAGCAACTTCCCCTCTACCGCCCCCCGTAAGGATCGGCTGCGTCGCGCAGGCCATCACCCAAAAAGTTGAAGCCCAGCACAGCGGCAATAATGAAGCCGACCGGCGTGAGAATCCAGACTTGCTGGCCCAGCGTTTGCAGATTCTGAGCGTTGCGCATCAGCAGGCCCCAACTGGTCAGCGGCTCCTGAATGCCGATGCCCAGGAAGCTGAGGAACGACTCGGCCAAAATGACGGTGGGTATCGTCAGCGTCAGAATGACGAGGACGTGGCTGAGCGTGTTGGGATATAGATGCCTAAAGATGATGCGGGCATCGGACGCGCCCATCTCCTTGGCGGCCAGAATGAAGTCGGTCTGCCGCAGCGAGAGCACCTTGCCGCGCACCTCGCGGGCCAGCGTCGTCCACGACAGCAAGGCAAAGATCAGCGACATGATCACAAAGATGGTGAACGAGTCGGCGGTCTTGGGAACCAGCGACGCCAGCGCCATCCACAGCGGCAATTGTGGAAATGCATTCACGAACTCGACAAAGCGCTGCAGGATGTTGTCCACTCTGCCACCGTAATAACCCGATACGACGCCGAGCACCGAACCCACAGCCACGCTGACGATGGTGCCGAACAGGCTCATGGTCAGTGACACCCGGCCGGCCTGACACGCCTTGCCAAAGAGATCGCGGCCCAGTTTATCGGTGCCGAGCATGTACAGTCGGCCCTCTCCTTCGACACCAAATAGATGAATATTAGTGGGGATGATGCCGAGCAGCTTATACGGCCAGCTTTGCACAAAGAAGCTCAGGAAATACTTTTTCTCCGTATCCTCGGTCCAGGCAACCTGAAAAGTCTTGGGATCAAGGGTGTTGGCGATGCCGTAGACGAAGGGCCTAAAACTGAAACTGCCTTGCGCATCAACAAAGTGAACCTGATTGGGTGGGATAAAGGCATCCTTCAGGTTGTCACCATCGATGGGATTGGGCGAGAAGAAATCGGCAAACGCCGACAGCAACATCAGCGTCAGAACAATGAGCGCTCCCACAATGGACACCTTGCTGCGCCGAAAGCGCCGCCAGACCAATTGGAAGTAACTTTCGTTCTGCTCCGCCTGGATCACGACCTGGCCGCGTGGGTATGCTCCTGGATGAGCGGTATTTGCAGTAATAGTAGCCATAGAAGTGGTTGGTAATTAGTGGCTGGTAGCTGGTGGCTAGTTGTTAGTGCTTGCTTGTTAGTTACTGCGTCACCATCGGCAGCTTCTGCACTAGCAACCAGCCACTAACCACTAGCAACTAAAAACTCAGCTGTAGCGAATGCGCGGATCCAATACAGCCAGAAACATATCCGAAATGAGATTGCCCAACACGATGAGCACGCCGTAGATTAACAACAGAGACCCGGCGATGTAAATATCCTGGCCGACCAGCGCCGCGTAGAACAACGGCCCCATCGTTGGCAGGTTCAAAATAATCGCGGCCTCCAACTCACCCTGCATCGCATACGGCAGCACCGTTCCCTGATACGCCACGATGGGGTGAAGTGCATTCGGCACCGCATGGCGCGTCATGACCACCGATTCCTTCAGCCCCTTCGAACGTGCCGTGGTGATAAATTGCGCGCCGAGCACATCCAGCAGATTGCCGCGCATCACCCGCATGTTGTAGGCCACGCCGCCCAGGCCGGCGATGACCAACACAGGCCAGATGTTTTTGAACATGTCCCCGACCTTCTCCAGACTCCACGGGGCCATCACGTATTGGGGTGAGAAAAACCCCTGAATACTGGGTTGCTTGAGCACAAAGACCAGCACAAACAAAATGATGAGCGCGATGGCAAATCTTGGGATTGAGGTGAGGATAAACGCGACGATGCCCGAGAAATTATCGATAAAGCTGTATTTCTTGGTGGCGACATAGATGCCGATCCCGATCCCCAGCACGGTCGAGATAAAGTGACTCATGAGTGCCAGCATCAATGTTTTTGGCAATCGCTCGGCAATCAGCTCGCCCACATCTCTGCGATACGCGAATGAATAGCCAAACTTGCCCTCGGTCACTATACCTTTGACCCAGGTGAAAAACTGCACCGGCAGCGGTTGATCCAATCCATACTGCTTGCGAACGTTGTCGGCCTGACGCTCCGCATCCTCTTCGGTCATGCCGGCCTGAGTGAGCAAAAAGCCTTTGTAGCTGGTGGCAAAGTCACCTGGCGGCAATTGGATCACGATAAATGAAACAAAGGCCACACCGATCAGCATGATTGCTGCAATCAGTAAACGACGAGCGATGTAATTTAGCATGCCACCTCGTAAGGATGCTTGATGGAAAGATGGACTCCACCTTGAAGGTGGAGTCCATCTTTCCATTCACTTGCGCAGTCCACCAACACTAAGCGCCAAACGTCGGCACGGTGTCTGGCAGATTCTCCTTCAACTGATCGGCTTTCGGCGTCCACAGGCTCTCGAGCATGATGGCATCCTCGACCCAGGTGTACAGGAACGTCGGCGTGGCCACCGGAATGTTCTTGACCCGCTTGGCCAGGCCCAGGCCGTAGCGGCCGCTGAGCACGCCCATGTGGTAGACATTCTTGGTGAAGAGGTTGTTGTACTCCGACATCAGCTTGGCGCGCTCGGCGGCGTCAAACGTGTCGCGGTACTTCTTCACCACGTCGATGATCGCCTGCTCGAAGTCCATCAACTTGCGCGGTGTGTTGCCCTCGCGGTGCATATTGAAGTTCGTCTTGGTGATTGGAGCCAGCGCGTTTACATTGGTGAATGGCAACGCGAACTCCTGGCCACCCCGATACACCGCAATGTCCCATGCCGCGGTCGTGTTCAGGTCGGTGCTGGTTGTGCTGTTGACAATGCGCGTGTTCAGCTTGATGCCAACGGCCGCCCACTGGTTCACCAGGGCTTCGGCCACGCTCTGTGTCTCAGCCGCATCCTCGGAGGCGAGAATTTGCAGCACCACCGGCTGGCCCTTCTGGGTGCCTTCGGTCCACTCCAGTGTGCCATCGCCGTTGGTGTCCTTCAAGCCGATTTCGGCCAGCAGGGTCTTGGCGGATTCGGGATCGTACGGGTAGTACACCACCGATGCCTGATCAAACACAGGCGAGCCTGGGTAGATGCCGCCGGCATAGCCGCGCAGGAACGGGCCGCGCATGATCGACTGGGCAATGCCATCGCGATCGGTGGCGTAGCTCAGCGCCTGACGGAACTTGAGGTTGCGCGAGAGTTGGCGCACGGCCTTGTCACGGTCGTCGGCAGTGCCCAATTCCTCGGCAAAATTGAAGTTAACGCCATAACCCAGCAACTCGGGGCCCCAATTGATGGAGAAGGTCGCCGTGGGTTCCTGCGCCTTGGTCATGGTGTTGACATACGAGCTGGGGTTCTCCAGGTTGGTGTGGTCGCAATCGCCGGCCACCGTGCACAGATCGCGACCGATGCCGCTGGGGCCTTTGCGATACTGCACTTCGTCGAAGTAGGGCAATTGCTTGCCGGTCTCGTCCACCTTGAAGAAGTAGGGGTTGCGGCGCATGACCAGCAACTCATCGGTCTTGTACTCGGTCGGCACCCACGGGCCCATGGTCGCAATCGGCAGCTTGTCCGGCGGCATTGCATTCTGGAAATCGGTGTAGCTGGGCTTCGGGCTGGCCTCGCTGTACTTGGGATGCAGCGACTTCAGAATATGCGCAGGTGAGATGGTGAAGTTGCCCTCGTTGAGGTTGTAGAACACGCTCAATGGTTTGGCTGCGCCGAACGTGAACTTGACCGTGTTTTCGTCAACCTTCTCGAGCGTCGTATCCTTGTCGCCATACTTAAACGCGGCCAGCTTACGGTTGCTGTTCACGTTCTCGTCCATGACGTAGCCTTCCCAGGTGAACATCACGTCATCGGCGCTGAAGGGCTTGCCATCGGACCACTTCGCGCCCTCGATCAATTTGAAGGTCAGCGACATCCCATCCTCCGACCATTCCCAGCTCTTGGCCATGTTGGGCATCGGGTCGATGTCCTGGTCAGCGCGGAACAGCGGGCCGGTTTTCACCAAAGAGCTGTGGTTGGTGCTGTAGCTCTCGATACCGAACCAGCCGGCCTGAATGCCAGCATAGTTGTTCCAGCCGGCCGTGGGGCAGGCCGAGAAGCCACGCCATAGGTCGCCGTATTCGCCAGGGCCGTCCTTCATGCCACCGGACAACATGACCTGCGGCTCTTTGGGCAGGCGATCCTTGACAGCGGGCAATTTGCCGTCGGCCACCAGCTTGTCCATCCAGGCCGGCTGCGAATATTCGGGCAATGCCTTGTAGACCATGATCTCGCTAATGGGCTGGCGCTTGGCTTCTGCGCCACCCAGATCCAGCGGGGGTGCATCGGGGAACGCAATCGGCGGCTTGACTGCGCCAGCCACTGTGGCCGGGGCTTCTGTGGCGGCGGGGGCAGCAGCAGGTGCTTCGGGCGCAGTAGTGGCAGCGGGCTCGGCTGGGGCTGCCGGAGCTGGAGCTGCGGGAGCCGGTGCAGCAGCGGGTGCGCAAGCGGCCAATAGCGCGCCAACACCACCCACGGCCGACATCCTGAATATGTCTCGGCGTGAAAGCTTTTTCATGAATAATTTCCTTCAGTTCTGAAAATTCTATAAATCCAGCAACGGGCGGCTAATTCGGGGAATCCAATCCGTTGCTACGCGCGGGTCTGGACGAAGACCGTCTTCGATTCGCGCTTGAACACTCTCTTGACTTGCATTTGCCATTTGTATTGGCACTTGCATCGGTATGCGATCGCTCGCATGAAATCGTTAAATTTACTGCGGCATCATGGCCTTGCCGTTGACCTCCACCTCCTTGCCGACTGTCGATTGAGGTGCTGCATTTTTGCTATGCAGCCAGCACGCGGCCAAATGACCCGGCCCAATTTCTTCCAGTGCGGGCGTATGTTGCCGGCAGATATCCATGACCTGCGGACAGCGCGGCGCAAAGGGGCAGCCGATGATTTTCTCGGTCGGCGATGGCACCATGCCTTTAATGGGGACTAATACCTGCGAGTCCTTGCGGCCTAGCACAGGCACGGAATTGAGCAAGCCCACGGTGTAGGGATGCAGCGGGTGATGAAACAATTCCGAGGTTTTGGCAAACTCCACAACCTTGCCCAGATACATCACAGCCACCTGCTCGGCCATTTGCGAGACGACACCCAGGTTGTGCGTGATGAGGATGATGGACGAATTGAAGTCGGCCTGCAGCTTGCGCATCAGGTCGAGAATCTGAGATTGCACGGTGACGTCCAACGCCGTCGTGGGCTCATCGGCAATCAAAATCGAGGGGTTGCACGACAACGCCATGGCGATCATCACCCGCTGGCGCATGCCGCCACTGAGCTGATGCGGATACTCGCGCAGCCGTTGCTTGGGCGCACTCATTTGCACGCGGGTCAGCATTTCATGTGCGCGATCCAAAGCACCCTGATGCCCCAGATTTTCATGCACCCGCACGGTCTCGGCAATCTGCTCTCCAATCGTGCGCAATGGATTCAGCGAGGTCATCGGCTCCTGGAAGATGATGGCGATCTCGCCGCCGCGAATCTTGCGCATCTCCGCGCCCTTCGGATCGAGTTTGGCAATATCGACCACAGTCTTGTCCTGGCGTAACAGGTTGATCTCGCCGTTCACGATCTTGCCGGGCGGCGATGGAAAAAGGCGCATGATTGACATGGCCATCATGCTCTTGCCGCAGCCGCTTTCGCCCACGACGCCAAGCGTGCTGCCGAGCATGAGCGATAAATCGACTCCATCCAGAGCACGCACCGTGCTTTTCTCCAGAAAGAAATAGGTTTTGAGATCCTTGATTTCCAGAGCCGGGCGGACTGGGCCTGATTTTTGAGATAGGTTTTGACTCATGAGCCTGTTTCCAATCTGACACTAAATCTGACGCTAAATTTAATCGCTCGGTTTAAGCCTGAGAAGCGGGTTGAAGCGATTTTGGACCCAGACAGAGGTTGGTTCAGGACCGATCCAGACCGTGTGCAGACGGCAGAGCGACCATCAACGACCCGAACCGTCAAAATCCAACACATCAAGGTGCAATCTCACGACAACGACTTTTTACAATGCGCGGCCAAAGCCACCAACATCACAAATGTGAACGCAAGTGTAGTAACGCCGGTGGAGTTGTCAAATCAGGCAACGAGCCGCTTAGCAATTGGGAATCCGCAACCATGCGCTCGCTCAAGTCAAAAACAAGTCAAAAACTGACGTTACGCAGTGCAAAACCTTTAATCATGTCAAAGCATCCTGAGCGGAACGGCCGTGTTGCTTATGCTGAAGTCCCAGCGAAAATGGCCGTGCAGTCGAAGGAGCGCACTCGGGTGAGTTAGGTCGGCGCAACTCACCCGAGTGCGCTCCTTCGACTGCACGGCCAGATCATCGGCAACTTTTCATCAGGCATCAAGGCCGTTCCGCTCAGGATGCTTTGCAATGGATTTGATAGGTTCTTGAGTTTAGAGCCGTGAGGGCTGATTTGGCGAAAGGGGATGTTGCAAAAAAGTGAAACTGCTGCATAACAGGGGGTGTGAAGCCAAATCTGAAGATACAGCAATTTCGCAATCAATTGTG
>Ga0105044_10009449_pt1 | contig 13335 bp, 9 predicted proteins | sample MAT01_FD_78092 | JGI IMG/M metagenome (GOLD analysis project Ga0105044, IMG submission 78092) | Freshwater microbial communities from Lake Fryxell liftoff mats and glacier meltwater in Antarctica - MAT-01 | ecosystem: Environmental > Aquatic > Freshwater > Ice > Liftoff microbial mat | place...
CCCGCAATCCGACGGATCCGTTCGCCGACAAACCCGAACTGGGCGCCGAACTGCGCAAGGCGCTCAGAGCCGATCAGTGAACCTGGCGCGAGCTGTTCTGGTCAAACAGGTCGACCTGCGCGCGGATGTCTTCCGACTTGCCCAGGATGCTGGTGAAACGCAACAACTGCTCGTCGCGAATGAAACTGGCGGACGATTCTGCCGTCAGCAAGGCCTCCGGGGCCTGGGGCCGGGCGACGATATAGCCCTGAACATAATTGACTCCGATGTCCGCCAGCGTTTGAACCGTGGCGGTGTCCTCGGCCCATTCGGCAATGGTTTGCATGCCCAGATTGCTGGCCAGGTTGACTATGGCCTCGACGATCGCCACGTTGGCCGGATGGCTGTTCATGTTGACGATGAAGCTGCCATCGATCTTGAGCAGGTCGGCCGGAAGCTCTTTGAGGTACGAGAACGACGTGTAACCCGCACCGAAGTCGTCCAAAGCGACTTTGGCGCCGAAGCCGCGTACCGTGTCGATGAAGTGGCGCGTGTTGTGCAGGTCGTGCAGCGCGACGCTTTCGGTGATCTCGATGCACAGGTGACGGGCGATGTCGGTGTTGGCGGCAAGCATCGCAAAGACATCCTGCATGAACTTCTCATCGTTGAGTGAAGCGCCGCTCAGGTTCATGCAGACGAAGCGGGTGTTCTTGAGCTGGCGCTGGTGCATGCTGAGCCAGGCCAGTGTCGTGGCCAGCACCCAGCGGTCGATGACACCCATGCGGCCGCTGTTTTCCGCAGCCGAAATGAGACGGTCGGTCGGAACTATCTTTCCATCCGCGTCCTTCATGCGCAACAACACCTCGAAGTTCAGCGAATCGTTCGGAGCCTTGAGCGACATGATGGGCTGCATTTCAAGGTACAGGCCATCGGTCGCGGCACTGGTCGACAACAACTCGACCAGTCGGAGTTCGGCTTCATGCTGCTGGAAGGCGTCCGCCGTGCGGTCGTAGACAACCAACCCTTCGTGGTGACCGCGTTTGGCTTCGCGGCAGGCGCGATCGGCTGTCGACAAGGCGTCCTTGATGGACGTGCCAGGCCTGACCTCGATCAGGCCGATCGAGCCCCGCACCGTGAACGCTTTTTCACCGACACGAAACGGGCTGCTTCCGATGCTGCGCACAATGCCCTGACAAACCAGCGCCGCCAGCGCCATCTTGGTGTCGGGCAGCACGATGGCGAACTCGTCGCCGCCAATGCGGCCGACCCGGATCGAGCCCGACACGACATCGGTGATGCGTTTGCACACCTGTTGCAGGACTTCGTCGCCGGCATTGTGTCCAAACAGATCATTGATCAGCTTGAAGCGGTCCAGGTCCAGGTAGGCGAGGGCGAACGGCTTGCCCCGGGGTGCCATCGCGCTAGCCTCTTCATACGCATTTTCAATGCCCCTGCGGTTCAAAACCTTGGTCAACGGGTCGTTGTAGGCCAGGAAATTGAGATCTTCAGTCGCACGCGACTTCTCCGTCACGTCCTGCAGCGAACCTTCGATGCGTTCATTGGCCAGCGTCGCCTTTACCAGGAAGCGACGCGGCTCCGCGTCATCCGGCGTGCGACGGCCCTTGATCTCCAGTTCGCCGTCGCCACGGCTGTAGACGAAGTGGTGCAGTTGGGTCCAGGCGCCCTGGTCGAAATACAGCTGCCAGGTGTTGTGACCCGGCGTCAGCACCCGCTCGCCGAGCATGGCGCGCAAAGCCGGGTTGGCACTGATGAAGCGACCCTGAAGGTCCAGGCTGAACAACCCGATCGGCATGGCATTAAAGTTGTGCTCAAGCTCCGCCTGGACCTTCAGCCGCTGCTGGTGCTCCATGCGCATCTGCTCGGCGATCGCCAGTGCAGCTAGCAGGCTCGACGACAACGCGACCGTGACGAAGTTGGTCGCCACCACGAATTCCTTGATGCCAGACACCGCTGCGAAGATTTCGGTCAAGCTGGACAGAAATGTGACGCCCAAAGATGCGCCGTACCACATCGCGACCCGCGAGCGGGTGCGCGTCAGGATGTTGACCAGGCTGACCGCCATCAACGAGAGGCCGAAACCGGTGACCGCCCACATCATCGGCAGCCAGATCCTGTAAGGAAGGAACAGCGACGCGAGCAGGAACGGCAGGCATATCCACTGGATGATCTGCAGGGGTTTGTCGAACCGGCTCCCAGCCAGGTCGTCCTGGAACAGTGTGCGGTACAGGGTCAACATGAGCAGGGCGTAAAACGACACCGTGACGGCACGACCGGTCGATAACCATTCGGCTGGCACGCTGTGGCCTAGCCATTGGATGTCCCAGCCGGCGGATATTGCGCTCATTCGCAGTGTGATGACCAGCCAGGCGGCAAACAGCACATAAAGGACCTGGCGGTTGATCCATGCGGTCATCAGAACGAATACAGCCAGGACGATAAGGCCACCATCCAGCAATCCGGAGTTGCGATGAAATTCTCGGACGGATTGGTGCCAATCCTCGGTTTCCCAGTAGGCGGCGTTCAGGGTTGCAGGGCCGACAAACGTCGCGCGACAGACCGCGCCAGAGGACGTGGACTGGTCCAATTGCAGCGCAAAACCGGCCTTGGCCAAGGACATCCGGCCTTTCGAGGCGCTGCGGGTGGCTTCGCCCAGCGGGGTCAGGGCGTCTCGTTCCCAGCAGGCAATCGTGGACGCATGACGGGACGGGAGTTCGACGGTGGCACCGAGGTCGGTCGCATGGGGCGGCAGGGTAAACATGAACCAGACCGGCAGTTCGGAGCGCTTGGTTTCGAATCGCGCGACCGTCGGCTGTTTCTTTAGGCGTTCGAGCGCTCCCGATGCATCCAGCTTGCCTGCAGGATCCATCAGCACCTGGATCGCCATCGGTTGGGATTGCGCGCCGCCGTATTGGTCGTCCCACAGGAACAAGGCGACGATCGAGACCAGTCCTATCGCGACCGGCACCATATAGATGGACATGGCCCACAGTAGCGCGTCCATGCCCGCGCCAATGCGCGATCCCATGGAATCGTACCGAAAGCCTGATCGCTCTGCCATGCGTCCTTGTCGACCTTGGATCTGCTCCAAGCAGTCGTCAGTCTACGCGCTCATGGCGGCAACTCAAACCGCTGTCACGTCTCAGGGGCACAGACAACGCCCCGACAGGGTGGTTTGTTGCAAGAATCAGACGGGGCGGCGGCCCAACGGTGGCGTGATCCGCACCACGGGTGCCTCGGGAAACAGACCGCCCAGATTCACTTTACGCTCGACGCGCACATCGATGTCGCTGTGGTGCGTGTGAACGAAGAACTTCAGCAACGGATGTTGCACCTCGGTCCAACGTTGCGCTCCGGTCTCGATCTCGAAACCCAACACCCGGTGTGGGATGTTGTTGCCATGGCGCATCGGGATGAAGCCTTGCTCCGGGTACAGGTCTTCAAACATGAGCTGGTCGTATTGCCGGTCCAGCGGTGCCCTTGCTGCGACGATGGCCCAATCGATGCCGTCTTGCTCGCAATACTGGAACGCCGCCTTGATCAACACGATCTTGACCAGTCGACCGATGGTTCCGCCGACAATTCCGAGCCGGCTGACTTCCGCCAGTGGTCGGTCGCGCAGCCAGTGCGGTAACGTCACCGACTGCTCGACCTTCAGCGGCATGTAGGCGTTGTTCTGAATCCGCAAAGTGCCCACGGGCGACCCGTCGAGCTTGGACTCCGCCAGCAGCACGGCAACACCGGGTTCGCTATCGATCACTTCGGGTGTACGCAGCTTCTCAGCAAATTCCGGCATGTGACGTCCATAAGCCGCCGCCCGAATGCTGACCGCTTTGGATAGATCGGTGTCATTGCTCACGACGCGAACCGAGAACGGCAGGCGTTCTAGGGTCGTTTCCATCGAGGGTGCCGGATGTCTGTCAGCTATCGGCAAATTGACGGGAGCTTGATGTCTGTCAGCTATCGGCAAATTGACGGGAGCTTGATACGGCGGGGGACGCACGGCGGACAGTTGGTGCATGGTGAAGTCCTTGGCTGGTTGGTGGGACAGGCAGATAGGGCACTACGCCCATGTAACGCACTGTAGAGGTGGGTTGCACTTCTGCTAAGTCACCGAACTTCTAGATCGGCTGTAGGAAGTCACCCTACAGCGGCCCGGCGCGCGGCCGGGTCAACAAGCCGATGCCAGTGCCTGCAAGGTCTTGCCATTGCGCGGGTCGAACACCACCAGATTGACGGTGCGCGCATGGCCCGGCGACGCCGGGATCGTATGCAGGACCAGCGTTTGCGGGGCAGTGGGCGCGCTGCGATAGGTGCCAGCGGGCGTGTACTGGCGCACGACGTGGTCGTTGCGCAACAACTCGCCGCTGTTCTCTCCGGCCCGGACACTGGTTTGGTGGGCATTTTCAGTCACGGTCCAATAGGCGGCCCAGGCCGGTACCACCGGCTCGTCGAACGCCACCGTGGCTTCGAAGGCGTCTTTGTCGCGTTGGCGCAGCGTGATCGTGACGGCCGAACGTTGCGCGGCGCGCGGCACAGACGTTCCGGCTTGGTGCCAGTTGCGCCAGTCACGCCCGTTGGCCACAACCTGGGGCGTATAGATGGAACGAAGCTGGTTCCACTGCGCGATCTGGCGCTGGCGCTGCGTGTGTGCCGTGTGGGCAAAAGGATCCGTCCAGCCAATGTAATCCCAATACGCGACATGAAACGCCTGGATCACCGGCCTGTCGGCGCCCGCGCCATCGCTGCGCAACGCGGATAACCACCGATCGGCGGGCGGACAGGAACTGCAGCCCTGCGAGGTATAGAGCTCGATCACCGGCGCAATCATCTGGCCGGATTGCGCGTCGCAGCCAGCCGCCAACGCGCCCGCGCCAGCCGTTGCCAACAGCACGGCGCCGGCGACCGGCAGCCATTTCAGGTTCAGGTTGAATGGGAGTCGCATGCGTGTCACCTCCAGTCACGTTCCGATGGTCGGCCGTCGCAGGGCCTGCCGGCAGCCTGTGGCACACTCGCCGCCTTTGCCCTCTTGTGGCTTGGTCTCGTGGCCGGCACAAACCTTACCCAAAAAGGAGACCCATGCCATCGATCGTGCACAGCATTGCCCAGGAACTTGGCGTGCGCGCGGCTCAGGTGCAGGCAGCAGTCGATCTTCTGGACGGCGGCGCGACTGTGCCATTCATCGCCAGGTACCGAAAAGAAGCCACCGGGGGACTGGACGATATCGCCTTGCGCGCACTGGACAGCCGACTGGCGTACCTGCGGGAACTGCAGGATCGTTGCACCAGCGTCATGGAGGCGATTGAACAACAAGGCAAACTGACGCCGCAATTGCGCCAGGCCCTGATGGCGGCAGCGACCAAGCAGGAACTCGAAGACCTGTACCTGCCGTTCAAGCAGAAACGCCGTACCAAAGGCGAAATGGCCCGTGAGGCGGGACTGGAGCCGCTGGCCGACCGTCTTTTGGAGGATCCGCGGCTGGTTCCAGTTGACGAGGCGAAGGCCTTCGTGGTGGCGCCATGCGAGCCGGCTGGCGAGGGCGGAAAAGTTCCCGACTTCTCGACGGTGCAGGCTGTGCTCGACGGCGTCAGGGACATTCTGAGCGAACGCTGGGCCGAACAAAGTGCGTTGGTGCAAAGTCTGCGCGTCTGGTTGTGGGACAACGGGCAGTTCAGGAGCACCCTGCGCAGTGGCAAGAACGAGCAATTGCCGGATATAGCCAAGTTTCGCGACTATTTCGACTATCAGGAGCCCATTTGCCGCGTCCCGTCCCACCGTGCCTTGGCGGTTTTCCGGGGCAGGGCCCAGGAGGTGCTGGATCTGCAACTGGCATTGCCACAGGCCGAGCGCTCCGCGGGTGCGGCGGCGGTATTGCCTACCTATTTGGCCGAAGCCCGCATCGCCCAGTTCCTGGGTTGGCGCCACCAGGCCCGACCGGCCGACGACTTCCTGGGCAAATGCGTGGGCTGGACCTGGCGCGTCAAGCTCAGCCTGTCGACCGAGCGCGACCTGTTCGGGCGATTGCGCGAGGCTGCCGAGGCGACTGCCATCAAGGTGTTTGCCGACAACCTGCGCGACCTCCTGCTCGCTGCGCCTGCGGGGCCCCGGGTCGTGCTGGGCCTGGATCCGGGCATCCGAACGGGGGTCAAGGTGGCGGTCGTGGACAAAAACGGCAAACTGGTCGAGACGGCCACGGTGTACCCCCACGAACCGCGCAAAGACTGGGACGGCTCCTTGCATGTGCTGCGCCAGTTGTGCCGGCGCCACGGCGTCAACCTCATCGCCATCGGCAACGGCACGGCCAGCCGGGAAACCGACAAACTGGCGGCTGACCTGATCGCCTTGCTGGCGCGTGTCGACGCCACAGCACTGCCGACGGATATCGTGCCGCTGCCGCTCAAGGTGATGGTCAGCGAAGCCGGCGCTTCGGTGTATTCGGCCAGCGAATTCGCGTCGCAGGAGATGCCCGATGTCGATGTGAGCCTGCGCGGCGCGGCCAGTATTGCGCGCCGCTTGCAGGACCCGCTGGCGGAATTGGTCAAGATCGATCCCAAGTCGATCGGTGTCGGCCAGTATCAGCATGACGTCAACCAGGCGGAACTGGCGCGCAGCCTGGACGCGGTTGTAGAAGACTGCGTCAACGCGGTGGGTGTCGACCTCAATACCGCCAGCGTTGCGCTGCTGCGCCGCGTTTCCGGTCTGTCACCGAGCGTGGCTGCGTCCGTCGTGCGCTGGCGTGACAGCAACGGCAGTTTCCGCGACCGCCAACAACTGATGCAGGTGACCGGACTCGGACCCAAGACGTTCGAGCAGTGTGCCGGCTTCCTGCGCATCCGCAGTGGCGGCAATCCGTTGGACGTGACCGGCGTGCATCCCGAAACCTATCCCGTCGTTGAAAAGATACTGCAGCGCCTGGCCTTGCCGATCGGCGAATTGATGGGCCGCAGCGCGGCGTTGCAGGGCTTGCGGCCGGAGACTTTCGTCGATGAGCGCTTCGGGGCCATGACGGTGAAGGACATCCTGGCCGAACTCGAAAAACCGGGCCGCGATCCGCGACCCGATTTTCGAGCCGCCCGATTGAGCGACGGCGTGCAGGATATTGCCGATCTGCGCGAGGGCATGATTCTGGAAGGAACGGTCAGCAACGTGGCGGCGTTCGGCGCATTCGTCGACCTCGGTGTGCATCAGGACGGCCTGATTCACGTCAGCCAGCTCAGCAACCGTTTCGTCACCGATGCGCGCGAGGTCGTCAAGACCGGCGCGATTGTCAGGGTCAAGGTGCTGGAAGTGGACCTGCCGCGCAAGCGTATTGCCTTGACGATGAAGCTGGGCGAGACCACCTCGCCGCACCGCAGCGGATCCGACAGCGGACCGAGGCAGGGCGGCGGCCATCATCAGCCCGGTAAGCGGCCCGAGCCGCAGGACAGCGGCGCAACGGCGATGGCGTCGGCCTTCGCGCGGCTGCGACAATGAGCACGCCGGTGTTGATCGGGCCAGTGCGGAAAACGCCCGCCGATAATGCGCGTTGACATTGCCATACCGTCAGGAGTGAGAAGTCCATGTTGATGCGTGACCTGTTGGCGTCGCAGTTGGTGTTGCCCAGCATTCCCAAGGTGGTGGCGCTGCTGCTGAGCGAGCTGGAACGCGAGCAGCCCGACCTGAAGAAGATATCCCAGCTGATCAGCACGGATCCGGCGCTGACGGTGCGGCTGTTGCAATTGTCCAACTCGGGCTTTTTCAAGTTGTCGGGCCAGGTGCGCAGCGTGCCCGAATCGCTTGCCATCGTCGGATTGAGCCACGTGCGCACCATGGCCTCGGCGTCGGCCACCAATGCCTCGCTCAAGGCCGTGCCGGGCATCAATCTGCAGCAATACTGGGATTTCAGCCTGGACGTGGCAAAGGTGTGCCGTTCGCTGGCCGGTGTGGTGCGGCAAAACCAGCAGGCGGCATTCACGGCCGGACTGATCCATTTTGTCGGCGAACTGGCGATGCGCATGGTCATGCCAAACGACATGGCTACTGTGGATGCGCAAGTGGCGCCGATGGACCCGCGGCGCGCCCGCGTCGAGCGCAAGTTGCTGAACCTCGACTACGCGCAAGTTGGCGCGGCGTTCGCTCGCCAATGGATGTTTCCCGAGGCCATCGTCGACGCGATCGAACACCAGGACGCGCCGTTTCGCAACGACGCCTATGAGCCGCTGGCCGGGGTGATCCATCTGGCTGCGTGGCGGGCCCGCTCCAAACATGCCGGCCTGAGCCAACGCGAAATGGCCGTGACGTTCCCCGGCACGGTTGGCGAAGTGTTGGCACTGGACATCGACATGGTGCTGCAGCAGGACCCGATCGACTGGAACAGCCAGCGTCCCACCTGAGGGGCGTTGCGTTGTTGACGCTTCAAAACCTGCCCAAGCCCATGTCCCGCTACCTGACCGCCGCCCTGTACAAGTTTGTTGACCTACCCGATTTCGCGCAGTGGCAGGCGCCGCTGCTGGCCGAGTGCCAGAAACATGCCATCAAGGGCACGCTGCTGCTCGCGGCAGAGGGCATCAATGGCACGATTGCGGGTGCACCGACGGATGTACACGCTGTATTGGCCTGGTTACGTTCAAACCCGCGCCTGGCCGATCTGGAACACAAGGAGTCGTGGGCCGAGGAATTGCCCTTTCACCGGATGAAGGTGCGGCTCAAGGCCGAGATCGTGACCATGCATGTGCCCGGCCTGAACCCTGCGCGTTTGGCGGGCCAATATGTCCAGCCACAGGACTGGAACGCACTGATCCAGCAGCCGGATGTGGTCCTGATCGACACCCGCAACGATTACGAAGTGGCGGTCGGCAGCTTCAAGGGCGCCACCGACCCGCACACCCGCACGTTTTCCGATCTGCCACTCTGGTTGGCCGAACAGTCCAGGCCAGGGCAGATGCTGGCCGAGACGAATGGCCGCAAGCCGCGCGTGGCCATGTTCTGCACCGGGGGAATCCGATGTGAAAAATCCACGGCGTTATTGCGTTCGCAGGGTTTCGAGGAGGTCTATCACCTGCAGGGCGGCATCCTGAAATATCTGGAGACCGTCGCCCCGGAACACAGCCTGTGGCAAGGCGAGTGTTTCGTGTTCGACGAGCGGGTGTCGGTGGGCCACGGATTGGTGCCCGGCAGTTTGTCCCTATGCCGTTCCTGTCGCCGTCCGCTCAGGTCCGAGGACCTGGCTGCGCCCCAGTACGAAGAGGGCGTTTCTTGCTCCCATTGTTTCGATGCCCGCGACGCAGCGAAGAAACGCGGTCTGGCCGAGCGCCAGCGCCAGGTGGCGTTGGCCAAGGCGCGTGGCACAGTGCATGTGGGCGCTGAAATGCCCGTCCGGCCCGTTGCGGCGGGCACCGACGCCGCAAGCGTGCCCTGACCGGGCCCGACCGGCCAACGCAGCTTACATCGACTGTTCCAGCATCTGCCGGTAGTCGTCGCGTGTCGCGATGCGCGGACTGGTCTTGTGGCAGTGGTCGGCCATGGCACCATCGATGATGCCGTCGAACTGCGCCGGCGTCACGCCCATGGTCGCCAGTCCGCTGGGCAGATCCAATCGCGCATTCATGTCCCGAATCGCCGCGCCGAGGGCATCGGCCGAGTCCAGGCCCATGACCCGTGCCATGCGTTGCAGACGTTTGTCCTTGACCAACGACTCGGCCGGCGCATTGAAGGCGATGACGGCGGGCAGGAACACCGCGTTGAGCGTTCCGTGGTGCAAGCCGGGATTGATGCCGCCCAGGCTGTGGCTGAGCGAATGCACGCAGCCAAGGCCTTTCTGGAACGCCATCGCCCCCTGCATCGACGCACTCATCATGTTCAGGCGTGCTTCGCGGTTGCTGCCGTCGCGCGTCGCCAGTTCGATGAAGGCCCAGGCCCGCTCGAGTCCGTCGAGCGCGATCCCGTCGGCCGGCGGATTGAACGCCGGCGCCATGAAGGTTTCCATACAGTGGGCCACCGCATCCATGCCGGTGGCGGCCGTCATGCGAGGCGGGAGACCCAGTGTCAGCTCCGGATCGCAGATCGCAACCCGCGGGACGAGGTGCCAGGAGTGGAAACCCAGCTTGCGACCGTCGTCCAGAATCAGGATCGCGCCGCGCGCCACTTCACTGCCGGTTCCGCTCGTGGTCGGCATTGCTATCAGCGGCACGCAGCGGTCGGTGATCAGCGCAGACCCGCCTTCGATCGTGGCATAGGTCTTGAGCGCGCCTTCATGGCGTGCAGCGATCGCCACACCCTTGGCGCAGTCGATGGCCGAACCACCGCCAAGCGCAATCAGGCCGTCGCAATGCTGGTCATGAAAGATGTTGGTTGCCGCACGCACAGCCGATTCCGTCGGGTTCGACGGTGTCTGGTCGAAAACCGCCTTTTCCATCGCGGGAATCGCATCGAGCACCTTGCTCAGGATGCCGGCCGCCTTGATTCCTTGATCGGTGACGATCAAGGGACGGGTGATGCCGATGCGCTCGCATTCCTGGCGCAGCAGCGCACTGGCTCCGAACTCGAACTGGATCTGGGTGATGTAGTAGATCAATGCCATGGGAAAAAGGTCCGGTGTAGGATCGAGGTTGCACTGTATAACAAGAAACATTCGCATCGCGCTCTCGTGCAGACAATGGACGAAGCGGTGCCCGGATCGACCTGGCTGGTGTCCTGCCGACAGTGGCGTCGGCGGCCCGTATTCCAGGATGGTTGACATGAAACGACCTCTGCGCACTCTGCGTTCGCTGACATGACACTTCCCGTTCGAAGCCAATTTCGACTGATACACCGCCTGCGCGTGCGCTGGGCCGAAGTGGATCAGCAACGCATCGTCTTCAATCCGCACTACCTCATGTACATCGACACCGCGTTCACCGAATACTGGCGCGCCTTGGCTGTGCCGTACGAGATGATCCCCGAGATGCTGGGTGGCGACGTATATGTCAAGAAGTCGACGCTGCAATACGAAGGTTCGGCACGGCTGGACGATCTGCTGGACGTGGGAATCCAGTGTGCACGGATCGGAAGGTCATCGATGGACTTCCAGTGCGGCATCTTTCTGAACGACCGCTTGCTGGTGTCTGCGGAACTGGTCTACGTGTTTGCCGACCCGGCAACGCAGAAGTCCAAACCGGTGCCCGACATCTTGCGCGATATGCTGCAGGCCCACGAGGCCGGCGCGTCGCCGATCGACATTCGGCTCGGCAGTTGGGCCGACCTCGGCCCCCAGGCCGCGGCACTCAGACGCGCCGTGTTTGTCGACGAGTTGCAGATCGCCCATGGACTGGAACACGACGCTGCGGACGACGCCGCGGTGCATGCGCTACTGCGCAACCGCCTGGGTACGCCGTTGGCCACCGGCCGCTTGCTACAGGAGGGCCCAGCCCTGGCCCGCATTTCCCGCGTCGCCGTCAGCCGGACCATGCGTTCGACCGGATTCGGTCGGGTAGTCATGCAAACGCTGATGCAGATCGCCGCCGAACGCGGCGACACACGGGTCATTCTGCAGTCCCAATGCAGCGCGGAAGGTTTTTATACCCACCTCGGCTTCGTGCCCATCGGTGAACCTTATGTCGAAGCCGGCGTGCCACATATCGACATGGCGCGCAGGCTTGGCGCCGTTTCAGGCTCTGTTTGAGGCGGTTGTGCGAAGCGGCTCGCAGGCTCAGATATCGTCGAGCAACGGGTAGGGCATGGCCCGCACCAACAGCTCCGGGCCATCTGCGGCGCCAAGATGCACGGCACCCGATTGCAGTGCGCTGACCTGTCCTGACACGATCGCATCCCATCCGCCATCTGCCGTGCGGGCCGCCTGGACGATGGTGCCGCAGGGCTGCGCTCCATCATCACGCTGGTAAACCTCTTGCGCCGCCGCCATCGGCGCATCGCAGTGGGCCAGCACGGCGCGCCGCTTCAAGACGCCGCGGAACTGGCTGCGAGCGACGACTTCCTGGCCAGGGTAACAACCCTTCTTGAAGTTGACGCCACCGATGGATTCGTAATTGAGCATCTGTGGCACAAAGGCGTCGACCAGGGCTGCGCTGATGGTGGCAACGCCGGCATGTACCTCTGCCAATAACCAGCGGTCGGTATCGATGGCGTCCCCAGCCGGAACGGGTTCGCCAACGGGTGCGACCCACAGCGCCCGCTCGATGCCGTCGGCCGGATACAGGTGAATCAGGTTCGCCGCACCCAGGTCGCGTTTGCTCCAGGGTTTGGCGGGCTCGGTGAGTTGGGACAGGGCGGGGCCGGCCACACCCCAAAGCTGGAATTCGCCGCTGGCATCGGTCAGTTTGGCCTTGGCGCGCAGCACGAACATGGACAGACGCTTGAGCACTGCCGCCAGCAGGTCCAGACTGCAAACAAGAAGGATTTCCTGTGGCGCGCGCTTGAAGCCGATGAACGTGGCCTGGACCCGCCCCTTGGCCGAACAAAATGCAGCGAGCCGGGCCTCTGAATGCCCGAGCAGCGCGAAGTCCTGCGTCAGTTGGCCCTGCAGGAACGACGCGGCGTCTGCACCGTCGACACGGATCACGCCGAGATGGGGCAAAAGGGTTATGCCGTCAATTGTGTTCATGCAGTCAATTATCATCGTCTCTCAATAACTTCGAGACTCCCGGGCTGTGCGACGTTTTCTGCTGTTTCTTGTCCTGCTCGGCGTAGCCGCGTTTGCGGCCGCGACCTGGTGGCTGGAGCAGCCGCTGGTTTTGGCGACCGAGTCCGTGGACCTGTCGATCGAACCGAGAACCAGCGCCCGTGGCGTGGCCAACACGATTGCGCACTCCGGTGTCGATGTTTCACCACAACTTTTGTATGCCTGGTTTCGCGTGTCCGGCAAGGCCCGGCAAATTCGCGCCGGCAGCTACGAGATCGAGCGTGGCACCACGCCACGCAGTCTGCTGGGCAAGCTGGTGCGCGGCGAGGAGTCGCTGCAGTCCTTGACCCTGGTCGAGGGCTGGACCTTCAGGCAACTGCGCGACGCCTTGTCCCAATCGCCACACTTGCGATCCGATACGACAGGCCTGAGCGACGCGGCGGTCATGCAGAAACTCGGCCGCGCCGGACAACATCCGGAAGGGCGGTTTTTCCCGGATACCTATAGTTATGCAAAGGGGTCGAGCGACCTGAAGCTGTTGGCTCTGGCGTTGCGCACCATGGATCGCCATTTGCAGGCGGCCTGGAAACACAAGGCGCCCGATTCCCCGTTGCAGACGCCGGAGCAGGCGCTGATATTGGCCAGCATCGTCGAAAAAGAGACCGGCCGGGATGTTGATCGCGGGTTGATCGCTGGCGTTTTCAACAACCGGCTGCGCATCGGCATGATGCTTCAGACCGATC
>Ga0105044_10009451_pt1 | contig 13332 bp, 9 predicted proteins | sample MAT01_FD_78092 | JGI IMG/M metagenome (GOLD analysis project Ga0105044, IMG submission 78092) | Freshwater microbial communities from Lake Fryxell liftoff mats and glacier meltwater in Antarctica - MAT-01 | ecosystem: Environmental > Aquatic > Freshwater > Ice > Liftoff microbial mat | place...
GCACCCGCTACCGCGTGCATTACAACAGCGACCGCACTGGCGTGCGTCTGATTGGCCCCAAGCCCACCTGGGCCCGCCAAGATGGCGGCGAGGCCGGCCTGCATCCTTCGAATATCCACGACAATGCCTACGCTGTCGGCACCATCGACTTCACCGGCGATATGCCCATCATCCTCGGCCCCGACGGACCCAGTTGCGGCGGCTTCGTTTGCCCCGCCACCATCATCGCCGCCGAACGCTGGAAGATGGGGCAATTGAAGGCTGGCGACACCGTCCGTTTCGTGCGCTGGACCGACGAGCCCGCCGTCCTGCGGCAAGCCCCGGGCATCGTCATTCGCGCCGATGGCGACGAGTATCTACTCGTCGAATTCGGCGAAAACCGGCTCGACTTTGAGCTTTCACTGAAGGCCCATTCGCTCCGCCAACAACTCAAGCACCCCGGCCTGATCGACCTCACGCCCGGCATCCGCTCGCTCCAGATTCACTACGACAAATCCAAGCTCGCGCGCGGCGAGTTGTTCGAGATGATCGACGAAGCGCAGTCCCATTCGGTGGATACGATGCCCTCGCGCATCGTCCACCTGCCGCTCTCCTGGGATGATCCTTCCACCCGCGACGCCATCCAGCGCTACACGCAAGGCGTGCGGCCCGATGCCCCCTGGTGCCCCTGGAACATCGAATTCATCCGCCGCATCAACGGCCTCGCTTCCGTCGACGACGTCTACCGCACGGTCTTTGAAGCCAGTTGGCTCACGCTCGCCCTGGGCGACGTCTACCTCGGCGCGCCGGTTGCGACTCCGGTGGACCCGCGCCATCGCCTAGTCACCACCAAGTACAATCCCGCGCGCACCTGGACGCCTGAAAACGCCGTCGGCATCGGCGGCGCCTACATGTGCGTCTACGGCATGGAAGGCCCCGGCGGCTATCAGTTCGTCGGCCGCACCACGCAAATGTGGAACACCCATCGCCAGCCGCAACCGTGGCTGCTGGAGTTTTTCGACCGCATTCACTTCTACCCGGTAACCGCGCCCGAGCTCCTGGAACTGCGTGCTGACCCCTCGTTCTCCCCGCGCATCGAAGCCGGCACTTTCCATTTGCCGACGCACCGGCAGTTCCTGGCCTCCATCGCCAAGGAGTCGGCGGCATTCCAGGCCACGCGCGAACAAGCCTTCCGCGAAGAGCGCGACCGATGGGGCGAATACATCGCGCCCGCCCTCGACGATACGCCGCCTCCGGTGGAGGGGGCATTGCCAGAAGGCTGCGTCGCCGTCCGCTCGCCGATTGCCGCCAGCGTCTGGAACATCGCCATCGCGCTTGGCCAGCCCGTGAATACAGGAGACAAAGTCGTGATCTTGGAAGCGATGAAGATGGAGGTCGCCGTGATGGCCCCGGCCACCGGCGCGGTCGTCGAAGTGCGCTGCACGCCGGGCTCGATGGTGCAGCCCGGGCAGATTCTGGCGGTGATCCGATGAAGCCGCCCGTCTGGATCTCTTCGATCCCCGCGCACGCCGCTGCCGAAGGCCCGCTCAAAGGCCTCACCTTCGCCATCAAAGACAACATCGACTATGCGGGCGTCCCCACCACCGCCGGCTGCCCCGCCTTCGCCTATACGCCCACCGCCACCGCCAGCGTCGTCAAAGAGCTCGAACAAGCCGGCGCCGTCGCCATCGGCAAAACGAACCTTGACCAATTTGCCACTGGACTCGTCGGGGTCCGCTCCCCCTACGGCGCCTGCTCCAGCGTCTTCGACAAGGACTACATCTCCGGCGGCTCCAGCTCCGGTTCCGCCGTTGCGGTGGCCTTGCAGGAAGTCGACTTCGCCCTCGGCACGGACACCGCCGGCTCCGGTCGGGTTCCCGCCGCCTTCAACAACCTCTATGGCTTGAAGCCCACGCGCGGCGTGCTTTCTATGACCGGCGTCGTGCCCGCCTGCCGCAGCCTCGACACCGTGTCGATCCTGACTCGTGACCTTGACACCGCCGCCCGCGTCTTCGACGCCGCCGCGCAGTATGATCCGAGTGACTGGTCCTCGCGCCCGATGATCGACGCCGAAAGCCCCTGGGCCATCGGCAAATTCCGCTTCGGCGTTCCCCGCCCCAACCAGCGCGAATTCTTTGGCGACACCGAAGCGCAAAAGCTCTTCGAAGCGGCCATCGACAAACTCGTAGCCCAAGGCGGCGAGCCCGTCGAGATCGACTTCGCGCCCTTCCGCGACGCCGCTACCCTGCTCTACCAAGGCCCCTGGGTCGCCGAACGCCTCGCCGCCATCGAAGAGTTCATCCACCTGCGCGGCGATGACATGCATCCCGTCGTTCGCAGCATCATCAACGGCGCTTCCAAATTCACCGCCGTCGACTGCTACCGCGCCCTCTATCGCCTCGGCGAATTGAAGCGGGCCGCCGAAGCCGAATGGCTGAAGATGGACGTCCTCTTCCTGCCCACCACCGGCACCATCTACCAGATCGCCGACGTCGAAGCCGACCCCGTCCGCCTCAATACCAACCTGGGCTACTACACCAACTTCGTCAACCTCTTCGACCTCGCCGCCTTGGCCATCCCCGCTGGCTTCCGCCCCAATGGCCTCCCTTTCGGAGTCACGCTGATCGGCCCCGCCTTTAGTGACCGCGCACTGCTCGCCCTCGCCGGCCGCCAGATCACGCAGGCCCCGGGCTGCGTCTCCGTCGCCGTCGTCGGCGCCCACCTCACGGGCCAACCCCTCAATAGCCAACTCACCCAGCGCGGCGCCCGGCTCCTCAAAACCTGCCGTACCGCCCCCGGCTATCGCCTCTACGCTTTGGCGAACACGACCCCACCGAAGCCCGGTCTGGTCCGCGAGGAAGGCTTTGCGGGCCCGGGCATCGAACTCGAAGTCTGGCAAATGCCCCTCAGCCAATTCGGCAGCTTCGTCGGCTTGATCCCCGCCCCCTTGGGCATCGGCAGCGTCACCCTCGACGACGGCACCACGGTAAAGGGCTTCATCTGCGAACCCGCCGGCCTCCAACCAGCCACCGAGATCACCGGCTTCGGGGGCTGGCGAGCTTACTTGGCGGGGCGGGCTTAAGTCTTCGGCCGGCGTGGTAGTGTCCCCGCCCGGCAGGTGCTCGAGGGTCACGCGGGAGGTGGCCTCCGTTTGACGCGCACCCCGGTTCGGCTCTATCATAGAAGAGACGACCCTGGGGCGCCGTAGCCAAGTGGTAAGGCAGCGGTCTGCAAAACCGTTATTCACCAGTTCGATCCTGGTCGGCGCCTCCATTCTCTCGTTACACCAAAGTCAACCCGCCATCCACCGCCAAAACCTGCCCCGTCGTAAACTTGGTGGCCGTCAGAAAGTACACCACGCCTTCCGCAATCTCCTCCCCCCTCCCCGGCCGCCCCGCCGGGCTCTTGTCGATCAGCGCCTTCACCCCCGGCTGATTCTCCTCCCCAAACGGAATCACGCCCGGCGCGATCGAGTTCACGCTGATCGACGGCGCCCAGGCCACCGCCAAGGCCCGCGTCAGGTGCGCCACGCCGGCCTTTGATGCGCAGTAGTGCGCGTGGAACGGCCAGGGACGCAGTGCCCCGCCCGAACTGATGTTCACGATCCGCCCGCCGCCCGTCGGCAGCATGATCCGCGCCGCCTGCTGGCAACAGAAGAACACCGCCTTCAGGTTCACGGAGTGGATAAAGTCCCAGTCGGCTTCGGTGATCTGGAGCGGGTCGATCTTCGTGAACCGCGCCGCGTTGTTCACCAACCCATCCAGCCGCCCAAAGTGCCCGTGGACTTCGGCAAATAGCCGCTCAATCTCGCCCACCTGCTCCAGATTCGCCGCAAACACCGGCGCGTCCCCACACTCAGACGCCGTCTTCAGGGCCTCCTCCCGAGACGCGCTGTAGTGGATCGCCACCCGCGCTCCCCGCCCCGCCAGTTCGAGCGCAATCGCCCGCCCAATCCGCTTCGCGGCTCCGGTTACCAAAATCACGCGGCCTTCAAGATCCGTCATCGTTCTTTCAACCTATCACGAGACAGAATGAAAGTGATCCAATTGATTCGAATAGACTTGCCCGTAGACACCCTCAGAAATCGCTTGACATCCCGCCACACTCGGATTTGGAGGTTCGTGTGTCTCTTATCATCGATCGCAGCCGGCGCTTGCCGCCGAATCAATTCAGGCCCGAAACGCAGACCAAGGACTTGGTCGTGCTCCATTTCACTGCCGGCGGCACCGTCGCCGGCGCTTACCAAAGCTGGCTCTCGACGCCGGAGCGCGTCGCCACCGCCTACCTCGTCGACCTCGACGGGCGCATCTTCGAAGTCTTCGATCCCGCCCAATGGGCCTCCCACCTCGGCATTCCCGCCACCCACAACCCCGCCTTCCGCCAGGATAAGCGCTCCATCGGCATCGAAATCGTCAATTGGGGAGGACTCAAGCTGGGTCCGCATGGTCAGCTCAACTCCTGGCCAAACAGCTATCGGAACCGCCACTGTAAGCTGGCGGAAACGGCCAAGTACGTCCGTAAAAGCTACCGTGGCCTCGACTACTTCGCCGCCTTCCCGAAGGCACAACAGGAAGCCGTCTGCCACCTCACCCGCCATCTTTGCGACCAATTCGGCATCCCCAAACAGCTCCCCGACCCCGCCAAACGCGAGCTCCTCGACTGGAGCTACTTCGAAAACTACCGCGGCATCGCCTCGCATCAAAACTTCCACCCGGAGAAAACCGACATCGGCCCCGCCTTCGACTGGGACCGATTGCAGCGTGCGCTCCTTTAAAATCAACAACTCCCGGGTTCGTTTCGTACCTGCTGCGTAAGCGGCGGGTCACATCTGCCCCGCCAAGGGACCTCGCGTCCACTACGCCACTGCCTAGCCTGCCGCGTAAGCGGCGGGTCACATCTGCCAACGCCCAAGGGCTCGCGTCCAGGGTGACCCATCGCTGACGAGGCAGGCTAGTCAGTCGGTTTGCTTGGTAGGTCTGGGCAGTGGATTCGACCGGAAGTGGCGTCAAAGGTCTCCATAGGCTCGCCCTGCTCGGCCAGGATGTAGCGAGCGATGGCATTGACTCCAGAACTGGAAATACCACGGGTATCGCCCCCACTGGTCCAGAAATGCGTACGATCTGGCCAGAGTTTGCGCAATGCCCGGCTGCCATAGGCCTTCCAGTCGCCCATCACGCGGTTAGGCTGGACACCCTCAGCTTGAACGAGACCGTGGACATGTTCGGTTCTGACATGCAGCGCAATCAACCGCCACTCCCGCTAGCGGCAAACTTCGAGGATGGCTTCGAAAACGGCCTGCCGATCTTCCAGGCGAGACAGTCGAAAGGGCGATTCCTTCATCAGGTTGCGGGAAAAGGTTTCGTAGGAAGGTCGGGGCACGAGTCGGCCTTCGTGGCGGTGAGTGCTGCCACGCGGGTCTCCCAACAGGTGAGTGCCATACGTGCTGAAGGTAAGGAAGTAGCTCATCCCTGGTTCATTGTGACCGATACTGCGCTGCCGCGTCAGCCTCAGGGCCCCTGCCAGTTATGAAGTGGCGCTACCGCCTAGCCTGCCGCGTCAGCGGCGGGTCACATCGGCCATGCCCCAGGGCTCGCGTCCAGTATGACCCGCCGCTGACGCGGCAGGCTAGTTGGGTAGCAGTTACTTGGCGGTGCTGCCAGAGGCAAAAGTAGCTATTCCAGATTCAGCCGCGTCATCGCGTCTAAAGACGACCCGCTGTCCCGGCTGCGCTGGCGCAAGAAGAGGAATAAGGCGACCGAGCCGCCGCTGCCGAGGCCGACCAGGATGAGCGCGCCCACGAAGCGAAACGAACCCAGCACCACGCCGGCGATGTTGGGCATCTTGGTGGGTACCGTGTCGCTAAATTCGACCACGGTGTCGTAGCGAATTTTGTCGAGAATGGGAGCAGCATCCGAAGGCACAGGAGGCAGGGCGACCACGATCAGCGCCCCGGAGCGTTTCGCGTTCTGGCCAGCGAATTGCTGGAAGGCGGGCAATTGCTGGCGGGCCATGGCGTGATTGGCAAATCCGGCCACGGCAACGCGCAGCTCGCCCGCTTTGGTAGGGTAGCGGGCGACAACGATCTCCGTGCCAAAGTGAAAACCCGGCGTGGCGACGGGCAAATCGTGCAGAAACGCCGCGATGCCCTGGGGACCGACGATGTACCGCCGCGACGAAGCGCCCTCCGGCAGATAAGTCGGCAGGGCAGGCAAGGAACGGTTCCGGTAGCCAGGGAAACGCTCCACCCAAAAGCCGATCTCGCTGGCCGAGGGGCGGTAGGTGCCTTCAAAGCGCACCAGGTAATTGCCGACGGCGGCCAGGGTAATGCCTTTGGCAGCCAGGCCGTTTTTCATCGACGGAATCGGCTTGCCGCCTTCGGGCGCTTGCCACCAGTAGGCAGCCATCGGCCCCGTGGATTCTTCGAAGCGCCAAGCCGTGGCCTTCAACTGCTTGGCCCCTTGCGCATAGGTGGCGGTTTCGCCTTCCTGGAAGCCGTACTCCTTCCACAGCTCCGGCAGTACGCTCGTGTCCGCCGGACCTACGGATTTTTGCTGGTAGGCGTTAAGTGCCGCCGTCCAGATGGCGCCCGACGCCGGAAGCGCCAGCGCGAGAAGTAATGCAGTTAGCTGCCATGGCATTTCTTGTACTTTTTCCCCGATCCGCAAGGACAAGGATCATTCCGCCCTACCTTGTCGGCTTTAACGACGGGCGCCTGCGTCGCGATGTCGCCGCCGCCCACGAATTGCATAGACGCCATTTCGCGCTCTTTGTTCCGCTGCACCGTGCGCGTGAAGTCCACCATAGCGGACTGGGCCGCCTTCCGGTCCCCGCCAGCGATCACTGGCTCCGGCTCCTCCGGCATCATCTCCTCCTCCGGGTAGCGGTCCGGATGCTGGAAAGGGAGGTGACCACCCTCGGCCTGCAGAAAGAAGAGAATGCGAATGGACTCGTCTTCAATGCGGTCCATCATGTCCTGGAAGAGCGTGTAGCTTTCCTTCTTGTACTCGATGAGCGGATCTTTTTGGCCGTAGCCGCGAAGGCCGATGCCTTCCTTCAGGTGATCCATCGAAAGCAAGTGGTCTTTCCACTGGTTGTCGATCACATGCAGCATCACCATGGCCTCGGTTTGGCGCATGAACTCATCGCCGACCATCTGCTCTTTTTCGACGTAGCGCTTCAGCACGATCTCCCGGATCGTGTCTTCGATCTCCGCGCGGGACTGCCCCGCCAGGTCAGACGCCTTGATGCGGACGCCGAACTGGGTCAGCAGGTCAGTATCGAGGCTCAGGTAATCCCAGCTATCTATGTTGCTGCCTTCGGGCATGCGCATATCGACGAAGGTGCCGATCATGCCGTCGATGATCTCGGTGATCTTCTCCCGCTGATTCTTGCCCTCGAGCAAGCCGCGCCGCAGGCCGTAGACGGCTTGGCGCTGCTTGTTCATCACATCGTCGTACTCAAGCAGATGCTTGCGGGCGGCAAAGTTCTGGGCTTCGACGGCCTTTTGCGCCGCGGCGATGCGCTTGGTGATCAGTCCGCTTTCGATCGGCACGTCCTCTTCCATGCCGAGGCGCAGCATCAGGCCCTGGATGCGCTCGCCGCCGAAGATACGGAGCAGGTCGTCTTGCAGAGAGAGGAAGAAGCGGGCGGAGCCGGGGTCACCTTGACGGCCGGCGCGGCCGCGAAGCTGATTGTCGATGCGGCGGCTTTCGTGGCGTTCGGTGCCGACAATGTGCAAGCCACCAGCGGCGACCACGTTCTCGTGCTCGGCGTCGCAGACGACTTTGTGCTTCTGGTAGATCTCGTTCCAGTTCGCAATCGGCACGCGAGAGTTGTGGCCGGAGCGCTGGAAGTAGTAAAAGTCCTTGTCGGCGATCAGCGAAGCGATGCCGGGCGGCAGGCTCTCGCAGAGGCCTTTCTTACCGGCCTCTTCCTGAGCGAGAAACTCGGCATTGCCGCCCAGCAAAATGTCGGTGCCGCGGCCAGCCATGTTGGTGGAGACGGTGACGGCGGCATAGCGGCCGGCCTGGGCGACGATGAAGGCCTCGCGCTCGTGGTTTTTGGCATTCAGCACCTCGTGCTTCACGCCCATTTTCTTAAGGACGCCCGAAAGCCGCTCGCTCTTATCCACCGAGATGGTGCCGACCAGGACGGGCTGGCCCGTGGCGTGGCGCTCCTTGATCTCTTTGGCGGCGTTGCGGAACTTCTCGTCTTCGGTGCGATAGACCATGTCCTGGCTATCTTTACGAATGGTGGTGCGGTTGGGCGGAATGTTGACGACGTCGAGCTTATAGGTCTTGCCGAATTCAGCCGCTTCGGTGTCGGCCGTACCCGTCATGCCCGACAGCTTCTTATACATGCGGAAGTAATTCTGGAAGGTGACCGTGGCGAGCGTCTGATTCTCGTTCTCGATCTTGACGCCTTCCTTGGCTTCCACGGCTTGGTGCAAGCCATCGCTCCAACGGCGACCCGGCATCAGGCGGCCAGTGAATTCGTCGATGATGACGACTTCGCCTTCCTGCACCAGGTAGTCCTTATCGCGGTGGAACAGGACGTAGGCCTTCAGGCTTTGCTGAATGTGGTGGTTGATCTCAATGTTTTCGGCGTCATAGAGGTTGGTGACGTCCAGCATCCGCTCCACTTTGCGGACGCCCTCTTCGGTAAGGGCGACATTCTTGGCCTTTTCGTCGACCGTAAAGTCGCCGGTGAAGTACTTCTCGCCCGGCTCCTTGCCTTCGATCACTTCGCCGCGGGTGAGCTTGGGGACGATGCCGTTCACGCGGTAGTACTTGTCGGTGGAGCCTTCGCTGGGGCCCGAAATAATCAGCGGCGTGCGGGCTTCGTCGATCAGGATCGAGTCGACTTCGTCGACGATGGCGTAGTTGTATTCGCGCTGCACGCAGTCCTCAAGTTGGAACTTCATGTTGTCGCGCAGGTAGTCGAAACCGAACTCGTTGTTGGTGCCGTAGGCGATGTCGGCGTGGTAAGCGTCGTGGCGCTCGCGGTCGTTCAAGCCGTGGACAATACAGCCGACGGTAAGACCGAGGAACTTGTAGAGCTTGCCCATCCATTCGGAGTCGCGGCGGGCGAGATAGTCGTTGACGGTGACGACGTGGACGCCCTTACCTGAAAGAGCGTTCAGGTAACAAGGCAAGGTGGCCACGAGCGTTTTGCCTTCGCCGGTCTTCATCTCGGCGATATTGCCGCGGTGCAGCACGATGCCGCCGATGAGTTGGACATCGTAATGACGCATGCCGATGGCGCGGCGGCCACCTTCGCGACAGACCGCAAAAGCTTCTACGAGAATGTCATCGAGCGTGGCGCCCTGGGCCACACGGTTTTGGAACTCGAGCGTCTTGCCCGCAAGCTGGTTATCGCTCAAAGCCTGCATGGTGGGTTCAAGGGCATTGATGGCCGCCACCAGCGGCATCAGCTTCTTGATCTCGCGCTCATGCTTGGTGCCGAAAATTTTCGAAAGAATAGTGTCAATCATGTTGAGCGCACTTCGCCTAATCATAGGCTAGCACCGGCGGGCAAACCTTGTCGTCCCCTCCTTTAGGCCAGCTTTAGGACGGTTAGTACCCCACCCTTTAGGCTAGGGTGTTTCCGACAATCAGCCGGGGGGCGGCGATGGCTTCGGCGCGGAGGCCTTGGAGAGCTTGCAGGGCGGGGTCAGCACGGTAGGCGTCGAAGGCTAGTTGGCTAGGAAAAGAAAGGACATGCACTTCGTCGGGGATGTTGCCAGGGGGTGAACGGAGGTCGGCTGGAGGGCAGTCAGTAGCTCGCCGCCGTGCGTTCTCAGGATGGCAAGCGCTTGTTGCTCGAAGTGGTCAAACTCGGCGTTTTTGCCAGCAAGCACATGCAGCGTTGTAATGACGATGAGGGACATCCAAATATTGTCTCGCTTCATCTGTTATGTAGGTAGGCTGTTCCGCCTGCCGTAGATTTACTTTCGGGCAGGCGCTGGGCACGATTCTGTTTGGTGGGTGACGGGGAGGTCCACGACGCGGTTGGCGGGGGCAGCGGAGGTACCGTGAATTTGCGGCCGAGGGCCTGACGCCGGATCAGCGTGAGAAGTTGCGCGGGCGGTTCGGTGGGCGATGTGGAGGTCCGGCGGTGAGGGCTTGAGTGGGTGGACTTGTCCATGCTGTCGGCCCGCTCACTTCGTTCGCGGCTTGCAGGCTGTGCGGGTCGGCAGGTCAGGCAGAGGGAGATGTTACGAGAAAGGCCAGCGAAAACCATTCTTCAATACTCTAAAGCTTTGCACTAAACTCAATCCGTGACCCTCGCCATCATCCTCCTAACGACCCTCGCCCAGAACCCGGCCGAGGACCTGATCCGTGTCCTGCGACCCAGCCGCGCGCCTCCGGATGGGCGGATCAATGCTATCGACAAGACTTGGGAGGAGTGGGTGCGGAGGACGAAGGCTCAGCCTCCGGACTTCTCCCGGATGCCTTCTTATCCGGAGTTGCCGGACCCTTTGCTGATTCGCGAGGGTAAGGACGCTGTGCGGGTGACGACTCCGGCTTTGTGGAAGGTGCAGAGAGGGCTGCTCAAGAAGGATATCGAGCAGTGGATGTTCGGCAAGATGCCGCCGGCGCCGGATAACTTGCGGGCTACGGTGACGAGTTCGTCGCGAGAGGGCCGGAGCACGCTCAAGCAAGTGACATTGGCCTTTGGACCGGACCGTAAAGCCACGTTGCGGATTGAGTTGGTGATCCCCGATGGCAAAGGGCCGTTTCCGGTCTTCCTGACCAACCATGCGCGCAACCGGCCTTGGATTTATACGGCCGTCCGACGCGGCTACATCGCTTGTATCTATCACGCGACTGACCCGCGCTATGGCAATGGCGATGACTCCGATGCCTGGGTGGAGCATTACCCGGACTATGACTTCTCCGTGCTCGCCCGCTGGGCCTGGGCAGCTTCGCGGGCGGTGGATTACTTAGTGCAGCAGCCCGAAGTGGACGCCCGAAAGATCGGACTTACCGGCCATTCGCGCAACGGGAAGCAGGCTTTGTTAGCAGCGGCGTTCGATGAGAGGATTGCCGCTGTAATTCCTTCGAGCGGAAACTCGGGCGAGGTGGACCCTTGGCGCTATACGACGGAGCCTTTTGCCAATGAGAGTATTGAGTTACTCGCCGGAGCGCAGTCGCATTGGTTCCATCCGCGGTTGCGTTTCTTTTCGGGGCGCGAGGATAAATTACCCGTGGACCAGAATTCACTGCTATCGTTAGTCGCGCCACGCGGGTTACTACTTTATTCGGGTTATGCCGAGTCGGCGGGAAATCCTTTGGGTTATGAGCAAGCTTATCGCTCGGCTTTGAAGGTGTATGAGTTTCTGGGGCACCCTGAGAAGATCTGGCTGCACTTACGCGACGGCGAGCATGATACAACCGCTGGCGATATCGAAAACTTTGTCGACTTCTTCGATACGGTCTTCGGCCGTCGCGTGCAACCCAAGACCGAGACTTGGATCCACGGCTACACCTTTGAAGAATGGCGCAAGCTGAGCGGCCAGCAGATCAATCCGCTCACGTTCAAACTCCCGCCAGATCCGAAACAAAGGATCGCCTGGGCCTTAGGGGAAGAGCCGGCGGGGATGCCGCGGCTGGTATCGCGGGAGTTGCCGAAGCCGATTGATGCGGTGGGCGGCTGGCTCGAAGGGCTGTTCCAGCGGCCTAGCGCCAGCGCGGCGACGCGCGCGGCGATCGCCAAAGAAGGGATGGGCTGGGCGCAGATTCCTTATGGCGACGGGCTGACGGCGGACCTGTTCTATCCTCTCGACCAGCCGAAGGGCAAATGGCCGGTGGTGATCTGGCTGCATGGCTATAGCTATCAGAATGGTTGGAGCGTATCGGCGCCGTGGAGTTCGACGGGCAGCGACTTCCGGCTCGACCAGCGGCCCTCGTTCCCTTCCCTGGTGAAGCGTGGCTTTGCGGTGCTCGCCTTCGACCAGATCGGCTTCGGCACGCGGGTACGTGACGCGCGCGGCTTCTACCGGCGCTATCCGCAGTGGAGCCTGATGGGCAAGATGGTGAGCGATACGCGGGCCGCGATTGATGCGGTGGCCGGGCTCGACGCGGTGGATGCTACGCGGGTGTATGTGATGGGTTACTCGCTGGGGGCGAAGGTGGGATTGCTGACAAGCGCGCTCGATACGCGGGTGAAGCGCTTGGCGATGGTCGCCGGCTACGATCCCTTACGGCTCGATACGGCGGACAAGGGCGTGGAAGGAATTCGCCATTTTTCGCACTTACACGGACTGATGCCGCGCCTGGGCTTCTTTGTGGGCCACGAGGCAAGGCTGCCCTTCGACTTCGACGAAGCGCTGCGGCTGTCGGCCGATCGACCGACTTTGATCCTGGCGCCAGTGTACGATCGCTATGCCCGATTGGCCGATGTGCGGCAGCAGGTGGAGGGCGCGGGCAGCCCGCAGATTACGCTCAAAACACCCGAAGGGTTTAATTCTTTCGGCCGCGTGTGGCAGGAGCGAGTTTTCGATTGGCTGGCGAATCATTAGCCAGGCACTGGCGGATTATCAAGCAGGAAGTCAAATCATGATATCGTTCCCGACAACATCCCCTTCGGGTCGATGGCTTTATCCTCGGCGGCGGGCAGGCAGTCGGCTATGGCACCACCCTGGACGGCGGGTCGGCGAACACGACGCGCCCGCTGACACATGATTAGCGGCATCAAGTGGAAGAACAAGTTCTGCGCTGACGGGGGCGGGTGACTTACTCAACTCGCCGCGCTCGATGCAAATGGCTTTGAAGCTTTACTTTTAAGGCTGTTAGACAGGGCGTCCCTAAGGCGGGACACCCTGATCCTACAAAACCGAAATATCGTAACCCTTTATCTTCGGATCAGACGTTAGCATCAACATTGACTCGGCCTTTGCTTGAGCCACCAGCATCCGGTCAAAAGGATCCCGGTGCAGAGGCGGAAGTCGCTCAAGCGCCGATAGGTGGGAAGTGCGGATGGGCAGCAACTCTAATCCATTCTTCTCCATCTGACGCAACAGGTAAGGAATGGCGGGCTGGGGCAAGGGCAACTTGCCGATTCCCGCCTTGATGAGCATCTCCCAGATACTGGCCATGCTGAGGTACAGTTCGTGGCTAGGATCGGAGTACGAAGTCCGATATCTGGCCGACAGTTTGGGATCATCCGTGATGGCCCAGAGAAAGATCTGGGTATCGACGAGTACTCTCATTGCTCAAATGCCGAAAGGACTTCCTCAGGAAGAGAAGCATCGAAATCGTCGGGCACCACAAAATCGCCCTTTGCCGAACCAAACGTGCGCATGGACCGGGCCGGCTTTAAAGGCGTCAATCGAGCCAAGGGACGCCCGGA
>Ga0105044_10009453_pt1 | contig 13331 bp, 7 predicted proteins | sample MAT01_FD_78092 | JGI IMG/M metagenome (GOLD analysis project Ga0105044, IMG submission 78092) | Freshwater microbial communities from Lake Fryxell liftoff mats and glacier meltwater in Antarctica - MAT-01 | ecosystem: Environmental > Aquatic > Freshwater > Ice > Liftoff microbial mat | place...
GGTCGGGCGGCGTCGGTTGCAGGTCAGCTCTCTACCTCCTCAAATGGAAGTCATTGCAACATACACGGTTCCTCTGGATTGGCAAGGGTTTTCCTGATTGAACCACAGGAATTCCCCTTGGCGATCCCGAAATGAGAAGATAGGGGAATTGGGTTCGTCTGGCTCCATGCATTGCTGTCTTCACCGACGCGGGCGGGTCCAAGCGTGCAGTGCGGACAGGCTTGGGCATGCCTTGGCGTGTGCGCACGTGGACTGCGTCACGGTTTCTTTGGTGAGGAAACATCGAATCGAGCACGGGAAGAGGCTTCGTCGCCCGCGATGCGGGCGCGGAAGAACGCATCGTGGCCGTCGATGCGTGGTTCGTTGGCCCGCAGGTCATATTCGAGAATCTCGCGGAACGCGGCGGCGCATGCGAGGCGCGAAGTGTCTTGATTGAAGGCGAGGCCGACCACGGTTGAGGCCTGGGGGGAGAGGGTCATGAGCGAACGGAAGGAGTGGGTGTCCCAGAGCTTGATCATGCCGTCTTCAGCGCTGGTGGCCACGATGCGGCCATCGGAAGAGAGCGCGAGGCCGGGAATCAGTCGCTGGTGGCCTTGGACAATGGCGAGGCTCTTGCCGGTCGCGGTCTCGAACACTTCGAGCGTGCCCGTCCACGTCGTGACGTAGAGCCGATCGCCCTCGGGGGAAAAGAGCACGGCCCATGGCATCGCCGTAGTTGGTATGCGGGAGATCTCGCGCCCGGCAATTACGTCCCAAAGGACGACGCCTTTGGCGAGCGCCGAGATGACGAGCGTGCGGCCATTGGGGGCGAACGCGAGGCCTTCAATGCGTTTAGTAAACTTGGGAATGGCGGGGAGGGGTTCACCGGTCGAGATGTTCCAAGCGAAGGTCTGGCCATTGGAATGGCCGGCGGCGACGATCGTGCCGGAAGGATCGACGGCGACCGAGAAGATCTCGTCTTTGACTGATTCAATCGAACGGACAACCTCGCCGGAGTCGGCCACGACGAAGCGGATGACACCGTCTTGACAACCGGCGACGGCCACGTGCTGGCCGGGAAGAAACACAAGCCCGCGGGTGCGGAGCTTGGGCGTATCCATCGTGTGGCGGCCCACCCGCTGGTGGGTGGCCGTGTCGTAGAAATCGATAATGCTGCTACCCGAACCGATGCCGAGGAAGCGTCCATCACCGGAGTACGCGACGGAGAAGCACCAAGTCGGGTAGCCGCCGAGGCGGGTGAGCGAGGTGGCGATTCGGGTGTCGATGCGGCGCAGCACACCGTCGATCGACAAAACGACTACATCGTTGTCGTCGGCCCAGCAGGCTGAGGCGGCCTGGAATCGAAGGTTGGGGAGCTGCACGAGGAGCTCGCCGGTCGCGGCATCGATGACGTAGAGCTGATCAAGGCTGCAGCAGAGCAGTCGGCGACCGTCTGGAGATTGTGCCAGCGCCAGCACAGAGCCGCGGGGCTTTGAAAAGCTGAAGTTCTTGGTTCCGGTGGCGCGATCCCAAGCGACGGTCGGGCCGAGCGGCGAGCCGACGTAGATGGTCAGGTCGTCGCGGCCAAAGGCGAGGGCGCTCATCTGTTCTTCGAGCACGATTCCCAGGTCCAGCACCTTGGTGCCGGAGCTGAGGTTCCAGCCGGTGACCGTGGGACGCAGGTTTCGTACATCGGTTCCGACGAGGAGCAATCGGCCGTCGCTGCTGGTACACACCGCCCCGGGCGCGTACCCGACGGCCAGTTCCTTGACGAGCTCGCCGGTATGGGCGTTCCAAACACGAACCACCTGATCTTCGCAGGCGGCGATAGCCAAATCGCCACTGGGGGTGAAGGTCGTGCCGCGGACGAGCGGGAGTTTGGCGGGCCAGCCACTGAGCTCGAGCGGCGGCGCGTCGGGATTGAGCGGGAGGATTTGCGCACCGCCTTTGGCGATGCCGGCGAGCACGCGGTCGCGCCCGGGCGCAACGGCGATAGATGTGAAACTCGTGCCGGGCATGGCACGGACGGCCTCCTGCTTGCCGGTGGCGGCGTCGAGGGCGATGATGCGGCCGTTGCCGCCGGCGACCACGACCGAGCGGCTCTCGGTTGACGCGGCCGCGATACTCCCCGAGAGCCCACCCTGCACGACCCACTTGCTGCCGGTGCGGTCGTAAAGCTCCCACAAGGCCCAACGGGCGGCGGGCAGATTGGGGTGGGCGACGTACTCGCGCCAGAGCGTGTCCTCGGCTACGAAAATGTTGTTAAGGGCACCGGCCATTCGGCCGCGCTCGATATTGGCGTGGACGAGTTCGTCGAGGGCTCGCTCTCCGGCCAACTCCGCGTCGCGCTTGGCTTGGAGAGCTTCGCTGGTGGCAACTTCGGCGCGGCTTTGAGCTTGAACGGCCTCGGCGCGGGCACGATCGGCGACGATGGCGAGGGCGCGTTCCTGAGTCGCGGCGATCGACGCGTAAACGGCGAATGTCACGAGGCCCAGCAGAGCGAGAGTGACAACGCCCGCCGCGGCGCGGTGGCGGCGGAGCTGCTTGAGAAGGATGTACGTGGTTGAATCGCCCCGGGCGGCGATGGCTTCGCCCGCGAGCAAGTGGCGGAGGTCACTGGCCATTTCGGCGGCGCTGGCGTATCTGCGTAGCGGCTCTTTGGCCATGGCTTTAGAGACGATGACCTCAGGATCGCCACGGAGAGTGCGGTCAACACTGCCGAGTGACGGAGGCTCTTCTTCGGCGACAACCTTGGCGGCCTTCGTGATGGGCACGTTGGCGAGGTCGAAGGGGAGTCGGCGCGAGAGCAGTTCGTAGGCGATCACGCCGAGGGAGTAGATATCGCTGCGGGTGTCAACCTCGCCGCCCTGGATCTGCTCGGGGCTCATGTATGAGGGCGTGCCGAGCAACTGGCCGCTTTGCGTGGAGTGGGTGGTGGCGGGATCGGCCTGCACGGCGCGGGCGACGCCGAAGTCAACGATCTTGGGAGAACCATCGGCGGTGACGAGGATGTTGGCGGGCTTGAGGTCACGGTGGATGACGCCGCGCTGGTGGGCGTGCTGGATGGCGTCGCAGATGCGGGCGAGAAGGGTGAGGCGGCCGCGACGGTCGAGTTTGTTTGAGTCGGCGTAGTGAGTGAGAGCGGTGCCGTCGACATACTCCATGACGAAGTACGCCTGATCGGGGGCGTGCTCGTCGGCGATGCCGGCCTCGTAGAGCTGTGCGATACCAGGATGCTGAAGGCGGGCGAGGATCTGAACTTCGTTGCGGAAGCGACGGAGCAGGCCGCGGGAGGCCATACCGGGCCGGATGGCTTTGAGCGCGACGCGGCGACGGGGGAAAGACTGCTCGGCCTCGAAGACCACGCCCATGCCGCCTTCACCGATGGTTCGCAGGATTCGGTAGTTGCCCTTCAGCAGTGGCAGGGCGGGCATGGCGTCGAGTTCTGGACCGACTTCGAGGAGCCCGATGCCAGTGGCGACGAGGGACTCATCGGCATCGTGGTGCGAGAGGAGTGATTCGACCTCGGTGATGGCGGCGGCGTCGCCGGCGAGCTCGGTGTGCAGGAAGGCGCGCCGGCCATCGGCGGGGAGCTGGGCGGCGGCCTCAAAGGCCCGCATAACACGTTGGAAGTGATCGTGGTCCACAGCTCATCAGGCCCCGGGATTGAAAGAAAAGGCAGGGAGGGGATTGTACGGCACAAGCCACGGCGACCCATTTTCACGCACTGGGCTTTGAATTGCCTGTCTCTCGCCATCCCCTTGCTGGCCCGGTCCCGACGCTCAAAGGCGTCGGAGTGGACCGGCACGCCTCGCGGCGGTTGCGGGAGAGTTTGACGCTGCTGGGCCCGAACGCGGAGTCTCTCGTCAGCGACTTTTATGCGGAGCTCGTAGAGCGATTTCCAGATGCGGCCCGGGCGGTGCCGGCGGGTGTGACGGGTCAGGAGGCGGAGTTTCTGAACACGCTGTGGGCCATCGTTCAGACGGTGGACGACGAGCCGACACTTGTGCAAAAGCTGTCGGCTGTCGCGGAGCGGTATAGCCGGTTCGGGGCCAGGCCTGAACATTTTCCGATTGTGTCGGGGATTGTGCTGCGGACCATGGCTCGACATGGCGGATCGGCATGGACGACGGAACTGCACAGCGAGTGGTCGCAGACGCTGCGGCTGGTCGGTGCGCGGATGATCAGTGCGACGGGTGGGAGCCCGCCGAAGACGGCGCCTGAAAAGAAGCGGCGTTCGTGATTGGGATACTTAGGGCAGACTCAAGGCAGACAGAACCAACCAGGGTGCATTCCAGGTCAAGCGTCGGCGGAGTTCTCGGCGATCTCTTTGCTCAGCCAGGCGCGGGCGAAGGCCCAGTCGGTTTTCGTAGTCGCGACGGAGATGCCGATCGCCATGGCGGTTTGCTCGATGGAAAGACCGGCGAAATAGCGGAGCATGACTACGCGGGCCTTGCGCTCTTCAAACTCGCCGAGGCGGGTGAGCGCGGCGTCGAGGGCGAGCATCTGGCCGGACGCGGCGTCGGAACCGTCGTCGCAAGCAGTTGCATCGTCGGTCAGGGCGAGGCGCGTGCGGTCGCCGCCGCGTTTGACGGTGGCGCGGGCGCGGGCGCGATCAATGAGGATGCGGCGCATGGCGATGGCGGCGGCACCGAAGAAGTGGCCGCGGCTGTTCCAACCGGTCTGGCCGGCACCCTCGGGGCCGACGAGGCGGAGGTAGGCCTCATGCACAAGCGCGGTAGGCTGCAGGGTCTGGCCCGCGCCGCCGCCGGCTTCGTTGTTCATATTGCTGGAGGCGAGCTTTCGAAGCTCACCATAAATGAGCGGGAGGAGTTCCTGGGCGGCGTGCGAGTCGCCGGACGATGCCTGTTCGATGAGCAGTGTGACCTGCTTACGGATCGGGGGGGGTGAGGCATCGGAACTCATCTTTTTACTCCGTAGATTGCGGCCCGCAGGCTGGCAGAGCGGGGCGCTACGGAAGGGTACTCAGGCGCCCGGCGGGCGGTTGATTGCAGTGCGCAATGCGTAAATAGCCATGTCGGGGCTGAATCTCGCACTGCTAAGTAGCAGTACCCCCGAATCAAGGACGAACGAATGAAAGCGGCACTGATGAGTTTTTTGGCCTTTGGAGCAAATTTGGTCGGCATCGGTTCGACGCTCGCCATGCTGGTGATGATGATGGCGGGCGGAGTGAACTCGACGGATGTGCAGATTTCGCGGATCAAATGGATGATGCTTTCGATTGCGTTCGTCGCGCTTCTCTCCGTGGCGGCCTCGATCTGGGCCATGGTGGCGGGCCGGCTTGGCATCGCGGCGGCGGTGGGGATCATTCCGGCGGTGTTCTGCGCGACACTGGTGGTGGTGTTGCTTCGTATGGAGGCCTGATACCCTCGCCGGTCTTGTGGGAACGCTGCCGCCGGCTGGCGGCATCTGCACCCGAGCGGAAGGACTCCTCGCCATGCCGTCATTTGATGTCGTTTCCCGCGTCAACTTCCCCGAGCTCGACAACGCGCTGATGAACACGCAGAAGGCGATTGCGGCCCGATTCGACTTCAAGGGGGCTCACTCGGAGCTGACGGTTGACAAGAAGGAAAAGAAGATGAAAGTCGTGGCGGAGGACGCCATGAAGATGAAGGGCATTCGCGACATGTTCGAGTCGGCAGCGCACAAGCGCGGGCTCGACCTCAAGATTTTCAAGTGGGGCGACAACGAGCACTCGCTGGGCGGCAAGATCAAGAGTGAGGTCAAGATCCAGGACGGGATTGAGCAGGACATCGCCAAACAGATCGTGAAAATCATCAAAGAGAGCAAGATGAAGGTGCAGGCGTCGATCCAGGGCGACGAGCTGCGGGTGACGGCCAAGCAAATTGATGACCTGCAGGCCGTGATGAAGCTGCTGAACGGCTCGGGGCTCAGCATTCCGCTTCAGTATGTGAACATGAAGAGCTGAGGCGGCGGCTCGTTTTCAGCATTGGCCGGGGTGGGTGCGCCGAGCGTCGCGGGCGCCGCAACAATGCAGTTATGGTCATGCCCTCCACGCCGCCCCACTCTGACGACCAGCCCGAAGGCCGTTCGCATCGCCTGACGGTTGCGAAGACGTTCAAGCTCTATGTTGGCGGGGCGTTTCCACGCTCTGAGAGCGGGCGATCGATTGCCGTGCTGGGGCCGGATGGCGAATCGCTCGGGCACGCCTGCAAGGCAAGCCGCAAGGACCTTCGCGATGCGGTGGCCGCGGCACGCAAGGCCCAGCCGGCGTGGGCCGGCGCTACGGCCTACAACCGCGGGCAGGTGCTCTATCGCATGGCAGAAATGGTGGAAGGCAAGGCCAAGGAACTGGCCGGGCTCCTCGGGCTCGATCCGGCCCGTGGCGCGGCGGGTGTGGACCCCTTCGCTGAGGTGACGATGTCGGTCGACCGGCTGGTGGCATTTGCCGGTTGGGCGGACAAGTATGCCCAGATATGTGGCCGCCAGAACGCGGTGGCCGGGCCGTACTGGAACATCAGCGTGCCGCAGCCGACGGGCGTGGTGGGCGTCGTGTGCCCGGCGGAACTGCCGCTTCTGGCACTCGTCTCACTGGTGGCCCCGCCGATGTGCGCGGGGAATGCCACGGTCGTACTTTCGCCGGCGTTCGCACCGGTGGTGAGTGTGCTGGGCGAGGCCCTGGCCACCAGCGATCTGCCGGGAGGGGTGATCAACCTTCTCACGGGCGAACTCGACGAACTTGTGCCGGTTTTGGCCAAGCACCGCGATGTGGATGCAATCCATGCCGGGCCAGTCACGGCGGACTTGGCGCGGATCCTGCGCGAGGGCACGGCCGACAATCTCAAGCGCGTCGCCATCCGCAAGGTGCCGGCGTGGCTGGATGCAGCGGCCTGCCATGGACCGGGATGGATTGAGGACTTCGTTGAGACCAAGACGGTGTGGCACCCGGTGGGTGCCTGAACGCAACTTGTGCTTGAACTCGTGAGGGAACACCGCAGCCAAAGCCCGGCGAGGTGATACGCTCTGGCATGCCCCATCGCCTTCTCGTGGTCGCCTGCGCGCTGTTCGCACTCGGCCTGGCATTTCCGATCCCTTCGCGCTTGCTCGCGAATCCGCCCGTCACGGCCGGTCCGCTCCAGCCGCCGCCGAACGGGCCGCGCAAGAGCGATCCGACGCTGGCGGTGATTACCGGTGCCGCGGTGCATGTGAGCCCGGAGAAGACGATCGACATCGCGACGGTGGTGCTTCGCGACGGGCGGATCGACGCGATCCTTGAGGGCAAGGATCCGGACTGGTCGAAGGTCGCCCCGGGCGCCATTGTGTGGCCGGGCGAAGGGCTGCACATTTATGCTGCGTTTGTGGAGCCCGTGCTGGAGGTGGATGCGCCGGCACCCGATCCGGACAACAAGGCGACGCACTGGAACAGCAAAGTCACGCCGCAGCGAAATCCGCTCGACGGCAAAGGGGTGAGCGAAGAGGTGGCCAAGGGCCTGCGGGCTCAGGGCTTTGGCGCGGCGGCGATTGTGCCCCGGGGCGGAATCTTCCGCGGGATGGCGGCGGTGGTCTCGCTGGCGAAGGCGGACGCGGACATTTCGCTGCCGCGTCCGCCGGTGTATTCGACGCGGGTTTATCACGCGGTTTCGCTTGAGGGCTCGCGCGGGTTTGGCGGCGGTGAGGGCGGGGGGGGTGAAGAGAGCGTTCGTGAGCGGTGGCCGTCCTATCCGGGTTCGCAAATGGGCGTGATTGCACTCATCCGCCAGACGCTGAGCGATGCGGATTGGCAGCAGCAGCGGGTGGCGGCGGACGTGACGGGGGAACCTTCGGCGCTTGATGCGCTGGCACGGGGGCCGGCCGGGGGGCTGAACGTCCCCTTGATGATGAGCACCGGTGACGAACTTGAAGTGATGCGGGCTCGCACCATTGCGGCGGAGTTCAAGCGGCCGCTGATGGTGCTCGGATCGGGAACGGAGTATCAACGGCTTGACGCGATCGCACGTGACAAGAGCATGCCGCTCATCGTGCCGATCAACTATCCGAAAAAGCCGAGCGTCGCAACCATCGGCGAGGCGACCAACATCGACTTACGCACGCTGATGGCCTGGGAGCAGGCCCCGACGAACCCGCGGCGATTGGACGCGGCGGGGATGACGGTGGCGCTCACCACGGCGACGCTTCGAGATAAGGGCGCGTTCCGCGAGAACCTGCGGACGGCGATTCGGCACGGTCTGCCGGAAGCGCGGGCCCTCGCGATGGTGACAACCGTGCCGGCGAAGATCCTGGGCGTGGATCGTGAGCTGGGCACGGTGGAACAGGGCAAGCGGGCAAACCTGATCGTGGCGGATGGACCGCTGTTTGCCAAGAAGACCAAGCTGCGCGATGTGTTTGTCGATGGCGTGCGCCACGAGATCAACGCGGCGCCGACCAAGCTGGAAGGAACGTGGGCTCTCACGATGAACCCCCCACCGAAAACGGCGGGGGAGATCACCTGGACGATTGACAAGGACAACGGCCTCGCGATCAGGAAGACGCTGCCGCCGGGGGTTAAAGGTGAGGCCACGCCGGCGGGTGAGGCGAAGCCCGAGCCAAACTCGAAGCCAGCAGACGTGAAACCGGCAGACGCGAAGCCGGAGGCAGCAGCCAAGCCGGAGGCAGCAGCCAAGCCGGAGGGCGCGGCAGCCGTTCCCGAGGCACCCAAGGGCGACCAGCAGGGGGGCGATGAAAAGAAGGCAGAGGAGAAGAAGGAGCCCGCCAAGAAGAAGAACCCAGAAACCAAGGCCAAGGGCGTGGTGGTCGCCAACAGCCGGATCAGCTTCACGTTCGAGCATGAGCCGTTTGGCGACCCCGGCGTGTTCACGATCTCGGGCACCATCGCGCCGGATGGAATGTCGATGAGTGGCGAAGGGCTGCGTGCCGATGGCGCACGCTTCACATGGTCGGCTACCAAGTCGGCCACCCCGACAACCCCCCCATCCCCCGCAGCCCCTGCACCCCCGCCTGCGGCGGATGATGGCAAGCCCAACGACGAGGCCAAGGAGGCGGAAAAGGCCAAGGAGGACGAAAAGACGAAGGACGATGCGGCGAAAGACGGAAAAGACTCAAAGGACACGAAAGACACGAAAGACAGCAAGGATGACAAAGACGACGAGCCCGTGACCGATGTGCCAGACAAGCTTCCTGGGTATCCGTTCGGCCCGTACGCGATTGAGACCGAACCTGCGCAGGCTTCGATCGCGTTGATGAACGGCACGGTGTGGACCAGCGACAATCGCGGCATCATCACCGACGGCGCGGTGCTCATCTCCGGCGGCAAGATTGTGTACGTCGGGCCGTCGGCCTCGATGCCGCGGCTGCAGGCGGATATGTATACGGTCATCGACTGCGCAGGCAAGCACATCACGCCGGGCATAATCGATTGCCATAGCCATGCCGGCATCAGCGGCGGCGTGAACGAGGGCGGGGAGGCCGTCACGTCGGAGGTGCGGATCGGTGATGTGACCAACCCCGATGCGATCAACTGGTATCGCCAGCTCGCGGGGGGCATCACAGTCGTGAACAGCCTGCACGGGTCGGCGAACGCCATCGGCGGGCAGAATCAGGTGAACAAGAACCGCTGGGGCGTCGTCGATGCGGCGGAGATGCACTTTGAGGGCGCCATCGCGGGCATCAAGTTCGCGCTCGGTGAGAACGTGAAAGGCTCGAACGGAGGCGAGCGGTCAAACTGGCGCTATCCGCAAACGCGGATGGGCGTTGAGGCCCTGATCCGCGAGCGGTTTATCGCGGCCCGGGAATATGCCGCCAAGATGGCCGGCTTTGAAGAGCAGAAGAAGCGGATCGAGATGCTCAAGATCGCACCAGCCGAGCAGGCACACCGGATTGCGGAGTTGACGCCGCGGCGTGATCTTGAGCTTGACGCTCTCGCGGAGATTCTGGCCGGCACGCGGCTCGTTCACTGCCATTCGTACCGGCAGGATGAAGTGTTGATGCTGGCCCGCGTGTCGCAGGACTTTGGTTTCAAGATCGGCACCTACCAGCATATTCTCGAGGGATACAAGGTGGCTGACGCCATTCGTGAGACTTCGGGCGGTGGCTCGTGCTTTAGCGATTGGTGGGCGTACAAGGTGGAAGTGCAGGATGCGATCCCGCAGGCGGGGCCCATCATGCACGAGCAGGGCGTGGTGGTGAGTTTCAACAGCGACTCTGACGAGATGGCCCGGCGCATGAACGTGGAAGCGGCCAAGGCCGTCAAGTATTCAGACGGGACGATCTCGCCGGCCGAGGCTCTCAAGTTTGTCACGATCAACCCGGCCAAGCAACTGCGGATTGAGAAGCAGACGGGTTCGCTCGAGGCCGGCAAAGACGCCGACGTCGTGGTGTGGTCGGGCGATCCGCTCAGCGCGTTCAGCAAGGCGGAAAGGACGTACATTGATGGCCGCCTGCGGTTCTCGCTCGAGACCGACAAAGCGATGCGCGAGCGCGATATGACGACGCGCCAGCGGCTGATCCAGAAGATTCTCGCCGACAAGAAGAAGCCCGGCGACAAGCCCGAAGGAACCGGCGATGCACCGACGGCGGGTGGGCGGGGCGGACGACCGGGTGGTGGTGGCGGCCGTCGGCCGCCGCAGACGCTGCTCGACCGGCTCATCGTGCAGTCGGAGATCGCGCAGCGCGAGCGGTCTCTTGACCTGCTGCGCCGCGGCATTGATCCGACCTCGGCCCGTTCTGGCGTGTGCGGGTGTGATGAGCTTGATTGGCGATGAACGGCCATCCGCCGCTGTTCTTGAGTTGTCGATTATCGGTGAGTGCGTGTGCGTGCGATGTTGGTAGATGGACGTTTCATATGAAGGCGATTGTCATGCAGATCAAGTCTTTGTCTCGTTGCGTGGGTTTGTTTCTGTCGGCTTCGTCCGCGCAGCGGTCTTCTTTGCTCGTCGGCCTTGCTTTGGCCGCTGGCACCTCTGGCGCGCTCGGGCAAGACCTTGGCAAGCGACCTGGGCCGCAGGAGACGCCAGTTGCGATTGTGAACGCGACCATTCACCCGGTGAGCGGGCCGGTGATCGAGAAGGGCTACGTGCTCTTTGACAAGGGTGTGATTACCGAGGTTGGCCCCATGGGGGAAGGTCGGGTGTTCATCGCCACCACGCGCCAGATCGATGCGGCGGGCAAGCACGTGTACCCCGGGCTCATCACGCCGTACTCCCGGTTGGGTCTCGAGGAAATCCAGTCGGTCCGTGCATCAACTGATTACAACGAAGCGGGAGACATCACGCCCGAGGTGCGCTCGATCGTGTCGGTGAATCCTGACTCAACGCTGCTGCCCGTCACGCGCACCAACGGGGTGCTCTCGGCGGGCGTCTTCCCGGCCGGCGGCACGATCGCCGGGCGGGCCAGTGTGATCCGGCTTGAAGGGTGGACGTGGGAAGATATGGCGGTGAGCCGTGATATCGGAATCGTGATCTCATGGCCCATGATGCGAACCGTGACGGCTGCGTGGATGGACCAGAGCGAAGAGGAACAGCGCAAGCAGGCCTCGCAGCGGCTCGACCGCATCCGCGAGACCATTCGACTCGCCAAGGCGTATGCGGCGCAGCGGCCCGCCGGAGGCGGCAAGGGGGGTAGAGACGGGGGTGGCGACGGGGGTGGACCGGCGGGCACGATTCCCGTTGACGTTCGCTGGGAAGCCATGCGCAGCGCCGTCGTGCCCGCGGCGGCTCCGGGCGGCGTGCAGTCGCCGTGCTTTATTGAGGCGCAGGACTACGACCAGATCACCTCGGCCATCGCGTTCTGTCTGGAGCAGAAGTTGCGGCCGGTCATCGTGGGCGGGCATGATGCCCCGCTGTGCGCCGAACTGCTCAAGACCAATGGCGTGCCGGTGATTGTGAACACGATCATCGCCCTGCCGAACCGCGACGATGCGGCCTATGACGACAACTACTCGTTGCCCGCCCGCCTTCACGCCGCGGGGATTTCGTTCTGTATCGCCAGCGGCGAAGAAACAGCCCACGAGCGCAACCTGCCGTACGCGGCGGGCATGGCGGTGGCGCACGGGCTGCCGCAGGATGTGGCGATTCGCGCCGTGACGCTGAGTTCGGCCGAGATTCTTGGCGTTGCTGGAACCCTCGGCTCGCTCGAGAAGGGGAAGGAGGCCACGCTCATCATCACCAGCGGCAACCCGCTGGAAGTGACAACGAAGATCGAAGGTGCCTTCATCGCCGGCAAGCAGATCGACCTGAGCAACAAACAGAGCGTGCTGGCTGAGAAGTATCGCGAGAAGTACAAGCAGCAGAAGGCGGCGGGGCCGCAAGCGGACCCGCAGGCCAAGTGAGCGCGCCGGCCGAGCAGTAACAGACCAACCTGGCTCAAACGAAAACCGCCGCGACCGGGTCGCGGCGGTTTTCAGTTTCGATTCTCTTTATCCGCACCCGCGCGCCGTCGCGCGGACTGGATCAGCTCTTCTTGGCCGTGAGCGTCTTGGGGTCAAACGTCCATGTGCCGCCTTCCCACGCGCTGCGGGTGGCGAGATCAACGACGACCATGACCTTGAGGCCCATGTCAACGTTGCTCTCGGGCTGGGTGCGCGTGCGGATGCACTCAAGCCAGTTGACGCGGTGCTGATCCTGATCGTCACCGATCGAGTCGAGCTTGGGCTTCTGGGCCTCGTTCTCCTCGGCGTAGGGCTTCTGGGGCTCAAAGCGGACCGAGCCGTCGTTCACTTCGATGTTGCCCTTGGGGCCGCGGATCATGGGCGTGAGGCCGGTGTCGTTGTTGGTGGCGCCCATAACGATCATCTGGTGGCCGGTCTCGAACTCGCAGAGGATGTTGATGGTGTCGAAGTTGTCCATCTTCTTGTCAATCAGGCGCGAGCCGTTGGCGCAGACGCGGACGGGCCAGCCCTGCTCGAGGGCCATCATCATGGGGGTCATGACGTGAACGAGCAGGTCGCCGATGATGCCGGTGCTGAACTTGTGATAGCGGCGCCAGCGATTGAGGACGTACGGGTCCCAGGGCTGCTGACCGACCGGGCCGCACCACTTCTCCCAGTCCACATCGCGACCGGGCTGCCACTTCTCGTCAACCTGGTAATAGTTCCACTCGCCGGCCGGTGAGTTGCGGCAGTAGCTGGTCTGGCTACATGTGGGCTGACCGATGAGGCCGGCCTTGATCCACTCGCGGGCCTTGCGATAGCTGGGCAGGGCCATCTTCTGCGTGCCGACCTGCAGGATGAGATCCGGGTTGGCCTTCACCACGCGATGGAGCGCCAGGGCCATGTCGAGGTCGAGCGTCATGGGCTTTTCGCAATAAACGTCTTTGCCGGCGAGCAGCGCATCGATGGCGTGCTGGCTGTGCCAGTGCTCGGGGCTGGCGATGAGAAC
>Ga0105044_10009458_pt1 | contig 13325 bp, 9 predicted proteins | sample MAT01_FD_78092 | JGI IMG/M metagenome (GOLD analysis project Ga0105044, IMG submission 78092) | Freshwater microbial communities from Lake Fryxell liftoff mats and glacier meltwater in Antarctica - MAT-01 | ecosystem: Environmental > Aquatic > Freshwater > Ice > Liftoff microbial mat | place...
GAGAAGATGCGAGCGCAAAAAGTCTGGAACCGGAAACGTTCAGCTCGAATATCAACGACTTACGTGAAGACATCGGGCGGTTACGACGCAAAACAGACTGTTCGGGGACTTTTTGCGCTCACAACTGAGAACTGAGCACTTGCCATCCACGGAGTGTGAGAAATGCGGGCTAATCCTCGTCCGGCCCCCAGAGGTGCTCCTTCTGCCACTTGGTCTCGTAGAGTTTGCAGAGTCCCAGCGCGGGTGCCACACCGCCGGAATAAGTAGCGGTGGTCGAGTACTGCTTGTCCTCGTCGTAGCAACCGACCGCCACAATCGCGTGATCGAAATGTTCACTGAGCAACTCGATCACCTTGTCGAGGACTTCCTGTTGGGCGGCATTCATCCCATGAGATGAAACCGGATTCCGTTTTTTGGAAAGGGCAAAGTCCGAGCGCAGTCGCGTCCAGTGACCCCGGTTCCAAAGAATGACACGATTTATCCAGACTGATTGCCTGAAATCAGGGGGTGGCGGTGGAGCTGCGCGGGTCGTTCCATACGTGAAGCCTCGTGTTGCGCAGCTCTGGAGAGCTACGCTACTTCCCAGGCGCGCGCCGCCATCTCGCAATAGGACTGTACCAATCGTTTGCGACCTCACACACCCCACCGCAGCGGACAGGACGAACCGCCGGGACTCCGGGCTCAGAGCATGCCGGCACGTTTGCGGAGGATCCACTCGATGGTGAGCAGCACGACGATGGGGATGAACCACCACCAGCTCTGCCAGAGCACGGTGTCGCTTTCGATTACCTGGCCGGTACTCATTGGCGCGAGGCGCTCGATGAGCTGGTCGCATTGCTCTTCGCGCAGGTACTCGCCGGCTCCAGCAGATGCGATCTGGCGGAGCAGATCCTCGTTCAGGCTCAGCAAGGTGCGCTCAATGCTGTCGCGACCGAGGACGTTGAACTGCGTCCGCACCTTGAGCTGGTCGGCCGGCACCGCCGCGGTATCGACGCCGACCTCGTATTTGCCGGCGTCGAGTGCGGCGGTGCGTCCGCGATAGAGCCCGCCTTCATCTGGCGTGAGCGTGATGGTGGCGACTTTCTCGCCGTCGCGATAGAGCACGGCGCTGACGGCGGTGTCGGCGACCGGCTTGCCCTGCGAATCGCGGAGGCGCACGCGGATCTCCGCCTGTTCGCCGGGCTGGTAGTTGAGCTGGCCGGCGTCGAGCTGGATGTATTTGTCGCGCGCTGCGAACGGAGCCTCGGCGATGTAGTCGGCGATCTGGTTCCAGAAGCGGACGTGATATTGGTCCGCAACCTCGTAGCGCCAGCGCCACGATTCATCGAACGCGTGGTAGTACACGCGGCCCGCGCCGAAAGAACGCAACACGACGGCCGGGAGCCGGGATGTGCCTGCATCGACTTCCATGAGGACTTCGGCTCCGGGTAGCGCCTTTACTTCCGCGACGAAACTCGGCACTGGCAGGCGCGCCCACGTATCACTGTTCGTGGCCGCATCTCCGCCGAGCATGAATGCGCCGATGTTCGCCGCGCGCCCGGCGATGAGCAGCGACTTCAAGCCGCTGCGCACACCCGCGCCAGTCCATTCCACCGGCAGCAGCGGGCCGAGCGGTGTGTCCCGGTAAGTTCGCAGGATGCCGCGAGCGCCGTCGATGAATGCAATGGCACCGCCGCGCTTCGCGACGAAATCGGCGAGCCACTTCAGTTCCTCCTCCTTGAATGCGGTGCGGGGAACTTCCCCGAAGAAGATCATGTCGTAGGCGTCGAGCAGCTTCGGGTCGGAGGGAAATGCGCCCGGCTTTTCGCCACGGAGCAGACCCGCGTCCGAGGTCGCGCCCGCAATGACGGCGTTGACCTCCCATTTCTCGTCGCGTTCGAAAAGGTTCCGCAGGTAGCGCGTCTCCCAGCGTGGACGACCGTCGAGGATCATGATTTTCCGCTTCTGCGTGACGGCACGGAAGCGGAGCGGAGCGGTGTTGTTCGCAAGCTCGCGGTCGCCCTCTACACCACTGACTTCCGCAGTGAGCTGGATGGGAGCGCCGGCGACTTCGTATCCCTGCGCGCGCTCCTTCAGTCGCGCCTCGGCGATCTGCTTGATGGGAAATTCGAACGGGACGCGCCGGACGCCTTTTCCGAGGGAGACCAATGCTTTTTCCCAGACGACTTTGACGCCGTCCTTGACGTAAACGGTGAAGGGCTCGCCAGGCGGGACCTCTTCCTTCAGGTAAAGGTCGCCGCGCACGCTGTCCTCGAAGAACACGGAATCCGGCGCGGTGGCGCGGAGCATGGCGATGTCGCGCGGCGGAACCTGGCTGCCGAAGCCGATGGTGAAGACGGGCATCTTCCGGCCCGCGAGGATTCTCGCCGTGTCGAGCGGAGACTCGCCGGTGTTGTGCTGGCCGTCGGTGAACAGAACGACGGCGCCTTTCTCCGCCTTGCTCTCGTCGCCTGCGGCGAACCTGAGAGCGGTGGCGAGGTTGGTGAGTTCGCCCTCGGGCTTGGGAAATCCGGTCGGCGCCGCGGCGTCGCGGGCACCGGAATGCCAGAGCGGACGCACCGTCGCGCCGTCGAGCAGGACAAGCTGCACGTCGTGCTTCTGGGCGAGGCGATCGAGCACGCGCTTCTCGGCAGGGCCCTCCATGAGGATGGCCTGGAGGCGCTGCCAGCGCGGGAGCGCATCGAATTTCACGAGGGCGGTCTTGATGGATCCGGCCGCAGGGTCCGAAGCGATCCGCTTCTCGAACAGCTCGGAGATCTGGCGCGACCAGCGGCCTGCGCTTTCGCCAAGCCGGGTCAGTTCGATAGCCGCGCGGGGAAGCTCGTCTGCCGCACGGAATTGCCGCGCGGCAAGTTCGCGCGCGGGCTCCACGAGTTCGCTTCTCAGCCGCTTCGAATCGGTGCTCGTCTGCCCGGCTGCTTCGAAAGCCTTCGCCGCGTCGGCCGTCCTCGCGGCGAATTCGGCACTCAGTGTTTTCCATGTCGCGTCGTCCACTGCCTCGGTGGCCGGCAGACGATCGGCAATTCCCCGCGCGTCGGCGAGCGCCGCGGCAGCTTGCGGAAGATCGAGACCGGAGCCGGTCTCCTCCAGCAGTCCCAGGCGCTGGGCGATGGCGATTTTGCGTCCGGCGTCCATCGAAGGATCGGCGAGCTGCATGGACTCGGACGCGTCCACGCAAAGAATCAGCCGGGCCAGTTGCCCGATGACCTTCCGGTGATGCAGCACAGGGCCGGTGAGCATCAGCACGATGAGGATCACCGCCAGAGCGCGGAGCGATGGCAGCAGAAAGCGGAGCCAGCGATTGTGCGCGCCAACGTCCCGGCGGTAGAGCATCCACGCGATGGCGGCGAGCAGCAGCGCCACCGCGACACCGGCGTACCACGGCCAGTCGCCCACCCAACGCAACGTCGTCGTGACTTCCTCGCGTCTCATATTTTCCCCCTCGCGCGGGCAAAGTGCCGCTCCAGCACCAGTTCGAGAAAGATGAACACCAGGAGCGCGAGCAGCACCCATTTCCATAGCTCGTGGCCGAATCGCTGGCGGTGTTCGAGATCGCGGTACTCGGCAGCCGAGCGCACGACGGGCACGCCATGCACTTTGGAAAATTCAGCCAGCTCCGTCTCGCTCAGCCGCGTCGGATCGGATTCGCGGCGGTCGGCGTTCACGACGTAGTGGACCGGTTGCCCGCCGGGCGGGACGAGCGTGTAGAGGCCCGGCCGGAAGAGCGGGCCAAACTCGACCACGCCGCGCTCGTCCTTTTTCGTCACCGGGACTTCCACCGGAACTCCATCCGGCCCGGTGATCGCCGCCTTCTTCCCGGCCATCGCAGCGGGCAGGAATGACACAAGCTGGCGCCCTGCATCGAGGTTCCGTGGCGGATAGACGGTCGATGCGAGATGCACGCAGAGGCGCTGGACCAAGGGGAGGAAAAAAGGACGCGCGGGGAGATTGCTCCAGTCTGCGTCCGCAGCAGTCGCGCACGCGATGACTCTCCCCTGCCCCACCGCTCGCTCGACGAGGAAAGGATCGCCGCTTTCGAGCCGCGCGAGCACCACAGGATCGAGCGCGCCGCCGCCCTGCGAACCCGGGCGCATTTTGAACCAGACCTTGATGGACGCCTCCGTCATGGAGCCGTTGCGCGGATCGTTGAAGAGTTCGAGCGCGGGATTTTCGAAACGCTGGGCGGTGAGGCCGATGCCTCGCATGCCTTCCTTGAGTTCGCCCGAGATTGCGCCGAGCGGGAGAGGCGCGAGCGCGGCAAACGGGCCGTTCCACCATGCGCTGTCGGTGCGGTCGCCGGGAAACATCAGCAGGCCGCCGCCGCCCTTCACGAATTCCTCCAATGCACGCATCTGCTCCGGGGAAAGCTTGCGGACATTTGCGAGGACCGCGACCGAAGTCTCCGCGAGCAGTTTCGCGGACAGAGCCTCCGGGGAGATGACGCGTGTCTCGATGAGATCGCTCATTTCCACGCGACCTGCGGCGAATGGCGAGAGCGCGATCTGGAGGTAGCCGGTCTCCGACGCGATGTCATCCGCGGTCGCGCCCGGCGCACCGTCCACGAGCAATACGGGAACGCGATCGCGGACGGGAATGCTGGCGAGGAATGTGTTGTCCGCCGCGAGAGAGTCGGGCTCGGTGGAGATCTCGATCACGTGGGACCCGGCGGCGTCGAACGCGTGAGTGAAGAGCACCTGCGCCTTCGCGCGCGGGCCGAGTCCGACCTGCGATGCGGTCTTGTCCTTGCCGTCCACCTTGAACGTGACCCTCAGATCGCGGTGATTGGCATCGCCGTAGTTGCGGAGGTTGGCGCGAATTTGCACCTTCTGCCCGACGCCGACCATGAGCCGCGAGAAGTCGAGCGAGTCGATGGCGACGTTCTCCTTCACCTCCTGGCCGACATCCCAGAATGTGATGTTCGGCACAAACCGCTGGCCGCGGAGCCGCTGGAGCGCGCGACCGATCTCCGCGTCCTCGGTCGCCGGGAAACTGGTGCGTTGAAAATCGGTGAGCATGACGAGCTGCCGCGCGTTCTCGTGCATATTCTCAAACGTGCCTGCGGCAAAACCGAGCGCCGCCGGAATGTGCGCCGTGCCGAAGTCAGCCGTGGTCTTCGACAATGCCTGCGTGACCCGGGAGACATCGTAAGTTGGCGCATCGAGCACACCGCGCCCGCCTTCGCCCATGAGAACGGCGTCCACCTCGGAGCCCGACCGCAGTTCGTTGATGAGTCGCAGCGTTTCATCGCGCGCGAGATTGTACGCCGTCGTGCCGGCGCGCGTGGCCCCCATCGAATAGCTGTTGTCGAGGAGGATGACGGTGGAGGTCTTCTTATTGCCGAGCAGCGCCTGGGCGCCCTTCCACAGCGGCCGCGCCATCGCGAGCGCGAGCAGCGCGGGAATGGCGCAGCGGATTGCGAGCAGGATCCATTGTTCGATCTGGATGCGGCGCTGATTCGTGCGCAGCACCGCTTCCAGCAGATGCATCGCGCCCCATTTCACCACCTTGAAGCGGCTCTTGTGGAAGAGATGGATGATGATGGGGATCGAAAGCGCCGCGACGCCGCCGAGGAGGGCGATGTTGAGGAAGTTCATGGGGCGCCTCCTGCGGAAACATCCAACGTCCAACATTCAACATCCAACATCCAACCAATCGGCAATCCGGAATGATCAAATGCGGGTGATGCGGCGGGGGCGGACGGAAGGGCGATGGCGATGCGGATGAGGATCATCGGCGGCATCCTTTGATGTCATCCATCGCTGAGGCGAGGATTTCCGGAGTCGAACACCCGATGTCTGGCATCCACCCAAGTTCAAAGTCAGAATCTTCGATGCCGGATGGCCCTTCTTCACGGACTCGTGCGGATGGCTCTCGGCGGGCGTTGGCCGGACGGATGCTGGCGAAAAAAATTCGGATGAGTTCCTCCGTCTCGCTGGTCAATGCGCGTGGCTCCTTGAGATCGTCGGCCAAGGGCTTGCACTCGATGGTCAGCAAGGCTCTCCGCGATTCGCGAAGTTCCTTCAGGCAAATCTTCAGTTTGTGAACAAAATCCGCGAGCGATTCCGCCGCCTGAACCTCGCCGTGATTCCGCGTCGGCGAAGTGCCCGAACGCAAGAGTTGTCCCCCGATATGATCCGCACCGCGTGACTTCGGCAGTGCATCCACGAGCCGAATGATCCACACCGCAAAATCCAGCAGTCGCTCCTCCAAATCGAACGCAAGATGGCGCGAAGCGCCGCCAACGTTGGATGTTGGATGTTGGATGTTGGACGTTGGATGTTCGCGCTTTTTCACCCGCGGGCGAGCCTCCTGCTCAGGTAGGCAGCGAGCGCCTTCGCATACGGCTCGTCGGTCGTGAAGGGCACGAGATCCACTTTGTGCCGCCTGCAACCGCGAGTCAGATCGGTGCGGAACTTCTCCAGATTGGCGAGGTAGGCCTGGCGCAGGGCCGTCGGGTCGAGCAGGTGTTTGACCCCGGCTCGCTCCATGCACTCGAACTGCGTCCAGCCCTTGAAACGAAACTCCAGTTCGTCCGGGTGCCAGATTTGAAAGACGAGAATCTCGTGTCGCGCGTGGCGGAAGTGCGCGAGCGCCTTGAGGAAATTCCCGACCTCGCCGAAGCAGTCCGAAATGATGACGAGCAGTCCGCGGCGATGGAGTTTCGGCACGAGATCGTGGAAGACCTTGCCGAGTTCCGTCTCGCCACCAGGCTTCCCGTTCTGGAGTTCGTCCAGAATCTTTCGCAGGTGACTGACGCGTGATCGCGGAGGGATATACCGTTGAATTTTCGTGTCGAACGTCACGAGTCCGACGCCGTCCGATTGCTGGAGCATCAGGTAGGACAGACACGCCGCCAGTCTCGTGGCGTAGTCGAATTTGCTCACCTGCCCCGGCTGATCGCCGCCGTAATCCATCGAGCCGCTGCGATCGAGGATGATGGTCGCGCGGAGGTTCGTCTCCTCCTCGTATTCGCGGATGTAGTAGCGGTCGCTGCGTGCGAAGACGCGCCAGTCGATGTGCCGGATTTCGTCGCCCGGAACGTACTGCCGGTGCTGCTTGAACTCGACGCTGAACCCCTTATGCGGCGAGCGGTGCATGCCCGTGGTGAAGCCCTCGACGACCTGCCGCGCGAAGACTTGCAGATTCGAGATGCGCTGGAGGTCGGACGGTAAGAGGAAGTCCGAAACGTGGGCCATGCCGTTCTTTGGGGCGGAAGCTGAATTGAACTACAATGCGCGACGGACCTCGCTACGCGGGACGCTTTTCAGGACGCGCCGGACGATTTCATCCACGGCGATCCCCTCGGCCTCCGCATTGAAGGTGGGCACGATGCGGTGTCGCAGCACCGGCAGGGCGAGCGCTTCGATGTCGTCGATGGTCACGTGGAAGCGCCCTTGCAGAATTGCGCGGACCTTGCCCGCCAGCACGAGATTCTGGCATGCCCGGGGACCGGCACCCCACTGGATCAGTTCCTTCACAAAGGCGGGAGCAGCCGCTTCGTCCGGACGCGTCACGCGGACAACATCGAGAACGAAGTCCATCACGTGATCGGGCACAGGCACCTTGCGGACGACTTTCTGCAACTCAAGAATCTGCTGGCCGCTGAGCACCGGGCGGACATCGGCTTCGAATGTCCCGGTCGTCCGCGTGACGATCTGCCGTTCCTCATCACGACTCGGGTAGTCCACATTCACGAGGAAGATGAACCGGTCGCGCTGCGCCTCGGGCAGCGGATAGGTTCCTTCCTGCTCGATGGGATTCTGGGTCGCGAGGACGAAGAATGGCTGTTCGAGTTTGAAAGTTTTTCCGCCGATCGTCACGTGCCGCTCCTGCATCGCCTCCAGCAATGCCGCCTGCGTCTTTGGCGGGGTGCGGTTGATTTCATCGGCGAGCAGCATCTGGGTGAAGATGGGGCCTTGTTGAAAAACAAACTGCCGGCGGCCGGTCGCCGAGTCTTCCTGGATGATATCGGTGCCCGTGATGTCCGCCGGCATCAGGTCCGGCGTGAATTGAATCCGGCGGAAGGACATGTTCAACGCTTCCGAAAGCGTCCGTATCATCGCGGTCTTCGCGAGTCCCGGAACTCCTTCGAGCAGACAATGGCCGCCCGCAAGGACTGCGATCAGCAATTGCTCGATCACATCCTTCTGTCCGACGATGAACTTGCCCATCTCGCTCGTGATCTTGCGGTAGGCATCGACCAACAGCGCCGCCGCGGCTTTGTCGTCGAGTTCAGTTCTTGGGGGGGTGTCGGTTGTGGTCATAGGGATTGCAAAATCGTTACTATCAAAGAAAACGCCGTTCGGCGAGCGACGTCGAACGGCGTAAATTCCAAAGCGCCTTGGGTGGAGCGCCGGTTACATCTCGGCAATCTCAGGCAGCGGATTGTCCATGGTCCACACGGGCGGCGTGCAAACCGCCGGTTCGGCAGCGAACTGCCATTCGTTCTCGACCGTCTGGCCCGAAACCTTTTCCAGCCTGCTGCGGAACTCCTCGACGCTGCGGGCGAACCCCATCTCTTGAACATCCGCCACCATCCCCTGCACCGCCTGGCCAGCGGAGGCAAGGGTGTCCACGGCAACGCCGCGCTTCTCCCAGATGCCGGGACGCGTCGCGATGAAACCCGTGCCTGCGGCAAGGATCAAAATAGCCGCAGCCTTCTGGATAGTTCCGCGCCAATTCCACGCGGGCACATTGAGCACCTTGGCACGTTGCTCATCGCTGAGCGCCAAGCTTTCCATTTCGTCGGTCTCTTGAATGCCTTCCTTGAGCATCTCGCTCAATTCCAGCATTTGATATACGTCGTTCCGGGTTTCATCTGAAACTCCGAGCATGCTTTCGACGTATAGGCGCTCATCCGGGGGGAGTTCGTTAAGCGCGTAGTCAGTTAGGTCTTGTTCTGTCAGTCTCCCTCTCATTGCAGTGTTGTTTTCTTACGATGCGGCTCTCTTGGCCAAGTAGATGATTTTTTCGTCCTTGTCGTCGCGTTCCATTTTCTGGCGCAGGTTGCGCATCGCGGCGTTCAGGATGAATCCGACATTCCCCACGCTCAGCCCGGTGATCTGGCTGATCTCCTGGTAGGAATGGCTCCCGTGAAAGCGCAGGCGCACGACTTCCTGCTGGTTCTTCGGCAGCGTCTTCACATGCTCCATGAGCCGCTCGACGGTCTCGCGGCGCGCCATTTCCTGCAGCGGCGTGACGCTCTCCACCTTGCGATGCTCGAACTCCTCGTGCTCCACGTAAATGTAGCGGTCTTCTTTCTTCAGGGACTTCAGCGCGCAATTGCGGCACACGGTGAAGAGCCACTGCGAGAGATGCCCCTCAATGGCCGCCTGTTCCTGAGTGTGCAGGCGCATGAACGTTTCTTGGACAGTATCACGAGCCCGGTCGAGATCCTGAAGGATGCTCAGGGCGTATTGCAGGAGCGGACGCTCAAAGCGCTCAAGCGCGCTCTGAACCCATGCTGATTTCTTTTTGGCTTTGGAGAGGAACATAGTTTGTCCTTCACACATAACCCAACTCCCGGGATTTCTTGAGAAGAATCTTCAGTTTTTTTCGTCCCTCTGTTTCGGCGCATTGTTCCCAGTGTCAGAGCACGCCTCTGAGATCGGGACGCAAAAAGTCCGGCTTCCTTCTTCCCGTCATTGCACTGCTGTTGTTGAAAGAAGCGGCTCGCAGGACAGTGGCGCAGGCGACCCCGCCTGCGGGAGTCTGTTCCGGCGACTCGCCGGAACATCGGGCGAGTCGCCCGCTGAGACTTGGCAGGCGGGTCGCCTGCCCCACTGCCGCCGATGCGATCCCCCCCTGTGCTCCGGGCGCTTTCCGTTCGAGTAAGAAACGAAGGATCCCCGGTGTTTTACACCCGGATCTGTTCTGCAACGCTCCGAAGCGCAGCTTTGTGGCCAGTTTTCGACGTCGGCGCATTTTTCGATTTGCGTGGCGGTGCGCCGCGCTCAGACTTCGCCGCGTGAGCAGCTACACGGTTTTCGCACGCAAGTACCGACCCAAGACCTTTGCCGATGTCCTCGGCCAGGAGCACATCACGCGCACGCTGCAGAATGCCATCGAGCAGAACCGCATCGCGCACGCGTACATTTTCGTCGGCCCGCGCGGGACGGGGAAGACTTCGACGGCGCGCATTTTTGCCAAGGCGCTGAACTGCACCGGCGGACCGAAGGTGGACTTTGATCCCGAGGAGGAGGTGTGCCGCGAGATCGCCGAGGGGCGTTCGATGGATGTGTTCGAGTTCGACGCCGCGTCGAACACGCAGGTGGACAAGGTGCGCGATTTGATCCTGGACCGGGTGAGTTACGCACCGGTGAACGGCCGCTACAAAATCTACCTCGTGGATGAGGTCCACATGCTCTCAGCGGGGTCGTTCAATGCGCTGCTGAAGACGCTCGAGGAGCCGCCGTCGCACGTGAAGTTTCTCTTCGCGACGACCGATGTGCAAAAGGTGCCAACGACGATTCTGAGCCGCTGCCAGCGCTTCGACCTCAAACGCATCCCCGCGGCGACGATCGCGCGGCATCTGCTCTTCATCGCGCAAAACGAAGGCTTCACGCTTTCGCCGGAGGCCGCCGAATCCGTGGCACGCGGCGCGGAGGGCGGGCTGCGTGATGCCGAGTCCATGCTCGATCAGCTCGTGGCATTCTGCGGTGGATCGATTGCGGAAAAGGACGTGCTGGATGTCTTCGGTTTCACCAGTGCGCACACCGTGTCACTGCTCTGCGAGTCCGTCCTCAATGCCGATGCATCCGCCGCGCTGAAAGGAATCCACGAACAGGCCGAGGCCGGCAAGGATCTCAGCCGGCTGATGAGCGATCTCATTTCGCACCTCCGCAACCTGCTGGTCCTGAAAGCCGACCCGGACGGGCTCGGCGATGAGTTTCTGCCCGAGGCGATCGCCGCGATGCAGGCCCAGGCCGGGCGCGTGCCGATGGAGAAAGTGCTCGACCTCATCGAGCAATTCGCCGGTGCGGAGAGCCGGATGAAATGGGCGGTGAACAAAAAGATGCATTTCGAAGTCGCGCTGATCCGCGCGATTCAACTGCTACAGAGCGCCACGCTCAGCGAGGTGCTCGATACGCTGACAGCGCTGCGCGGCGGCCAGACTCCAGTGAGTCCCGCGGCGACGTCCGCCGCGCCCGCACCGCGCCCGCAGCCGAAGACGAATCCGCCGCCGACCCCGTCACCCGAGCGGCCCAAGCCCCAGTCGCCGGTGAAGCGAATCGACACTCCGACAGTCGCCGAACCACCGCCAGCGCCGCCAGCGCCGCCAGCGTCGGCAACGCCGCCAGCCCCAGCAGTCCCACGTCCACCGATCGCCAGCGAGGATTTCTGGAAGACGCTGGTCGAATCCGTCCGGCGCGATCGCAAGCTGATCAACGCATGGCTGGAAGCCGGAGCATTGCTCAAGATCGACGGCGCGACCGTGCGGATTGGCTTTCCGCCGGAGCAGTCATTTGCAAAGGAGTTTCTCGAACAGGGACATCAGGATTTTCTCGAACAGGCTGCGAGCGCCATTCTCGGGACCAAGGCGAGGCTGGTGATGGAAATCCGCGAGGGAGTCGTGGCCGCGCCGCTGCCGGCGGCGGTCGAGGTGAAGCGCGACCCGGTGGAGGAGTTCAAAAACGACCCTCTTATCCGCAAGGCGCTCGAGATATTCCGGGCGGAAGTCCAGCCAGCGTAGAAGAGTCCCCCTATGAATACGGTTCTCCGCATCGTCGCCACCATCCCCTGGCTGACGGCGGCATCGCTCGTCGCGGAACAGCGGGTGGCGCCGGTTGCACCGCTCGCGCCGCTGACCCAGCACGTCAGCACACATCGCGACGGCCAAGCTCCGTGGTCGATCGATTTCACCGCGCTCGACGGCGACCGCGCGAGATTGCCCATCGGCATCTTCGATTCCGGCATCGGCGGCCTCACCGTGCTTGAGGCGATCCTCTCGCTCGACGCGTTCAACAACGCCACGCTCCAGCCGGGCGCCGATGGCGTGCCCGACTTTGCCGGCGAGAGTTTCATCTACTTCGGCGACCAGGCGAACATGCCCTACGGCAACTACGCGAAAAGCGGCAGGGAGCTTTTTCTCCGCGAACTGATCGTGAAAGACACAGTCTTCCTGCTCGGTCGCCGCTACCACAGCGAAGCCGCCATCCAGACCGACAAGCCGCCGGTGAAAGCCATCGTCATCGCCTGCAACACAGCGACCGCATTTGGCATCGAGGACATCCGCATCGCGCTGTGCTCGTGGAAACTCGACGTTCCCGTGATCGGCGTCGTCGAAGCCGGTGCCCGCGCCGTCAGCGAAACGCTGCCGAAGGAAGGCCGCACCGGTGCGATCGCAGTGCTCGCGACAGTCGGCACGTGCGACAGCGGCGCGTACCCGCGCGCCATCACCCGTTCGGGCGGCCTCGCCGGAAAATCGATCCCGCCATTCGTGCAGCAGGGCAGCGTCGGGCTCGCTGGCGCGCTCGAAGGGAATCCCGCATTCATCGCCTCCACTCCAGCCAAAGGCGGCTCCGCCTACCTCGGCCCCGGCATCGCAAATGCCGACGCGCCGCTGAATCCATCGATGCTGCAAGTCTATGGCTTCGACATGGCGGGAATGCTCGGAGATGCGCAAACGCCTGCGACCTGGCGGCTGAACTCCGTGTCGAACTACGCGCGCTACGATGTCGCGACATTGGTCGAGAACTATCGCGAACGCGGCGGCGGCCCGGCAATCTCGACCGTCGTCCTCGGCTGCACCCATTTCCCGATCGCGAAGACCGAGATCGCCGCCGCCTTTCAGCGCCTGCGCGACTGCCGCGACCCGCATGGCACCCAAGGGTACCGAACGCTCATCGCGGAGCGGATCGACTTTGTGAACCCCGCCGAGTTCACCGCGCGCGAACTCTTTCGCGAACTCGCGCGCAACCGCCTGCGCGCCGCCCGGAAGGAAAAGACTCCGCCCAGAATCGATGCCGCCTACCTTTCCGTGCCGAATCCCGACTGGCCGGGACTCAAGCTCAGCGCGGATGGCGCGCTCGATCCCGCCTACAAGTACGGACGCGAGCCCGGCTCACCCGCAGCCGAGGACACGTTCTGTGTTCCTATGAATGAAGCCGGCAGCGCGCTCGATTCACTCGCAGGAATGTCCCAGGCCCTGCCTCACGTCTGGGCCGAACTGCGCCGGCGATAGCCCGCATTTCTCACACCGTGGCGGCAAGCCGCGATTGTAGCGTAGCTCTCCAGAGCTGCGCCGCGCCTGCGCTCACTGCGGCGCAGCTCTGGAGAGCTACGCTACGTGAACGCCGCCCGCTTCGCCGGGGTGCAGTGCAGGC
>Ga0105044_10009466_pt1 | contig 13322 bp, 14 predicted proteins | sample MAT01_FD_78092 | JGI IMG/M metagenome (GOLD analysis project Ga0105044, IMG submission 78092) | Freshwater microbial communities from Lake Fryxell liftoff mats and glacier meltwater in Antarctica - MAT-01 | ecosystem: Environmental > Aquatic > Freshwater > Ice > Liftoff microbial mat | place...
ATGCCCATCCGCCCCTACGCCGGTGTGGCGGTCGCGGGCGGCTCCACCTTGGCCACCGGCGGTTCAAGCTTGACCACCTCGTAGCCCAACTCCTTCGCACGGCTATGCAACTGTTTCTCCAATCGCGCCTGCACCTGCTTGGCATAGACGGCTTCCTCCTGCTGCACATACGCCAGACCGTAACGCATCAGGTTGTAGATGATCCGCGCCAGCTTGTGGGCCGTCGCCGTGATCGCCTTGGGCGCGCCCAAACGCGACCTCTGACGTCGCAGATACGCACCCAAGTAACTGTGGCTGCAGATCAGGCTCCACGCCGTCCAGACCCGAACGCGACGCACGGAAGTGCTTCGACGAACTCGTGAGTCACTGTCGGCGTGACCGGGTTAGTTCAGCCGAGTGATGTGTTCGTCAGCGCATGGCTGGCCACCACGATGCTCACCCTCTGTGCGGGGCGAGAGTGGATTTCGCGCCCCCTCTGGCGGGCCATCGAGCGGCGTGCGCTTGTCCGGTGAGGTTCTACCGAGCGACAAATGACGGGCCAGACGGCCGACGCTACCCGTGCTTCGGAGCAGAACCTCCCGATGAGCCGAACCACCGTCGGGCGAGCGGGCCGAGCGTCAGTCCCTGGACGAGAATCGAGAAGACGACCACGACGTAGGTCATGGCCAGGAGCGCGTCCCGTTCGCCGACGGGTTCGCCGTTTACCTCTCGCGGCAGCGACAGTGCGAGTGCGACGGAGATCCCGCCCCGCAACCCGCCCCAGGTCAGCATGCGGACCGTGTACCGGGCGAACCGTCCGCGGTGTCGCAACCCGGCGATCGGGCCGGCGACCGACACCAGCCGCGCGAACAACACCATCGGGATCGCCAACAGTCCGACGAGGAGGTACTTGCCGGTGAACGCCAGGGCCAACACCTCAAGGCCGATGAGGACGAACAGCACGGCGTTGAGCATCTCGTCGAGCAGTTCCCAGAACGTGTCCAGGTTCCCGATCGTGGTCGGCGACATGGCGTAGGCCCGGCCCAGGTTGCCGATCAGAATTCCGGCCACCACCATCGCGATCGGCCCGGACATGTGCAACCGGTTCACCAGCGCGTACCCGCCGGCCACCAGGGCCAGCGACAGCAGCACCTCGACTTGGTAGTTGTCAACGGACCGCAGCATCCGGTACACGATCCAACCCAGCACGAACCCCATGATCGCGCCGCCGACCGCCTCCCACAGAAACAGCTCGGTCAGGTGTAGCGCGTCCGGCTCGACGACTCCGGTGGCGATCTCCAGCAGCCCGAGAAACACGACGACCCCGACCCCGTCGTTGAACAGGGACTCGCCCGCGATCTTGATCTCCACGTCCTTGGGCACCCCGGCCTGGCGCAGGATGGCCAAGACCGCAATCGGGTCGGTCGGGGAGATCAGCGCCCCGAAAAGCAAACAGTAGATCAGCCGGGCTTCGATCCCGACGGCGTTGAGCAGCCCCCACGCGAGTGCGCCGACCACAGCGGTGGAGACGAGTACCCCGACGGTGGAGAGCACCACGACGGTCCACTTTCGGGAGGCCAGTTCGTGGAACTTGATGTGCAGCGACCCGGCGAACAGCATGAACCCGAGCATCCCCTGAAGGAATGCCTGGTTCAGATCGATCTTGGTGACGAGTTCCTTCGCGCCGTGTTCTACCGCCGGGACGGCCAGTCCGACGAACACCAGGAGCAGCGACCCGGCCAGGCTCAGGGCCATCAGCCCGATCGCCGGCGGGAGCTTGAGGAGCGTGTAGTTCAGGTAACTGAGTACCGCAGCCAGCGTAATTAGACATGCGGCCACCTCGAACACACTCATGGTCGCCTCCGTGACGATTGCCGCAAGCGGGCGGCTCATCCGGGCATACAGACATCGGGCTGCGAGTCAATCGGATTTGGCATTAATGGTCGGTCCGTATTTAGCGCTTTCCAAGGAGTGGGTCGATGGGTATGGATTGAAAGTGGTAGTCGCCCTCGTCCTTGGCCGTGGTGCGTGGGACGTTGGGAAACGCCCAAACATACCGCCGCTCGCCGAAGTTGCGTGCGGCCCAAGCCGGTTGCTCCTGTATCTTCCGCATCCCCGCGACGAACTTGCCGATGCGTTCGGCCACCTCGCCTCGCACCGCCAGTGATTGGGTCTCGTGCTTCACGACGTGCGCTGCAATCAGCGAATCCTTATCCTTCAGGTTGAACGCGTCCTGGCATAGTTTGACGAACCGCGCGCCCTCCTCGTCCTCAGAATCGTGGATCAGCCCCACCAGAGTACCCTTCTTCGCCTCTGCTCGCTTCAGTAGATCGAGCATCGGAACCGCTTGCCGCTCAAGTGCGAACCGTGACCCGACCCAGACGCACCCCGCGACATCACGCCCTTCTGGACGGATGGCGAGCTTGTTTTGCACGCCCGATACGCGATACCTCGACCACTCCGCCGCAAGCCACAGTTGCCCAAGCGTAGCCCCGCGGCCGAACCCGATAACGTATATCTGGCCGGTGTTGCACTCGCTGGCGTCGTTCCGCCTTTCGAGGTACGCTCGCGCCGCAGCAATATCGTTGGTCAGGGTCGGCAGGTAGCCCGATTTGAAGTCCGCGAACTTGATTGTTTCCGGTGGTTCGTCTGCCTTGTATCCTTTCACCAATTGCCTGTTGTTCATATCGTCCCAAAACTCCGATTCCACGCCCCGACTCCGCCCAGTGCCGCGAAAATCGAAACAGAGCACTGTGCAACCTTCTACCGCCAATTGCTGGGCAATGTCGTCGCACACCGTGGGCCGCGCATCATCAGCCAAGTCGTCAAGGATGATGACAGCGGGCGATTTCCCGCCTTGCTGGCTCGTCGGGTAGTAGCGAGCGGACAGTTTCACGCCGTCCCCGGTCGTCAGCGTGACAGGTTCAGCCCCACGGGCAATACCTCCGAATACTGACACTGAGACAGCGAGTGCTTGAAACACGAATAGACGCGAAAGTTGTGTATTCATGATTTATCTCCTCGAGTCTGGTTTGCCGCTCTTCAGGTGAACCGACCACGATGACTTACTTATGCTCGGCCACAGCCATCATCTCGCGTAGGGCAAAGGTCAGTGTGTGAGTGTCCAGCGGTTTGGTGAACAGCGGCGTTCCACTTATCCGCCGGAACGCAGACGCGGTGTACGCACTCACATCACCCGACATCCCGCAGCGGGTCAGCGCTGGGTCGAGTTGTCCCAGTTCCGCGAGCAGTCGGCCGCCCTGAAGTCCTGGGAATTGGAGATCGACGAGTGCGACATCAATACGGTCCCGGTATTGGTTGTAGACCTCGACTGCGGCTTCCCCGTTGGCTGCGGCCCAAACGTGCCATCCCTCGACCTCCATCCCCTTCGCGAGGGCGTCTCGCACTTTGGGATCGGGATCGACGAGCAGTAAACCGGGAAGTCGAGTTTTGTCGGCGTCGTGTTCAGTTGTCATCGTTTGAGTTGCCATCGCTATTGCTCCAGTGGACATGAACAAGCGTTGCCGGGTCAACGTGCTGACTTCAGCCGGCCACCAGGCGCATCGCGGTGATGAAGTTCTCACGGGCGATCAAGTGGTCGATTACCGCAAGCGGATCGGGGGTGGGCGGCGCAGGTGCATCGCTGACATCCGGGACCAACTTTCCGATGGCGCTCAAGAGGACGCCGGCCCAGCGGTAGATGTTGTGGTCGTCCACCTGCGCCCGCATCCGCCGCATCCGACGCTCCTGCTCGACCGCCGGCATCGTGAGGGCCGCGTGCAGGCCATCGGCCATGTCTTCCACGTCGAACGGGTTGACCAGGACCGCGTCGGTCAGTTCGCGCGCGGCCCCGGTGAACTTGGACAGCACCAGCGCCCCGCGGTCATCCGCGCGGGCGGTGACGAACTCTTTTGCCACCAGGTTCATCCCGTCGTGCAGCGAGCTCACCACACACGCCACGGCCGTGCGGTACAGGACGTAAAGGTCTTCCGGGCCGTAGTGCTCGTTGATGAAGACCACCGGTTGCCAGTCAGCCGTGCCGTGAGCCCAGTTGATCCGCTCGGCCAGGTCGGTCACCTCGTCGGTCAGGTCGCGGTACGCCGGGATGTGGGTCCGGCTCGGCGCCCCGACCTGCACGAAGTGGAACCGCTCCTTGTGTTCCGGGTGCTTGTGAAGCAACCGGTCGATGCCGCGGAGCCGCTCGGGAATGCCTTTCGTGTAGTCCACCCGATCAACGCCGACGATGAGCGGCCGGTCGTCCAACCGGTATTTCCGACGGACCGCCGCGGCACGCGCCTCCCAGTCGTCACCGAGGTATTCCCGCGCCAGTGCCGGATCGACGCTGATCGGGAACGGCTTGACGGTGGTCACCTGCCCGCCGCGCTGGACCGCGAACCGCTCGCGGTCGATGCGGCACTCCAGCGCCCGGTCCACGCACTCCAGGAAGTTGTTGCAGTCGTTCTGTGTGTGGAACCCCATCAGGTCGTTGCCGAGCATCCCGTCGAGCAGTTCCTTGGCCCACGGGCACACGAGGAATTTCTCCGCGCTGGGCCACGGGATGTGCCAGAACTGCGCAACGACCAAGTCGGGCCGCGCGGCCTTCAGCAACCGCGGGAGCAGGGCGAAGTGGTAGTCCTGCACGAAGACGAGGGCCGGGCCGCCTTGCGCTTCCTCAAGCACGGCCGCGGCGAACGTCTCGTTCACCTTCCGATACGTTTCCCAGTGGCTGGGATTGAACTCCGGGCGAGCGAACACTTGGTGGCACAGTGGCCATAACATGCTGTTGGCGGTACCGTAGTAGTAGCCCTCCTCATCTCCCTTGGTCAGCCACACGCGACGGAGCAGGTAGCTCGGGTCGTCCGGCGGCACCCGGACGCGACCATTCGTGTCCGCCACGGCGTGGTCGGCGTCACCGGACCCGTGTGCGACCCACACGCCGCCACACGCTTGCATGACGGGGTCGAGCGCGGTGGTCAGCCCCCCAGCGGGCCGGATCCAGGTCACGTCGCCGTCCTTGTAGCGGTGGATGTACGGTTCGCGGTTGGCGACCACGATCAACTTGGCCCCGCCGAGGCGGGTCCGTGCGACCTCTTGCAAGCGTTCTTTCGTCCAAGCCACGGGAACCTCAGGAACGAAGGAGATGACTGCGTCCGTGCTGGTCTGCCCGAAACATCGGTTTCCGGGCACAGCGGTTGCATTATCCCCCAATGCAACGATGGTGCCAGAGCCGAAAACACGCGATTCGTCGTGCGGATAGAATGGGCGGGGTGCGGGCGTCGGCATCCGTATCTCGTTCCTCATTAACAGCTTGCGCGATGGGGCACATCGGCGCGGGCCGCCGAAGGCTTCTGACTTTCGCCCGCTTGAGCACCCGACGCTAAGGGTGGCAACCAAAGGCGATTCGATCAGTTTCCGAGCGAGTGGTCAGAAACTGGTCGCGTCCGACATTGACCCACCCGCCGTTCTGGTGAGTTGCGGCGTTCCGAAGCGGGAGGAATCATGCAGAGCCGATTGGTGGCGCGGTTGACGGCCCCGGTGATCGCGGTCAGTGTGCTGCTGGTCGCCGTCGCGGCCGCGGCCGCGTGGTACGCGCGGGACTCCCAGCGGAACGTGTCGGTGATGCTCGACAGCCACGTGGCCAGTGTCCACGCGGCCCAGGAACTGGAGATCAGCCTGCGCGAGATCCACGTCCAGTTCGACCGGTACCTGATCACCGGCGGGCGGAAACACCTGGAGCCGGTGCCACGACTCAGAGCACGTGCCGCGGAGGCGCTCGCCGGGGCCGAACAGGTCGCCACCACCGAGCAGGAGCAACTCCTGATGCGCCGCGTGCGGAAGGGGTACGAGCATTTCTTCGCCGAGTACGACCGGCTCGAACAGGCCCCGCCCGAACAGGGCGTGTACGCGAAGGTGCTGGACCTGATCGACACGGTGCTCGCTCGGGAGATCCTGGAACCGGCTCGCGAGTACCTGAAGGTGAACGAGACCATGCTGAACCGTACCAGCGAGGCGAACCGTGAACTGTCCCAACGGCTCACGGTCGGGCTGATCGGGCTGGGCGTGTGCGGGCCCGTCGCCGGTCTGCTCGGGGGGTGGGTGATCGCCGTTTCGCTCCGCCGGTCGCTCCTCGACACCGACCGCGTGTTGCGCGACACCGCGGCGCTGCTCGGCGAGGCCGCGCACACGCCCACCGCGAACGGGCCGCCAGCGACCAGCCTTCAACAGGTGACGCGGGCGGCCGCGGCGGTCCTGAAGCGGCTCAAGCACACCGAACGGGACGCGCTGCGGGCCGAACAGTTGGCGTGGGTCGGGCAGATGGCCGCCGGGATCGCCCACGAGGTGCGGAACCCGCTCACCGTCATCAAGCTGCTCGTCCAGGCCGCCACCGACCCGCGCCGCGCAACCGGGTTCCGGCCCCAAGACCTGCGCGTTCTGGAAGGCGAAATCCTGCGACTCGAACAGATCATCAGCACGTTCCTGGACTTCGCCCGCCCGCCGCGCCCGGAGAAGAAGTCCGTCGACCCGGGCGCGCTCATCCGCGGGTGCGCGGCCGGGGTCAGCGCCCGCGCCGAATTGCAAGGGGTGACCGTCTGTGCGGCGCTGCCGCCGGACCTCCCGCCGCTCGCCGCCGACCCGGGGCAGTTGGGACAGGTGCTCTACAACCTGCTGTTCAACGCGCTCGACGTGCTCCCCGCGGGCGGGACCGTTCGGGTCACCGCGGCTGTCGCGCCCGGGCCGGACGGGGGCGCGCTGACGGTGCTCGTGTCCGACACCGGGCCGGGGCTCCCGCCCGGACTCGAAGAGCAGATCTTCGACGCGTTCATCAGTACGAAAGAAACGGGCTTGGGACTCGGTTTGTCGATCTGTCGGCGCATCGTCGAGGCCCACGGCGGCACGATCGGGGCGACCAACAGCCCGGCCGGCGGCGCGGTGTTCGTGGTCCGCCTTCCGTGCGGCGCACGGGTCGCCGTTCCGCCCGACGGCCTCAACTCTGCCGGAGCCGCGTGATGCCGAAGTTGCTCATCATCGACGACGAACCGGGCATCCTGTACTCGCTCAAGGCGGCCCTGGAGCGCGGGGACACGACCGTCGCGACCGCGCCGACCGCCAAGCTCGGTCTGGCCGCAGTCGCGCGCGAAAAGCCCGACGCGGTGATCCTCGACGTGCGCCTGCCGGACATGTCGGGCCTGGACGCGTTCGTCCGCATCCGCGAACTGGACCCGCGGCTCCCGGTGGTGGTCGTCACCGCGCACGGGAGCACCGATACGGCCATTGAGGCCATGAAGCGCGGGGCGTTCGAGTACCTGCTCAAGCCGATCGACCTGCACCAGCTCGACGAGGTGCTCGGGCGCGCGTTCGAGTTGCGGCGCATGCAGGCCACCCCGACCGCGCTCGGCACAGAGCCGGCGGCCGACAGTGGCGACGACGCCGACTCGATCGTGGGTCGGTGCCCGGCCATGTTGGAGGTGTACAAGGCGATCGGGCGGATCGCTCCGCAGGACGTGCCCGTGCTGGTGCTGGGCGAGAGCGGCACCGGGAAGGAACTGGTCGCCCGGGCCCTCTACCAACATTCGGCGCGGGCCGATAAGCCGTTCGTTGCGATTAACTGCGCCGCCATTCCCGACGCGCTGCTGGAGAGCGAGTTGTTCGGGCACGAGAAGGGCGCGTTCACCGGGGCCGACCGGCGGCGGGTGGGGCGGTTCGAGCAGGCGCACGGCGGCACCGTGTTCATGGACGAGATCGGGGACATGCCGCTCGCGGCCCAAGCGAAGGTGCTCCGACTGCTTCAGGATCAGCGGTTCGAGCGGGTGGGCGGGAACGAGACGCTCGGGACCGACGTGCGGGTGATCGCGGCCACGAACCAGAACCTCGCGGCGCGGGTCGCGGCCGGCAAGTTCCGGGAGGATCTGCTCTACCGGCTCAACTCATTCACCATCACCCTGCCGGCTCTGCTGGACCGCCCGGGGGACATCGAGCCGCTGGTAACTCACTTCATCGCGTCGGCGAACCGGAAACTGAAGAAGAACGTTCGGGGTATCGATCCGGCGGCGCGGGCCGCACTGGAGGCACACCGGTGGCCCGGGAACGTGCGCGAGCTTCAGAACGCGGTCCGGTACGCGGTCGTCCATGCGGTTGGAGAGGTGGTGACTTCGGATTGCCTGCCCGCCTCGCTCCGGTGCGCCCCGGCTCCCGTCGCGGGGGCGCTCGACCTGCCGGGGCTTGTCGCGAGCTTGCTGCTGGTCGGCGCGACGGACATCTACCGACAGGTGACCCAGACCGTCGATCGCGTGCTACTGACCGCGGTACTCGACCACGTCCACGGCAACCAGAAGCAGGCGAGCGACCAGCTCGGGATTTCCCGCACCACGCTCCGAGCCAAGCTACAGGCGCTCGGTCTGGGGGTCGAGAAACAGGTGCGCGCGACCGAGGGGGCCGACGCCGACGAACCGCCCGCACCCGACGGGGCGGCCGGGTGATGCCGGTCGCGAACTCGCCGCCGGCAAAGTCGATCCGTCGGCCCGGCGTCGATAGACATGGTGGCCGCCAGTCGCCGTAGCCGCTCGCGCCCGGACGGTGCGCGCCACGGCCGTCCGGGCGCAACGTCCGGGCGCGAGGCGAGGGTGCGACGCCGCTTCAACTGCTCCTGTTCGTGGTCGGGCTGCTGACCCTCGCTGCCGGGGCCGAGGCACTGATCCGGGGGGCGGTGCGGGTTGCCCGCGCGCTGGGCATCAGCCCGTTCATCACCGCGCGGCCTGAAGGCGAGGAGATCGGCCGGCGGGCCGCGGCACTTGAACATCTGAATCGAGAGCACCCGTTCTCGAATGGTACCAACGGGCGGCATCGCCGCCCATGTCCGGAGGAGATGCCATCCTGAAGTGGGCGCTCATGTTCCTCGTACTGGCCGGGGTCGACGCGGTCTTCGGGTTCGGGAACATCGCCGAGGGACTGGCAGACATCGCCAAGATTCTGTTCGGGGTGTTCTTGGTGGTCATGCTCGTGTTCGTCGTGCTCGGAATGACGGTGTACAAGTCCGTCACCTGATTGTCCGTCCGTGTAACAACCTATGGAGTAGCGTCATGAATCGGATTCACTTGGTGGCCGTCGGTGTGGCCGTGTTCGCCCTGGCCGGTTGCGGCAAAGAGGCGACCTCGACGGCCACCACGAAGCCCGGCACCCAGGCCCCGGGGAGAAGCCCGGTAAGAACCGGAAGCTGACCGTCAAGGCTCCAGGCACGCAGAACGTCACGCGGGACATGACCACCGAGTTCTCCGTCTTGGTTGATCGGGACAACTTCGCCGGGCCGATCAACCATCGCGGCTGGCAAGGACTCCCTGACGGTGACCGTCAAGGTCGCCCCGGCACGGGAGTTGCGGGAGAACCACGTGGTCAAGGTGGTGGCCAAGGCCAAGGACATGCCGGAAGCGGCCACCGACTTCAAAGTGGACATCAAGGCCAAGAGTTGATCCCCATTCGTCCCGGGCGAGGTCGCATTCGCAGCCCGCTCGTGAAAGCGATCGGTCCGTCAAGGAGCCACATATGACGCCTCCCGACCAGCGCCCCAAGCCCGACGCAGCGAAATCCGGCCCGCCGGCCGGTGCAGCGCCGACCTTGCCGGGCGGGTATCACAGCCGCGGTGTACCCGGCGAGGAGGGCGACGTGCGGAAGCGGATGCGCGTCCTCAAGATCGGCGACCGAAGCCAGATCAACAAGTCCCGGCCCCTCAAGGGTGGAGCCGGGGCCGAACTAGCTTCGGCTGCCCGGCTCGACGCGGGCCGCCCCTCCACCGCCGGGGGCGGTTCGACGATCGCCGTATTCGCGATCGTCAAGAAGGGCACGGACCTGCTGGACACGCCGGTGTTCCGGGCCGGAGAGTCAGGCGACGAGGAAGCCGTCGCCGTGTTCACGGGCCGCGACCAGGCGCAGCAGTACCTCGACCGCGCCGGCTGGAATGAGACGGACGAGATCGGTGAACTCTCGCCCGACGACTTGCTCCGATGGCTGGTGGAAGCCGCGCAGGATGGCGTCCACTACGCGGTCGTTAACCCCAACCGCGACCGGCACCTCGCGGGCGACACGCAAGCAGTCCTTTCCCTCGACTCGCTCAGTGAGGAGTCGGCGGGCAGCCTACATCAACAGGTGGCGGAACTCGCACGAGGCTGAGACGGGTTGGGCAGCAATCCTGTGATGGGCGTCGAATGGGGTTGCGACTCGTCGCGCGGGTGAGTCAGAGGTTCGTTACCGGCCGGAATGGACCGGATGGCCACGCGGGCGTGAGTGGCTCGGTCGCCAACGAGTGACTCGTTTGTACCCCGCGGCGAGTAGGAAGCGACAAGCGCAGGGTTCGGAAGTGGATGCCCCGTCTGTCGGCCACACCGACGACGAGTATGCGAACAATCCGCCTGGAGGAGGCTGTTTCATGTCCATGATGCCCCACTATTTACTGGCCGCACTGGCGATGGCGGTGGTCACACCGGCCCACGCGCGTGCGGACGACAAGGCACCGACTCGCGAGGAGTTGGCCTCTATTCAGGAGGCGACGCGGGAACTCGACCGGGAAGTCGAATCCCTACAAGACATCCTCGCGGAGTTGGACGGCGAGAAGGAGCGAACCGTGTACCGGCTCGCCGACGCCGTGCTGACGGAGGTCGAGGGGTTCCAGAAATTCCTGAAGCCCGACATCTCCCGCGACCGGCTGTACAAGGCGTTCGACGAACTGGACCGCAAACTCCAGGGCCTTCTGAAAGCCGCGAAGGAACGCGGGCCCGAGCAACGCCTCCTCCGGCGGCCGGCGGTCAAGGTCCGTTCCGCGACCGATCACCTTCATTACGCGGTCTCGGTCGGGGATACATCGGAGAGCAGGACGAAACAGGTAATGGAACGCCAGACGCAAGGGCTGGTGGACGCGGCTCAAGACCTGGACAAGGCGGCCGAGAACAGCCTGAGTGCCATTCCGGGCCGGACTGTTCTGGCAGGGGATTTGCACAAGCTTGCCGAAGCGACCGAGCACTTCCACAAGGGGCTGGCCGCAGGGCAGGACCGCGCGGAACTGCGAAAACAGTTCGCTGCGGTGAATGAAGCCTGGGAACGGGCGATCCAAGGGATGAAGAATCTGAAAGCGGGTGATCACATGTACCTGCTCCGCGCCGCCGGCCGGTTTGACCGCTTACACGAGCGAGTCTACCGCGTGCTCGGTATTAAGGGCGAGCGACCTCAACTCATCATCCGCACCTAACGGCGGACAAGTGTACTGCAGCCTAACACAAGGAGAACGTCATTATGCAAATCCAGATCAGTACCGACAATCATGTCGCGGGTGGCGAAGAGTTGACCCGCGAGGTCGAGGCCGTTGTGGAGGGTGCCTTGGGCCGGTTCAGCGATTGGCTCACCCGGGTGGAAGTTCACCTGAGCGACGAGAACAGCAGCGCAAAGTCTCGAGGCGACGACAAACGTTGCGTTATGGAAGCCCGTTCCGAGGGCCATCAGCCGGTCAGCGTGAGCCATCAGGGGGCGACGCTGGCGCAGGCTTTGAAGGGGAGTGCCAAGAAACTGGCGCGGCTCCTCGACGATACCAAGGGGCGTCTCGGTGACCCCAAGGGAAACACCTCCTACGCCGGCGACCAGACGACCTGAGCCTCACAACCCAAGGAGTTTTCCATGCGTCAGCTTTCCAGCGACGACCTGTCCGCACTGTTGGCGGACCACGAACCGCCGTGCGTTTCACTCTACCTACCGACCCACCGCGCGCACCCTGAAAACCAGCAGGATCCGATCCGCTACCGGAACCTGCTGCGGGAGGTGGAATCCTCCCTCCAAAAGACGTACCCCACGCGGGAGGTCCGCCCGCTGTTGGAGCCGTTCCAGGCGCTGGCCCACGACGGCGGATTCTGGAACCACCGGACGGACGGGCTGGCAGTCCTCGGCGCGGCCGGCACGTTCCGGGTCTTCGACCTCCAGCGGCCGGTGCCGGAGCGGGTCGTGGTGGCCGACAGCTTCCACGTGAAGCCGCTGATCCGCATCCTCCAGTCGGCCGACCGCTACCAGGTGCTGTGCCTGACCCGCCACGAGGCCAAACTCTACGAGGGGAACCGCGACGCGCTCGACCCGGTCGAGCTGCCGGACGTGCCATCGACCCTCACGGCCGCACTCGGCAGCGAGTTGACCGAGCCGCACCTGACGGTCGCCTCCTACGGCACGGGACCCGGACCGGGAGGGCCGATGTACCACGGGCACGGCGGGAAGACGGACGAGGTCGATATCGACCGCGATCGCTTCTTCCGGGTCATCGACCGGGGCATCCTCGAACACCACTCGGGGCCGTCGGGCCTCCCTCTCCTGCTGGTTGCACTGGCCGAGCACCACGCGCCGTTCCGGGCGGTCAGCCACAACCCGGCCCTGTTGGCGGCCGACCTGGCGGTCAACCCCGACTCCCTCACTCTCGACCAGCTCCGGGCGAAAGCGTGGGCTGCCGTCGAGCCGTCCTACCAGCAGCGGCTCGCCGGGCTGGTCGAGAACTACGGGCTTGGGGCGTCCCGCCAACTCGGGTCGGACGACCTGGCGGAAGTGGCCCGGGCCGCGACGACCGGGCGCGTCGCCACTCTCCTCGTGCAGGCCGACCGAGTCATCCCCGGCCGACTCGACGCGGCGACCGGGCGGATCGAGCGGGGCGAGTTGGCCGCCCCACGGGGTGCTGCCCATCGGCACCATCACCATGACGCGACCGGGCGGAGCGACCCGAGCGAGTTGGCCGACCCCGGGGTCGACGACGTCCTCGACGATCTCGCCGAAGCGGTGTTGCGGATGAAGGGCACGGTCGTCGTCGTCCCCGGGGACCGTTTGCCGTCGGCCACGGGTGTAGCGGCGACCTTCCGATACTAAACGGATTCGACTCGCGGGCTTGATTTGAGTGCGGTCCTTGTTTCGCTGCGGCCTTGCAACTGGCCGTACTGACAGATGCACTCATGGCCCGCTGGCTCCACAAGTCCTCGGCCTCGCCCACGGCGGTCCCGATCCGGTTCCGTGTTCGGATGCCGATATACCATCGCCGTCGAAGGAGGGAATGATATGAACGACCGACTCCCACTGCAACAGCCCGTATCGCCCGACCGAGAGGGCAAGCGCAGCCCCACTCCCCCCGGCGGCAGTTCCGCCGCCGCGGTTCAAGCGCCGCCGCCCGAACCGGTGGAGCCGGAGCCGCTGCGCGAGTTGAAGATTCACAGCCACTCCTCGCTCGTCTTTTGGTGGCCGGTCTGGGCGGTGGGTTATGTGATGGCGGGCCTCACGTATTGGCGGGGGCAGCAGTACCAGATCGGGCAGGATCGCGAGTTGTTCCACGAGAGCAGCAA
>Ga0105044_10009472_pt1 | contig 13317 bp, 9 predicted proteins | sample MAT01_FD_78092 | JGI IMG/M metagenome (GOLD analysis project Ga0105044, IMG submission 78092) | Freshwater microbial communities from Lake Fryxell liftoff mats and glacier meltwater in Antarctica - MAT-01 | ecosystem: Environmental > Aquatic > Freshwater > Ice > Liftoff microbial mat | place...
CGAGCCAAGCCTTGCAAACGGCTAACATTGAACTCTTACGCATCAACGCTGAACTGATATCCACGCGCGCACTGTTGAGTGAAAGCGCACGTGCGCAAGAGCGGTTAAGCCTATCGCGCGAGCTACATGATGTGTGCGGGCACAAGCTGACTGCACTGAAATTGACGCTGCGGGGCCGTGCCGATTTTGGCGCACTTGAGGCACCTGAGCGGGCGCTATGTCAAACGTTGACGGATGAATTACTCAGTGATATCCGTGCCGTGGTGGCAACGTTGCGTGAACATGAAGGCATTGATTTGGCGCAGGCATTAAATCAGCTCGGCAGCGGTTGGAAGCGGCCTTTAGTCAGCGTAACGATTGATCCCAACGCGCGCGTGCCGAATCTAGATCATGCGGTCGCACTGCTGCGCGTGGCTCAAGAAGGCTTGACCAATGCCGCGCGCCACAGCAATGCCACTCAGGTCGAAATTGTCCTCGCTCAAGAAGACGAATCCGCACACGAGCCAACGAGCAGAACGCTTATTTTGAGCGTCTCAGACAACGGCTCAAATAGCGTCAGCGCCGCAAATATGCTGATACGTGGCAATGGTTTGAATGGTATGGAAGAGCGTCTTGCCGCGCTTGGCGGCAATTTGGAGATCAAGCAACTTGCCAAAGGTTGGCGCTTAGCCGCGCGCTTGCCGTTACCCGCACACGCCCAGCTATGAGTCGAATTCGCGTTGTATTTGTTGACGATCAAGCACTAGTCCGTGCTGGCTTGGAGGCATTGCTAAAAAGTTTGCCTGGGATCGAGCTGATTCGCTCTACGGGTGATGCAGCGATACTGTTAAGCCACATTGAGTCAGACCGGCCTGACGTGGTGATTTCTGACATACGTATGCCCGGATTGAACGGCATCGCGCTGACCGCAGCACTGCGGCAAAAGCGCAACCTTACGCCGGTACTGCTGTTGACCACTTTTGAGGATCCGAGTTTATTTTTACAGGCGCGTAAAGCCGGGGCGCAGGGTTTTTTGCTAAAAGACACATCGCCGGAAATATTATTGGAAGCCATCCTAGCGCTGAGTCAAGGCGGCACGCTATTTGAGCCCAAAGCCACCGCAAGTTTTGATAGCCCCGCACCATTAGCGCCAAAAAGCGCTGCCGAGCTCCGGCTTAATGCGCGCGAAGTCGAAATTTTGCGTTTGATGGCGGGTGGTTACGCGAACAAAGAAATTGCCACAGCGCTGCACTTAGCCGAGGGCACCATCAAAAATTATGTGTCCGAAATCATGGCAAAACTGGACTGCAACGACCGCATTCGCGCTGTACTAAAAGCAATTGCGCAAAAAGTGATTTGAAGCTTTTTAATTTGAAACCTAATCATGCGGCCAGAATAAGGTTGAAATTTACCAGTGAGATCCGTTCGCCCTGAGCCTGTCGAAGGGTAGCGCCGTTCGATTCCTAACAAAGCTATAGACAGTACGAATATTGAGGCACGAATATTGAGGCGGCACGCATCGACAGGCTCAGCATGAACGGGTTTCGAGTAAGCTCTTTGCCAAATCACCATCAAATTAAAATACGAAATTCAAACAGAACCTAGTCGAATCCATAGCAATCGGTGGTTAGGGTATCCATGAAATCCACTACTAAGAATGCCTCAATCCACTACACTGGACGCTATCGTTCGCCGGCTTGTGGCTTCGTAACATCTTTGTTGCCCCTGCCCGCCTGTAGCTCCTTACTGAAGTCATTGCATGCGCCTTAAATTTTTGCCGTTTTTAATCTCCTTGATTTCACTCGTAAGCCTAATCGCGCTGTTGCCGCTGTTAATTAACGGACGAGAGTCAGTTTCGGCCAGCGGCGTCCTAGTCGGGCTATTTCCGGGTTTTGGACTCGGTTTGGTTGTGGCCACGTGCTCCTTTGAAGAACAGGCGGGCTCGCGCGGTTTACTATTTGTACCCTTGGCGGCACTTTTGGGTATGACGATGGCGGTGCTGTGTTGGGTTTTTGCATCATTTGTTGGTGCCAAGTCACTGCCGTTAGTACTGGGCTATGGCATCGTCAATTTGTTTGGCGCAATTACATTTTTTGCGCTGGTTCGGAAACTTTATGACATCAAAGTATCCAGTCGCAAATTTTTGCCGGTTGCGGGTGCAAGTGCTGCGACTGCATTAGTGCTGATATTTTTTCCGTTGACGCTTTTTTCGCACGGCGTCATTTCCGCAGCATGGGTCGGCTGCGTGGGCGTAGGATTGGTGTTGGTATCTGGGCGTCGCAAACGTATTGCTCGGACTTGAGTATTAGGATCAATGCGGATGGCGAAGCAAATTTTATGAGCTTATCGAGGATGGACATCACCAAGCAAAAGACTGATGTCGTGATCGTGGGCGCAGGCGTAGCCGGCCTTTGCTGTGCTTACAGCTTAGCCAAAGCCGGGCGCAGCGTGCGCATTGTGGATCTAGGCGTACCTGGCGCTGGCGCAAGTTTTGGCAACTGCGGCATGATTTCGCCTTCGCATGTACTGCCCAACACCCTGCCCGGTTTGCCGTGGAAAGCGTTTAAGTGGATGTTCCAGAAATCAGCGCCTTTTCGCGTGGTGCCGCAGGCGAACATGGAATTTGTCAGCTGGATGTTTGGCTTTTGGCAGCGCTGCAGCCGCGCCCAAGTCGAACGCAGCGCGCCGGCAATTAGCGCGCTTTTAGCCAGCTCGCGCACGCTGTTGCACACATTGATCGAAACCGAAAAGATGCAGGTGGATTACGGCCAAGACGGCTGCCTGTATGTCTACGCCACGCCCCAAGCGTTTGAGGCTGAGAACGCTTGGCACCCGGTTTATGACGCATGCGGCGTACAGGTTAACACTCACGACCGCGCAAGCCTGCTAAAACTTGAGCCAGCGCTCAAAGATCGCGTTTATGGCGGCTATCATTTTCCGGGTGACGCAACTTTGCGGCCTGATTTGTACGTAGCCGAGCTGGTGCGCGTGCTTTTCTCGCTCGGCGTAGAAATTAATAGCGGCGTCAAAGCGACGAATTATCATGAAGATTCGGGCGGCGTACACTTGCACACCGAGCAGGGGGTGATTCAAGCGCGTGAGGCGGTATTGGCTGCGGGCGCGTGGTCGCCCTTACTCAGCAAAACGCTCGGCTTTCGCATCCCGATTCAGCCGGGCAAAGGTTACAGCATCACCATGGCGCGGCCCGAAAACTGCCCGAAGCATTCGATGGTGCTGAAAGAAAGGAGCGTGGCTGTAACGCCTTGGGAAAGCGGATTTCGATTGGGTTCGACGATGGAATTTGTCGGCTACGATCAGTCCTTAAATCCGACACGCATTCAGGCCTTGATTGATGGTGCGGCCGATTTTTTGCATACCCCAACCGGCGCAGGGCCACACACACCGTGGTATGGCTGGCGCCCGATGACGCTAGACACCGTGCCGATTATTGACCGCGCGCCAAATTTGCAGCGGCTTTGGCTTGCGACTGGGCATTCGATGCTGGGTGTTTCGATGTCGACCGGCACTGGCCGGTTACTTGCTGAGCTGATGACCGGTGCAAGCCCGCATATCGATCCAATGCCTTATCGATACGGAAGGTTTTAGCTGCACACGTCAGGTGTAGCGTCAAAAGAAACCCGTTCTTACTTATTTTCGCGTGGCGCTGAACGAAACCCGTTCGCGCTGAGCCGGTCAAAGCATGTAGCAACAAGTTTCGTGGTGCGCAAACTACTTCGCTTCGTTAGGACGTGTGCGGCTCTGCCCTTCGACGGGCTAAAGGCGCGAACGGATCAATTTACGCATTTTGGCTGACAATACATCCCGCATAAAAGCACAACCCACGCAGCACCAAATCTTCGATAAAAAGCGGGGTCAGCGCGTCCAAGCCCGACTCCAGCTCAGCCGCAGCGCCACCGCTAATAATCAGTTTTGCCGCCGGAAAATCTTGCGCCACGGCTGCGATTAGCGCGGTACAGGCACGCACGCTGCCGGCACCTATGGCATCCGCCGTGGAGCGCCCCAAGGAAACGCTCGATGTACTGACGCTGGGCAATTCGGCAGTCGCACGATGTAAACTGGCGCGCATCAAACTTGGGCCCGGCACGATCAAACCGCCCTGATGTATGCCCCTTGCGTCCAGCACATCAATCGTCAGCGCGGTTCCCGCCATCGCCACACACAAGCTTGAATTCGCCGCTAGGTCAAGCGCGCCCAGCATTGCCAAAAAGCGATCCACGCCCAAACGTTCTGGCGCTTCGTAGCTATTGGTCCAACCTGCAAATTGCGCTGGGGTGCACACACGTATTACTTCACAGCCCCAACGTTGATTTATTTCGATGATCAAATCATCCGTATGCGTGCCTGCGACACTGGCGAGCCAAACCTTTTGCGGCCGGACTTCTAAAAAAAGCGCATCCCAAACGCCGCTCGTTTTGTTTGGCACAGCATGCGTGAGCGCCGACAGCAACCTAGCACCTGGCGCAGGAAAGCGCCAAGCCCATTTCAAACGGGTATTACCCAAATCGAGCAATAGCTCATCATTGATCGACATTTGTAGTGCGTCAGCTACTCATCAAAACGCAAGTGCTTGACGCTCTTGCCGTCGCGTTCGATCAATTTTAGCGCTTCGATGCCAATTTGAATGTGGCTGTTGACAAAGCTTCCGGTAATTTTCTTGTCACTTTCAGCGGTCTTTACGCCTTCTGGCACCATCGGCTGATCGCTGACCAACAGCAATGCGCCGGTCGGTATTTCATTGGCGAAACCCACCGCGAATACGGTCGCGGTTTCCATATCAATCGCCATTGCGCGAGTGGTGCGCAAGTATTCTTTGAATTCTTCGTCATGCTCCCAAACGCGGCGGTTGGTCGTGTAGACCGAGCCGGTCCAGTAATCGTGGCCTAAATCCCGGATCATCGTTGAAACCGCACGCTGCAAGCTAAACGCGGGCAGTGCGGGCACTTCGGCGGGCAAATAGTCATCGCTGGTACCTTCACCGCGAATCGCTGCGATTGGCAAAACTAAATCACCCAGCTGGTTTTTACGCTTCAAACCACCGCATTTGCCTAAAAAAAGCACTGCTTTTGGGTGGATCGCACTTAGCAAGTCCATAATCGTCGCAGCGTTTGCGCTGCCCATTCCGAAGTTGATCATCGTGATAAACCCGGATGTCACATTCGGCATCGCTTTATCGCGCCCCTGCACTTGGGCGCCGGTCATTTGCGCAAACACTTCTAAATAACCACCAAAATTAGTCAGCAAAATATAAGCACCGAAGTCTTCCAATTCGGTGCCGGTGTAGCGCGGTAGCCAGTTGCTAACAATTTCATGTTTTTCTTTCATTTGCGTGTGCTCGCTTCTTTTATATTTTTCGTGCGCTATTCTCAGGGTTAGACCTGAATATTACAAAGAGCAATGATCAGATGAGTAAAAAACTTGCTGCGATCGCAATTTCGGCCATTTTGACCGCATGCGCGGTGGGCCAAAATGTCTCAAAATCGACCTCTCCCGCACCGATAAGCATTAACGAAGCCCGCTATAAGGCCGACCTAAAGGAAATTTCTTCTGATCATTACGAGGGCCGTGGCCCCGGTGCGGTCGGCGAAAAGCGTTTTGTACCCTGGTTAGAAGCGCAATTTAAGGCAATCGGCTTGGCTCCAGGCAACGGCGACAGCTATCTGCAAGCGGTGCCGATGACTGAAATTACCAATGAAATTTTGGAACCATTAAGTTTCAACCTCAAAGGTGCAGTGACAACGCTCAAGCCTTTTGAGGATTTTGTGCTCAGCTCACGCGATCTAGCCACGCAAGTCAAACTAGCCGACTCTGAGCTGGTTTTTATGGGCTATGGTGTGGATCAGTCCAGTGAAAATTGGAACGACTATAAAGACGTTGACGTTAAGGGTAAGACCGTGGTCGTGCTGATCAACGACCCGGGATTTCACGTCGGTGATACCAGCCTATTCAACGGCAAAGCAATGACTTACGCCGGCCGCTGGGGCTACAAGTTTGAAGAGGCTGCGCGCAAAGGTGCTGTTGGCTGCTTGATTGTGCACGATGATTTGGGCGCAGGGTATGGTTGGGACGTGCTCAAAAACGGTGCCGCCCGGCCCGAGTTTGAGCTACCCGTCAAAGCGGGGCAGCAAGCGCCGTTAACGGTTCAAGGCTGGATTAGCGCGGGCACTGCGAACACCCTATTCAGCAATGCCGGGCTTGATTTTATCGCTCTGCGAACGGCCGCGAACAAGCGCGGCTTCAAAGCGGTGCCGCTGAACACCACCGCAAGTGCTGTGATCGGGCACAAAATCCGCACCGCGACTAGCCAAAACGTTATGGGGCTGATCAAAGGCAGTGAACACCCAGACGAAGTAGTGGTCTACACCGCGCATTGGGATCATTTGGGGCGTAATTTCGGCTTGCCCGGCGATCAAATCTTTAACGGCGCGATTGACAACGGCACGGGAATCGCTGCGTTACTCGAAATGAGCCGCAACATTGTCGCGCAAAAACCCAAACGTAGCGTGCTGATGTTAGCGGTGACTTTGGAAGAGTCCGGCCTGCTCGGCAGCCGCTATTACGCGGAAAACCCCGTGTTTCCAATGAATAAGACGCTGGCCAACATCAATATGGATGCGCTTAAATTGATCGGGCCTAGCAAAGACGTGGAAGTGGTTGGCTTTTCGAATTCTGAGCTAGAAGACATACTCAAGCCCTTTGCCAGCGCCCAAAACCGTATGCTGGTGCCTGAGCCTACACCGGAAAACGGCTTTTACTTCCGCTCTGATCACTTTAACTTTGCCAAAAAGGGCGTGCCGGCGCTGTATGTCAAAACCGGCCAGACGCACGTGGAAAAAGGTTTTGCTTACGGCGCGCAGTGGGCAAAGGATTACAACGACCTGCGCTATCACAAGCCCGGCGACGAATATGACGATAAAGCCGACTACCGGGGCATCGTGCAAGATTTGGAACTGCTGGTGCAAGTTGGCCTAGCCGTGGCGAATGGCAATACTTGGCCGAACTGGTATCCGAAATCAGAGTTCCGCGCGATTCGTGACGCTTCAATGGCAGCCACACCTGCGGCCGCCAAACAATGAGCAACATCGTTCGTACCCGTTTTGCGCCCTCCCCGACCGGCGATTTGCATCTCGGCGGTGCCCGCACTGCGCTGTTTAGCTATTTGGAAGCCAAACATCGCGGTGGTGAATTTATTTTACGCATCGAAGATACCGACTTGGAGCGCTCCACGCCCTCAGCGGTCAAGGCGATTTTGGATGGCATGAGCTGGCTTGGGCTGCACCACGATGATGGCCCGTACTATCAAACCAAGCGCTTTGCGCGCTACCGCGAAGTCGCGGAAAAACTGCTGAATGAGGGCAACGCCTATCGCTGCTATTGCACAAAAGACGAGCTAGAGGAAATGCGCAACGCCGCTGAAGCGAACGGCGAAAAGCCGCGCTACAACGGCTATTGGCGTGACCGCAGCGAAGCGGTGCCACTGGATGCTAGCGGCGCACCGATCAAGGGCGTAATTCGCTTTAAAAACCCGCAAATCGGTCAAGTCGTGGTGAATGACCGAGTTCGTGGCAGTGTGGTGTTCGAGAATGCCGAGCTGGACGATTTGGTGATTTGGCGCAGCGACGACGCGCCGACCTATAATTTTGCTGTGGTCGTGGATGACGCCGATATGGGCGTGACCGACGTGATTCGCGGCGATGATCACCTCAACAATACGCCGCGCCAAATCAATATTTATCAAGCACTTGGGTTAACGCCACCGAGCTTCGCGCATTTGCCAATGATTTTAGGCCCGGACGGCGCGAAACTGAGCAAGCGCCATGGCGCTGTGAACGTGATGCAATATCGCAGCGATGGTTTTTTGCCGCACGCGGTGTTGAACTATTTGGTGCGCTTGGGCTGGAGCCATGGCGATCAGGAAATTTTTTCCATGAGTGAAATGATCGAACATTTCAGCGCCGATCGCGTCAATCACTCGGCCAGCCGCTTCGATGTCGAAAAGCTGACTTGGCTCAATCACCACTACATCAAAACGCTAGCGCCCGAGGCCGTCGTTGAAGAATTTCGCTGGCATTTGCAGCAGCAGGAGTTGGCTGAAGTACATGGCCCAAGCGCGCTGGATTTGATTGTGGCCTTGCGCGAGCGTTGCCCAACTTTGAAAGATATGGCGGAAAAATCCGCAGTGTGGTTTAAGCCGGTGGCAAATTACGATGCGGCGGCGGTGACCAAACAAATCAATCCGGTGTCGCTTGGTGCGCTAAAAACCTTGCGCAATAATCTTGCCAACCTAAACGAATTCACGCCCGCCAGTATTCACGCTGTTTTAGAAAAAACCCTGGCCGAACTGGGTATCGGCATGGGCAAATTGGGGCCGGTAACACGCATTGCGATTACCGGCACCACGGTTTCGCCAGCGCTGGGTCAGACTATGTATCTAGCAGGTCAAACCGGTGCGCTGGCGCGCATGGATGCATTATTGGCGGCGTTTCCGGTTTAGCCTTGGGGGCTATTTTATGCAGCATGCCGCAGCGAATTAATTAGGTGTAGCATGCCAACTCCGGTAGTTTGTATAAAAAGCGGTGTCGCTATGTCGAACAGAAAATTTGAACAATTTCTTGAAACCCAACAACGGCTCTTGCCGATGGACGCCAGTGAGCGCCGCACTTGGTGGCTAGAGCGACTGGAGGAGTTTTACGCCCTAATTGAGAGCTTTTTGACGGACTACATTCATTCTCAGAAAATTTCGATTACGCGAATGAAACTGCAAATCAACGAGGAACTAACCGGGCCTTATGACGCCACTGCGCTCACAGTTCACGTCGGTGCAAACGAGGTTAATCTGCGTCCCATCGGCACGTATTTGATAGGCGCAAGGGGACGGGTTGATCTGGTCGGCCCCGTGGGAAAAGTTCATTTTGTGCTGGTTGAAAAAGACGCAAAATCACCAACGGACGGCACCAGCCTTAGCTGGGAGTGGAAAATTTCAACTCGCCCGCCCAAGATAAAATACTTCGATGTCAACCGCGAAATCTTCCTAGATGCACTCATGGAAGTTGTGAATGGCGAAAGTTAAAGAACACATCGCGCTGTCGGGAAATAATCAAGATATCGACGAAATCGTCGCCCATTTTGACGATGTTTCGAACTCGCTAAAATTGTTTTTCAGTCCAACCGCACCCAACTTTAGAGAGAGATTTAAGGGCTATCAAAGCCCAGAGATAAATGCAGAGCTCAACTTACGCCTATCTGAGACCGATACCGCGTCTGGGTTCACGCTGCTAGCCAGTTTAGAAGCCAGCTTTCGAACCGATTACTACCTGCGCGTCAACATGAAACGTAAAGACTTGCTATCTCAAGCCTTTTTTGCACTCTATCAAAGCAAAGGGTTGAGAGTTTCGCTTGAGGAAGACATCTTAGAGCAATGGAAAGTCTACGGCAAAGCAAACAACCAATTGATCGGCGAGCTTCGTGGCGCATTCAAATTTCGACACTGGCTTGCGCACGGCAGATACTGGATCCCAAAGCTCGGTCAAAAGTATGACTACTATTCGCTTTACGTCCTTGCCGAACGCGTCCTGACAACATTTGCATTCATAGACGACAAGGGAAAGTGATTGAATCCTACAGTTCTAAACCAGCGATGCGATGGAACCCAACACTTCCCAATCTTATTCGTTGGATAGCCTGTGGAAAAAGCCAGCTTCCGCTTTGGCGGCAGCAATTCCTCAATCCTCAAAGCCATCCACATACAGCGCCACAATATCGGTATCTGTGGCGACGTCGTTGCTGGCATCGGTATCAGGTGGATTGCTTGCGGGCACGATCCGGGCGGTGTGGGTGATGCTTGCAGGCTCTGTCGCGGTGACATCAGCACGCACTGTGTAAATCACTTCACCGCCTGCGGCGACGTTGATTGCGGCAATAATGGCGCCGGTTCCATTCGCTGCATGGCAGCTAGAACCGGCAGTTGCGGTGCAGGTGTAGCGATAATTACTGAGCCCGTCGGGCACAAAGGCATTGAGCTGTGCGCTCGAGTTGATACCGCCTAAGTTACGCACGCGAATAAGATAGACCGCCTCGCCGCCACTTTGAACATAGCGCTTACCATTGCTTATGCTGACTGCAAGATCGGTACTATTACCGCCTGTTAGGGTGTGCGCCTCGGTGGCGCTGCTGTCCAGAAAATTACTGTCCGAACTATAGCTCGCGGTTAGCGTGCGCGGCCCATTGCCCTGCATTACGAGGCTAATCACTGGATTGCTTAGCGAGAAAGGTGCGCTGCTTTGATTTAGACCGTCGCTTAGAGTAATGATGCCGTTCAAACTTGACAGGGGTGCAAAGCTCGGTGCCAGCACTTCCAACTGATAGCGCACCGCGACTGGGGTATTGGACGGCGATGGGTCGGGCAAGTCTTCCAAAATGCGCAGCAGGGTCGCGGCTTTGTCTACCGGGTGTACTTCGTTCGCGTCAGCGCTGACAAACACCGGACTGCCGCCGTAAACCGCCAAGACCAGCTTCGCCGAGGCAATGGGCGAAACCACATTCGCGCAAATTGCCTCGGCGCTACCGGGCGGGGCAGCAATCGCGCTCAGGCTGCATTGCACGGTGGCGCCCACGGGTAAAGGGACAACACTCACCGTTCCGGTCGGTGCCAAGCTACCGGTCGGATTGCGTACCCGCACCCGCACCGTAAAGGGTTGCCCAACCACAGTGCTGGTCGGCGTGCGCTGCTCGACGCTGACCACGGGCACCGCTTGAATGATGATGGTGAAGCTCTGAGCCGTAGTCGTGAGCGCGCTGCCACCGGCGCTGGCATCGTCGCTCAGGCTGATACTGACGGTGGCGATACCGGCTGGCCCTGCGGGGGTAAAGCTCAGCGTGCCAGCAGCGGAAACGCTGGGTGGGCTGGAAAATAGGCCGGGATTATTGTTGCTGAGATTGAAACTGAGCACTTGTGTAAAGTCAGCATCGCCATCATCAATCGCGGTGGCCCAATTGCTAATCACCTGCGCGCCGCTAATCCCAGGCGCGATAACTTGATCAGCGCCCATGATAAAACTCGGCAAATCATTAATTGGATTAACCGTCAACACAAAAGTCCGCGTGCTGATATCTGTGCCATCACTAAGATTAATTGTGATTGTACTGGTGCCAGAGAGATTCGCCGCCGGGGTGATGCTCAAGCTGCGATTGCTGCCGGTGCCCGTGAGCGCAATATTTACCAGCGGAATCAGCGTGGTATTACTGGACAGCGTGCTTACCACCAGGGCCGTCGCTGGCGTTTCAACGTCCGAAACGGTAAACGCAATCGCTGCGGCGGTGTCTTCATTCGTGCTTTGCGCGCTGACGGCGGAAATGCTGGGTGGGGTATTGGGTGCCACGGTAATACTAAAATTCTGAATCGGCGAGGTTAAAGGTCCTGGTCCTCCTGCGCTGCCATCATCAGTCACGCTAATACTGACATTCGCCGTGCCGGGTGCGCCGGTTGGCGTATAGCTCAGCGTGCCATTGGCAGCAACGCTGGGCTGCACAGTAAACAGCGCGTTATTGCTATTGCTGACATTGAAGCTCAAGGCCTGCACGAAATCAGGGTCGCCATCGGTGATCGCAGTGGCCCAATTGCTGATGCTTTGCGCGGTGTTGGTGGCAAACAGCAGCGACTGATTTGCACCCACGCTGAAACTAGGTGGGTCATTGACGGCAAGCACGGAGAACGTGAAAGTTGTGGCGCTGCTATCCGTGCCGTCGCTCACTGTCATGGTGATCGAGGCAGTTCCCGATTGATCGGGGGCCGGCGTAATGACCACCGTTCTGTTGGCACCCGCGCCACCGAATACGATATTGGCAACGGGCGCCAAGGCTGGATTGCTAGAGGTCGCGCTCAGCGTCAGGCTTGCCACCGGGCTATCAATGTCACCCACGATAATTGCATTCGACCCCGAGGCGGTGTCTTCGAGAGTTAAGACAGAGCCAAACGGGTTAAACGTTGGCGCGTCATTGACTGGATTCACGGTCAGGATGAAGGTGCTCGCACTCGTGTCGGTGCCATCGCTGACTGTGACAGTAATGCTGGCAGTGCCGAATTGATCGAAATCTGGCGTAATCACCGCCGTTCGGCTGGCGCCAGAACCGCCGAAGACCACGTTGCCGACCGGCACCAAGCTAGGATTGCTCGATGTCGCGCTCAGCGTAAGGCCCGGCACCGGGCTATCGACGTCAGCCAGCGTGATTGCAATCGGTGCCGTCGCAGTATCTTCATTGGTGCTGAGATTGCCGAGTGCTGCAATTGTCGGGGCGTCATTAACCGGGCCGACGCTAATCGTGAAGTTCTGCAACGCTGACTGATCGACACCGCCATTCGCCGTGCCGCCATCGTCATCAAGTCGCACCGAAAGCGTGGCGCTGCCAAAGGAATCTGGTGCGCTGGTATAGCTCAGCGTGCCTGTCGGGCTTATCGTTGGGAACACGCTGAAACTCACGGTGCCGGCGAGTGGCGTGACGACAAAATTAAGCGTTTGCACCTCCACCGGCTCACCGTCGTCAATCGCGGTGGCCCAGTTCGGAATGCTTTGCGGGCCAGCGTCTTCAAGCACGGTTTGGTTCGCGCCAGCAATAAACGTCGGCGCATCGTTGACTGGCCCGACGCTAATCGTGAAATTCTGCAAGGCCGACTGATTGACGCCGCCGTTCGCGGTGCCGCCATCGTCATTAAGCTGCACCGAAAACGTTGCGCTGCCAATTGAGTCCGGTGCGCTGGTGTAGCTCAGCGTACCGGTTGGGCTTATTGTCGGGAATACGCTGAAATTTACCGTCCCGGAAAGGAGTGTGACGACGAAGTTGAGCGTTTGCACGCTTTCTTGGTCGCTATCGCTAATCGCGGTGGCCCAGTTAACGATGCTCTGCGGGCCTGCGTCTTCAAGCACGGTTTGGTTCGCGCCAGCCGTGAATATTGGCGGGTCATTGACCGGGCTCGCGCTAATCATGAAGTTTTGCGAGACCGATTCATTGACACCGCCGTTTGCTGTGCCGCCGTTGTCATCAAGCCTTACCGAGAACGTTGCGCTTCCGGTTGAATTCGGTGCGGTGGTGTAGCTGAGTGTGCCGCTTGGGCTTACTGTTGGGAATACGCTGAAGGAGAATCCACCCACGATGGAAATTGGGGAAATAACAAAGTTAAGCGCTTGTACGGCATCAGGATCACCATCATCAATCGCTGTTGCCCAGTTTGCGATGCTTTGCGGGCCAGCGTCTTCAAGTGCGCCCTGATCAGCGACAGCAGCGAACGTTGGCGCGTCGTTGACCGGGTTCACGGTCAGAACAAAA
>Ga0105044_10009473_pt1 | contig 13317 bp, 10 predicted proteins | sample MAT01_FD_78092 | JGI IMG/M metagenome (GOLD analysis project Ga0105044, IMG submission 78092) | Freshwater microbial communities from Lake Fryxell liftoff mats and glacier meltwater in Antarctica - MAT-01 | ecosystem: Environmental > Aquatic > Freshwater > Ice > Liftoff microbial mat | place...
AGCCCTACCTCGAAGACAACCTCCCGCACCTCGAGATGGCGCGGAAACCCGCATGACCTGCTCCCCTGCCACCCCTGGCACTCACGCCACCCCTGGCACTCACGCCACCCCTGGCACTCACGCCACCCCTGGCACCCGCGCCACCCACGCCACCCACGGCACCCACGAGGCGACCAACCAGAGCCGGCCCTTCGAGGGCGTGAACCTGTTCCGCGCCAACCGGCCGCTGCAAGACGCGCTGCGGCTTTTCGCGCCCACCCTGGCGACCGCCTGCCTCGATCAACTGGGTGCCGAGGCCGGCTCGGCCGCCGTGCAGGCGCACGCCCGGCTGGCCAACACGCACGGCCCGCTGCTGCACACGCACGACCGTTACGGCCACCGCATCGACGAGGTCGAGTTCCACCCGAGTTACCACGCCTTGCTGGGCAGCGCGCTGCGCCACGGCCTGCACGGCACGCCGTGGACGCTGGGCGCAGGCGGCCATGTGCAGCGCGCCGCGGCCTTCATGCTTTTCACCGAGGCCGAGCCTTCGGTGCTCTGCCCCGTGTCGATGAGCTACGCCGTCACGCCCGCGCTGCGCGCCAACCCGGCACTGTGGGCGGCCTGGGGCGACAAGCTGGCCAGCACTGCCTATGACAGCCGCTTCCTGCCGGTGGCGCGGAAGACGGCGGTGACCATGGGCATGGGCATGACCGAGAAACAGGGCGGCTCGGACGTGCGTGCCAACACCACTCGCGCCGAGCCCGACGGCCATGACGCCTGGGGCCGCCGGTTCGCCATCACCGGCCACAAGTGGTTTTTCTCCGCGCCGATGTGCGACGCCTTCCTCGTGCTGGCGCAGGCCGCCGGCGGCCTGAGCTGCTTCTTCCTGCCGCGCTGGATTCATGACCAGAGTGGCGGCGACAGGCTCAACGCCATCCGCATCCAGCGCCTGAAGCACAAGCTCGGCAACCACGCCAATGCCAGTGCCGAGGTCGAGTTCGAGGGTGCCAGCGGCTGGCTGGTGGGCGAGGAAGGGCGGGGCGTCAAGCAGATCCTGGAGATGGGTGCGTTGACGCGCCTGGACTGCGCGCTCGGCACCGCCGGGCTGGTGCGCCATGCACTGTCGCTGGCGCTGCATCACGTCGCGCAGCGGCAAGCCTTCGGCAAGCGGCTGATCGAGCAGCCGATGATGAAGAACGTGCTGGCCGACCTGGCGCTGGAAAGCGAGGCCGCCACGCTGCTGGCGATGCGCCTGGCCGCCGCAGTCGACCGCAGCGAGCAGGGCGCCGGTCACGTCGACTTCGAACACGAAACGCTGATCCGCCGCGTGCTGACACCGGTCGCCAAGTTCTGGATCTGCAAGCGCGGCAGCCACTTCGCCCAGGAGGCGATGGAATGCCTGGGCGGCAACGGTTATGTCGAAGAGCAGGGGCAGGGCGTGATGGCGCGCATCTACCGTGAGATGCCGCTCAATTCGATCTGGGAAGGTGCCGGCAACATCATGGCGCTGGACCTGCTGCGCGCGCTGCGCTCGGGCCCGGTGGCCGAAGCACTGATGCGTGAGGTGGCGCCGGCGCGGCACGCCCATCCGGCCGTGGCCCGGCTGGCCGTGCGCGTGGCCGAGGCCGTGGACGGGCTGACAGAAGAGGCGCAGGCGCGGCGTCTGGCACGCGACGTCGCCTTGCTGCTGCAGGCCGCACTGCTGCATCAGGCCAGCCCCGGCGTGGTCTTCCAGGCCTTCTGCGCGTCGCGGCTGGAGGCTGCGTCCGATGTGTTCGGCCTGCTGCCCGCCGGCACCGACCTCGACACGTTGATCGCCCGCGCGATGCCCGCCGAAACACCCTGAACCGCGACAAACGCGGTTCGCGAATTTTCTGCCCGCCAGACGGGCTACCCCCACAGCAGGAAAGAGACCGATGAACGATCCCCTCAAGCAGCAGGCCGGCCAGACCGCCGTCATCACCGGTGCCGCCTCGGGCTTCGGCCTGGAGGCCAGCCGCATTGCCGCCCGGCGCGGCATGAACGTCGTGATGGCCGACGTGCAGGCCGAGGCGCTGGAGATTGCCGCGCGCGAGATCGAGGCACACGGCGCGGTGGTGCTGGCTTTTTGTCTCGATGTCTCGAAAGCCGCCGAGGTGGAAGCGCTCGCCGCCGCCACCGTGCAGCGTTTCGGTGCGCCGCATTTCGTCTTCAACAACGCCGGTGTCGGCGCCGGCGGCCTGATCTGGGAGCACACGGCGAGAGACTGGGAATGGGTGGTCGGCGTCAACCTGATGGGTGCGGCGCATGGCGTGCGCGTCTTCACCCCGCTGATGCTGGCGGCCGCCGCCGCCGACGCCGGCTACCAGGGCCACATCGTCAACACCGCCAGCATGGCGGGTTTGCTGAACGCCCCGAACATGGGCGTTTACAACGTCACCAAGCATGGCGTGGTGTCCATGAGCGAGACGCTGTTCCAGGACCTGGCGCTCGTCACCGGCCAGGTTCACGCCCATGTGCTGTGCCCGTTCTTCGTGCCCACCGGCATCCACAAGAGCGAGCGCAACCGGCCGGCCGGGATGGTCGACGAGGACGCCGAACCCACGCGCAGCCAACTGATCGCGCAGGCGATGAGCGAGAAGGCGGTCAGCAGCGGCAAGCGGACGGCCGCCGAGGTGGCGCAGTTCGTCTTCGATGCGATGGACGAGAACCGTTTCTACATCTTCAGCCACCCGAAGAGCCTCGCCACGGTGCAGACCCGGCTGGAAGACGTGATGTCGCTGCGCAACCCGACCGACCCCTTCAAGGACAAGCCCGAGATCGGCAAAAAGCTGCGCGCGGCGCTGCGCGAATAGCTCTGGCTGGCGCCCCGGCCGGGGCGACGGAGCCGCCGTTTACACTCGCGGATTGTCTTTTCCGGGCTATTTCTCCTGCCATGGCACCCCATTCGAGCGCGCGCGCTCCCGCCGCCTTCGAGCTGAAGAGCGCGGCGCTGACCTTGCTCTCCGTGGTGCTGAAGACGGCCGACCTGGCCGTCCTCGGCCAGGAACTCGACGACCAGTTGGCCGACGCGCCAGGCCTGTTCGACCAGGACCCGGTGGCTGTCGACCTCTCGCCACTGCGCGATGCCGCGGCTCCCATCGACTTTCCGGCATTGATCGAATTGCTGCAGGCCCGTGGCCTGCGGCCGATCGCCGTGCGCGCCGGCAGCACCGATCAGATGGCCGCGGCGCTGGCGGCCGGGCTGGTGGAGGCGCCGGACGCCGCGCCGCCGCGTGCCCGGCTCGCCGAGGCGGCCGCGCGTGTGCCTGCCGAGGCGGCCGCGCGTGTGCCTGCCGAGGCGGCCACGCCTGTGCCTGCCGAGGCGGCCCCGCCTGTGCCTGCCGAGGCGGCCCCGCCCGAGCCTGCCAGCGAGCCTGCACTTGTCGACGCGCCGGTTGCGCCAGAGCCCGGGCCGGCGCCGGCCGGCCCGGCTGTCGCCGTGCCCACCATGATCATCGACCGCCCTTTGCGATCCGGCCAGCAGGTTTACGCACGCGGTGGCGACCTGGTCGTGCTGGCGGTCGTCAACCACGGCGCCGAGGTCATCGCCGACGGCAGCATTCACGTCTACGCGCCGCTGCGCGGCCGCGCCGTCGCCGGTGCCCGGGGCGACACCGAAGCCCGCATCTACAGCACCTGCATGGAGCCGCAACTGGTGTCGATCGCCGGCACCTATCGCACGATCGAAACCGCGCTGCCGGCCGACGTGCTGGGCAAACCCGCACAAGTGCGGCTGGACGGCGATCGTCTGGTCATCGAGCCGCTGAAGTCCTGAATTCACACTGAACATCCTTCGCCGGCCCGCACCGCCGGGCGGCCACATCCATCTCCTTGAAAGCACCATCACCGATGTCCAGAATCGTCGTCGTCACCTCCGGCAAGGGAGGTGTGGGCAAGACCACCACCAGCGCCAGTTTCGCTTCCGGCCTGGCCCTGCAGGGCCACAAGACGGCCGTCATCGACTTCGACGTCGGCCTGCGCAACCTCGACCTCATCATGGGCTGCGAGCGCCGCGTCGTGTACGACCTGATCAACGTCATCCACAACGAGGCCAAGCTCACGCAGGCGCTGATCAAGGACAAGCAGTGCGACAACCTCTTCGTGCTGGCCGCCTCGCAGACGCGTGACAAGGACGCGCTGACGCAGGAGGGCGTCGAGCGCGTGCTGAACGAACTGGCGGCGATGGACTTCGAGTACATCGTCTGCGACTCGCCGGCAGGCATCGAGACCGGCGCGCTGATGGCCATGCACTTCGCCGACGAGGCGCTGGTCGTCACCAACCCCGAGGTGTCTTCGGTGCGCGACTCCGACCGCATCCTCGGCATGCTGGGCTCGAAGACGAAGCGCGCCATCGAGGGCAAGGAACCGATCAAGGAACACCTGCTGATCACGCGCTACAACCCGACTCGCGTGCAGGGTGGGCAGATGCTCTCGCTGGGCGACATCGAGGAGATCCTGCGCATTCCGCTGATCGGTGTCATCCCGGAGTCCGAGAGCGTGCTCGACGCGTCCAATCAGGGCGTGCCGGCCATCCACCTGAAGGGCAGCGACGTGTCGGAGGCCTACAAGGACGTGATCGAGCGTTTCCTGGGCAAGGAAAAACCGATGCGTTTCATCAACGCGGCGCGGCAGGGCTTCTTCAAGCGTGTCTTCGGGGGCAGGTGAACCATGTCTTTCCTCTCACTTTTGTTCGGTGAAAAGAAGAAGACGGCCAGCGTCGCCAAGGAAAGGCTGCAGATCATCCTGGCGCATGAGCGCGGCGGCCGCGGCAAGAGCCCCGACTACCTGCCGGCGCTGCAGAAGGAACTGATCGCGGTCATCTCCAAGTACGTGAAGATCCGCCCCGAGGACATCCAGGTGAACCTGGAGCATCAGGACAACATCGACCTGCTGTCGGTGAAGATCGAACTGGCGGACGGCCTGAAGTAGCCCGCCTCAGCAGCCGAGCGCGACGGCCTGCAGCGGCCGCCGGGTCGTGGCATCGGTGACCACGAAGACCACGCGCCGGGGATTTTCGGCCACGCCACGTGACACCTTGAGTACGGCCTTGCCGCCGTCGGCCGCTGGCCAGGCCGGCACCGGCTGGTAGAGCCGCACGACGTGGTCGTGATTCAGCGTCTCGCCCGCGTTTTCGCCCGCGCGCACCTTGCTCTGGTGGCCGTCTTCGACCACCGCCCAATAACCCGACAGCGCCGGCAGCGCCGACAGCGACCCGGCCTGGTTCGGCGCCACCGTCGCGGTCACGATGTCGCCCTCACGCGAGACTGTCACGCTGACCGCGCTGGCAGGCGCTGCGCCGCCTGTTTTCGACAGTTCCAGCTGCTGCGGCAGCTTCGGCCAGTCGCGCCAGTCGCGTCCGCCCGCCACGACTTGCGGCGTGTAGACCGAGTTGCTGCCAGCCAGCCGCGCCAGTTCATGCTGGCGCGCAGTGCCCTCGGGCGTGGCGAAGCGGTCGGGCCAGCCCAGGCGGTCCCAGTAGGTGACGTGGAAGGCCAGCGGCAGCACGTCACTGCGGCCCTTCAGTGTCGACAGCCAGCGGTCGGCCGGTGGGCAGGAACTGCAGCCTTCCGACGTGTAGAGCTCCACCACGGTGGGCGCGACGGCGGTCGAGCGTGCTTCGCAGGATGCCGTGCCGGCCGCGCCGGCCACGCCGCAGGCCAGCGCGAGGGTGAAGAACGTGGTCAGGCGGTGCTGTGCCATGGAGGTTCCTTTCAGGTGGCTGCGGCTTCGTCGCATGAATCGCGAAAACCTTTCATCCGGACCAGCACCGCGTTTCGAGCCTGGAGCCGGCACGCAGTCCAGTAAAGTGCCGCGCAATGACGAACCTTGCAGTGGTAGTGATAGGCGGCGGCCCGGCGGGCCTGATGGCGGCCGAAGTGCTGGCCGCAAACGGCTTCAGTGTCGATCTTTTCGATGCCATGCCCTCGGTGGGCCGCAAGTTCCTGCTGGCCGGCATCGGTGGTCTGAACCTCACGCACGGCGAACCCTTCGAGGCTTTCGTGCAGCGATATGCCGCCGCCGTGCCCGCGCTGCGGCCGCAGCTCGAAGCCTTCGGCGCCGATGCGCTGCGCGCCTGGGCCTCGGCGCTCGGCATCGAGACCTTCATCGGCAGTTCGGGCCGGGTGTTTCCGACCGACCTGAAGGCCGCGCCCCTGCTGCGGGCCTGGCTGCACCGGTTGCGCGGGCAGGGCGTGCGCTTCCATATGCGCCACCGCTGGCTCGGTTGGACCGACGGCGACGAAGGACCGCCGGCGCTGCGTTTTGCCACGCCTGCGGGTGAGCTGAAGGTCGGGGCCCGCGCCGTCGTGCTGGCGCTCGGTGGTGCCAGCTGGCCGCACCTGGGGTCCGATGGCGCCTGGATGCCCCTGTTGTCCGGACGCGGCGTCGACGTCGCGCCGCTGTTGCCGTCGAACTGCGGCTTCGATGTCGCCTGGAGCGACTTTTTCAAGCAACGCTTTGCCGGTGCGCCGCTGAAGGCCGTGGCCATCGAGTGGGAAGAAGCCGACGGCGGCACGCTGCGCCAGGCGGGCGAGTTCGTGGTCAGCTCGGGCGGGGTCGAGGGCAGCCTGGTGTATGCGGCATCGGCCGCGCTGCGCGACCGCCTCGCGGCCGCCGGCACGGCGACGTTTCGGCTCGACCTGCTGCCGCAGCGCAGCGCCGAGTGGGTGGCGCGTGAAGTGGCGCACCCGCGCGGACCACGTTCCTTGTCCACCCACCTGAAGACCCGGCTGAACCTGTCTGGCGTGAAGGCCGGCCTGCTGTGGGAACTGCTGCCCAAGGAATCCCAGGCCGACCCGTTGTTGCTGGCAGCGGCGATCAAGGCGCTGCCCATCACGGTGCTGGCGCCGAGGCCGATCGGCGAAGCCATCAGCACGGCCGGCGGCGTGCGCTTCGACACCCTGGACGACGGTTCGATGCTGCGCCAACTTCCGGGCGTGTTCTGCGCCGGCGAGATGCTCGACTGGGAAGCGCCGACCGGCGGTTACCTGTTGACGGCCTGTTTCGCCACCGGGCACGCGGCAGCGCAGGGCGCGGCGCGCTGGCTGGCGGGCCAGCCCGATTGACCGGCGGCCAGACCGGCGGCCAGACCCGCGCCCGCCGCCCTTAAACTGCCGGCCTCCCTTCCCCACGCCCTCCGCGGGCCCCGCCTCTTGGACAAGATCGTTCTGCAAATTGCCGCCGAGCTGAAGGTTCGGCCGGCCCAGGTCGCCACCGCCGTCGAACTGCTGGATGGCGGCGCCACCGTGCCCTTCATCGCGCGCTACCGCAAGGAAGCCACCGACAACCTCGATGACATCCAGCTGCGTGAACTGCATGCCCGGCTGGCTTATCTGCGTGAGCTGGAGGAGCGCCGCCTGGCCGTGCTGAAGAGCATCGGGGAGCAGGGCAAGCTGACCCCTGCGCTGCGTGCCGCCATCCAGGCCGCACCGACGAAGCAGGAACTGGAAGACCTCTATCTGCCGTTCAAGGTGAAGCGACGCACGAAGGGTTCGATCGCCCGCGAGGCCGGCCTGGAGCCGCTGGCCGACCGCCTGTTCGCCGACCCGGGTTTGACGCCGCTGGCCGAGGCCACGGCCTTCATCGCGGCCCACCCGGGCGGTGCGGCGGCGCTGGCCGAGGCCGGTTTTGCCGACGCGCCCGCGCTGCTGGACGGCGTGCGCGACATCCTCGCCGAACGCTGGGCCGAGGACGCGGCGCTCGTCGGCAAACTGCGCGAGTGGCTGTGGGGCGAGGCGCTGTTCCAGAGCAGGCTCGTCGACGGCAAGGACGGACAGCACACCGACGCCGCCAAATTTCGCGACTACTTCGACTACGCCGAGCCGATCCGCACCGTGCCCAGCCACCGCGCGCTGGCGGTATTTCGCGGCCGCACGCTGGAATGGCTGGACGCCAAACTGGTGCTGGATGAAGAAGTCGTGGCCGGAAAACCCGTGTCTCACAAGAAGACACCTGCGGTGTCCCTGGCCGAAGGCCGCATCGCGCGCCACCTGGGCTGGAGCCACGGCCAGCGCCCGGGCGACGAACTCCTGCGCAAGACGGTTGCCTGGACCTGGAAGGTCAAGCTCAGCCTGAGTCTGGAACGTGACCTCTTTGCGCGCCTGCGCGAAGAGGCCGAAAGCGTGGCGACCAAGGTGTTCGCCGACAACCTGCGCGACCTGTTGCTCGCCGCCCCGGCCGGCAAGCGCGTGGTGATGGGGCTCGACCCCGGCATCCGCACCGGCGTCAAGGTGGCGGTGGTCAGCGACACCGGCAAGGTGCTCGACACCTCCACGGTCTACCCTCACGAGCCGCGCTGCGACTGGGAAGGTTCGCTGCACGTGCTGGGCCGGCTGGTGGCAAGCCATGGCGTCAACCTGATCGCCATCGGCAACGGCACGGCCAGCCGCGAGACCGACAAACTGGCCGCCGACCTGATCAAGCGCGTAAAAAGCCTGGCCGCCGACATCAAGATCGACAAGGTCGTGGTCAGCGAAGCCGGCGCCTCGGTGTACTCGGCCAGCGAGTTCGCGTCGAAGGAACTGCCCGACCTCGACGTCAGCCTGCGCGGCGCGGTGAGCATCGCGCGGCGGCTGCAGGATCCGCTGGCCGAACTGGTGAAGATCGACCCGAAGAGCATCGGCGTCGGCCAGTACCAGCACGACATCAACCAGGCCGGGCTGGCGCGTTCGCTGGACGCTGTGGTCGAGGACTGCGTGAATGCGGTGGGTGTGGACCTGAACACCGCCTCGGCGCCGCTGCTGGCACGTGTGTCGGGCTTGAGCGCCACGGTGGCCGCGAGCATCGTGCGCTGGCGCGATGCGCACGGGGCCTTCCGCAACCGCAAGCAGTTGCTGGACGTCTCGGGACTTGGCCCGAAGAGCTTCGAGCAGGCTGCCGGTTTTTTGCGCATCAGGGACGGTGACGACCCGCTGGACCTGACCGGCGTGCACCCGGAGACCTACCCGCTGGTGCAGAAGATGATGGCTGCCACCGGCCGCCCGGTCAGCGAGCTGATGGGGCGCGCCGACGTGCTGCGCGATCTGAAACCAGAAGCGTTTGCGGATGCGCGTTTCGGCGCCATCACCGTCAGGGACATCCTCACCGAGCTGGAGAAGCCGGGCCGCGACCCGCGGCCGCACTTCCAGGTGGCGCGCTTCAACGACGGTGTCGACGACATCAAGGATCTGCAGCCCGGCATGGTGCTGGAAGGCACGGTCAGCAACGTGGCGCAGTTCGGCGCCTTCGTCGACCTCGGCGTGCACCAGGACGGGCTGGTTCATGTCAGCCAGCTGGCCAGCAAGTTCGTCAGCGATGCGCGCGAGATCGTGAAGACCGGGCAGGTGGTGAAGGTGCGCGTGCTGGAGGTCGACCTGGCACGCAAACGCATCTCGCTGACGATGAAGCTCGACGCGCCCGTGCCCGCCCGGGGCGAGGCGCGCGGCGACAACAACTTCCGCCCGGCCGGGCGCGGTGAACGCCCGCGAGGTGGCGCTCATGGCCAGGGCGCCGAGGCCGGCGGCCAGGGCAACGCGATGGCCGCGGCTTTCGCCAAGCTGCAGAAACCTCGCTGACGCATGGTGTCACGCGCGCTGCAGGTGTCTGCCGGCCCGCGTGCGCTGGCGCAGCTGCGCGAGCACGGCCTGCGCCCGGCCGATGTGCGGGTGATCCCGGCGGCGGCCGGCGGCCCGAAAGGGCTGGTGATGAACCCGCTCGACCGCTACCTGTTCGGGCAATGGCTGCCGCAGGCCACGCAGAGCGTGTTTCTGCTCGGCGCTTCCATCGGTGCCTGGCGACTGGCCTGCGCCTGCCTGCCCGACCCCGAAGCGGCGCTGGCCCAACTGGCCGAGGACTACGTCACCCAGCAGTACGAACATGCGCCTGGCAAGGCGCCGAAAGCGGCGGTCGTCAGCCAGATGCTCGGGCAACAGCTCGACGACAGGCTGGGACAACATGCGCTGCGCATCCTTGCGCACCCCAGGTACCGCTTGCATGTCTTCACCAGCCGCGGGCGCCACCTGCTGGCGCGGCAGGGCCGCTGGCGCACGCCGGTCGGTTACACCGGCGCCTTCATCGCCAATGCGGCCGGCCGGCGCGCGCTGGGCGGCTGGCTGGAACGTGTGGTGTTCGGTGATCCGCGAGAGGCACTGCCGTTTCCGCTGTCGGACTACCGCAGCCACCGTGTGGCGCTGACTGCTGGCAATCTGGGCACGGCGGTGCTGGCGAGTTGTTCGATCCCGTTCTGGCTCGACGCCGTGCACGACATACCGGGCGGCCCACCCGGCGCGTACTGGGACGGCGGCATCACCGACTACCACCTGCACCTGGACTATGCAGCCATGGATGCCGGGCTGGTGCTCTACCCGCATTTCCAGAACCGTGTCGTGCCCGGCTGGCTCGACAAGGCATGGAAGCAGCGCCACCGCGCCAGCCCGAAACTGGCCAACCTGGTGCTGTTGTCGCCGAGCGCCGAGTGGGTGGCCACGCTGCCCGGTGGCAAGCTGCCGGACCGCGCCGACTTCAAGGCCTATGGTGACGATGTTCAGGCCCGTGCCAAGGCCTGGCGCCGCGCCATCGCCGAAAGCCAGCGCCTGGCCGACGAGTTCGCCGAGCTCGTGCAGGACGGCCGGCCGTTCGAAGCCAGGCCGTTGGCCTGAAGCCGCCATCGGTTAAACTGATCGCCCCTGAAACCAACAAGGACGGGAAAGGCACCATGGTTATGACACCGCTGACTGCGACCGGTTTTGCAAAGGCCTAACTGCCGCGCTGTCACGTTCCCACCTTTCTCGGAAACAAAGCGCGGCTCACCACCGCGCTTTGTTGTTTTCTGGAGTCCCGACTATGATTCTCATCACGCTTCCCGATGGTTCCCGACGCGAGTACGCGTCCCCGCTGACAGTCGATGGCGTGGCTGCTTCGATCGGCAGCGGCCTCGCCAAGGCGGCGCTGGCCGGGCGTGTCGACGGCAAGCTCGTCGACACCAGCCACCTCATCGCGGCCGATGCGACCGTGGCCATCGTGACGGCCAAAGACGCCGACGGCCTGGAAATCATCCGCCATTCCACGGCCCACCTGCTGGCCCATGCCGTCAAGGAACTATTCCCCGACGCCCAGGTGACGATCGGCCCGGTCATCGAGAACGGGTTCTATTACGACTTTGCGTACAAGCGACCCTTCACGCCAGAAGACCTGATCGCCATCGAGCAGCGCATGGCCGAACTCGCCGCGAAAGACGAAAAGGTCGAGCGCCGCGTCTTGCCACGTGACGAGGCTGTCGCCCACTTCAAGGGCATGGGCGAGCACTACAAGGCGGAGATCATCGGCAGCATCCCCGAAGGCCAGGATGTCTCTCTTTACCGCGAAGGCGCTTTCGAAGACCTGTGCCGCGGCCCGCACGTGCCCAGCACGGGCAAGCTCCGTTTCTTCAAGCTGATGAAAGTGGCCGGAGCCTACTGGCGCGGTGACCAGGCCAACGAGCAACTGCAGCGCATCTATGGCACGGCCTGGCCGAGCAAGGACGAACTGGCGGCCTACCTGCACATGCTGGAAGAGGCCGACAAGCGCGACCACCGCAAGCTGGGCCGCGAACTCGACCTCTTCCACATGGACGAACATGCTCCCGGCCTGGTGTTCTGGCACCCGAAGGGCTGGACGGTGTGGCAGCAGGTCGAGCAGTACATGCGCCGTGTCTACCAGGACAACGGCTACCAGGAGGTGAAGGGCCCGCAACTGCTCGACAAGAGCCTGTGGGAGAAGACGGGCCACTGGGACAAGTACCGCGACGCGATGTTCACGACCGAGTCGGAGAAGCGTGACTACGCGCTGAAGCCGATGAACTGCCCCGGCCACATCCTGATCTTCAAGCAGGGCATCAAGAGCTACCGCGACCTGCCTTTGCGCTACGGCGAGTTCGGCAACTGCCACCGCAACGAACCCACCGGCGGGCTGCACGGCATCATGCGAGTGCGCGGCTTCACGCAGGACGACGGCCACATCTTCTGCACCGAAGACATGATCCTGGACGAATGCGTGGCCTACACGGCGCTGCTGCAACGTGTGTATGCCGACTTCGGCTTCCAGAACATCATCTACAAGGTGGCCACAAGGCCGGCGGCGCGCATCGGGTCCGACGCCACCTGGGACAAGGCCGAACACGCGCTGATGGAAAGCCTGCGCCGCAGCGGCTGCGAGTTCGAGATCGCGCCCGGCGACGGTGCGTTTTACGGCCCGAAGATCGAGTACACGCTGAAAGACGCCATCGGGCGGCAGTGGCAGTGCGGCACGATGCAGGTCGATTTTTCGATGGCCGAGCGGCTGGACGCGGTCTATGTGGCCGAGTCCGGCGAGCGCCTTCATCCGGTGATGCTGCACCGCGCCATCGTCGGCAGCCTGGAGCGTTTCATCGGCATCCTGATCGAACAGCATGCCGGCGCCATGCCGGCCTGGCTGGCGCCTGTGCAGGTGCTTGTGACGCCGATCACCGACCAACAGGCCGAATATGCCGAGTCCGTGTCGAAAACGCTGCAAAAACAAGGAGTTAGAGTCTCACTTGATTTGCGCAACGAGAAAATCAACCGTAAAATACGAGAGCATTCATTGCAGAAGGTTCCGTACATCCTCGTCGTAGGCGACAAGGAAAAGGCAAACGGGGCCGTTGCGGTGCGCGCCCGCGGCAATCTCGACCTCGGCGTGATGCCCCTAGCAGACTTCTCGTCGAAGCTGCAGGCGGACATCCGCCCGAGGGCTTGAAGCCCAAGCGCGCTCTGTTTTTTTGGAATCGTGGCCCGCGTCTGCCTGTGGGCTGCCTGAGGAGTTGACACTATCGCTACCTTCATGGACCGCCGTGTGCCCAATGCGGAGCGCAAGCACCGGCTGAACCGGGAAATCATGGCGCCACAAGTGCGCCTGAACGGGGTCGAGAACGAGCCGCTTGGCATCGTCAGCATCCTGGAAGCGCTTCGAATGGCCGGCGAACTCGACGTCGATCTGGTCGAAATCGCGGCGACGGCAGACCCTCCGGTGTGCCGGCTCATGGACTACGGCAAGTTCAAGTACCAGGAACAGAAGAAGGCAGCCGAAGCCAAGAGCAAGCAGAAGGTCATCGAGATCAAGGAAGTCAAGTTCCGTCCCGGCACCGATGAAGGTGACTACGTGATCAAGATGCGCAACCTGCGCCGTTTCATCGCGGAAGACGGCGACAAGGGCAAGGTCACGCTGCGTTACCGCGGCCGCGAGATCACCCACCAGGACATCGGCATGCGGCTGCTGGAGCGCATCAGGGATGAACTGTCGGATGTCTCCATCGTCGAGAACATGCCCAAGCTCGAAGGGCGCCAG
>Ga0105044_10009474_pt1 | contig 13317 bp, 14 predicted proteins | sample MAT01_FD_78092 | JGI IMG/M metagenome (GOLD analysis project Ga0105044, IMG submission 78092) | Freshwater microbial communities from Lake Fryxell liftoff mats and glacier meltwater in Antarctica - MAT-01 | ecosystem: Environmental > Aquatic > Freshwater > Ice > Liftoff microbial mat | place...
CGCCCGCGCGCAGCCGTTTGAGCCTTGTTTCTTTATTGCCAAAAGCCTGCAGGAAAAGATACGGAAATTCAGCCGCATCGAAGACTAGTGCGGCTAAATCGGAAACGGCGACTTCGATTTCAACCGCGTTCATAGCGTGGCCAAGCGGGGGTTATGCAAAGCGAGAAGGGGCGGCATTGAGGGATATCGTCAAACTTGCGGACAGGCTTGAAGGGTAGCTGTTTAGCGTGCTAATTATCCAACCCCAAACACCGCCTCAATCTTATAACTACCGGCGGCTTTACCCGCCAACCACGCCGCTGCATCCAGCGCGCCAAGCGCAAACATCGCGCGATCTGCGGCGCGGTGGGTGAGGGTTATTTCTTCGGCTTTGCCGGAAAAATGCACTTGGTGTTCGCCGACGACGCTGCCCAGCCTTAGCGCCGAATGCTGCACGGTGCTGGCGCCGCCCTGTCTTAATGCTGCTTCCAAGCTAAGCGCGGTGCCGCTGGGCGCATCGCGCTTATTGCGGTGATGGATATCGAGTATGCCGACGTCAAAGCTTTGGCCGAGCAATTCTGCCGCGATGCGTGACACATGCTTTAGCACGGCCACGCCCCGGCTAAAATTATGCGTGTGCAACACTGCATGCGCGCGGCTGAGCTCGGCTAAGGCAGCCAAGCCTAGTTCGTCGAAACCGGTAACGCCGCATACTAACGCTGCGCCCGAGTCGCGAACGGCTTTTGCGGTCTGCGCAAATGCTTGCGGCAACGACACGTCGATAATGACATCGACGGATGTTTCCAGCTTTGCCGAGTAGTTCAGCGGTGTGTTCGGACATGGGCGCGTCAGTAACGCTGAGTTTGGGGAAACCAGCAGTGCGCTGACACAAAATCTTGGATCAGCTGCTGCAAGTGCAGCGATTTGAAGTCCAAGCCGTCCACCAGCACCCATAATTGCTAGGCGAATGGGCTGAATTGGCTGCTCAGACATGGCTTATCCGCGTAATCAAGCCGGTTGTGGCGCGGCGTCAGTTTCGCCGGAATCGGCTGCAACCGCGGGTTCAAACAGCGCCATCGTGTCCCACAAAAGTGGCTGTAGACCTTCTTTCGCCAAGCCGGAAATCACATACCACGGCGCTTGCCATTTCAACGACTTCACGGCTGCTTTCGCCAGTTTAAGGGCTTCTTTTTCGCCCACAATGTCGGCTTTATTGAACACCAGCCAGCGCGGGCGAGCATACAGCGCCGGGTCGAATTTTTTCAGCTCTTTCTCAATCGCGCGCACCTGTTTGGCGGGTGTTACGCCCTCTTCATAAGGTGCCAAATCCACCACATGCCACAAAACGCGCGTGCGCTGGACATGCTTGAGGAACTGCACGCCTAAGCCGGCACCGTCGGCGGCACCCTCGATCACGCCGGGAATGTCGGCGACCACAAACGATTTATCCATCGCCACCCGCACCACGCCTAAATTCGGGTGTAGCGTCGTGAATGGGTAATCCGCAACTTTCGGCGTCGCTGCTGAAATGCCGCGAATTAGCGTGGATTTGCCCGCGTTTGGAAAGCCAAGTAAGCCCACATCTGCCAGCACTTTGAGCTCCAAATGCAGCTCGCGTTCCTCGCCTTCAGTGCCGGGAATGCTGCGCCTAGGGCTACGATTGGTAGAACTTTTAAAGTGGGTATTGCCTTTGCCGCCGCGCCCGCCGACGGCGACTAGCACTTTTTGATGGTGCGCGATCAAATCGGCAATCACCTCATCGGTATCGACATCTTTGATGACCGTGCCAACCGGAACGCGCACCACGAGTTCGTCGCCACCTGCGCCATTACATTGACGCGGCGTGCCTTTGATGCCGCTGCGCGCGTCAAACCGGCGCTTGTAGCGGAAATCGACGAGCGTGTTGAGCCCTTCATCGGCAAGCAAATACACGCTGCCGCCGTCGCCGCCGTCGCCACCGTCAGGGCCGCCGAGCGGAATAAATTTTTCTCGCCTAAAACTTACGCAACCATTGCCGCCATTGCCGGCGGTGACGTGAATTTGGGCTTCGTCTACGAATTTCATGTGCCTTCCTTGGCTTGGATACTATCTGGGGCTTTGGTACTACTTGGGGCTTGAATGCTATTTGGGGCGGGCAATTCTTCTTGATGCAGCATTGATTGTGGGATGCTGCGAAAATGCGCGTCGCGATGCAATAGAACTGCGCCGTGCTGAATGGCAGTGGCGGCAATAACCGAATCAACTAATGGCGCTCGGCTTGTTGCTCTGGAAGTAATTTCCAAAATCGTTATCGAAGTTGTTTTATCAACTGGAATGACTGCAGTAATTAACTTCATGACCGATTCAAGCGCATCGTAGGCAACTTCAATCGATTTGCCGTCCGACATACACAATCGCCCAAACTCAGCAATGCTGATTGCGGAAAGCAAAACTTCAGACGCCGTAGCGATCTTATCAAGTGCAAGTTGCCAGCCAAATTCCTTTTTGTAGAAACATACAAGAATCGACGTGTCTAAAAGCAGTCTCACAAGCTTTCGCGTCGCTCAGTGATTAGCTGATCAAGCATACTGGGTTCACCAGGCTTCGGTTTACCGGAACCGATAAAACGCTCCAATGCCGCCATTTGCGACGCCTTATCTTTTGGCGCTGGGACGCTAACGATCGCACTTTTGCGCGTAACAAATATTTCAACTTCTTCGTTTGCCCATTCCGCAGGAACGGAAACGTGAATTTGCCCATCTTGCACGTGCTGCGTTGATCTAATGGTTTCCATATCGTTTCCTTATGCGGCTTATAGCAATGCCTGATTTTAATCGCTTTGCCCACGCAAATTGTGGACAAATGTACGGTTTAACCAATCAACGTCGGCGATTCATGCTCTTTAGTCGCCAAAAACCGCACTTTTGGATGGCGCTCTTGGGTTAGGTTCAAATTGACACGCGTCGGGGCCAGATACACCAATGCACCTGAAGCGTCGCGTGCTAGGTTCAAAATCGCCTTCGCTTCAAACTCTTCCATTGCCGCCGCGTCGTCGCTTTGCACCCAACGTGCGGTGTGGATGCTGACCGGCTCGAAGGCGCAATCGACGGAATATTCGTCTTTTAGGCGATACGCGACCACCTCAAACTGCAGCGTGCCAACCGCGCCCAACACCAAGTCATTGCCGAGTTGCGCTTTGAAAAACTGGGTCGCACCCTCTTCGGATAGCTGCACCAAGCCTTTTTGCAGCTGCTTGAGTTTCAACGGGTCTTTTAAGCGTGCGCGCCGAAATAGCTCGGGCGCGAAGCTTGGAATGCCGGTGAAGCGCAGCGATTCGCCTTCAGTAAAGGTGTCGCCGATGGAAATTGTGCCGTGATTGTGCAGCCCCAAAATATCGCCTGGATAGGCCGTCTCGGCGATTTCACGTTCGGATGCCATAAACGTCAGCGCGTTGCCAATTTTGACTTCTTTGCCCGCGCGTACGTGGAACATTTTTTGCCCAGCTTGATAAGCGCCCGAGCAAATGCGCATAAACGCGACGCGATCCCGGTGCTGCGGGTCCATATTCGCCTGAATTTTAAAGACAAATCCCGTGAACGCCGTTTCGGTGGGGGCAACGGCACGCGTTTTGGTTGCGCGCGCTTGCGGTGAGGGCGCATTTTCGATAAACGCCTCAAGCAGCAGCTGCACGCCAAAGTTGTTGATCCCAGAGCCAAAAAACACCGGAGTTTGCGTGCCGCCCAAGTAGCGTTCGCGATCAAAAGGGTGCGACGCGCCCTGCACCAGTTCCAGTTCGTCTTTCAATTCTTTCAGCAAATCTGGGCCGATGCGCGCAAGCAGCTCTGGGCTATCAATGCCTTTGATAATGGTGGAATCTTGGCGCGTGTAGTTGCGGCCCGGTTCAAACAAATGGACTTCGTCGTCGAGCAAATGATAGATACCTTTTAAGCGCGCACCCATGCCAATCGGCCAGGTGACTGGCGCGCATTGAATGCCCAATACCGACTCCACTTCATCCAGCAGCTCAATCGGTGGCCGGCCTTCGCGGTCAACTTTATTGATAAACGTCATAATCGGCGTATCGCGCAGGCGGCAAACCTCCATCAGCTTGATGGTGCGCGCTTCTACGCCCTTGGCGCAGTCAATCACCATCAGCGCGGAATCGACGGCGGTCAAAACGCGATAGGTATCTTCGGAAAAGTCCGCGTGGCCCGGCGTATCGAGCAAATTGACGATGCACCCGGCATAGGGAAACTGCATCACTGAGCTGGTTACTGAAATCCCGCGCTCTTTTTCCATCGCCATCCAGTCCGACGTCGCATGCCGCGAAGCCTTGCGCGCTTTCACCGAACCGGCCATTTGAATGGCGCCACCGAACAGCAGCAACTTTTCAGTCAAGGTGGTTTTGCCCGCATCTGGGTGCGAAATAATCGCAAAAGTGCGGCGTCGCTGAGTTTCGATTGCCAGCGGTGTTGCGGGCGCCAAATCCGGCGCAGTTTGAGTCTCTTGCTCAAGTTGAGTCATTATTTAAGGCCAAACAGTCAAACGATTTAGCCGCACACTTTAGCGGTTCGCATCTGCCTTTCGGCTGAACTTCTGATTCGACGATTTCGACTGCATCGGCGGACGCCGTGAAGAGCACTGTAACTATTCTAGAACTAATGGCCAAAACAGGCCGGAAACTGTGACACGGTCAGCTTTTTTTGCATTCGTTCTAGGCAAACTGTGATGCGATACGCGCTCCTGATTTGCTCAGCTGTTCATGCCTCAAACGCGCGGATTTCAAATTATAGCGTTGCAAAACATTGATCGGCTGCTGCTGAAATCGATGCTGGGAATGCTTGAGCCGCATTTGAGCGCGCACTGGGTGGAATCCGCCCTGGCGCCGACAGTGATCTTCGCGGATGCGGACCACGCGGAAGGCTTTCAAGTACTTAGTGAGGCGAGCAAGCGCGGAATTTGCGTGGTCGCAATCACGAATCGGCCCATCTCGCCGTGGGGATCGATGCTGCGCCGCCCCGTGCAGACCCGCGATGTCATGGCGATTTTAAACAAAATTGATGCAGAGCAAGTCAGTGCCAAGGAAAATCAACGCCAGCAAACTGCAAATGCTGAACGTGCCGTTGTTGCCGCCCACGCGAAAGTTTTGGCGAAATCACGCATTGGCCCGCAGCTTCCCGATGCCGAGCTGCTGCGTAAGGCGGGCAATCTCTATCAATATTTGACCGCTCGCGGCCCCAGAAAAATTGTCGACGTACGCTTCGCCCCGGGTCGATCCGTCATGTTCAACCATAGCCTGGGCGAATATTGCAGTGCGATTTCGCCGCCGCAGCTTTTAAAATTAGCGCACCAGCCGGTCAAGGAAACGGCGCATGGGGATGGCCAGGCGAACGCCGAATGGGCGGTTGCAAAGCGCATGCTGCCGACACGATCTATTGAAGATTTAATCTGGCAGGTAACCATGCAAGCCTCGGAGGGTGTAGCGCTGGAAGAACTTGTAGATGCGCGCTATTTGTTGACACGTTTGCCGCGCTTAAGCGTACCAATGGCCGGCTCAGCGCTGAGCATGGCGAAACTATTGACCCGCACACCCACCAGTGTTCGCGATCTTGCGCGCAGCGCTGATGTGCCGATCGCGCAGGCAATTGATTTTTGCAATGCCGCTTTCGCCTGCAACCTATTGAGGAGCCCAACGGCTCCAAGCGTGAGCTTTCCTTCAATTTTGAGTGCTGTTGCACTGAAGTTTAGCTAATGCTGAAATCCGTCAGAGCGGAAAATTGCGACGAAAAATAGAGTGTCTATATGGTCAACTTCGTCGTGACACAAATTTGCATGTCTACGCGCTAACATTGCGGCTCATACAAAACTTACGGAATCTGATTTATGAACGAGCTAGATAAACATCAAGCGGCAGAAATACTAAACAAGATATTAGAAATCGAATTGGCAGGCGTGGTGCGCTACACGCATTATTCGCTGATGATTTACGGGCACAATCGCATTCCCATCGTGTCCTGGCTTAAAGGCAACGCCGATGAATCACTGCTGCACGCGCACAAAGCCGGCGAGTTAGTCACGCTGCTGGGTGGGCACCCATCGTTGAAAATTGGTCCATTGCTGGAGACCACCAAGCACGACATTGGCGATATTTTGCGCGAAAGTATGGAACACGAAAAAGCCGCTTTGGCCGCTTATTTTGAATTGCTGAAACTCGTCGCCGATAAGTCAGTGTTGCTCGAAGAATATGCACGCGAAATGATCGTGGAAGAAGAAATGCATATGGACGAAGTCAATAAAATGCTGCGAAAGCCTGGCGACGTGCAGCCGTTTCATGCTTAAGAGCAGGTTGCTATAAAACTTGTTCGGCTGCGTGTTTTCTGACTTGCTCTATTTGCCAATCAGCAATACTTTGCGTTAACCACGCGGCCGGATTTAGCACCATCTTTGCATTCTGAGACTGGCTTTGACCCAAAAAAGCACTGGCTTGCTCCAATAACGTAAGTGTATTGGCTTCGTCTAGCGCAGGTGCCAAGTTTTGCTTGCTCAACTTTTGGCCATCGCTGCCGAAAACCAAAGGCAGGTGCGCGTAGCTCGGGGTGGGATAGCCCAAGAGCTGTTGCAGATAGATTTGGCGCGGCGTGGCGTCAAGTAAATCGGCGCCGCGTACGATTTCAGTAACGCCAGTGAACGCATCATCTGCCACACAAGCGAGCTGATAGCTGGGCAAATCGTCATTGCGCCAAATTACGAAATCGCCGACCTCGGCTCTTAAGTTTTGGCGGTAGCTTCCGCAAATTTTGTCTTCGAAGCTGATTTCAATTTCGGGCACAAGTAAGCGCCAGCTCGGTTGATTACGGCTTTTGCTATTGCAGCGCCCTCGATGCGGTGCACCAGCTAGTTGCGAACGGGAGCAAAAACAGGGAAAGGCGTCGCCGGAATGAATCAGTGTATTCAAAGCGTCACGATAAGCGTCTGTGCGGCTGCTTTGAAACAACACCGGTGCATCCGCGTGTAATCCGAAATGATTGAGTGCCTTAAGAATTTGTTGAGCCGCTCCGGCCTGCTCGCGCGGCGGATCAATGTCTTCGATTCTTATCAGCCATTGGCCCGCTCTGGACTTGACGTTTAAGTAGCTGCCCAGTGCGGCAACTAACGAGCCAAAATGTAACGGGCCGGTCGGGGAGGGCGCAAAGCGGCCGATCCCGGCGTGTTGCGCAGTATTTTTTGAGCCTGATCTTGCTAGGCCTGATCTTGTTACTAGGCCTGATCTTATTAGGCCTGATCTTATTAGGCCTGGGACTGCAGCTTCCATACGCCGCTCACGGTAGCCACGGTGCGCTCATGGGTGAACAATTCGCCATTCGCAAAAATCAGATCACGTGTACGGCGAAGCAAAATGCCCTCGCCATAAAGCCAAATGCCGGCTTTGGCGGCGCTTAGAAACTGTAAATTTAGCGTGACCAACGCAAACCGAAGCTCGAGCCCAATTTCATCGCCAATGGCTCGGTGCAGGGCAAAATCGGCAAAACTGGCGATCACACCACTATGCACAACCCCTTCTAAACTCAAATGGCGGCCTTCCAACGCCAGTGCGCGGCGCATCCCCGTTTCCAGTCGAACTTCATAAAAGGGCCCAACTTGACTTAAAAAGCCGGACTGGTGTGGGCTTATTCTGAGTCTGGGACGGGCGCTCGTGGCTCGCTCAGCGGGAGGATTATCAGGGTAATTTGCTTCGTTCATGGTCAGATAGTAACGATATTTAACTTCATGATGGGTGTCATTTTATGTGTCGCAGCTTTTACGCCGAGGCTTTGGGTATACTCCGGCCCCTTTTCCCATAACTCCTAAAATCATGGACTTTCTAATTCCAAGCGCGTACGCCCAAGCAGCCGGTGCGCCAGCGCCTGCTGGCGGCTTTTTGACGCTGTTGCTACCGCTTGCAGTGGTAATCATCATGATGTTTTTCATGACTCGCTCGCAAAACAAGCGCGCTGCTGAACAAGCTAGACTCGTCGCCGGCCTGCAACGAAATGAGGAAGTGGTTGTTTCTGGCGGTATCGCAGGCCGTATCGACGAAGTGGGTGACACTTACTTAACTTTGGAAATCGCACCAAACGTCAAGATTAAAGTTGAGAAAAATGCCGTAACCAAGGTGTTGCCGAAAGGCGCGCTTAAGGCCTGAAATGTGGCCTGGATTCTGAATGAATCCGGCGCACTTGAAAAAACACCTCATCGCGCCCAACACCACACACGAGTGGCGTGGCCCGATACCAGTACACCACTTTCGCGCGCCTAGTGTGCGCAAACTTAATCCCCCGCATCAACTACGCGCGGTTATCTCAAGGACGACAGATGTTTGACTACCCCAAATGGAAGTACTGGATTATCGCGGCAGTAGTGTTGCTCTCAGCGCTTTATGCGCTACCGAATGTGTTCCAAGCTATTCCTGCGGTACAAATTACGTCCGCTAAGAAGGGTTTAGTCGTTGATGCCAGCGTCAAAGGTATTGTTGAAGCGGTTCTGATCGGCAAAGCGGGTGAAAAAATACCAACTTTGGGTGTTGAGTTCATAAATGACCGCGTGATCGCGCGATTTAGTGATGTTGGTACGCAGTTGAAAGCGGCGGATCGTCTGCGCGCGGATCCAGCGCTAAAAGGACTTTATAACGCGTCGTTGAATTTGGCGCCTACTGTTCCAGCGTGGCTACAAAGCCTGAAAGGTAAAGGGATGTCGCTGGGCTTGGATTTACAGGGCGGCGTACACTTTTTGCTTGAAGTTGATGAAAAAACGACGCGTGATGCGCTTGATCGACGCATAACCGATACGCTCTACGACTTGTTTCGCCGCCGCGATATTGCCTACACCAGCGTTGTACGTGAAGGCGATGAGCTCGTTGCGACTTTTATTGACGTGGCAGAAGCCAATAAGGCACGCGATGAAATCACGAAAACCGTGCCGGAAGTGACGATTCGTTCTGGTGAAAGCTCGGCGGTCGAGCTTACGATTCTTCCAGCTGTGATCACCGAAGCACTTAATCAAGCGGTTAATCAAAACACCACCACATTGCGTGAACGTTTGGGTGCGCTGACCGAACCGGTCGTGCAGCGTCAAGGGCAAAGCCGAATTGTGGTGCAATTGCCAGGGGTTCAAGACACCGCCGAGGCTAAGAAAATTATTGGTGCGACCGCATCATTGGAGTATCGCGCTGTCGATGAAGTCAATGATCTCCGCGCAGCTGAGATTGCGGTGACAAAAAATGTACCGCCGGAATCGTTGTTGTTTGACTATGACGGTCGGCCAATTATTCTGAAAAAGACCGTTATCGCCTCAGGCGGGGAACTCACGAGCGCCACGGTTGGCATCGACAATGAAACGGGAGGCTCGGAAGTGTCGGTCACCTTGACCGCTGCAGCGGGTGAGCGCATGTATGAATTCACCTCTAAAAATGTCAAGAAGCGCATGGCAGTGGTCTACATTGAAAATGTGCCGGTAACAACGATCGTCGATGGCAATGAAGTGACTACGTTTGAGCAAATAAAGCGCGTCGTGAGCGCGCCCAATATTCAAACGGCTTTTGGACGGCAATTTCGTACCACTGGCTTAGGCTTAGAAGAGGCGAAAGACTTAGCAACCTCGTTAAAATCCGGCTCCCTTGCAGCGCCGATGAAATTTGCACAAGAGCGTGTGATTGGTCCCAGCTTGGGCAAAGAAAATATTCGCTCTGGGATACTTGCGGTGTCATTTTCGTTCGTGTTCGTGCTGATTTTCTTTGCTATTTATTACAAAACCTTTGGTTTGATTACCGGCGTGGCATTGGTCGTCAATTTGCTGATGGTTGTGGCGATTATGTCGATGCTGGGTTCAACGTTAACGTTGCCTGGCTTGGCCGGGCTTGCTTTGACGATTGGTATGTCGGTGGATGCGAACGTGCTGATTAATGAGCGTATTCGGGAAGAGTTGCGCCGGGGCATGAGCCCGTTGCAGGCAATTGATATTGGCTACGACAAGGCTAGTGGCACCATTTGGGACGCAAACGTCACCGCACTTTTGGGTGGTTTGGCATTGCTCGCGTTTGGTTCAGGCCCGATCCAAGGTTTTGCGATCACGCTGTGTTTGGGTATTTTGACCTCGATCTACACGGCTGTGAGCCTTTCCAAAGGTGTCGCCGCGTTGATTTATAGCGGACGTAAGCTCACGAAGCTTGCGATTTAAATCTCCGGAAAGAACGAAAACCTCAATTTAAGGATTGGAAAATGGAACTGATTCGACCGAATACAAACTATGATTTTATGCGCCTAAGGCGTATATCCATCACGATTTCGATGGCGCTGCTTGTGGTGGCACTCGTTGCTTTTTTTGCGCGCGGCTTAAATTTAGCGCTCGACTTTACCGGTGGCTCGATGGTGGAGCTAAGTTTTGAAAAGCCGGTGCAGCACGATGATTTGGTTGCGCAACTTGAAAAAGCCGGCATGAAGGGTGCGGTCGTGCAAGCACTGGGTACTGAAACCAAACAAATGGTGCGTTTGCGAGCGGATCACAGCGAGGAGGACGCGGCAACTAGTCTGCGCGTCTTAAAAGCGGTGCAGTCAACGCAAAACCCGGTTACGGTGGATCGTAGCGAGTCTGTCGGGCCGCAAGTGGGCGCCGAAATTGTTGAGAACGGCGTGATCGCAATTTTGTTCGTCGCACTTGGCTTTTTGATTTACATCAGCCTTAGATTTGAGTGGAAATTCGCCGTTGCAGCGATTATTACCACCATGCACGACGTTATGGTCGTAGCCGGGATTTTTGCGCTCTTTCAAATCGAGTTCGATGTCGTCGTTTTCGCCGGTATTCTTTCGGTCATGGGCTATTCGATCAACGATACGATTGTGGTATTTGATCGCGTGCGGGAAAATTTCCGTGCTATGCACAAGTCGACGCCAATGGAAGTGCTGAATCGCAGCATCAATGAAACGCTTTCACGCACGATCATTACCTCGTTTGTCGCATTGCTGACCATTTTGGCACTGTATTTCTTCGGTGGGGATTCGCTCAAAGGCATGGCGCTGAGTCAAATTTTGGGTATTGTGATTGGCACCTTGTCCTCGATTTTCTTTGCCTGCCCGTTATTGCTTTGGTTGGGCCTGAGCAAACAAGATTTGGTTAAAACGGTAGAAGAAGACGCAGCGCTCGCAGCGATACCTTAAATCAAGCGAGTTAGCATTAATTTTCGCACGCCTCAAGCGGCTCCCTCTCCCCGCCGAAACCATTAGAGATGCAAAATCAGTCTTATGGGGAGAGGGTTGGGGTGAGGGGCGGTAGTCGAATTCCCCTCACCCCGCCCTCTCCCCGAAGGAATTCTCTAATAAAATCATACGACTATAGCGGGGAGAGGGAGCTGCCCGAGGCGTTTTTATGAAAACTGAGGTTTTACGTGTTTGATTTTTTTAAGCGATTTACCAAGGCCAAGGATGCGCCCGAAGCAGAGCAAGTAGCCGCGTCAAAAGCTGAATCTGACCCAGCATTTGTGGACGTGCAAAATGCGCCCGCACTGAGCGGTGCGCAACTTGCGCCTACACAGTCCTTGCGTGAACGCTTGGCACGCACAGTGCAGGCACTTACCGGTAGCGTGACCGCCCTTTTTTCCGGCAACCCGAAAATTGATGATGATTTTCTCGATGAGCTGGAAACCACCTTAATTACCTCCGATTGCGGTGTCGCGGTCTCAACGCGCGTGGTTGCGCGTTTGCGTGAAGGTGTGCGAAAGCGCGAATTTGTCAGTGCGCGCGACCTGTTGCTGGCTTTGCGCAAAGACTTATTTGATATTTTGCTGCCCGTTGAATTAGCACTTTGGTTTCCACCAGAACCTAAACCCTTTGTTATTTTGATGGTCGGCGTGAACGGTGCCGGTAAAACCACCACGATTGGCAAGCTGGCACAGCGGCTGCAGGCGCGCGGGAATACCGTCATGCTGGCAGCCGGCGACACCTTTCGCGCCGCTGCCGTTGAGCAACTAAAGGAATGGGGCGCACGCAATAACGTCGCTGTGATTGCGCAAAGCAAGAGTAAGGAAGGCCAAAACGCGGACTCCGCTTCGGTGGTTTTTGACGCGTATCAGTCAGCCAAGGCAAAAGGCGTTGATGTACTGATTTGCGACACCGCAGGGCGCTTGCACACACAAAACAATTTGATGCAAGAACTTGCCAAGGTCAAGCGCGTGCTGGGCAAAATTGACGAAAGCGCGCCGCACGAAACGCTGTTGGTCATTGATGGGTCGATGGGGCAAAACGCCTTGATCCAAGCGCGCCAATTCAACCAAGCGATTGGTTTGACCGGTGTGGCCATCACCAAACTGGATGGCACGGCCAAAGGCGGTATTGTTTTCGCCGTCGCAGACGAACTGAAATTGCCGCTGCGCTACATTGGTGTCGGTGAAAAAATTGAAGACCTGCGTGAGTTTCGTGCCGGTGAATTTTTAGATACCCTGCTACCCGAATCAATCGCAAAAGAATAGTTCGTCAAAAGAATGGCTTTTCAAAAATTCTGACCCGCATAAAGGTTGCCCAGCATGTCCGACACCCTGTTTAGTAAAATCATTCGACGCGAGATTCCGGCGCACATTGTTTATGAAGACGATTTCGTCCTCGGCTTCAAAGACATCACACCGCAAGCGCCCACGCACGTGCTTTTCGTGCCCAAACGCGCGATCGCCACGCTTAACGATGCCACCCCAGCAGACGCCGAATTGCTAGGCCGCTTAATTATTGCGGCAAGTCAGCACGCCAAGGCAGAGGGATTCGCCGAAAACGGCTATCGGGTGGTAATCAATTGCAATGGCGATGGCGGACAATCGGTATTTCACGTGCATTTGCATTTGTTGGGCGGCCGGACAATGAGTTGGCCGCCGGGTTAGTGCGGGCAAGCTTGGACGGGTTCCTAGTGTGAGTGCACGTATTGATCTCGATGAACTCGATCAGAATTTTGGATCGCCGTTTTGCCAGTCACTGCGCAAACTTTTTTGGAAGCTTTCTTAAAGGGTAACTACAAAAACCATGCGCCATTCCGCTTATGCGTTTGCCATTGAAGTTGAGCGTCAGATTGAAGCACTATCTCACGAATCCCTTCTCGTGCGTCGCGGTCAAAGTAAGGTACTCCAAGAGGAATGGTACGCAATTGCACGACTTGGATTGCATCTCAAGCAGCCCGGCTTGGAAGTAGAAGTTGAGGCATTTGGAGACAGTCGAGTCGCCGATGGCCACATCATTGAAAGTGGTTTTAGAGAGCGCGAATTCGATGTGCAAGTCGTCTATGCTGGCTATGACTATGAGGAGGCTCTGCGTCGGGAACACATGGTCAAGGCGGGTTTCGTACCTGGCA
>Ga0105044_10009475_pt1 | contig 13317 bp, 10 predicted proteins | sample MAT01_FD_78092 | JGI IMG/M metagenome (GOLD analysis project Ga0105044, IMG submission 78092) | Freshwater microbial communities from Lake Fryxell liftoff mats and glacier meltwater in Antarctica - MAT-01 | ecosystem: Environmental > Aquatic > Freshwater > Ice > Liftoff microbial mat | place...
AGGACCTCGGCAACATGGAAGGCGAGGTCAAGGCTCTGGCGGCCATTGAGGCGGGGATCGCACACCGTCTGGTACCGGTCGTCGAGCTGACTGTCGAGAATCTTGTCGGCGCCACCGGTGCACTCGGTGACGTTGTCGCCGGTGAGCTCGACGTGAATGCCGCCGGGCCAGGTGGACTCGGCCTTGTGCGCCCGCACGAACCCGTCGATCTCGTCGCAGATGGCGCCGAACTCGCGGGTCTTGCGCCCGCCAACACTGTTGATGGTGTTGCCGTGCATCGGGTCGCAGGCCCAGACCACCGGGTGCCCGGCTTCGCGGACGCCACGCAGTAGGGGCCGCAGAGAATCTTCGACCTTGTCGGCACCCATGCGGCTGATCAGTGTGAGGCGGCCGGGAATGCGAGCCGGGTTCAGCTTCTCGCACAGTTCCAGCACGAAGCTGGCGTCGGTGGAAGGGCCGACCTTGCAGCCGATCGGGTTGCCGACGCCGCGTAGGAACTCGACGTGCGCGGATTCCAGCTGACGGGTGCGATCGCCGATCCACAGCATGTGCGCCGAGCAGTCGTACCAGGCGCCGGTGAGCGAGTCTTCCCGCGTCAGCGCTTCTTCGTAGCCCAACAGCAGTGCCTCGTGGCTGGTGTAGACGTCGGTCTCGTGCAGTTGATGGTTGCCCTCGGTGTCTACACCGCAGGCGCGCATGAAACGCAGCGCACGGTCGATCTCGGCAGCCAGTTGCTCGTAGCGCTGACCCTCGGGGCTGCTGGCAACGAACTCCTGCGTCCACGCGTGCACCCGGCCCAAGTCCGCAAAGCCGCCCTTGGTGAACGCCCGCAGCAGGTTCAGCGTTGCCGCCGACTGGTTGTATGCCTGGACCAGACGCTCGGGGTTGGGAATGCGAGCGGCTGCGGTGGGAGCGTCGCCGTTGACGATGTGGCCGCGGAAGCTGGGCAACTGCATGTCGCCCACCTGCTCGAAGTTGCTGGAGCGAGGCTTGGCGAACTGGCCGGCGATGCGACCGACCTTGACCACTGGCACGCCCAGCGAATAGGTGAGCACCACCGACATCTGCAGAATGACGCGCAACTTTTCGCGAATGTTGACGGCGCTGAACTCTTCGAAGCTCTCCGCGCAATCGCCGGCCTGCAGCAGGAAGGCGTTGCCGGCTGCTACCTGGGCGAGCGAGTTCTGCAACGAGCGCGCCTCACCGGCGAAGACGAGCGGCGGATAGGACGAAATCTGCTTCAGCGCACGGTCGAGTTCGCCCTGGTCGGGCCACTCGGGTTGCTGCTGGGTAGGCATTGCCTGCCAGGAAGAGGGTGTCCACGCTTTCGCCACGGCGCAAGCCTAACGGCGAGGTCGCGCGCCGCCCCGTCCAATTCCGGGCTGCAGATCTGCAAGTCCCCGTGACCCCAGGTCCCCCGTGTCCCCGACCTTCAACCCTGGAACCAATCATGCCCATTTGCGCGCGCAACGAGTTTCTGGGCGCGGGCTGTCCCAAAATTGCGACTGGGTATCCTGAGTTCCGGAATCCGGGACTCAGGACACCCAGAAGCGGCCATGGGACGCCCTCCGCCCAGAAACCCCTTGCGCGCGCAAATGGGGGGAGCTGGTCCCAAGAAAAATGCGAACGCCGCGGTCGAAGCGACCGCGGCGTTGACAGAAGAGTGTGGGAATCAGACGGCGAGGATGCGGACTGCGTCTTCACGCAGACCGGCAACTGCCCGGCTGACCAGGCGACGAGCGGCCTCGGCAGTGACGCCCAGGTTCTCGCCGACTTCACGGAAGCTCTTGCGCTCGCCATCGAGCAAGCCGAAGCGAGCTTCCACTGCGTAACGGGCACGCTTGTCGAGGGTGCCCAGCAGCTCGTCGAGAAGCTCGCTATCGACCATCGACATCACGGCATCTTCTGGGGTGCCGTCGCCGTTGGCCATCAGGTCGCCGAGGGTGGCATCGCCATCGTCGCCAATCGTCTTGTCGAGCGAAACGGGGGTAGTGAGACGATGCAGTTCGGCGTTGCCCACATCGAGGGTCTCGCCGTCGCCGCTGGCCTGACGAAGGGCAGCACGCAGGCTGGCCGAACGATCGCCGGGGATACGGATGAGGCTGGCCTTCTGGTCGAGTGCACGGCCGATGGCCTGGCGGATCCAGAAAGTGGCGTAGGTGGAGAATTTGAAGCCACGGCGCCAGTCGAACTTGTCGACTGCGTGCTCGAGGCCGAGGTTGCCCTCCTGGATGAGATCGAGGAGATCCATGCCTTGGGGGAGGGGATAGCGGCGAGCGATGCTCACAACGAGGCGCAGGTTGGCGCGAATGAAGCGATCCTTGGCTTCAGCTGCCTTGGCCACGGAGGCCTTCAACGCTGCGCCCTTCTCGCCAGCAGCGAGCCGATCGGCCGCTTCGCGGCCCGCCTCGATCACGCGGGAGAGCTCGCGCTCTTCTTCCGCATTGAGTAGCGACACCTTTCCGATGTCGTTCAGGTACAGTCCGATTGAGTCATTCATGGCAAGTTGTCTCAACTCTTTGGTTCGTGGTCAGATTCCATCGCAAGGTGTGTCATTCGGCACATTGCCGCTGGCACACTTCACAGAGCAAGACATACGGAGAGCGCCGTGTACAACGGCGGCCGAACATCTCGATCCTTCAGGGTTCGTGGTGGGGGACATATAACAGTACTACATCGGTCGGTCGGTGTCATGCCAGAAGTGAACTTGCCCGTATCCTGACGTTTTCGCGCCCCGTTTGTCGACCGACGCCTGCGCCGAGGCTTGTGCGACGCCACGAGCAGGTGCGATGCCTCTACACTCGCCGTTCGTGCCAGAGCGAATCGGATTGTTCGGCGGCACGTTCGACCCCCCTCACGTTGGCCACCTCGTCACGGCGGTCAACGTGCGCCACGCCCTGCGATTGGACGTCGTCGTTTTGATGGTGGCCAACGTGCCATGGCAGAAGACCGGGACCCGCCCGATCACGGACGCCCGAGCCCGCCTGGCAATGGTGGAAGCAGCCGTGGTGGATGTGGACGGTTTGGTTGCGGGCAGCGCCGAGATCGACCACGGCGGCCATAGCTATACGGCCGATACGCTGGAGTTCTTGTCTCAGCAGCACCCGGGAGCGTCACTCTTCACCATCGTTGGCGACGATGCCGCATCGAAGATCGAGACGTGGGAACGCTACGAAGAGGTGGCCGCACGGTCGACCCTCGTGGTCGTCGACCGACCAGGGGCACCCGTCGAGTTGCCTGCTGGCTTCGGCTGGGAGCGCGTGGAAGTTCCCCGCCTAGAGGTCTCCAGCACCGACCTGCGCGATCGCTGTCGCGATGGCAGGCCGTTGGACTACCTCGTCACGGAACCCGTGCTGGAAGTGATTCGCTCGTTGGGTCTTTACGAGGGGGCCATATGAGTGCCATCCCCGGTGTTCGTCGTCGTCGCACGGCCATCATGCTCGTGGCCAACCTTGTTGCCCTCATTGTCCTTGGGGGCATCGGTTACGCCGGTGTTCGTGCGCTGCAGCGCTACGAGGGTGCAACCAAGGTCACCGTCGAGTCGATCAAGTTGCCGGTGACCCCTGTGGGAATGCTGGCAACTGTCGACGCTGACGACCAACTCACGAGCATCGCCGTCTTCGTGCTGACGGCTGGGTCGCAGATCGGTGGCAGCATCATCACCGTTCCCGTGTCGTCAGATTCGAACCCGCTACCTGGCGGCGTTGACCGCATTCCGCTGACGCAGGCGTATGCCGACGGCGGCGCCGAAGCATTGGTTCAGGCAGTGGAGAGTGTGCTCTCGCTCACCATCGATGTCAGCACCGTTGCGCCGCCCGACGAGGCCGAGGCCCTGTTGGCCCCCGTCGCGCCGGTGGCGGTAACCCTGCCCACCGACGTGCAGGACACCACCACCGGTGGCGACACCGATGTGGTGTTCCCTGCCGGCGCGGCCACCCTCACGGCAGCACAAGCAGTCGCAGTACTCACCACCTCCGCCGATACTCAGCTCGATGTCGACCGTCGCGGGAACATGGACGCCGTGTGGGCCGGTGTCGCAGCCGGCGTTGGTGCCGGCCGCACCACGCCCGACGCAGCGTCACCCATGGCTTCGCTGGCCGATCTTCTGGGTCGCCTCTTTGCTGCGCCCGTGGAGTCGCGCGGTCTGCCCGCCGACCCCATTGCTGGCGCCGACAACCCGGGCGGGAAAGATGTGGAGACGCTGGTCCGCTACGAAGCCATCTTCGTGTTGGCCTCGGTCGCTCCGGCCTCCATGTCGGCGCCGTCCACCGGGCTGGTGTTCCGCATCGAAGCGCCACCTGGCTACGAAGATCGTGTCAAGTTCGCAGTCCGAGCCGTCCTGTTCTTGGGTGCCAACGTCGTCTCGGTGTACCTCGGTGCCGATGTCAATGAAGCGACTCGCTACTACATCGACGATCCACGACTTGTGGACGAAGCGGAGAGCAACAACGCCTTGTTCGGCATCACCGAAACCCTCACGCCCGACGTTCCCATCGAAGGCGTTGACGTGATCCTGCAACTGGGTACAGATTTCCTCAAGGGTACGGGCGACGAATTGCCCAGCACCACAACCTCTACAACGGAGCCAGCATGACTCAGACAGCCGGAGAGGCAGCGCTGCAGCTTGCCAAGGTCGCCGCTCGCGCCGCCGATGCCAAGAAGGCCGAGCACACGCTGGTCCTCGAGGTGGGCGACGTGCTGCAGATCACCGACTATTTCGTCATCGCCAGCGCTGGCAACCGCCGCTTGGTGAAGGCTGTCGTCGATGCAGTGGAAGACGCCGTTCGCGAGGAACTGGGTCGCAACCCGATTCGTTCGGAGGGGATGAGCGAGCAGCAGTGGGTGCTGATCGACTACGGCGACGTCGTGGTGCACATTTTCGCTGAGGAGATTCGGATGTATTACGAGATCGAGCGCCTGTACCGCGATGTTCCCAAGATCGAGTGGGCCGATGCCGATGCCGATGCCGATCTGCCTGAAGCGGATGAAGGGTCGGACACAAAGGAGTAAATTTCTCGTACCTGTGTGATCGTCGTCACCGATGACAGGTCCCCGTCCATCGCTATAATAGATGGTGCCATGGCAACAACGCTCTCCGGTCCCTTCGACACTGCACAACTTCCTCGTATCGCCCCTGACCCTGTCACAGTCACGGTGGCTCGCACGGTGGCACCTGGCTTCGAGGCTCAGTACGTGCAGTGGACCGATGACGTGGTGACCACATTGCGGAAGTTTCATGGCTGCCTCGGCGCCGGCGTGCTGCACCCAGGCCCCGATGGCGGCGAGCACCAGATCATCTTCCGGTTCGTCGACGGCATTCACCTTCGCGAGTGGGAGCGCTCGCCCCAGCGCGCGGCGCTCATGGCGCGAGCCGCCGGGTTCGTCTCGAGCGAACGGATCCAGCGCACTGTCGGTGTTGACAACTGGTTCGAGCTGTCGGATCGGGCAGAGCCCGGGCGGCCTCTGTGGGGCCGCATTGCCACCGATGTGGCGTGGGTCTATCCCATCGCCATCGTGATTTCTTTGTTGGTTGCGCCGCGGATTGCGCAGTTGCCAGTTGCCGTTCGGGTCACCATCTCGACGTTGCTCATCACCGCCGTCATGCGTATGGCTGTCGGACCGATGCGCAGCAAGCTGCGTTCGCGCCGAACCCTCTAGGTCGGCTTGAGTGATCGCTTTCGCTGTCACGTTTTGAGAGGCAGGGGCGCGCTGGTATCGTCCTGCACTCGTTCGGGGCTGTAGCTCAGTTGGTAGAGCACTTCCATGGCATGGAAGGGGTCTGGGGTTCGATTCCCCACAGCTCCACGAGCAAACCCCAGGTCACAAGGCCTGGGGTTGTTTCGTTCCTGGGGTCAGCGCGTCGGACTCGGTTGTGAGCGAATGCTCGGCAGCGAATGCTCGGCAGTCGCCGGGCCTGACGATGGGGAAGTCCACATGATTCGCGTGATCCTTGCCGCAACGGTGCTGTTCATGATCGCGACATTCCCGGCCAGCTGGTTGCTGATGCTGTTCCTGGGCAATATCGGGGGTCAACGTGTTCTATTTGGGGGGCACTACCGGGCGGGGTGCTGCTGGCCATGCTCATCTCCGGCGCCGCCAGCCCCAGCAGCTCACTGCGCCGAATCTCGCCGAACTGACGCGCTTTTCAGGCTGTGAGGCAGGTGGCTGGCGCGAGAGCGCGTCACGTCCGGGTTTCGACGAGCGAGTGACTAGGCCGCGGCGCGGGTCTTGCGCAACAGCGGGTCGGCCCAGCGCAAGGTGGTGTCGGCGATTCGCATGACGCGGCCAGCGGCACCGGGAGTGGCGTTGTCGATCAGGTTGCCCATCACGGCCAGCGTGATGTCGGCAGCGGCCTGTGTGCCGACGGCGATGCGTAGGCCGGGCTTCAACAGCCATGGGTGGCCGATGATGAAGCTGAATCGGCGGCCGGTGCGCAGGAAGGCATCGAAGCGTTCGCCGACCACGCGGTCGTAGTTCGCGGTCGCATTGGCAGGGTCGGCGATGAACTCTTCGACAGCGACAATGCCGCTCTCCAGTGCGTAGTCGATGCCCTCGCCGTTCATCGGGTTCACGAACCCGGCCGAATCGCCGATTGCCACCCAGCCGGGACCGAAGCGCTTCAGGCTGCTCATCGGCAGCCGCCACGCACGCGGCCGGTCGACGTACTCGCCCAGCGACCATGGCTCGCGCACAATGGCCGCATATTGATCGAGCAGCCGGTTGAGGTTGAGCTTCTTGAAGCCCTTCATCGTGCTCAGCGCGCCGACGCCGATGTTGACAGTGCCGTCCCCGGCGGGGAACATCCAGCCGTACCCGGGCACCGCCGTCCCGTGTTCGTCGCTCAGGCTGAGGCAGGCCTCGAGGTGACGTTCGGCGTGGCGCGGGGTTGGTGCGTAGGCCCGAATCGCCAGCCCGAAGGTTTCCTCCGGGTCGCGCTCGGCGCCGAGCATCTTCGCGGCCAATCCCTGGGCACCGGCCGCCAGGATGGTGAGTGGGGCGAACACTCGCTGGCCGCCTGCATCGACGCCGACGACCTGACCGTTCTCGATGGCCGGCAGTGCCTCGGTGTTGAAGCGCACATCGGCGCCGGCGGCGATGGCCTCATCGATGAGGAACGCATCGAGTTTGTTGCGCGGCCACACGGCACCGTGGGAGGGGAAGCGGGTGCCGGTGGGCCATGACAACTCGCGAGTCTTCTTGCCCGCGATCATGCGCAGCCCGTCGATGCGGTGTGAGCCGGAGAGGTCGATGTGCAACTCGTTCAGCGCAGCGACTGCACGGGGCGTCAGGCCGTCGCCGCACACTTTGTCGCGGCCGTGAAGGCCCTTCTCGAAGACGGTGACCTTCATCCCGGCGCGGGCGGCGACCATGGCTGCCGCCGAACCGCCGGGCCCGCCGCCGATGATGACCAAGTCTTGCTGCTGCACGGCCACAGCCTGCCAGCGATCATGGTGCAACGCTCAGTTCGGCCTGGTGGACTCCGTCACAGGCCGACTGTGTACAGCACGAGCATCAGTGCGCCGTCTCGCGCCAGGAACTGCTCGGTCGTCCCGACCGGATACACGGAGCGGACGATCTCCAACTCGTCGGCGCGCTCGGGCAAGAACGCGAAGATCGTCGGCGTCGACAGCTGTGGTACGTCGTCGGCCGAATCGATCGGCTCGAGGAGGTCGATCCCAACGACCTGCGGCGCAAGAAACGGCACCACGCTGTGGCTCCTGAAGTACATCCGCGGCGCGAACGCGGTGTACACGACGGTGCCATCGTGCTCGCCGACCAGCTGGTCGGCAAACGTCGCAGCGGTCATGGAGTTGACATCCGACCATGCCTTCGGCTCGTTGGAGTCACGGAAGACGAAGTGAAGACTCCACGCCATCAGGCCGACGACAATGCACACCAGACCAGCGGAGGCGGCTCGCGCCGTAACCCGGAGGTGGCTGATCACAACCCGTCGCAGTGCGTCGAGACCGAGCGCGGCGCACACGGCAATCAGGGGTGTGGCCAGTACCCAGCGCTGTGCGTGGTGCCCGACGGTCAGTCCGACTGCCGCGAGTGAGCCCCACCACGAAAGAGCAATCCCGATGTGACGCCGACGCCATGCGGTCGCGGTGACCAACGTCAGACCCACCGCAACAAGAGGGGCCATCGGCCAGCCGATCAATGGCGGGTCGGGATGATAGTGGCCGCCGGGACGGGTGGCGAACGGGAGCAGCGCGGTGTTGCCGAGCTGCCTGGTGATGATGACTGTCTCGCTGTCGCCGGTCTTTGCTACCTCGTGCTGCAGCCAGGGACCGGTTGCGCTGACTTGGCGACCGCGGCTGTTGAAGGTCTCCGGGTGATTGAGGAAGTGAACGGCGAGTGGAAGGTAGGCGAGGAGTGCTGCGCACCACATCCACGTGATCGGGCCGGCCATCGCGCGGAGCACGCCCCTCCAGCTCCGGACTCGAGTCCGCCACCAGATGGTCTGTACGACCGTGAGTGCAAGCGCCAGCGGAACGAGGAACCGGGCGCTGAAATAGAAGTACTGCGCCAATCCGATCGCGATGCCGGCGAGCACGGCGTCGAGCGGACGTCGATGGATGAACGCTCGATGCACCAGCCACAGCACGAGGACCAACGAAAGCGAATCCTCCACCAGGTTCAGTGCTACTCGGCTGAAGTACACGTGCATCGGCAGGACCGCGAGCAGGGCGGCAGCTGTGAGGGCGACCGTGCGATCGAAGAGGTGTCGTACCCAGAAGAACGTGGCGACGACTGCGAGCGTCCCTACGAGTGCGCTGACGAATCGGGCGCCGAACAATGTCTCACCGAACACCCGCATCGACGCAGCCTGGACGTACCCGAACATCGTTGGGTTGTCGAACCAACCGGTACCGAACGGGTTGCGCACCGTTCCCTGCATCACGTCGCGGCCCACCAGTGCGAGTGAGAGGCCATCACCCTCGGCTACGGGGAACGTACCCAGCGACATGAACCGAACCATCGCGGCGGTGACGAAGATCGCCGCCGCCGGCCCCCACTGCGCGACTCGTCGTGCTCGCAGCCGGACCCTGCTGGACGTGATCGTCGCTCGGGTCAGTCCAGGAGGCGTCGTGGCGACGAGCAGTGCGGCAAGGGACAGCAACCACGCGAGTACGACCACGAGGTGATCCGAGCGTGGCGAGATCCGGTGCTGTGCCGTAGCGGCCAAGAGTCCGGATGTTGCTGCGACAGCCAATGGGATGGCGAGATAGCGGCCGGTCGCCAGGCCGGCGGTGAAGGCGCTCGACGCATCATCCGTCGGACGCGGCTCCAGCCCGTCACCGAAGTTGTCATGCGTGCTGCGCTCCAGCCACAGGAATGTCGCCAGGCCGGCGAACCAGCACACCAACGCAAGCGGCCGGGATGATCCGAACAGCAGCGCCCACTGCCCATAGCCGATTCCAGCAATCGCCACGACGAACAGAGACACTGCCCCGAACCACGGGCGCGAGGCCAGATGCTTCCGGCCGGCGAGGGTGTTCGTGGCTCTCGTCACGCGACGAGATTACGGTGAGTTCGACCTGCCAATAACCGGTACGACTGTGCTGGCCACGACAACCTGAAACACTATGCTTCGTGCAGCGCGTCGGCTGATGAGGGGAACACGTATGGCGATCACAGACTTCGCGCTGAGCAACTTCAGTCTCACGGGGAAGAACGCCATCGTGACCGGTGGCAACACCGGGCTTGGGCAGGCCTTTTCGCTGGCGCTCGCGGCGGGTGGCGCCAACGTGTTCGTGCCCAGCCTCGCCGACGACGACGGCTCGACGAAGCAGATGGTAGAAGCCGCCGGCGCTCGCTACGAGTTCATGCAAGCCGACATCACCGAGGCTGGTGAGCCCAGGCGTGTAGTCGATGCGTGTGCCGAGCGCTTCGGTTCTGTCGATGTGTTGATCAACAGCGCAGGGATCTGTCCCCTGGGTGAGCTGCTGGAGTTCGGGCGCGAGAAGTGGGATGCAACGGTGCAGGTCAACCTCACCGCCGCCTTCGAGATGAGCTTCGAGGTAGCCCATCGAATGGTGCCCCAACGGAGCGGCAAGATCATCAACATCTGCTCGATGTTCAGCTTCCTCGGTGGCCGTCTGTCGCCCGCCTACTCGGCCACCAAGCACGGCATCGCAGGGCTGACCAAGGCCTACTGCGACGAGCTGGCGGAGCACAACATCCAGGTCAACGGTATTGCCCCGGGCTACTACGCAACCGCGATCACCACCAACACCCGCAGCGACCCGGTGACCAATCAGCGTGTACTGGACCACATCCCAGCCAACCGCTGGGGCGAGCCGGAGGACCTGATGGGCGCCGTCGTGTTTCTTGCCAGCCGAGCATCTGACTACGTCAATGGTCATGTACTCGCGGTCGACGGCGGATACCTCGTCCGTTAGGTCGAAGCGCTATGACTGGCCCCTACCTCGTCGGCATCGACTGCGGCACGCAGAGCGCCAAGGTTGTCGTTTACGACGCGACCGGCAACGCGGTGGCTCGCGGTCGGCAGTCACTGCAACCAATGAACCGGCCACGCCACGGCGCGGTCATCCACCCCGACGATGATCTGTGGGACTCGATCACCGCTGCCAGCCGGCAGGCGATGGCCTCGTTTGCCGGTGACGTGGGCGAGATCGTCGGCATCGGGCTGTGCACCATTCGGTGCTGTAAAGCGTTCCTGCACGCAGACGGATCGTTGGCCGAGCCGGTGATCAGTTGGATGGACGACCGGGCGTACCAGCCCTATCGGCCCGAGGATCCGAGCGTGGTCTACGCCACCACCTCGTCTGGCTACCTGGCACACCGATTCACCAATGAACTGCGCGACACCGCAGCCAACAACATTGCATTGCAATGGCCGATCGACACCGACACGTGGCAGTGGAGCACCGACGCCGAGGCGTATGTGCGTGCTGGCGTCACGAAGGAGATGCTGCTGGATCTGCAGGTGCCCGGCGACATCATTGGCTACGTCACCGCAGTGGCCGCCGTTGCCACGGGCTTACCCGTCGGCCTGCCGGTTGTTGCGACAGCGAACGACAAGGCAGTCGAAATGCTCGGCGCCGGTTCGCTGGGGGAGACCACTGCGCTGATCTCGCTGGGCACCTACATCGCGGCGATGGTGCATGGCAGCACGAACCACGCGACACCCACCAACTTCTGGACGAACTTCGCCAGCATGCCGAATCGGTACCTCTACGAGAGCAACGGTGTGCGACGCGGCATGTGGACGCTCACCTGGTTCCTCGATCTTCTGGGCGAGGAGGTCGCCGAGCGCGCCGGCTCGTTGGGCCTCAGTAGGGAGGCGTACCTGGAGCGCGAGGCTGCGCAGGTGCCGGCGGGCAGCGAGGGCCTGATGACCGTGCTCGATTGGCTGGCAACCACCGACAAGCCATTCCGCAAGGGAATGATGTTGGGCTTCGACGCTCGTCACACGCGCGGCCACCTGTACCGCTCGATCATGGAGGCAATCGCGTTGACGATGAAGCACCACGTGGACGCAATGTGCGGCGAGTTGGGCATCGCGCTGGACGAGATCGTGGTGTCCGGCGGCGGCGCCAACAGCCCGTTGTTCATGAGTATCTTCGCCGACGTCTTCGGCATCCCTGCCTCGCGCTGCATCGACGGCGGAGGTGCCAGCCTGGGCGCAGCGATGTGTGCGGCGGCCGCCGCGGGCATCTTCCCCGATATCGACACTGCTGCGGCCACCATGGCCAAGGAGCGCGAGTCGTTCATGCCTGACACTGCGAATGGCGTGGTCTACGCACGCATGGCTGAGACCGTGTACCACGACATACGCAATCACACCGACGCGCTGTTCGAGCGCGCCTACCCCATCTTCCACTGATCATCCAAAGGACCGTCGCAATGTCTCTCACCCGCGAAGCCATCGTCGAGCACCTCCAGCAGATTCTGGGAAGCGACCAGGTCCTCACCGACCATCACCTGCTGCAGCAACGCAGTATCGACAACTTCCGCAAGCTGCAGAACATCTTTGGTGTGTACACGATGCCGCTGCCAGCGGCGGTGGCGGTGGTGAACAGCACCGACGAGGTCGCGAGGGTGTTGGCCTTTGCTGATGAGCACGGCGTGAATGTGGTGGCGCGCACTGGTGGTACCGCCACCGAAGGCGGCTTGGAGACGCCGGTGGAGAACTCGATCGTCGTCGACGGTGGGCAGATGAACAAGATCATCTCGATCGACGAGTACAACATGCAGGCCACCGCCCAGTGTGGCGTGCCGTTGCAGGTTCTGGAAGACGCCGTCCGCGCAGTAGGGCTGACAACAGGTCACTCCCCGCAATCGAAGCCGATCGCCAGCATGGGTGGGTTGGTTGCGACTCGGAGTATCGGGCAGTTCTCGACGCTGTACGGCGGCATCGAAGACATGGTGGTCGGCTGCGAAGTGGTCTTCCCCGGTGGACAGGTATCGCGGATCAAGAACGTCCCGCGGCGCGCTGCAGGGCCAGACATTCGCCACATCGTGATCGGCAACGAGGGCGCGCTGTGTTTCATCACCGAGGTGACGGTGAAGCTGTTCCCGTACATGCCGGAGAACAACATCTTTCTCGGCTGGACGCTGAAGAGCATGAAGACCGGGTTCGAGGTACTGCGTGAGGTGATGGTCGCCGGCTACAAGCCAAGTGTGGCTCGCCTGTATGACCCCGAGGACGGCCAGCTGCACTTCTCGCGCTTCGCCGCCGCCGACGATTGCATCGTGTTGTTCATGACCGAGGGCAATGCGGGCATCAGTACAGCCACCGCCGAGGGCATCGCCGAGATCGTCGGTCGCTACCCGCAGTGCACGCCGGTCGACAGTCAGCTGATTGCCGAATGGTTCGACGACCTGGTGTGGGGCCCCGACAAGGTTGCCCGCGAAGACGAGCGAATTCGCACCACACGCAACGTGAATCGCACGACGGAGATCTCTGCCGACTGGAGCACGATCAACGACATCTACGAAGCCGTACTGCCCCGCATCCGTCGCGAGATCAACGGCATCACGCTGCTCGGCGGGCACTCCTCGCACAGCTACATCAACGGCACCAACATGTACTTCAACTACTTCTACGATCTCATCGACTGCGAGCCGCAGGACGAGAACGACAAGTACTACCTGCCGATCATCTCGATCATCTGTGAGGAAACGCTGCGCGCCGGCGGCTCGATCGTGCACCACCACGGCATCGGCAAGGCTCGCACGCCATGGGTGAAGGCCGAGTACGGCTCGTCCTACCCGATGCTGGAAGCGCTGAAGCAAGCCTTCGACCCCAACGGGATCATGAACATGGGAACGATCTTCCCGCGCTAG
>Ga0105044_10009476_pt1 | contig 13316 bp, 12 predicted proteins | sample MAT01_FD_78092 | JGI IMG/M metagenome (GOLD analysis project Ga0105044, IMG submission 78092) | Freshwater microbial communities from Lake Fryxell liftoff mats and glacier meltwater in Antarctica - MAT-01 | ecosystem: Environmental > Aquatic > Freshwater > Ice > Liftoff microbial mat | place...
AGAAGAGCCGGAAATACGCGCACTCGCCCGCTTCGGCCGCGAAGCGGGGCTGATGCTGGAGGCCGGGGCGATCTCCACATCGTCGTCACCCAGCCGTGCATCAAGGGAAGGCATCCCTCCTGGGACAAGTTGGTGGGCGATATGGAAAGACAAGGACTCGAGCAGGTCGATCCAGGATCAGATATAGCAAGATTCTGGGTGGACGGAGGCCCGGCAGGACGCATCTTGGTGACCGATGTAGACGAGGACAACGTGATCATCGCCGCCTCGAACACCGCCTATCCCATCGATGTTCATTTTTCGTTTCCCGGACGAGAGGCGCGCATCGCGGCTTTAAAAGCGTTGGGAATCTGGTGAGGCTAGAATTCTCTGCTTGTCTTTCCGTGAGCAAGATCCCGACTTCAAGAACGATTGGAGGCGGACGTCAGCGAGATACCGCCTCTTTTTGTACGAGGAAGGCCAAGAGGTTGCCCCCGACCCGGAACGAGGAGAGCGTGGTCGGACCGGTTTTGTGGAAGCGGAGGTCGAGGCGGTGCGGGAGAATCAGGGAGCAATGTCGGCGCCTAAGGTCCTGCGTAACCGGGTGCGCTAGCTGCTTCGTTTTACTCACCCTTCGGGCTGCTTACGGCAGGCTGTCTCCACGTCGTTCCGGCTCTGTGATGGAGCGGTCCTTGGAAGTATACCAGTCCGAGAATTTAGAATCTGTGCCACTTCTTCTCCCACTTCCGTTCCAGTTTCGACCTCTCTTCATCAGGCCTTAAGCGGTATTGCCGAACCCTCTGGCTCGCGTGTCTGGCGCTCTTGATGTTGGCGAATTCACAGGCGAATTCACAGGCGAATTCACAGGCGAATTCACAGGCGAATTCACAGGGACAGTAAATCGGCGGGAAAGGACTGGGAGGGTTGAGGACGCAAATTAGCAGTAAAAGAAGAGTCCCAGCAGGTTAATGAGGGGCGCGGAGATTTTGTCACTGACCACCTCGGCGGGCAGTTCGCGGCGCGGGACCGGCAGGCCTTGAGCGCGGCGGGCGACCAGTTCGGCCAGCAGACTTGAGTCCTCCACGATCCCGCGCAGGAAGCGGCTGCGGTAGGTTCGCTGCTGATCCACTCCGAGGAAGAAAAGATCGGGTACTTCGGTGGATTCCATGTTTTCGAGTTTGGGTTCCTTGGATTGGGGGCCAAGGAGACTCTCCAGATGGGCCATGGCGGCCCGGTAGCCGGTGGCGAAAATCACCAGGTCGAAACGCTCCTCGCGGCCGTCTTCGAAGGTGACGGAGTGATCATTGAAACGCGCGATGTTGGAGAAGGTGGCCACTTGGCCGGTTTTTATGAGGCGACGGCTGTCGCCACCAGCCATCAGTGGATAGGAATGCCGGTGGACGCGCAGAGCCACGGAAACACGCTCGGCGATCCAATGGAGAGGAGATAGGAGAGCCTCGACCCACTTGGTGGGGCCAAAGCGCAACTCGCCGCGGTAGCTGAGGGATACCTGGAAGCCGGCTTTGTGCAATTCGACCACTGTTTCACCGGCTGACAGGCGCTTGCCCACCACCAGGATGCGACCGGAGCGGCGATGGAGTTGCTTGACCACCGTATTCGCGTCGCGATACCGCGAGACATGCATGTGGGGCAAGCTGGTGGTATCGATTCCGGGGAAATTCGGCGTGTAGGGGAGGGAGAAGTAGCCGGTGCAGTTGACCAGCAGGTGACTGCGAAATTCTCCGGCCGAGGTCTGCAGGCGGAAACCCGTCTCATCACGAGACACCGAGTTCACCTGGATTCCGCACTTGACCGGCAAGCGGTTCTGATGGGCATAGTCCTGAAGATACTTCGAGTAAGCCGGCTGGGACGAGCGCTTCAGTAACCCGGCACAGTCGATGAAGGAACCCGGCAGCAGATTGTTCAGCCAGGGACCAAAAAAGATGTTGCGGGGAAAGGAGGCGAATGAGGTGCCTGGAGTCGGCCCTTTTTCAAGAATTAGGGGAGTGATCCCCCGTCTCAACAACTCGTAAGCTACGGCCAGACCGGCCGGGCCGGCACCGAGGACGATCACGGAGTAGATGGCGGAGGTTTGGGGAATCATCGAGTGTCTTTCATGTTGGCTCAAACGGCGTGTGGAATATCAGCACACAGTTGTCTTTTGGCTAGCAGCCTGTCGGACTTATCCCGCCCGGCTGCGAAAATCGGGGATTCGGCCCGAATTTCCCCTCGTCTTTGCCCTTTGTGTTCCCACAAACTCCTCAAACTCATGAAAATTCTGACTCGAACCCCAATTCCCTCGCTCAGATGCTCTACGTCCGACAGGCTTGAATCCAACTTTTTGGTGGATTGCAGCCGCAACCGCATGCGGAGCTCGGGATAGCGTTGATTTGGCACAGGAAGCGGTTCCACAAACTGGTGTTCAGGGAATCCCCGCCCCACCTTCTCCAACTGTGGGCCTTCGGCGGGATCGAAGCGCAAGAGTTGGAAAACAAAATTCCCGGCAGCCGGCTCATCGAGCCTCTTCGCCGGAGCGTCGGGGACCTCGGCGGCCTGTCGGGCATTCGCGGAAGAATTAGTGCATCAGATGAAGGGGTGATTACTGATGTTTTTCGTGGAGAGGTTGTTTTATCGGAGAAAGTGGAGAGGTTCATTCAACGGGCTGAAGCACCAGCCGCAATCGGCGGCGACATTTCGATTTTCAAATGGCACCCTTGAGCAAACTGCCGAGTCCGGCGCCCTGAAGCTGCTGGCTCTGCTGGGTGATCTGCGCGGTGTATGTTCCGGCGAGCGTTTTGCCTTCCTCAAGGAGCGGCGGGAACTTGGCTTTTAATGTCTCCATGTTCAGGCTGCGCCCGCTGTCGTAGTAGAGCTTCGCCAATTGGCCGATGGCGTAGGTGGCACCGAAGGACATGGCGATGCCGCCGACGGCGTCGCCAATCTTACCGCCCATTTTGCCGGCGACAGTCTTTCCCAGTCCCTTGGTGAGCCGGCGCGCGAAGCCCTCGAAGACTTGCGAAGCCGTTCCGAGACCGGCGGCGGCCATGAATTCTACGATGGATTTGCGATCAAGTGCGACGCCGCGCTGACTGCCGATGCGGTAGACCATCTTGGTCTGCATCGGTATGATGGCGAGTGTGGCCATGCTCTGAGGGAGCAGCTCCAGCGCGCCGCAGACGATGGCGTAGCGCAGGATCATGGCGTCGGCTTCCCCGGTGTGTGTATGTGCTGACGAGGTCACGGTGATAGTGGCCAGCGCAGTGGCCTCGTCGTCAAAAGGCTGCGTGCTCGTCGCTGGCAGAGCGAGGGCGGTGCGGAGTTCATCGAGGAACTGTTGCTCGTTGGCGTTACACACCTCGTCGGCATCACACACGCAGACGGCCATTTCATAGGCGAGATGTCGGGCCCCTGGCGTGAGCAGACGCGCGGCGACCGTTGTGATGTCAGGTTTGTTTAGCAGCACTTCCTGGTAAAGCGCGGTGACGTCCACCTCCCCTCCGGCGAGCGAGTCGGTGATTTTCTTTAGTTGCTGGCGCTCGCGCTCGTGTTTGTCGCCGTCAGCGAAGGACGCGATGAGGCAGAGGGTTAGAATAGCTTCGGTTTCGGACGTAGTCAGTGTATTCATGTCGATGGACAGAACGATGGGTTGCATGGGGGAAAGAATTTTTTGATCGTCCCGAGGGACGGCGTAGGGGTGAGAAGGCTCACGAGGAACAGAGGTTTCGTGCCGGTTAGCGGCGTGTTCTGGGCTTCGCACCCGGCTGGATGCCGGGCAATTCCTGTTGATCGCGAGGTGCGCGGCGCTTGCGGTTGGCGAGGCGGTCTTCGATCTTGCCGTGCAGCTCGTTGATCGCTTTGCCGAGGGCGGCTCGCAGCGTATGATCCACCGCCTCGGCCGTGAAGTCCGGGCCCGGCGTGACAAGATGCAGCGATACCCGGAAGGGAGGACTCATCTCCGGGCGCAACTCGAGAGAGGCGCGTGCTTCATCAATATGGCGAATCGCACCGAAGCTGCGAAGCTCCTTTTCGAGGTGCTCGGTGAAGGAGGTGGAGGGCTCGTGATTGAGATAATGGGCGAGAATTTTCATGGTGAAACACAATGTCCTTGAAACTTTGGATTTTAAAAATACGCAAAGTCGAAGATACTCTTCGTAAAAATGGAATCGAAATCTGCTCCCGAATGGCTCAACTACCATCACTTGCGATACTTCTACACCGTTGCGAAGGAAGGCAGCCTCCGCGGAGCGGCGGAGAAGCTGAACATTTCGCAGTCCTCGATATGCGCTCAGATTCAGCTCCTCGAATCCGCTCTCGGCGAAGATCTCTTCCGCCTCCGCGCCCGCTCGCTCGCCCTCACCGAGTTCGGTCATCATATCCTGGGATACGCCGAGGAGATCTTCAGCCTCGGACGTGAACTCCTCGGTGCCCGCAAGCAGTTCTCCGAGGTGCGCACCTTGCGCCTCAACGTCGGCATCGTCGATTCCCTCCCCAAGTTGACCAGCTTCGACATCCTGCGCCCCGTCTTCACCCACGATCCGCCGGTTCATGTGACCTGTCGCGAAGGCAAGCTCGACGACCTCCTCGCGCAGCTCGCCACCCATCGTCTCGATGTCATCCTCGCCGATGAACCCGCCTCGCCCGGACTGCTCCTCAAGACCTTCAACCACCCGCTCGGCAGCAGCGGCATCACCTTCTGCGCCGCCCCGTCGCTGGCCCGGACCCTGAAAGGCCGCTTTCCCCGCAACCTCAACGGTGCCCCCGCTCTGCTGGGCACGCAGAACACCGCCCTCCGGCGTGATTTGGAAAAATGGTTCCGCAGCGAAGGGATCGAACCGCGTATCGTGGGCGAGTTCGAAGACGGCGCTCTCGCAAAGATTGTCGCCACCGAAGGTCTGGGATTCATCCACGTCCCGAGCGTCGTCGCGGCGGAGGCGGTGGAGCGCTATGGCTTCACGGTGCTGGGGCGGACGAAGAAGTGCGAGATGCAGTTCTACGCCATCACCGCCGAGCGCCGGGTTGATCATCCCGCCGTCCGCGTGATCACGGAGCGTGGGCGGAAGTAGTCCGGCCAACCGTTCCTAAAAAACGAATCATTCGATGCTATATCGCTAATATACGAATCGAGACAGCGCGGTAGGGTCTTCGAGTTACCCACCAATATGTCAACATCCACCATCCCCTTCGACGAATCCGAGTTCTTCGACTACATCGAGAGCGGTGCCGCCCGCCTCACCCCGCGCCAAGCCCGCCAGCTCGTCTCTGACTTGCCCGACCTGGGCGGTGATTTTGCAAAAATGCGCGAGTCCGACTACCCGGAGACCGAGCGCCAGCTCTGGTTCCTCGCCGCCGTCGTCGAGTCCGTCTGGACGGACGGCTACCACGACATGCCCTACCGTGCCGCGCTTGAGGCCGCCTTCGCGATCACCTACTTCCAACGCGAAGTTGATCTCATCCCCGATTCGATCGAAGGCATCGGGCTTCTCGACGATGCCGCGATCGTGCAGACCGTCTTCGCACGGAACGCGGCCGCTTACGAGGTATTCGCGAAAGCAACGAAGCTCGATTGGGCGGAACTCCAAATGGAAAGATAGGGGGCGGGATCGAACGGCACTGAATTAAGCGGATATTCGGTGAAGAAAGACGTGAGAAATCCAGAGTTTCTGGCAGTGGCAATGTGAACAAAACCCAACCCTTCCATTATTCCCTGAGATTTGTTTTCCGTTCCCAATCCGCCGAAGTCCCGACTACTACGAATCCGATTGCGATCCGAAACAGCTTTCAGTTTGGACGTTCGGCTGAGTTGAGGAATCCCAATAGTCTCCAAAGAGTTCCTACGACATAGCCTCACTCCCAGATCCAATTCGAGAGTCGCAGTTGCTCCGCCAGATGAGCGGCCTCGATCGCCCGGGTGCCCTCGCGAATGGAGAGACTGTCCGCGAGACGGACAGCCGACAGGGCGTCCTTTTGCTCGCGCAGGAGCCGGATGGCGGAGAATCCGGCGCGGAAGATCCACTCGCTCTCTTCGATGGTAAGATTGGCGGAGGCGAGCTCCGGATCCTCGATGAGCGACCGATAGACTTCGAGAGCCAGGGGGGCGGTCCCGAGGGCTTCGAGGCATTTGCCTTGGCGAACGGCGGCGTTGTAGCGCCAGAGGCGGGGGGCGTTCTTGGCTTGGGCGAGCAACCCGAAGCGGCGGGCCGCTTCGGTCAGTTGCTCCGGTTGCAGACCGTTGGAGAGGGCCTCGGCATAGTCGGTGAAGGCGAGATCCGCTTGCGCGGCATATCTCAGGTCAGACGGAGCCGACTCCAACGCGACAAGCTTTTCGAAAGCCTGACGGGCTTCTGGGTATTGATCGAGGGACAGATACAGCAGCGCCAACTCATGTTGCGCGTAGGGTGCGAAATCGGGAGCCTCGCGGATCACTTCATCCCACCGGGCGGCGGCGGCAGCGGTCGGAGGTGCTGACTTCGCCCGGAAAAACATCGAGACTTCCCGGAAATCGGAGTCAGGGAAAAGGGTCACGATCCGGTCATAGACGGCCTCCGCCTGGGGATATTGTTGCGCGCCGAAAAATTGGTTGGCCAGGAGAAGCGCGACTTCTACAAAGGCGGGAGACTGTGGCCAGCGATCCAGAAAATCGTTCCCGAGCCGGGCCACCGCCGCACCATCGTTGGCGATCACCTTTGTCCAAACGGCATCGCGATCAAGCCGCTCTTGCTGCTCTGGCGAGAGAGTGAGAAGCCGCAGCGCATCGAGGATGTTTCCTGCGGCGGAGGGGCGTGCGGGAACTTCGTTGAGGTGAAGTTCGGCCAGAGTGAGCCGGGCGTCGATCTGAGCAGGATCCTCCGGATAGGTTTGGATGAAATCCGTGAGGCGCGCAAAGGCGCGGGAGTCGCCCTGGGAGGCGAGGTGGAGTCCCGCCGCAAAAGTGAGCTCACCAAGGAGTTCCGACTGGGGGGCCTCGGAGGCAAGTGTCGCGAAAAGGGTTTCGTGGGCCTCCCAATCACCGGCCCGGATGGCCGATAGGATCGCCCCATACCAGCAACGATGGCGGAAGTCTCCGCTGGCCCGCCGGGCGAGTTGTTCAAAGGCGTTCATCGCCAACGCCGGAGACCCCGCCTCGAAGGCAGAAACGGCACGTTGAAAATCGAAGCGGTCCAGGAGGAGCCGGGCCGAGGGGGCGAGTTCAACCGGAAGTTCGAGGACCAAATTGGCCGCTGCGAGGGTGTCGCCGGAGGCGAGCATCAGGAGGGCTCGCCGAATCCGGGTGTCGGGGAGATAGGGGCTTTCTTCTTCGTTCCGAAGGTAACGAGCCAATTCTTCGGCCAGTTGCTCCCGGGGAGTGATCAGGGCAACCTGGGTATAGCGAGCCGCTGCTCCAAGGGTTCCGGTATGATCCTGCCACTCCGACAAAAAGGCGGCGAGCTTGGCGGTGATTTTTGACTGGAGCGCGGCGTCACCCGCAGATAGCAACGGTTCGATCAGCGCGAACACTCGGTCGAGGCTTTCGCGGGACCGATCCGGAGTGAGTTCGGCTAGTGCCAGGGACAGCGCGGTTTCTGGATCCTCGTCCGCCAAGGCGCGGATCCGAAGCAAGGCGAGGGAGAAGCGGGCGGGATCGGCGTTGTCCACCGGTCCGAGGGCGTCGAGCATTTCGAGGGCGAGATCGGGGGAATCTGCCAGGAGGGCAAGGCCTGCCAGAGCGGTGGCTTCGGTAGAAGAGGCCGGAACCTGATTCTCGACGAGTCGCAAGCCCCGCTTGGCCTGCCCCAATTGGGCAAGGCACACGGCATGATCGAGGGTTTGCGCAGTCGTCAAGGGGAAGGAGCCGCCTTCGAGGGCGGCGTATGCGTCGGACGCCTCGGCGAAAAGCCGCTGGCTTTGCCAAACAGCCGCGTAGCGGAGCAGGGTGGCCCCTTCGGGCGAAAAGCCCGCATTCCGCTGGATCCACCCGAGGGCTTTGGTGGCCTCGCCATTCGCCAGCCAGGCATCAAGCAGCCGGATGGCGACAAAATTTTGCTCGGCAGGGTCGGCCTCGTCCTTAGGCAGTCGGTCCCAAAGGATCTCGAAAGCGGCGCTGGCGGCGGCGTATCGTTCATCGGCGAAAGCCTGGCTACCTTCGCGGAAGGCCGGTGAATCAACCAACAAATCACGGGCGGCGAGATCCCCCCCGGTCCCCAGACAGAGACTGGCTGCGATGCTCCATCGAATCAGAGTTTCCCTCCGCGCTGGTCTTCGAGAAGTCATCTCACGCTTTGCCCGCATGTTGGCGCACGAATCCGACGATGGCGGCATCATCGTCTCCCGCCCGATAGACGGCCCGGAGGAAATCGGAAGCGGCGATCTGGTGTCTTCGTAAAAATCCACGGTCCCCTCCACAACCATACATGATCTCGGGATGCAGCTCGCCCCGCAGTTTGCCGCGAGCCTTGGCAAGGATGCGCGGCAGCCAGACGAACCCCGCCAACTCGTCTGTTTTAGGCGGGAGCTGATCAGGGGTGATCTCGTGGTCGCTGAGTTGGCCGTTCATTTCCCAATGGAGGTAGTCCCGCCGCACGCTGGCGATGAGGATGCTCATGGAGATGGTCGGTTCTCCTCCGTCGCAGTGATCCTCAACGAAGTCGAAAAACTCCCTCGGTTTGTAACCGATGTCCCGGAGAAAAATTTGGTCGGCTGCGGTGTAGTAAGTGGGAAAATGGCGATCCCCTCCTCGGTAACGGCGGGCGCAGCGATCAAAGAGGTCGATAAAAAGCGTGTCCCAGTGGTAGTTGTTCATATTCGGTGACGGTTCATGATCTTCAATGATTCGAATATGCCTTATTTGCTCAGCTCCAGCATGCGGAGGATGGGGGCTTTGGCCGCCTCGCGGGTCGCTTCGTCGAGGATGATTTCGGGAGAAAGATCGCGCAAGCAAAGGTAAAGTTTCTCAAGAGTGTTCATTTTCATGAAACGACACTCGGCGCAGGCGCAATGATCGGTGGGACCGGCGATGAGATTTTTGTCGGGAACCTCGCGGCGAAGCCGGTGCAGCATGTTCGCCTCGGTCACAACGATGATGTTTTGTGAGGGACTCGACTTGCAAAAATCGACCATGCGTTCGGTGGAACACACCACGTCGGCGAGCAGGCGGACTGCCGTGGTACATTCGGGGTGGGCAACGACGGCGGCATCGGGGTATTCATCCTTGATGCGCTGGATGCTCTCGCGGGTGAATTCGACGTGGAGATAACAAGCACCATTCCAGAAGTCCATCTTTCGACCAGTCTGCTGCGAAACCCAGGCTCCAAGATTCTGATCGGGGACGAAGAGGATGGGGCGATCCCGGGGAGCCGCTTCGACGATGCGCACCGCATTGCCGCTGGTGCAGATCACGTCCGAGAGCGCTTTGACAGCTGCCGAAGAATTGATGTAAGTGACCACGTAGTAATTCTTCTCGCGGTTCTCTTCTAGAAAAGCGGCCAGTCGGTCCGCCGGGCAGGACTCCTCCAGCGAACAGCCGGCTTTGGCGTCGGGCAGGATGACCGTCTTCTCCGGGTTGATGATTTTCGCCGTCTCCGCCATGAAGTGGACGCCGCAAAAAGCGATCACATCGGCGTTGGTTTCCTGGGCGCGGAAGGAAAGGCCGAGTGAATCGCCCACGTAATCGGCGATCTCCTGGATGTCTTTGTTCTGGTAGTTGTGGGCCAGGATGACCGCGTTGCGCTCGCGTTTCAGTTTTAGGATCTCGTGGCGAAGATCGGTCACGGTGGTAGGGGCTTCTGAGAGGGTGGTCATGGGTTTCGGGGGAGGTTTCAGGTCAGGAAATCACCGTGGCATTGTATCCCATTCGCAATGGGATTTCGGTGGTGGTGTTAGGATCGATGGTCTGAGGCCCGCGGATTTCGCCTCCAGTGTCGATTTGGATCTCGCGGGCTTGCACCGCACCGGTGATGACGCCGCCCGCCCGCACCCGGACGAGGCCCGAGCAAGTCATCGAACCGGTGAAGGTCCCGGCGATCTCGGCGGATTCGGTCATGACCTGGTCGGCGAACGTCACTTCACAGCGTTTCGCGATGCGGATCGATTCGCAATGGAGCGCCCCCTGAACCGAGCCGGAGTGGCGGAACAAGACCTGACCAGAGCAGTCAAGTTTCGCGTCGATGATCCCCCGCACCGTCAAATTGTGGCAGGCCACCTCGCAAAGCACGAGGGACCCGCTTCGTTCGACTTCAATGTTCCCGCGGGTTCGGAGGGTCTGGTTGCGGCGGACCTTGATCTCAAAGTTGGAGAGGTTGATATACACGCTGCAGCGCTGGCACTGGGTGGATTGGGCGGTTTGTGGAACCGCCTGGATGTGGTAGCAGCGGTAGCAACGGACCGAGCGTTCGCGGGGGGCTTGATGAAAAAAGAGCCGCCGCGGCTGGGGGCGGTAGTCCTGTGGCATCCGGTCTTGCGGAGGCAGGGCGCTGGGCGATTTGTGGCCGAAGAGAGCGGCGAAAGTCCCGCGGGTGAGCAGGGCGGCGGGTTCGGCCTCAAGTCCCAGAGTGACGTCCGGGTCGTCGAGCCCTGCACTCGGGCTTGCATCGGGGTCTGCCGGACTCGCTTCTTCGGATTCGTCAAAATCGGCCTCGGTTGCATCATCAACCGCCGCCTTTTTCGCCACGGGTTTGTCGTATTCAAGACCAAAAAAGGCTCCGGCGGCAATCCCGATGGTTTTCTCCGAAACTTCAGGCTGATGAGGGAGGAGGGGCCGCATGGTGCCAGGCGGATCCTCCGCCGACCTCAACCAGGCGAGCGGTCCGGCTTCGGCGGAAGACACGTTCTCAAGTTCGGAATCGAACTCGGCCTCGGGCGCGTCATGGAATGGAGTGGGGACGATCTTGCGGGCGAGGGGATCGACGATGCCGGATGCTCGGGCCGGAGGCTTCGGGAGGGCCTGTCCCTTGAAAACGCGGAAGTGTTCCCCACAAGCGCGGCAATAGGTCGAGACGACCCGGGCGGGCTCGGATTGGAGGTGCCCACAGGCGGGGCAGAGCAAATCGATCTTTTTCAAGCCACAATGTAGCAGAAGTCGGCGTTGAAGGGAAAAAGAAAGGCACGCCTCATTGCTGCGGCGTGCCTGAAAGTGGCTCCGGGATCACCTGAGGCCTTTACCACCGATGATCGGAGTGGAACTGCGAGGTCGATCAACCTTCGCCACCGTCTCCGGAACTTTGAGTGGCAGGTGCAGACGGAGTCGCCGGAGGTGTGACCGGCGCGGTGTAGCCTTGCTTGACGCCGCCTTTGGCAGGTCCGCTCACCATCGAGGTTCCCATGAAAATGGCCCCTTCTTCGATCGCGAGTTTCGAGGCAACCACATCTCCGTGCAGTTCGGAGCTCATCTTCATCTCGCAGCGATCGGTCACCGTGATATTCCCGCGGACTTTGCCGAAGACGACCACCGAGCGGGTTTTGATATCGCCGACGATCTGGGCGTTTTCGCCAACGGTAAGGTCGCCATCGGAATTCACTTCGCCTTCGATGCGACCGTCGATGATCAATTCTTTGGAAAAGCGGAGCTTGCCTTTGATTTCCACATCGCTGGAGAGGATGTTTTTGGTCGAGGACATGCCCAGAGAGGAGCTGTAGTTCCGGGGGGAACCGGAATCGATCGGAGCTCCGTATTTGCTCTCGCCAGCGGCCAGAGATTCGTCTTGGTTGATGATTTGTTTCAGCACGGCGATAAATGGTCGAGGTTCAAATGAATGAAATCAGCCAAGCAGCGGCAGATTCCAAGAAGGGCTGAAAATACACCAACATTAGAAAGAAAACAAAATTTCTTCTGCTGGATACGTCCAAATTTCACTCAAAGTCGGATGGTAGTGCGGAATTTTTAAAAAATCCGCGACATTTGCACGGAAATATAGAGCCACTACAATTTCATGAATGAGCTCGGTCGCCTCGGGACCGACGACCGCCGCGCCCAAAATCTCGCCATTGGTGGCATCGGCGATCAATTTTACGAAGCCGTCCAGTTCGTAGCGGATCATCGATTTCCCGTGATCGCCGAAGGGGTAGGTCGCCACTTTGACGGCCCGCCCGGCGTCAGCGGCCTCCCGCTCGCTCAGTCCGACCGTGGCCACTTGCGGCTCGGTGAAAATGCCGAACAACTTCAGTCGGTAATCCATCGTTCGCAAGGGGCGAGCACTCCGTCCGAGGGAATGGGCGGCATGCTCAGCGGCGATCTCACCTTGCTCGATGGCGAGATGGACCAACTCATGCGGACCGCAGACGTCTCCGGCGGCGAAGATGTGCGGTTGCGAAGAGCGCTGGTCGGGCGTGCAGACGATGCGTCCCGAGGACTCCGTTTCGACCCCTATCCCGTCGAGGCCCAGCCCGACGACGCGGGGTCTTCTGCCGAGGGCGAGGAGGATTTCGGCGGCGGCAGCCTCTTTGGTGACACCGTTCTGCGCGTAAACTGCGACCTTTTCCCCGGCTTCGTTGCGATGAAAACGTTCGAGTTGGGTGCCGGTCGCCACGGTGAGCCCCGCCCGTTTTTCCATGGCTCGCTCGAGAGCTTCCGCGATATCGAAATCCGAACTCGACAACAAATGCTCGCTCCGCTGGATCACGGTGACCTTTTGTCCCACTCCTTCCAGAAAGCAGGCCAGTTCCAGGGCGATCGCCCCACCACCCAGCACCAAATAACTGCCGGCCCAGCTATCGGCGGCGAGGAGGTCGTCGCTGGTGAGGTAGCCGACCTCCCCGAGACCCGTTAGATCCGGCACCGAAATCTCCGAACCCGTGGCAATGAGGGCGGTGCGGAACGAAACGGGAAAAGCCTCTCCCGAGTGAGTCGTCACCGCGAGGGTGTGGGCGTCGGTGAAGGTCGCGGTTCCCCGGAAGAGATCAAATTCGCCCGAGGCAAGTTGTCCGGCGCGGTAGTCCGAGAAGTCGCGGATGAGGCGACGCTTGCGGGCCTGGACCGCAGCCGCATCCACCCGCAGCCCGGCAACGCTCAGGCCGAACTCGTCCGCGTGACGAATCGCGCGGGCGCGGTTGGCGGATTCGATCAGGGCCTTCGAGGGCATGCACCCGCGCAGGATGCACAGTCCGCCCAGTTCCTCCGCCCCATCCACCACGGCGGTTCGCAGCCCCAGGTCCACGGCGGTGCGGGCCGCCGCGTAGCCGGCACTGCCTCCGCCGAGAATGACAAAATCGTAGGGTTCGGTGGGCGCGGAGGTGATTTCCATGGGGGAGAAAGGCGCACTTGAAGCTAGCAGCCTGTCGGACTTATCCTGCCCGGCTGCGGAAATCGGGGGTTCGGCCCGAATTCCCCCTCGTTTTCGTCATTTGTGTTCACACAAACTCCTCAAACT
>Ga0105044_10009478_pt1 | contig 13315 bp, 12 predicted proteins | sample MAT01_FD_78092 | JGI IMG/M metagenome (GOLD analysis project Ga0105044, IMG submission 78092) | Freshwater microbial communities from Lake Fryxell liftoff mats and glacier meltwater in Antarctica - MAT-01 | ecosystem: Environmental > Aquatic > Freshwater > Ice > Liftoff microbial mat | place...
ACGATCTGGATTCAGTGGCCGGCCTCACCATTCACCCCCAAAACGGCAGCGAGCAGATCAATGTCCAGCTCTACTCGGGCACGCGGCTGCGGCTGGAGAAGCTAAGCGTGCGCCGATTTGATCTGTCTTCCTCGGGCGATGCCTACACCCTGTATCTGGATCGCGGCCGCATTGAGATTCAGGTGGATTACCCTGCAGATCGCGTGTTGGCCTTGAAAATTGTGACCCCGCACGCCGAGAGCATCATCACCTCAAAGGGTGAATATGCCGTGGCGGTGGAGGAATTGCGCACGCGATTTACTGGCTATGTCGGCCAGGCGCAGGTGCTAATCAATGCCCAGTTGACCATGGGCCTGGCGGCAGGTGAGCGGCTGGAAGTGGTGCGCAATGTGCAGACCAATCTGGTGACGCCGGTGCGCATGCTGGCCGCCAGCAATCTGGTTCGCAACCCTGTCTTTCGACAAAGCCTGGAACCCGCCAACTGGTATGTCAGCGCCTCAGCCTCGACCGGTGCGCCGCTGGGTCAGATCACGCTGGTGGATGAGGGCATCGCGGATCAAAATGGTGGCCGGGTGCTCGATCTCAACCGAACAGGCGATGGGTTGGGGCCGGGCCGAACCAGCATCACTCAGACGGTGAATCAGGATGTGAGCAACCACCGGCTCGTGCGGGTTCGCACCGCCTTCAACATCATCAGCCAGGAAATTCCGGTGTGCGGTGGCACAGGCAGCGAGTGCCCGCTGATGATTGATGTGCTCTACACGCGCACCGACGGCAGCGAAGGGCATTGGCGGCAGGGTTTCTATGCTGATGGGGTGCCGGTGCTGGGTGAGTTGCCGGACTGGGTGGTGAAAGAGCGCCAGAGCAAACACATCTTCAGGCCGATGAATCAGTGGACGTATTTCACCTCGGACAACCTGTTGAGGCTGGTGCCAGATATGAGCACCATTCGATCGATCACGCTGTATGCCGAGGGCCACGCCGTGCACACGCGGATTCGACTGGTGGAGTTGTGGGTGCAGGAGTAGGGGGAGGGGAGATGGGGAGATGGGGAGAGATGTCAGATGTCAGATATCAGATGTCAGATGTCAGATATCAGATATCAGAAAAGAAATACAGCGTAAAGTTTTCTGACTTCTGACTTCTGACTTCTGACTTCTGACTTCTGACTTCTGACTTCTGACTACTCTCTCCCCATATCCATCCCCAGCTCCGGCACAATCTCCAGATCGCCGCGATAGTTGGCCAGCTCGCCTTGCACGGTGATCGTGTCGTTGATGGCCAGTGTTTGTGAGAACGGCACTTGTTGCCAGGCTGAATCAAACACCACGGCCAGAATCTGATGGCCATCGGCGTCTTGCAACTGCACCCGCATGCCCTGCTTGAAGGGGCTGAGATCGGTCACCAAACCCTGCACGGCCACCCACTGGCCCAGCAACGGCTTACCCAGCGCAGCAATGGGCCGCAGTTCAATTTGAGGCATTGCTGACGCATCGAGGATTTGCAGGTCGGCGGCCGATGCAGGCAGAATCTGCCGCACGTCCCGGTATTGACTGACGCTGCCACTGACACGGATCCACGTGCCGACCGTGAGTTCGGCAATCGGCCCAAACTGGCTGGCCAGACTCAGCGGCAAGACCACCTCGGCCACGCCGCTGCCCATGCGCAAGGTCACGGTTCGCAAGGAGGGGCTGATATCGCGCACGCGGCGAACCTGACCCACCGCCATCACTCGCTCGCCGAGAAGGGCTGCGTCGATGGCGTTGAGTTCGATGGGTTGGGCCGCTGGCGTTTGAATCGCCAAACCCTCGGCCATGTTCAACGCCAGTGAGGCCTCGTCGTCACGCACGCGCAGAGTGCCTTCAACGGTCACATGATCGCCGGGCATAGGCAGATGCCGCTGCGTCAGCAATTGCTCCACCACATCTCGATAAGCCGACACGCGGATCTGGCCACCTGAGTCCGCATCCTGCACAAGAAATGAGACGTAGCCGTCAGAAAGGCTGGGGTAGGCCAGCACATCGCCTTCGATTTGCACATAGGCAAAGTTCATTGCGGGTTGAATGGCCGCGATGGCGGTGATGTGTCTGGGTGTGGCCCGTGAAGCGATGACGAACAGGCCGGTGCTGGCGACGGCAAGCAGCAGGGTGAGCAGTTTGAGGAGTTTCATTGCAATGCAAATTGGCGCATGGCCGCGATGGCTGGAAGAGACTCCTCAACTCCCAGCGATCACGACACATGCGATGTCTAACGAAAGGCTATTCGGCCGGCGGCGGCACCGGCAAATCTTCGGGTTTTACCTTAATCCACTTATCGCCTTCCTCGATGAGCATGATCGGAATGCCATCGCGAATGGGATATTTGCGGCCGAACTCTGGCTCAATCAGCCAGGTGTCTTTGAAAAGCGTAAGCCGGCCGGGATCGGCCCCAGCCACACGCGTGGAGCTGCTGACGCAAAACGGGCAGCGCAAGATCTCGAGTAATTCTGAACTGATAGATGCCATACCGTGATTATAAGGAGTCTGCCAATTCAGTCGGATTGGGCATAGGGGTTCATGTCGGCCCTTAGTCCGGCATTGCTACAGAGCCGCAATCAACGTGTTGCTCCGAATGCTGGATACGCACGACAGTGTTTGAATATAGACTTAGGCCTTGCTCGCAATGCCGTCCGGCCGCGGCAACTCGAATGCTTCAGCCAGCAACTCATACGAACGCACGCGATCCGCAAAATCCTGGGTGAGGGTCACGGCGATGATTTCGTCCACCTCGTAGCCGGTCACCTTCAGCGTACTGTGGTTGGGCATCATCACACCGCCAGAGCCAACCCGAATGTGCTGGGTTTCGCCGGCCAGATGCGCGATGAGCACCTTGGGGGTGGAGCCGACCCGCTGCGCCAACTGCACCGTTTCTTGCAACGCCTGTGCCACCGTGCTGCCGCGTCGCACCGGCGATTGGTCGAGCACGCTCAAGCACATTTTTTTGCGGTGTGGAAGAAGAAGCCATACGGTGCAGGAAAACAGGTGGAATCAGCGTAAGCTGGCCATAGGCAGTTCTGACTATTGGCTACTGACTACTCGCTACTTCTCTCTCCCCACCTGTGCGAATATTGGCCCCATGAAATCCGATCTTCCTCAGCTGATGCAGGCGCGCAATCTGGACGCCATCGTCATCATCGGCCCCGACAATATGGGCGTGGCCAACACCGCCTTCACCTATTTCGTCGGCGACACCCATGTCACCAACGGCACGATTGTTATCAAAGCCGGTGAGACGCCGGTGCTGATGCACGGCACGATGGAGCGCGACGAGGCCACCAAAACCGGCATGCGCCTCATCAACAAAGCCACTTACAACCTGCCCGAAATCATTAAGCAGACTGGCGGCGACCGGCTGGCGGCGGATGTGGAGTTGCTCAAACGGCTGCTGGCCGATGTGGGTGTGGCCGGCCGGATTGGGTTCTATGGCATCGATGAGGTTGGCAAAGCCAGTGCGCTCATCAAGGCAATTTCTGCCGACAGCCAGTTCGACGTTGTGGTTGAGTATGAGCGCGATGTGTTGTCGGAAGCGCGCCGCACCAAGGACCGGCACGAGGCTGAGTTGATCCGCAATGCCTGCCGGCTGACTGAACAAGTCATCGCGGCCACGCGCCGATTTTTGCAAAGCCACAAGGTCAAGGGCGAAACACTGGTCAAGGCCGACGGCAGCCCGCTCACCATTGGCGATGCCAAAAACTTCATTCGCCGCGAGGTGGCCGCCGCCGGCCTGACCATGCACGACTGCATCTTTGCCATCGGCCACGATGCTGGTGTGCCGCATAGCGCCGGCACGCCGGGCGATGTGATTCAACTGGGCAAAACGATTATTTTCGACATCTGGCCAGCCGGCCCCGGCGGCTATCACAGCGACATCACCCGCACCTGGTGCCTGGGCTATGCCCCCGACGAGGTGAAGCTGGCCTATGAGCAAGTCATGCTGGTGCACGACGCCACCGAGCAAAATTTCAATGGCCAGCAATTCACCTGGGAGTTCAACCACCAGGCCTGTGAGATGTTTGACGAGTTCGGCCACGACACGCTCCTGAAGAACTACGGGGCCAGCACCGGCTACATCCACGGCCTCGGCCACGGCTTTGGGTTGGCCGTGCACGAATCTCCCAACATGGGCCTGCAAGGCACGCGCCCCGACGAGACCCTGCAACCCGGCACGATCATTTGCAACGAGCCCGGCCTGTATTACGCCGAGAAAGGCTGGGGTGTGCGCGTCGAGGACGACTATTGGCACGATCCTGAGACCGGCAAGTTCGAGCGGCTGACCGAGTTTGATCGCGGTTTGATTGTGCCGATGTAAGGGCAGAGTGGGGAAGGGGTAAAGGGGAATGGGATAGCGTTCCGAACTCTCTCAAGCGTTCGAAGCACTATCCCATTCCCCTTTACCCCTTCCCCATTCACTCTAGAGCGAAATCCGAACCCGATCGGCAATGTAGTCGCCAATGGCGAGTGAGGCTGTGGCGGCCGGCGAAGGCGCATTGACCACGTGCAGTGCGTTCGGCGTTTCGATCAACTTGAAGTCATCGACCAGTGCGCCATCGGCACTGAGCGCTTGTGCGCGCACACCGGCCCCGCCGCGAATGATGTCCTCGCCCCGAATCTCGGGCACCAGCTTTTGCAGCGAGCGCACGAACTCGGCTTTGCTAAACGAGCGATACATCTCATACGCACCGACGCGCCACCACTTGCGTGCAAATTTTTGGAAGCCGCTGAAACCCAGACTCCACCACATCTCGCGGGGGTTAATTTTGCCGTTGGTATAGCCTTCGCGCGCAAAGGCAAACACGGCGTTTGGGCCGGCCTCGACGCCGCCGCCGACCATGCGGGTGAAGTGCACGCCTAGAAATGGGAACTCGGGATCGGGCACTGGATAGATCAACCCCTGCACCAGATTCTCTCGCTCCGGCTTGACCAAATAATATTCGCCGCGAAACGGCACGATGCGCACATCACTCTTTGCGCCGGCCATCTCGGCCAGCCGGTCGGCATGCAGTCCGCCACAATTCACGACATAGCGCGCGGTCACCCGGCCGTGTTTGGTGTTGAGTTGCACGGCACCCTCGGCGCGCTCGAAGCCGGTGACAGCGGTGCCGATGAGCATGGCCACGCCGCGCTGGCGCAGCATGTCCGCCATCATCCGCGACACGGCCTTGTAATCGACGATGCCGGTGGCGGGTGAGTGGATGGCCGCGATGCCAGCCGCATGTGGCTCGATCTCTAGCAATTGCGCGCGGCCGATCATCCGTAGCCCAGGCACGCCGTTGGCCGTGCCGCGCTCGAACAGCGTGTCCAGCCGGGGCAACTCGGCCTGGCTGGCCGCGACGATGACCTTGCCGCACAGGTTGTAGGGCAGCTTGTGCTCCTGGCAAAACGCGATCATGCGTTGTGCACCGCTGACACAGAGCCTGGCTTTGAGCGAGCCCGGCTTGTAGTAGATGCCGGAGTGGATGACGCCGCTGTTGTGGCCGGTCTGGTGCGCGGCCACGTGATCCTCTTTTTCGATCAGGGCCAGAGCCAATTGGGGATGCCGCTGCGACAGTGACAGGGCGGTGGCCAGGCCAACGATGCCGCCGCCGATGATGACGATGTCAAACGTGTCAGTGGCCTCGGGCGTGGTTGTGCGATGTGCTGTGGAATTTGCTGCGTTGTGTGCCATAGGTGCAGATTATAGGCATTTGGCGTGTGTGGCAAAGCTTGTATTCGCGTGAGTTCGGCCACGGAATCGTGCACGTCAAACGTGCACGATTCCGTGGCCGCAGCTCAATTGCTGGGTAGCTTCGCCAGCCAGATGTTGCGGTCGCGGGCGTTGATGTAGGTGATCAGGTTGCCGTCTGGTGCGACGTCCCAATCGCCGTTGCCGACCTTGAACTGTGACTCGGCACTGGCCGGGATGAGCAGCGTGCTCTGGCCCGTGGTTACATCCAGCTGCCACAACTCGTGGCTGGGCAGGTTGAGCTTAAGAGGAATGTAGAGCAGGTGAGTGGTGTCGCGCCAGCGGTAGGCCCCAAAGAAGTCGAGCCGTTGGGGTTGTGGCGCTGCCGTTCCGCTGACCACGCTGCTGAGCTGCAACAGGTAGGTGCCGTCCAGGGTCTCATCCCGCGCCTGTGCGATGAAGAACACGATATGGCTGTCGTCGGGCGCGAGCAGATAGCCGCGCATTCGCTCAGAGGAGAACAGATCAGTCACAGCGCCGTCGCGCAGATCCAGGATCGACAGCGTTGGCGCAGCATCGCCACGCGCGGCCTTGCCACCGATGAGCATGCGCTGCGAGTCGCTGAACCAGGCCACGATGCCGCCGCCGTAGCGCGTGGCGATTCGTTTCGCATCACTGCCGTCCAGATTGGCCACCCAGATCTCACTGCGGCGCACATCGAAGTTGCCGGCGTCCTGACCGATGTTCCAGGCGATGGTCTGGTTGTCCGGCGCGAATGAGACACTGCGGCCGCCGTTGCTGATCCCAAAGCGTTCGCCCTCGCCATTTGTGCCATTTACACTTTCTATGAAAGTCTGGCCGTTGACCAGATCGGCGCTGTAGGCCATGTTGGCGCTGAAGGGGCCGAGCTTGTCGGTGCGCAGCGTGGGCTGCGCGAGCGGCTCGGCTATCGGCACGCCATAGATGCCGACGGGTGCATCACTGCCGGGCCGGTCGAGATAGAGCACGTGCGCGCCATCGGGGGAGAAGAACGGTTGCACGCAGCAGCCGCCGGTGGTGAGTTGGGTGAAGAGGGGAGGGGAGGTTGCTGGTGTTTGGTTGCTGGTTGCTGGTGGCAATTGGCTGTTGGCGGCTGGTGCAGAGGCAGCATCTACAACGACGGTGGCGGGTGTGGCAGGGCTGGGTTCTGTGGCGGCGGGAGATGTGGCGAAGGTGACGACGGGCGCGGCCTGGGTGGGTGTTGCGGCTGAGGTGCGAGGCGCACAGGCAGCCAGTGCAACGACGACACCGGCGAGGTACATGAACAGTTTTAGTTTCATCATTTCAACTCAACACCCTCCCTTAGCGCCAGTCGCGTGGCCAGGTGTTGGCAAAGTCGTTGATGAGCGGGCCGCCGAAGTTGATGTCGGGCTGGTCATACAGGCTTTGCCACTTGCGAGGCGCATCCAGATCGCGCTGGAAACCCCTCCCAAACGAGCCGTTGAGCGACAGCGCATCCCAATCGGCATTAATCAGCAAATGCGCGTTAAACGCCTTGCGCAAGGTGCGGTCGCGAACCTCCAGATGCAAATGTGGGCGCGAGGTGCAGGTGAGGTCGGGATCGCCGGTGAGGCCGACGACTTCGCCCTTTTTGACCTGCTGGCCAACGGAGACTTTGGGCCGCTCCAGCAAATGGCCGTAGAGCGAGGCATAGCCGTTTTGATGATCGATCAGCAGATTATGCGGCGCGCTGCCGTGCTCGCGCGCGTCCACCTTGATGATGACGCCGTCGCCGATGGAGGCCACCGGCGTGCCGCAGCGTGCGCTGAAGTCGATGCCAAAGTGGATGCCCTGGCCGGCGCCATACCACTCGCGCCGCCGGGCATAGCCACCGGTGCTGTTGCCGTAGCCGCCACCGAGCAACCACGTGTTTGGGCCGGGGTCGGTGGTGAAGGGCAGGCCGAAGTCGGGGTTGCCGAGCGGGTTGGTTTGGGCGTTTGCCGTGTTTTGAAAGGTATTCAGGTTCGCGGCAAATAGCGAACTGAGCAGGAGCACGAAGCCGAGCGTAAGACGCAACATGTTTCGATGATAAATTGGCAAATGAGACTTCTCTGAGACTGAGCAACGAAAGCGGGTGGATGGTTGCTGGTGGCTCGTCGCTAGCCACCAGCAACCATCTACTAGCCACCAGCCACTGATCCCACCACCTGCCAGATGAACTCGGGCACCACACCGAACGAGTAGGGCATATGCACTCGCTCGGTGCGCTGGTGGTAGTCGTGGCCCCACGGCCCAATATTGACAATCGGCAGGTTCAGCTGGCTGGCGGCTCCGTAATCAAAGGTGAGCCGCGAGCCCCAAATTGGCGTGTTGTCCTGCACCGCGCGCAACCCTTCGGCATCATCGCGGCCGGCCACAAAGCTCATGTCGCTGATGCCGGAGAAGAACGGCCGCACGCCCACCTCGTAGCCACACGCGGCAGATAGCTCGCCGGCCACATCGATGACAGCCGTGCGCAAGGCCGCATCGTGTGGGGAGGCGTTGAGTTGGACCAGCGGGTAATACACCGAGGCCAGACACACCACGGCGGCCGGCCCCGATAAATTGGCTTCCCGGACCAGGCTGGCAATCAATTCCTGACTGTAGGCAATGTTGTCGAGTTGGGTGTTACTGCTCAGCATATGCTGAATCTGCTGCACGCGATTTTGTGGCACTTGCGCGACCAGCTCGGCATAGGTCAGCACCTGCGGCTGCCAATGCCGGGGAAGCCGTGGCAGGCCCAGACCGAGCGCATAGCGATCTCCACGGGTCTGCATGAGATCCAGGGCACTGGCGATCGCGGCCTGGGTCAGCGTCACAAAGGTGTTGAGCACGGCTTGGGGCGAGCGCCGGTGTGTCAGCAGGTTGAACGCGCACCAGGCGGTGGCCGGCGTGGTCACGTCATAGCGCGTGCGCCGGTCGGTCTGGTAGAGCGTGACCGGTGGCGGGGCCATCTCGGCTGCAGGGTCGCCGTCGGATAAATCGCCAGCCTCGGGGTTGGCTTCGACCAGCCGGGTGAGCTCGGCCGCCATCAGGGCCGCATTCACTCCATCAAATGGCGCGCCGGCATGGGTGGGCACGCCGACGAAGAACACGCTGGGGAGTAGTTTGCCGACACTGCCCAGAAACGCAGCGCGGCCGTCATCATCGCGGCTCAAGTTCACACCAGCGTCCAGATTGATCGCGGCGGTCAAGGACAAATTCCAGCGTTGGGCCAGCTTGGGCAACGCCTGCACCGCCGAGCGCATGCCCTGCGATGTGTCCTCTTCGTCGGGCACGGCGATGAACAGGACATTTGCGGGTGGGCTGGGTTGGGTGGCCCAGCGTTCCAGCACGGCCAGGCCGGCGGCGAGGCCACTTTTCATATCCAGCGAGCCACGGCCAGGCAGGTAATCGCCGCTTTGTAAATCGTGAAGCGCGCGCTGGGCGGCACTGCTGCGCGCATCGCGTTCCAGATCGGCGATGAGTCGCGGCAACAAGGCTTCGGGGTCGAACGCGACATCGGCCAGCTCGCCGAAGTTGTCGATGCTGACGACGTCGTAGTGGCCGCACAGCACGGCTGTGGGCGAGGGCGCGTCAACGTTGGCAGTGCCGCGAACCAGCGCGAACACCGAGTAGCGTTCCACTGCATCATGGCTGGTGCGCTCCAGATGCAAATGCTCCGGGTGCGCTTGAAAGTAGGGCCACTGAGATAAGAGGTGGTGCAAATGCTGCGCGAACTGGGTTTCGCCGGCGCTGCTGGTGAGGCTGGGCCAGCGCACCATTTGCACGGTCAGTTCGCGCACACGTTCGAACCATTCGGCAGACATGGGCAAAGTGGGTTGGGTCATGTTTCTCGTAGAGACAGTTCAGCGCAACATCCGCAATGTCTTTACTTCACGGTGAAGGTGGCAATGGTGGCGTCGTTCTTGCCGACCAGCTTCACCTCATCGCCGCTTTGCCACACGGCCGCACCCACTCCCCAGAACAAGTCCGAAGGCACATCGGAGCCGGTGGTGGAGTTGAGATTGATGAAGCCATTCTGGAACAGGGTGACACGGCCAAAGGTGTAGGTCTCGCCGCGCGGCGACACCACCTTCCAACCCTCCAGCTCAACCTGCTCACCCTCATTCACAATCACCACCCGTTCGCGCGAGAGCTGGCCAGGGTAGATGATGGTGGAGATGCGCACATTGACGCCGGCTGCCGCGGCGGTGGCATCCAGCGGTGTTGCGGCCGCATCAGCAGCCGTACCTGAGGGCGTTGTGCCGGTGTTGTCGAGCAAGGTGGGCGTGGGTTCGAGACTGGGATCGGCTGTGGCGTCACCTGCGGGAGCTGATGTGGCATCTGTCTGATTTGTATCTGTGGGTGCCGAAGCCGGTGCTCCCGCAGCAGGCGTGGCCGGCGATGGCATAGGAAAGCCCAGCACCGATGATTCCTGCCCAATGGGCGGCACCAGCACGCGCACAACAACCCAGGTGGTCAATGCAGAAACGACGATATTGATCAGCAGAAAGAGCACAACCTTGCCGAAGGAGAACGGTGACCGCATGCGCGGGACTATATCACTGGGAGAGGGGAGTGGTTAGTCGTTGGTTTTTAGTTGTTAGTGAAGATCGGACAGATCCAATGCACAAGATTCAAGCTGATGCCCAACTGGTTCAAAACTAACAACTAACCACCAACTACTAACAACCTTCCTAGAACACCTGTGCTAAAATTCCCCCATGGCCAGCCCGTTGAATTTGCGAGATGCGCTTGATGAGTTTGGCAAGAGCCTCGGCAAGCGCCCGATCAGCGATAACACCCGTAAGGCATTTTTCGGCGATGTCAGCATCTTCACGCGTTTTGTCGTGCCGGAGGAGCGCGCGACGGCTTCCCCGCCGCCCATCAACACCATTACCGCCGACCATATTCGTGCGTTTCTGGCGCACGAGGAACGTCGGCCGAATGCCAATAGTCCTAAATCCCTGGAGCGCCGGCTCACCTCGCTCAAGGTCTTTTTTGGGTGGCTGCGCGAATCCGGTTATTTGGGGTTCGACCCGGCTGAGGGCATCGCCTACAAGCCGTTTCAGGATCCTCTGCCCGAATTCTTGTCCGAGGCCGAGCAGCAACGTGTGATCGATGCGGCCCGCCATGTTGCGGCCGGCGAGCGGTTGGACACGCGCCCTCTGGCCGCCATCATGCTGGTGCTCGACACGGGCATGAAGAAGGGCGAGTGCCTCAAACTGACGCTGGATGATTTGTTTTTGGATGATCTGAGCGTGCTGATTCGCTACGAGCAGAAGCACCTGGCCTTCAAGAACCGGCGCCTGCCCATCAGTGCCGATTGCGCGGCGGCCCTGCGCGAGCACATCGCCCGCTATGAGGTGCAAGGCGTGTTATTCGACTGCACCGGCCGCAACCTCGAGTACATCTTCAATCGAAAGGTGGCGCCGCTGGCCGGCCTCAGCTCGCTCACCTTCGAGATGCTGCGCTGGTCGTGTGCCCTGAGCGACTACAAACTGGCCGAGATGACCACGGTGCAGTTTGAGCTGAAGTATGGCTTGTCGGCATTGGGCTGGGCCGAGATGGAAGCCAAGCTGGAGCGGATTGCGAAGGCTGAGAAGTAGGTGGCAGAGGGGAGTAACGAGTAGTCAGTAGTCAGTAGTCAGATCGAACATTACTGACTACTGACTACTCATTACTTCTTCACTCCCCCTCTGATACAGTTGCGGCGTGAGACCCCCCAGACCCCGCTTCAAACTCCAGGACTCTACGTTTAACCTCGCGCGAGACTACGCGTTCATTCTCGCCGGCTCCATCATTCAGGCGATTTCCGTCGTCATTTTTCTAGCCCCTGCCGATCTGGCACCCGGTGGAGTCAGCGGCCTCGCGTTCATCTTTAGCCGCACCCTGCCGGTTTCAATGTCCATCGGCCTGTGGACGTTCATCCTCAATGTGCCGTTGCTGCTGCTGGGTTTGCGCCACCTCGGCGGCATCAACTTCCTGGCGCGCACCATTCTGACTGTGGTGCTTTATACCGCCTTTACAGCGCTTTTGGAGCAGTTGGGCTGGCAGGCAGTGACCCGGGATATTCTGCTTAACACGTTGTTTGGAGCCGTGATCGGCGGCATTGGCGGCGGCCTGGTCTTCCGCGCGCGGGCCACTTCGGGCGGCACCGACATACTGGCGCTGTTGCTGGTGCGCTGGCGCAGTGTGCCGCTCAGCCAGAGCTATTTGCTCACCGACGTGCTGGTGATTGTGCTGGCCGGCCTGAGCTTTGGCTGGGAGAAGGCGTTGTATGCGTTGATTGCGCTGTATGTGGGCGGCCTGACGGCTGAGGCTGTGGCCGAGGGTGTGCATGTCAGCCGCACGGCCACCATCATCACCAATCAACCTGAGCTGGTGACCGACGCCGTGCTCAATCAGATGGGCCGTGGGCTGACGTGGTGGAACGGCACCGGTGGCTACACCGGTCAGGTGCGGCCGATCCTGTTCGTCGTCATCAGCCGCGCCGAGACCTCAATTCTCAAAGCGATTGTGGCGCAGGCCGATCCGAATGCGTTCGTCGTGATTGGGCAGGCGCAGGAGGTCTATGGCGAGGGCTTCCGCCAATTCGAGCGCAAATCGTAGGCGAAACGTTTCAGTGGAACATCTCTACGACAACATCGTCTCTAACCGTATTTTGACCGAGGACCATTCATCCGCCAGCACACTGTAGAACACAGATGATCGTAGATAGCCGTCGGGCAGGATGACGTTGTGCCGGAACACGCCCTCTCGCACGGCCCCGATGCGTTCGATGGCGCGTTGCGAGCGCGCGTTGCGCAGGTCGGTGCGAAGTTGCACCCGGATCGCGCCCAATTGCTCGAAGGCATGGCGCAGCAGCAGATATTTGGCTTCGGTGTTGATGGCCGTGCGTCGAAAGCTTTGGCCGAGCCAGGTGCCACCAATTTCCAGGCCTTTGTTGGCCGGCTCAATCGTCATATAGCGAGTCATGCCGATGGCCTGGTTGCTGACGAGATCAATTTGGGCAAACGGCAGGTCGGTGCCTTTAGCTTGCCGGCCCAGCAAATCGCCCACCAGCCAATCCACCCGCGTCGGCGAATCGATGAGGCCGTAGGGCATGTATCGCCAGATGTCGGCTTCATTGGCGTGGGGCCACAATTGCGCCGCGTGTTCCCGCCGCAACGGCTCCAAACGCACCTGCCGGCCGGTCAGCGTCACAGGCTCTAACTCGATATTGAACATGCCGCGCATCTTACACATGTCGCTGGTGGCGGGTGGTTGGTTGTTAGTGGTTAGTGGCTGGTTGCTGGTGGTTGGTGGCTGGTAGTTGTTGATAACGCCTGCTCTGCACCAGCAACTAGCCACCAGCAACCAGCCACTAACCGCCACTTTGACAATCACCCAACCCTCGCCTATTCTCAAACGCGCTATGGCATTTCTAGGGATTGATCTGGGCACGACCGCGGTTAAAGCGTTGCTGATTGATGCGGCCGGCGCCGCATTGGCCAGTGCCACTGTCGAATATCCGCTGCACACGCCGCAGCCGTTGTGGAGCGAGCAGGACCCGGCCGATTGGTGGCGTGGCACCGTCCAGGCGATCCAACACGTGCTGAATCAAGCCAGCCTG
>Ga0105044_10009479_pt1 | contig 13315 bp, 15 predicted proteins | sample MAT01_FD_78092 | JGI IMG/M metagenome (GOLD analysis project Ga0105044, IMG submission 78092) | Freshwater microbial communities from Lake Fryxell liftoff mats and glacier meltwater in Antarctica - MAT-01 | ecosystem: Environmental > Aquatic > Freshwater > Ice > Liftoff microbial mat | place...
CGCCTGCCGTCCGCCGACGACGCCTATGCCGCCACCCTGGTCGGGCTGAACCGGCTGGCCGATCGCACGTCCGCTGTCGTGCAGAGCGGGTCCCTCCCCGTCTACGTGGGCGTCACCCTCCTCACCCTCCTCGCGCTGCCGGGAACAGCTCTGCTGGTGGGCACCGAGCTGCCACCCCTGCCGGTCCTGGCGGAGACGCCCCTCCAGATCGGCTTGGCCGTCGCCATGGCGGGCGCCGCCATCGGGGCCGCCGTGGCGGTGCACCGCTTCGTGGCCGTGCTGCTGCTGGGCTTCGTGGGCTACGGCATGGCCGCCTTCTTCGTGATCCAAGGCGCCCCCGACCTCGCCCTCACCCAGATGCTGGTGGAGACGGTCACCCTGCTCATCTTCGTGTTCGTGCTGCGCCGGCTGCCGACCCGCGCCCCTCAGGTGCCATGGCGTGTGGGTACCGCATCGCGGCTCCTCGTGGCCGGTGGAGTTGGGGTGCTGGTGACGGGGTTCGCGCTGGTGGCCGGCAGCGCCCGCACGGCCGAGCCGATCTCGGGCGCCTTCCTGGATCGGGCCCTGCCCGACGGCGGGGGCCGCAACGTGGTCAACGTGATCCTCGTCGACTTCCGCGGCCTCGACACCCTCGGAGAGATCACCGTCCTGGCGGTGGCGGCCCTCGGCATCGTGAGCCTCACCCGAGTGGTGCGGGGGCTGACCGACGGTCCCGCCGGGCCGCCGCTGGAGGACGGTCGGCCATGAGGCGCTCCCCGATCTTCGACACCGGCGTCGACCTCATCTCCCGCACCGTGATGATCCTGTCCCTCTACCTGCTCTTCGCCGGTCACAATCAGCCCGGCGGCGGGTTCATCGGCGGCCTGGTGGCGGCCGTCGGCCTGGCCCTGCGATACGTCGCCGGCGGGGTCGACGAGGTGCGCCAGACCACGCGGGTCCAGCCCTGGACCCTCCTCGGGGGTGGACTGTTCCTTGCCGCCGCCACCGCCATCGGCGCCTTGGTGGCAGGGGGCCAGGTGCTCGAGAGCGGCAAGGTCTCCGTCGACCTCCCCGTGCTGGGAACGGCCAAGGCCACCTCCGCCCTCCCCTTTGACATCGGTGTCTACCTCGTGGTGGTGGGCCTCGTGCTCATGGTGATCGAGTCGCTCGGAGATCCCGTGATCGATCCCGACCACCCCGGCGGCGAGGCGGAGCGCGGATGAACCTCACCGTCGCCGTGCTGGCCGGCCTCCTCTATGCCGTCGGCACCTGGCTCGTCCTGCAACGCCGGCTCACCCGCATCATCATCGGCCTGGGCATGATGGGCCACGGCGCCAACCTCCTCTTGCTGCAAGCGGGAGATGGGCGGGGCCGGGCACCTTTCGTCACCGATGACCCCTCCTCGCTGGCCGACACCACCGACCCGCTCCCGCAGGCCCTCGCCCTCACTGCGATTGTCATCACCTTCGGCGTCACGGCCCTGCTGCTGGCGCTGGCCTACCGGAGCTGGGTGCTCACGCGCGACGACCTCGTGGAAGACGACGTCGAGGACCGCCGCATCGCGCGCGTCGACGCGCGCGTCCGCGACCGAGAGGTCGCCGATCAGGCCGCCGCCGAGGCTGAGCGAGCCAGCGAGGAGGCCGGCTAGTGCGCTGGCTCCTCCCGGCACCGATCGTGCTGCCGCTGCTCGGCGCCGCCCTGTCGATGGCGGTGGCCGGCCGCCGCCCCCTGCAGCGGTCCATCGGTGTGCTCATCCTGCTCGCCTCCACCGCCGCCTCCGTCGCCATCCTGGTGAAGGTCGAAGCCCACGGGGTGCAGAGCGTGCAGGCCGGGGCGTGGGAGGCGCCCATCGGGATCACGCTGGTGGCCGACCTGTTCTCGGCCATGCTCCTCGTGGTCGGCAACCTGATGGTGTTGGCCGTGCTCGTGTACTCCCTCGGCCAACCCGACGCCGACCGACACCAGCCCGCCTTCCACCCGGTGTACCTCGTGCTGGCCGCCGGCGTGTCGGCCTCGTTCATCACCGGGGACCTGTTCAACCTGTTCGTGGCCTTCGAGATGATGCTGATCGCCAGCTACGTGCTCATCACCATGGGCGGCACCCGGGCCCAGATCCGCTCGGGCATCACCTACGTGGTGATCAGCCTCCTGGCCTCGGTGCTCTTCATCACCGCAGTGGCCTTCATCTACGCCGCCACCGGCACCGTCAACATGGCCGACCTGAGCCAGCGGGTGGGGGAGCTTCCCGACGGCCTGCGCACCGCCCTGGCCCTGCTGCTCATCGTGGTGTTCGGCGTGAAGGCAGCGATCTTCCCGCTGTTCTCGTGGCTGCCCGACAGCTATCCCACCGCCCCCACACCGGTCACCGCCATCTTCGCGGGGCTGCTCACGAAGGTGGGCATCTACGCCATCATCCGCACCCAGACCCTGCTGTTCCCGCCCGACTCCCGCGCCGGCACCGTGCTGCTGGTGGTGGCCGCCCTCACCATGGCCGTCGGCGTGCTGGGCGCCATCGCGCAGGACGACATCAAGCGCATCCTGTCCTTCCACATCGTCAGCCAGATCGGCTACATGGTGTTCGGCCTGGGCCTCTTCACGCTGGCGGGGCTGGCCGGAGCCGTGCTCTACGTGATCAACCAGATCGTGTTGAAGACGGCCCTGTTCCTGGCCGGGGGCCTCATTGAACACGCAGGAGGGGACAGCCAGCTCAGTCGCCTCGGGGGCCTGGTCCACCGCACCCCGGTCATCGCCGCCCTCTTCCTCCTCCCTGCGCTGAGCCTGGCCGGCATCCCGCCCTTCTCGGGCTTCGTGGCCAAGCTGGCCCTCGTGGAGGCCGGGGCCGACGCCGGCCAGTGGGCCGTGGTGGCCGTCAGCCTGGCCGTCAGCGCGCTCACGCTGTTCTCGGTGACCAAGATCTGGGGCGGCACCTTCTGGGGCGATGACCCCGGGGGTGGGCCGGCCGTCACGGGTCGACTCGGGGCCCCGACGGCCATGGTGGCCGCCACCGGCGCCCTCGTGGTGCTCAGCCTCGTGATCGCGGTGTTCGCCGGCCCGCTGTGGGACCTGTCCGAGCGGGCGGCCGTCGACCTGCTCGACCCGTCGGCCTACGTCGAGGCGGTGCTGGGATGAGGACCGCCGTGGCGATCGCCTGGCTCACCGTCACGTGGACGGCGCTGTGGGGATCGATCACCCCGGCCAACATCGCCAGCGGGATCCTCGCCGCCACCGTCGTGGTCCGTCTGCTCCCCTCCAGCCCGAACGCCACGACGGCATGGGTGGTCCGCCCTCTCGCCGCCGTCCACTTCGCAGGCTGGTTCACCGGGAAGCTGGTGCAGGCGAACCTCACCGTGCTGCGAGAGGTGCTCACGCCCGGAGATCACACCCGACCCGGTGTGGTCGCAGTGCCCCTCTCCGCCTGCTCTCCCGGCATCGCCGCCCTGATCGCCAACGCCATCAGCCTCACGCCCGGCACGTTGACCCTCGACCTCCGAGGCAACCCGCCGGTGCTCTACGTCCACGTCCTGCACCTGGATGACCCCGCCGATGTTCGCACCGAGGTCGCCCGCCTGGAGGTCTTCGTGCGTCGGGCCTTCGGGTCCGGCATGACCGATGACGCACCCGCCGAGGAGGCACGGTCGTGGACCTGACCACCACCATCGCCTACGTCGGGTTGGCCGTCGCCGCCCTGCTCTGCCTCTGGCGGGTGCTGCGGGGCCCGACGATCGCCGAGCGCATGGTGGGTCTCGACGTGCTCGTGCTGGTGGTGGTCAGCGGGATCGGTGTCGACATCGTCCGCCGGGGCGAGTCGATCAACGTCAACGTGCTGGTGGTCGCCTCGCTGTTGGGCTTCGTCGGCACCGCCTTGACCGCTCGGTTGATCGAGGGTCTCGGGAGCGATGATGGGTGACGCCGTGGCCGCCGCCCTCCTCGCGGTCGGGACCTTTTTCGTGGTGGCGAGCGCATTGGGTGTGAACCGCTTCGACGACGTCTTCTGCCGGATGCACGCCGCCACCAAGGCGGCCACCCTCGGGGTCATCCTCATCTCGCTGGCAGCGGCGCTCAGGGTCGATGGGAGCACCGTCCCGAAGCTGGTGCTCGTGATCGTGCTGCAGCTGCTCACGGCTCCGCTGGGGGCTCACCTCCTCGGGCGGGCCGCCCACGGTCGGGGCGAGCTCAGCCCGAGGACCGTGCTCGACGAGCTGGCCGACGCCGATCCGCCAGACGGCCGGGGCTGAGCCGGGTCAGCCCGAGGAGCCGGTGGTGCAGGCCGCCTGCTCGTCGGTGAACCCGCTGCCGAGGGGCGAGATCACGAGGCCGTCGCTCGGCGGCGATGGACACGCACCACCCCACCGCCGGCCGCGCCCTCCACCTCGCGCTCGGAGGCTTCCTGCTGGGCCTGCATCATCTGCTGCGCCTGCTCGTGGCGGCCGCCACCGCCACGCTGGTGCTCCGCGGGTCGGCGGCTCAGCCGGTGCCGGACCCTTCCTCCAACGAGTAGCAGCCGGCCACGATCTCGTTGATCTGGTCGGCGATCTCGTCCGGGATCGGGCCGCCCTCGAGCTCGAGCAGCTGGTCCTCGGTGAGCCCGACGGCGTACACCTGCACCGCGATGCAGTTGGCCTCGGCGGCCGTGAACCCCTGGTCCTGCGTGAGCCTGGCCACGAGCGCCTCGAAGGTGGGACCGCCGCTCAAGCTGGTGGTCGCGGTCGTGTCCTCGCCGACGGTGGTGTCCGAGGTGACCGTGGTGTCCGAGGTCATGGTCGTCGATGTCGGGTACTCCTCCGGAGCGAACTCCTCCTCCACGTCCCCGAAGCTCTCGTCGTAGCTCATGCACTCGTCGTAGGACTCGTCGTAGGAGTCGTCGTAGGAGTAGGGGTCGGGGGTCGGGTAGCTGCTCCACTCGCCGGAGTCGTCGGCCGACTGAATCCCGCCGCCGATGGCGATGCCGGTGTCGCTGAAGCTCTCGCAGCCGTAGCCACCGAACAGGCCGCCGAAGAAGCTGTCCATCACGTCGGGGAAGGAGGCGAGCGCATCATCGTCGAAGGCGCCGAGGCCCGCCACGATGGCATCGAGCAGGGTGCGGGTGGGACTGACGTACCAGCGTCCGTCGACCTCGACCGCCTTGATGCCGATGGCGGGCGGGTCGTCGCGGCGCGGCACGTCGATGCCGTCGAGACCGGTCGCCCCGATCGGGAGGTCGGCCAGGCACTGCTCCTCGTCGTAGTACTCGTCCTCCACCCGGTAGCACTCGCCGTCGAACGTCATCGACGAGTCGTCGTCCTCGTAGGACAGTGCGATGTCGATGTCGTCGATGGTGACGAGGGCTTCGTTGCCATCGCGATCGGCCGAGAGCGCAACGCTGTTGAGCGTGCCCGTGTAGTCGCTCGCGAAGTCCGCTATGTCGGCCGCGGCATCGTCGAGGAACAGCGGCGCGTAGTCCTGGAGCGCCGCCATCTCGTCGGGCGGCAGGAGGGCGACCATGGCCTCGAGATCGACGTCCTCGACCGCCGCTCGCAGGAGCGCCTCAACCGCGGCCTCAGGGCTGTCCTGGCCGTTGGGCGTGACCCCGCCCCCGAAGTCGGGCAGGGGCAGGTCGGTGCTGGCCCGGGCCGCTTCGGCGATCGAGTAAAACAGGCTGACCCGCCACGAGCCGTCCTCCTCGATGGTGACGATGTCGAGGCTGTCGCCGTCGGAGTGCAGGGCCTCAGTGTCTGAGGACGGTTCGATCTCGAGCGGCTCGCCGTTGAGCTCCTCGATGAGCGAGCGCAGCTCGTCGCCGATCGGAAGGTCCTCGGGGATGATGGCGGTAGTGAGGTTTCCGCCCCGGAGGTGCACCACCGACACGCCCTCGGCGAGCACCTCGCTCCCGAGGTCGAGATCGCTGAACTGGAGGTCGATGCCACCGACATCGGAGAGGTCGAAGCCGTCGGAGAGCACGCCCAGTCGCTGGAGCTCGGACGAGAGGTCCTCGAGGGGCTGCTGGAAGGACCGCCGCTCACCGTCGGGGAGCACGTCGAGGACACCGATGATGTCCTCGTCGGAGATGGCATCGAACAGCTGCTGCACCGCCTCCTCCGGCGTGCTGGCTCCGCCGGCGGCCGACTGGGTGACCGCGAACGCCAGGCCCCCGCCCAGCAGCACGACGCCCAGGCCCGCCGCGAGCGCCCGGGTGCCGAGGCCCTTCTTCTGCACGGGCGCGACCGACAGCTCAGCGACGTAGGGCGTGCCGACCGCGGACGGCGGCGGCGGGGGCGTCAGGTCATCGGTCATGGTGGGTCCTCGCGAACAGCAGGTGGACGGTGCCCGCTCCGACGGCGAGCACCCCTGAGCCCAGGGCGACGACGGCACCGGCCTCCGTCGCCAGGGGTGACTGCATGGTCAACGCCGCCGCAACCACGGAGAGCAGCCCCACAGCTACGCAGACGATAGCCGCCGTGGAGGTGCGACCGCTGGCTTCCGCCAGCCAGCCCACGCCCACCAGCGCGGGCACGAGGAACCACAGCCGAGCGAACGGCTCGAGGTCGGAGGGCACCAGATCGAACCGCACTGCTACCCCGACGAGCTCATAGCTCGTGCGGGGCCTGCTTCCACTGGTTGCCCACGGGAGGAAGGAGACGCCGAGCACCACGGTGGCCGAGGCCAGGGCCACCAGACCGGCCCGATCCGATGAGGTGGTTGTCATCGAACCGCAACCGTTGTAACGTGACCGCAACGTCGATGAGCCCTCGCAACCAGGCCGTCGGCCCCCCTCTGAGGCACCGGTTGCATCGTCGGTCTGTCCGCCCGCTCCGACGATGCCCCGGTGCCTCGGGCGTTTTCCTCAGCCATCGACCTCGCGACGGCCCTCCAGCGCCCGACCGAGCGTGAGCTCGTCGGCATACTCGAGGTCGCCGCCCACGGGGAGGCCGCTGGCGATTCGGGTGACCTTCACCACGATGTCCTTGAGCAGACGGCTGAGGTACATGGCGGTGGCCTCCCCCTCGAGGTTGGGGTTGGTGCAGAGGATCACCTCCTGCACGCGCTCCGCGTCGATCCGCCCCAAGAGCTCACGGATCCGCAGCTGCTCCGGGCCCACACCGTCGATCGGGCTGATGGCGCCCTGCAGCACGTGGTAGCGGCCGTTGTACTCCTGCGTCTTCTCCACCGCCACGATGTCGCGGGGCTCTTCCACCACGCACAGGATCGTGGGGTCGCGACGCTCGTCGGTGCACAGCTCGCACATCCCGCCCTCGGCGATGTTGAAGCAGCGCTGGCAGAACGTCACCCGATCCTTGGCTTCGGTGATGGCCGTCGCCAGGCGCAACGCATCGACCTTCTCGACCTTGAGGAGGTGGAACGCGATGCGCTGGGCCGACTTCGGACCCACCCCGGGCAGGCGCCCGAGCTCGTCGATCAGCTCCTGGACGGGCTGGGCGTAGACGTTCGTCATCCGCCGAACAGGTTGCCGAGCGGGCCCATCGCCTCACGCTGGATCTCGAGCAGCTTGGCGTTCATGTCGTGGAGTGCGGCCACCACGAGATCCTCGAGCATCTCCACGTCGTTGGGGTCCACCACCTCGGCGGCGATGGACACCCCGAGCACCTGCCCCGTGCCCGTGGCGCGGACTCGCACCACCCCACCGCCGGCCACGCCCTCCACCTCACGCTCGGAGGCTTCCTGCTGGGCCTGCATCATCTGCTGCGCCTGCTCGAGGAGGCCACCGAGACCATCGCCCGAGAGGCCGGCCAGATCCGGCAGAGCCAGCGCACCGGCGTCGTCGTCGTGATCCAGGTCGTCGTCGGGCTGGTCGTCCACGCCCGCAGCGTAGAGGCCGACGCACCCCGTCAGGGTTCTTCGACGAGCTCCGCCCCTGGGAACGCCTCCGCCAGCCGTTGCACGCTGTTGCCGGCCGCCGGCGCGTCCTCGAGCTCGTTTACGTCGTGGGCTTCGTCATCCTCCGCCGTGACGGCGACGGCTGCGGTGCCCGGCGCGGCCGGCCCCTCGGAGCCCCCGACGACGAGGCGCAGCCCGACGGGTCGCCCGAAGTGGGCGGCCAGGGCGGCCTCCACCTCGGGGCGGCGCTGCTCGAGGAGCTCACTGGGCGGACCCTTGGGGAGCAGCAGCACCGCGATGCCGTCGTCGACCTCGGTGATCTGTCCCTCGCGAAAGATCCCCTTGGTGGCGCCCTTCAAGCCATCGAGCACCGAGCCCCACGCCGTGGTGAGCGACGCGACGTCGACGGCGCCTCCTCCACCGGCGGGGGGCGGGTCGGCGGCCGGCGGGTCCTCAGCGGAGACTGGAGTCGGCGCCTCGGCCACCACGGAGCTGGGGGCGGGGGTTGGGGCGGGGATTGGGGCGGAGGGGGGAGCCGTCGGGGTGGCCGCAGTGGCCTTCTTCACTGGGGCACGAGCGGGCCGAGCGGGGGCGCGGGCCAGCTCCTCACGGGCCTCGGCGGCAGGGCCAGAGGGGCGGGGGCCGGGCGCGGCGGGAACCGGAGCGGCAGCCGTCGCGAAGGACGCCGCGGCCGGGGCTGGCTCACCGGACGGCACGCCACGCTCGAGCCGTTCGAGTCGTTCGAGCACGGCATCGAGCGAACGGTCGGCATCGGGCCGGCAGAGCCGGACCAACGCCACCTCGAGGACGATGCGGGGATCGGGCTTCTTGGCCAGCTCCACCAGGGCGTCGCCCAGCACCTCGAGGGCTCGGGTGAGCCCGGCCGGGCCGAGCTCCTTGCCCAGTGCGTCGGCCTTCACGAGGTCGGCCTCGGGCAGGTGGCGGTCGGGGGCGCCCATCACCGACAGGAAGGCGTCGCGTAGCCGACCGATCAGGATCTCGCCCAGGACGCGAGGGTCGCGACCGGCGGCCGTCGCGTCGGCCACGGCCACGAGCGCGGCACCGGCGTCTCGCGCCACCAGGGCGGCGACGATGGCCTCGACCGGCTGGCCTTCGTCCACCACGCCGCCCATCGCCGACACCTGGTCGAGGGCCGAGAGCGTGTCGCGCGCTGAGCCACCACCCTGGCGGACGACGTGCTCGACCGCGTCTTCGCCGAGCTCGAGGCCCGCGTCCTGAATGACGAAGCGGACGTGGTCGGCCAGCTCGTCGGCCGGCAGCAGGTGGAACTCGAAGTGCTGTGTGCGACTGCGGATGGTGGGGAGCACCTTCTGCGGATCGGTGGTGCAGAGGATGAACACCACGTGGGCCGGCGGTTCCTCGAGCGACTTCAGGAGCGCGTTGGCCGCCCCGGTGCTCAGCATGTGCACTTCGTCGAGGATGACGACCTTGCGGTTGCCCGACGTGCCGAGCGGAATGCGCTCGATCAGCTCACGGATGTTGGCCACGCCGTTGTTCGATGCTGCGTCGAGCTCGAGGAGCCAGTCCACGATGCGACCGTCGTCGACCGCCACGCAGTTGGGGCAGGTGCCGTCGGGCTCGCCGTCGACCGGATGCTCGCAGTTCAGGACCTTGGCCAGGATGCGCGCCGTCGACGTCTTGCCGGTGCCCCGCGGGCCGCTGAACAGATAGGCGTGACCGACTCGGCTCTCGGCCACCGCGGTGCGCAGGGCGCGCACGACGTGATCCTGGCCGCGCAGCTCGCCGAAGCGCTTGGAGCGGTAGCGCCGGTAGAGCGCCTGGTACCCGTCGGCCATCGCGGGGACCCTACCGGGGGCGCGAACCGACCCGCTCCCGGATGTGACGGTCAGGCGATCTGCGGCACACCGCAGGCTCCACTGAGAGCTGCTGCCTTCCGGCCCTGACTCGGTTCACGGACTGCAGTTGCACAGGACCCGACCGCCACATGCGAGAGCGGGTCGTCGGACACGATACCCTCATCGGTCCTGGGTGCACCTCCGAGTGTCCCCGAGGAGGGGTGCGAGAGCGGCCGAATCGGCACGCTTGGAAAGCGTGTGTGGGGCAACTCACCGTGGGTTCGAATCCCACTCCCTCCGCCAGATGTTCGTCTTTCGAACTCAACAGAGGTGAGAAGGCCCTGGTCAATCGACCAGGGCCTCTTCGTTGGTACGCAGAACGTGGATCGGCGTCGAACTGGATCAAGTCTCCGGCAACCTCTGCTGAGACCAGCCGTGCTGGCTTGCCGTGGCGGATCATCAGGGCTTCGAAGGGCTGGTTGTATTCCCAGCCGACGACGCCTTCTTCGGTGACCCAGATCCGCTTGAAGAAGGCCTGATTCATGAGGCGTCGACCGGTGGGCTTGGACTGGCTGTAGGCCTCGTGGCAGTTGCTGGCCAAGCTGACGGCCGCTGCCACGTTGGCTTCAATCCGCTCGATCGTCCCCAGGGTGGCCAGCGCACCAGCCTGCAGCGACTCCATCTCACGAGCGATGCGGGCTTGTTCCTCCATGAGCAGATCCAACGGCACCGCTCCGGCGTAGTGAGCGTGGAGGAGCTTGGTACGTTCGCCTTCGAGCTGCTTCAGACGCCGGGCTTGTCGACCGGCGGCGGTCTTCTGTGTCTTCAGCTGTTCGCTGGCTTCGGCGAGCAGGACAGTAGCGGTGGCGTCGAGCCCTTCGGCGTTGAGCTGGACGTTGCGGTAGTGGTCGACGATCTGTTCCTCGACGAGCACCAGCGGCCGGTACTTCAACTGGCAGGTGGTGCGCTTCTGGTGGCGTCCGAGGCAGAAGTAGTACGGGTAGCGCACGCCTTGTTTGCCGGTGGAGTAGGTGACGCAGAGCCGGCTACCGCAGTAGCCGCACCAGATGGTGCCCTTCAGGTAGTGGTGGTGCTCCCGTTGCTTGAGGCCCTGCTTCTTCGACTCGAGCTGGTCCTGTACCCGCTGCCACGTCTCGGTGTCGATCAGTGGCTCGTGCTTGCCGTCGTAGCTGACGCCGTTGTGGACGACGATGCCCTTGTAATACGGGGAGCGAAGGATGCGATGCACCTGCGACAGCGAGATCTCCTTGCTCGGCGTCGTCGGCCCGCCCCGTGTGCGTAGGCCTCGGGCGTTGACCTCCTCACACAGGCTCTTGGTGCTCCACTCGCCGGTGGCGTAAGCGTGGAACATCCAGGTGATCAGCGCCCCTCGCTCGGTGTCCACGGTGACGTAACGCCGGCCACCCTCGCCGACGTTCTGGTAGCCGATCCGGGCACACCCGTGAGTGCCGCCCTCTTGGATCTTGATCAGCGTCTTGCGCCTGATCTCGTCACCGAGGTTCCGGGAGTAGAACTCGTTCATCACGGCCAACATGCCCTGCATCAGCTGACCGGGCGCAGTGCCGTCGATCTGCTCGACACACGACGCCAGGCTGGCGCCAGCCGCCTCGAGCTTCATCGTGGTCAGCGCATCGTCGAGCCGGTTCCGGGCGAAGCGGTCGAGCTTGTAGACGATGACGTAGTCGACGTCTCGCTTGTCGATGACCCGCTCCAGCAGGCGCTGGAAGTCCAGTCGCTTGTCGGCCGACGTGGCACTGTCCTTGTCGATGTACTCATCGACGATGACCGCCCCGAGCGCCTCGGCCTTGGCTTGGCAGGCCTTGCGCTGTGTCGGCAGGGAGTAGCCCTCCGGGTTGCCGTCCCTCACGGCTTGTTGCTTGGTGCTGACTCTGATGTAGATGACCGCCCGCTTGCCCTCAGCGATGGCGAGCGGAGGCTGTTCCCGTAGTTCCTCCATGATCGTTTCCTCGTTTACATACCTATTGACGCGCCGAAGGCGCGTTACTTCAACCCACTAGGCCGCTAGTCCAAGCGGCGAGGCCGGTGCTGACCGGAGGTAGACGTCTGAGATTCCGTTGTCGATTCCACGGCAACGGCCGAGGCGGTCGACGAGACCGAGCTGCAACAGGCGGACCTGCATGGCTTGCGGTGAGACTTCGAAGCGCTCAGCCAGCGCCACGACATCCTGCACCCCGGAGCCGTAGGCCTGCTTGATCCAGGACCGTGGCATCAGCAGGCAGGCAGCGAAGTAGTCGCAGAGTCGTTCGTTGGCGAGGTGCTTGGTCGGAGTATCGAGCGCACCAGTCGCCTGTCGGTGTTGGTGGTCCAGGACATGCTTGAACTCGTGTGCCAGCGAGAATCGCTGCCGGGAGGGTGACTCCAACCCGTTAAGCAGGATCACCCAGCGGGGCTTGACCCACCTCGTGGCACCAGAGGCCGGCAGGAGGCGACGGGTAGCGACTCGGACAAAGGCCAGTTCGGTTATGACCTCCGTTGGAACGGGGCCAGCGGTGATGCCTGAACGCTGCAGGAGCCTGACGGCTTGCCGCTCAGCGACGCTGTAGGCCTCGGTGGCCGTCAGTCGACGCTGGGGGCTCAGACTCCGTAGGTCAGCCAGGAGGTTCACTTCCTGCTCCCACGCTTGGGAGCGTGCTGTTTGGTGACGGCCGCGAAGTGGCCTTCCAGTTCGGCGATGGCCTCGGGAGACAGATCGAACTTGGCTCGCAGGTAGGGAGCGAAGTTCGGAAGGTTGCCCCCGGCCAGGGTGGAGAGTTCTCGGTAGCTGGTCTTGAGTACCTTGGCGAGGCGACGCACCGTGTCGTCGCTGGGGCCCATCTCGTCGTTCTCGAGCCGGGAGACCGACGAGGCGTTCAAGCCCGCAGCAGTGGCGAGCGATCGAACGCTCAGTCCTCGCTGCTCTCGCAGGTCCCGCAGGACGCTTCCGAAGGTTCGGTTCTGCTTGCTGACCATGGCGCCTCCTCTCGGCTTCGTTGTTGTTACACCCATTGTCTCATGCGTTGCGTATCTACGCAACGAGTCGGCTGTTGTGGAATGGACGACGGCACTCATCCCATGTTCCCTTCGAAGATGTGGATGCCGTGCACGTCCTCAATGGCCACGACCTCTCCACCCAAGACGAGGTCCCTCGCGAAGCCTTCGATGTCCAGCGCCAGGTAGGGCTGGATCCAGGTCGGTATCGCCTCGGCGATCTGCACAGCACCGATGTCGTCGAGGTACTGCTCCGCGTAGTCATCGAGCGTGCCCCAGGTCCCCCGGTAGTCCTCACAGAACTGCTGCTGCAGTTCGTTCTCGTCGCTGGAGAGTGGGTTCACGTAGGACCACCAGGCAGCGAAGCTCATGCCGTGCTCCTTCATGCCCAGCGCCAGGGCATGGACACGCTCGATCGGCGTGTACTCCCCCATCTCCACATGACGGCCGAAGCCACTGAAGTCGTGGATGGCGTACTCCTCAGCACCCGGGGTTCGGCTCCGGCTCAGCATCTCCGTGACGGCCCGGTGCACGTCGTAGAGATCTTGGGCAGGGTCGATCCAGCTACCGTGCAGTCGACCGGCGTTGTAGTCCGCCAGCGAAGCGACATACACACTCGGCTTCTCCTGCTCGACTGCTTCAGCTGACGCGGGCGGGCGGAGCCCACCCTTGTCCACGATGCCGACCTGCTCAGGTCC
>Ga0105044_10009484_pt1 | contig 13313 bp, 9 predicted proteins | sample MAT01_FD_78092 | JGI IMG/M metagenome (GOLD analysis project Ga0105044, IMG submission 78092) | Freshwater microbial communities from Lake Fryxell liftoff mats and glacier meltwater in Antarctica - MAT-01 | ecosystem: Environmental > Aquatic > Freshwater > Ice > Liftoff microbial mat | place...
CACCGGCAAGGCCCACTGGCTCACCGTGGCGGTCGCCAACGCCGAGTTCCTCCTCGCCCATCTCCGGCGGGGCGACGGTCGCTGGCTGCGCTCGTGGCAGGCCAGCGGCAACGCCGAGGACGAGGCCGGTGGCACCGGCGGGCGGGCCCAGCACCTCGCCTACGCCGCCGACCACGGCGCGCTGCTCGACGCCTTCACCCGGCTCGCCGAGGCCACGGGTGAGGCCCGCTGGATCGCCGAGGCCCGCTCGGTCGCCGATGCCCTGGTGTCGCTGTTCTGGGACGACGAACGGGGCGGTGTCTTCACCACCGGCACCGACGCCGAGGCGCTGGTCACCCGGCCCAAGGACATCATGGACAACGCCACACCGTCGGCCAACAGCCTGGCCGCGGTGGGCCTGCTGCGCCTCGCTGCGCTCACCGGCGACACCGGGTACCAGGACCGGGCGAACGCCATCCTCCGCCTCCTGGGCGGGCCGTCCGGTCAGCACCCGATGGCCTTCGCCCACCTCCTCGCGGCCGTGGACCTCGTGACCTCCGGTGCCACCGAGATCGCCGTGGTCGGTGAGCGCCCCGATCTGGTCCGAGCGGTGAGCGAGCGCTACCTGCCCAACGCCGTGCTCACCTGGGGCGAACCGTTCGCCTCACCGCTGTGGGAGGGCCGCGACGCCGGGCCCGACGGCACCGGCCGCGCCTTCGTGTGCCGCAACTACGCCTGCCAGGCTCCGGTCACCGACGTCGACGCCCTCCTCGCCCAACTGGCCACCTGACCTCGGAGCGTCCGACCGACCCACTGGGCAATCTGAAGGATGACGAGCCTCGATGCCCACGGGGCAAGGTCACCCTGACGGTCTGCCCGCTGGGCAACCACGGCTGCGTTCCGCGCCTCGTTGCCACTGGGCGGGGCGTTCGGGGGATCAGGCGCGGCGGCGTCCGCCGCTACCAGGTGCCGCGGTGGACGATGTCGTCGAGCGAGCGGCGCAGCCGCGAAGCCGACCGGCCCGGTTCGTCTGGGGCGGGGTGCCCGAGCGCGATGGTCCCGAGCACGCAGAGATGGTCGGGGATGGCGAAGGCACGGCGCACCGCCGGCTCGTTGTCGAACTGGCCGAACAGCAGCGCACCCAGACCCTCGTCGACCGCAGCGAGCAAGAGCGCCATCACGGCCATGCCCCCGTCGATGTGCCAGTACGGGACGGTCCACCCGTCCGGGTCGTCGCCGAGCCCGGGTCGGGCCTTGTCCGGCTCGGCGTAGCGCTCGACGTAGGCGAGGGGCGACACGCAGGGGATGATCAGCACCGGCGCCGCCAGGAGACCCGGCCACCGGAACGTGGGTCGCCGCTCGGGCGGGAGCGTGGCGGCCCAGTAGCGACCGGTCTCGGCCGGTCCCTCGAGCACCACGAGGTCGACCGCCTGGGTGTTTCCCGCCGACGGCGCACGCCGGGCGGCGTCGAGCACGCGGCCGAGCACCTCGGGGGCCACGGGCTCGGCGGTGTAGTTGCGCACCATCCGGCGGCGCCGGAGGGCTTCGGACAGCTCCATCAGGTCACGACACCGAGCGGCGGGCGCGTCCCGTGGATCGGGGGACGCCGGCGGGGTCGGGTCAACCGAGCTTGGCCAGGTCCTCGGCCATCGCCCAGCCGAACGCGATGAGCGAATCGCCCCGCTCGACGTTCACGCCCTCGAAGAAGGCGCGGATCTCGGGCGAGAGCTTGTCCGGGTTGAGCGACTCGTGGTCGAGCGCAAGCGGGAACGAGCCGTCGCCCTGAGCGATGAAGTCGCGGTCGCGGTAGGAGCCGCTCTCGATGCCGAAGCGCTTGGCGAGGCGTCGACCCCAGGCCCGCTCCTCGCCGCTCGCCTTGTGATCGGGTCGGGGAACGATGTCGTCGAGGTTCTTGAACGCCTCGAAGCCATCGGCGGACACGAGGCGGGTGCCCACGAGGACGTCTTCGTCGGGGAACGCCAGCACGGCCCGGCGGAACTGGTCGGTCATCATCGCCCGCAGCGCGGCATCACGCCGGCTGGTCCGCTTGATCGAGGCGCACCCGATGAGCACGCATGGGGTGCCCCCGATGCGTTCGAGCGTGCAGAACGAGAAGCCGCGGAGGTTGCGACCGTCGCGCGCCATCGTGATCAGGACCCAGTTCTCGACCTGCTTCGACAGCAGACCGATGCCGAACGAGGCCGGACCCTCGGCGCAGATGTCCGCCATCTCGATCAGCTCAGCGTCGCTGAGCTGGGTGCAATCCTTCGTTTCGATCGCGATCGCCATACGGGCGCAGCCCCCAATTCGTGCCGGACAGACTCCTCTAGTCCAGCGGGATCGGAGCAAAACTGCAACTCCGCTGTCCGCCCCTCCTGGATTCGATCTGTGGTACAGACGGCCCCCGACCGATGTTGCGCGGGTGCCCCGACCCGCGATCGCGGTGGGTTCGGGCGCGTGCCAGCCCCTCAGATCATGATGGCGTCGGGGCCGAGCAGGACCCGCAGTTCCCCCACCAGACCCGCCGTGGCGTCCACGCAGAAGTCGTCGGCGAGGCGCAGCACCTGGCGCTCGCCGAGGTGCAGGAACACCTGGGACTCACCCGGGTGCTCGCCGAGGAGGCCCTTGAGGTCGTCGAGCATCGTCTCGCTCAGCGCGTTCGGCGACAGGTTGATGCGCACCGGCGGCGCGCCGTCGCTGACCGGCTCGAAGCGCTCGACCTCCATGGCCATGAGCTTGGGCTGGTCGTCACGGCCGTCGATGCGCGCCTTGACGATGACCACGGCGTCGTCGGCGAGCACGTGCCCGTACAGCTGCATGGTCTTCGGGAAGACCATGACCTCGATGGAGCTCTGCAGGTCCTCGAGGATGAAGACGGCCATGAGGTCGCCCTTCTTGGTCCACTTGCGCTGGAGGTTGGTGACCAGTCCGCCGACCACCCGCAGCGACCCGTCCTCGACCCCCTCGAGCTCGCTGATCGTGCTCTCGGTGCGGCGCCGCAGCGAGGCCTCGGCCCCCATCAGCGGATGGTCGCTGACGTACAGCCCGAGCATCTCCTTCTCGAAGGCCAGGCGCTGGCGCTTGTCGAACTCGATCTCGGGGATGGCGATGCGGGGCTCGACGGGCTCGGCCGAGGTGTCGGTCATGGCCGAGAAGAGGTCGAACTGGCCCTCGGCCTCCTTGCGCCGCCGGGCCAGGGTGCGGTCGATGATCTGCTCGTGCACCGCCAGCAGGCCCTGGCGCGGGTGACCCAGCGAATCGAAGCCGCCGGCCTTGACCAGCGACTCGATGGTGCGCTTGTTCAACACGCTGGTGTCGACCCGTTCGCAGAAGTCGTAGAAGTCGGCGTAGGCGCCGTTGGCGTCGCGCTCGGCAACGATGAGCTCGACGAGGCCCTCGCCCACGTTGCGCACCGCCGAGAGGCCGAAGGGGATGACCTCGGTGACCTTGGCCGGTGCGACGTCGTCCTCGATGATCCCGTCGCGTCCGACAGCATCATCGGTGGCGGTCACGACCGGTTCGTCGAGCGCGGCGACGAAGTCGGACATCGACCGGTTCACGTCGGGCACCAGGACGGGGATGCCCAGCTGGCGGCACTCGTTGAGGTAGATCGCCGCCTTGTCGAGGTTGGTCTTGACCGAGGTCAGGAGCGCGGCGAAGTACTCGACCGGGTAGTTCGCCTTGAGGTAGGCGGTCTGGTAGGCGACGTAGCCGTAGCCGTAGGAGTGGCTCTTGTTGAAGGCGTAGTCGGCGAACGGCTCGATGATGTCGAACCACGCCGTGCCCAGCGCGGCGCCGTACCCGGTGGTCTCGCACCCGGCGACGAACTTCTCGCGCTCCTTCTGGATCAGCGCCCGGTCCTTCTTCCCGCAGTTGTGGACCAGGAAGTCCTCCACCACGGCGTAGGGCCGCTCGCCATCGGCCATCCGGAAGTCGAAGCACTCCTTGTCGCCGACGAGCTCGACCGACACCACGGTGTCCCACACCAGGTCCCCCGTTCGGGCGAGGTCGAGGATTGAGGTCGGGTCCTGGTCACGGTCGCGGCGCGCCGCATCAGGTGACGTCCCCGCGGCCGCCCCGGCGAGTGCAGGCAGCTTCGACTCGGACGAGTTTGGCTGCGCTGGGGCACGAGCGGCGATCGCAACGGTGTCTCCCGACCGGATGAGCCCGAGCTCGGTCCAGCGTCCCGAAACGAGGAACGGGTGGTTGTCGGTCGCCTCGATGGTGTAGCCCGATGCGGTTCTGAGCCGGTGCACCGCCTTGATCCCCACGGACCAGATGTCGTCGACCAGTTCGAACGACGTGCAGCACGAGGTCGTGTCGACGGTCTCGACCCGCCGGTCGCTCAGGCTCATCACCTGTTCGATGGGGACGCAGCCAGCTTCGGTGCGCATCCTCGACCCCGCCGGCAGGCACGCCTTTCTGAGGTTGTCGGCGGCGGCGAGGGAGAAGCCGGCGAACTTCTGGGCGATCCGCATCATCGATTCTTGGTAGATCATCAAACCTTGCGTCGAACCGAGGATCTCCTCGGCGTCGGGGTGCAGGTACTCGATGCCCTTGCGGCCGTTCTTGCGATCGGCGTAGTCGTTGTGCATGTTCGCGGCCATGGGGCCCGGGCGGTACAGGGCCACGAGAGCCGCGACGTCCTCGAACGAGTCGGGCGCCAGCGAGCGCATGAGAGCGCGCATGGCGCCGCCCTCGAGCTGGAACACGCCGATGGAGTCGCCCTTCTGGAGCAGGTCGTAGGTGGCGAGATCCTCGAGGTCGACGTTGTCGATGTCGAGGTCGATGCCCTTGGAGGTCTTGATCATGGCCACGGCGTCGGTGATGACATCGAGGTTGCGCAGACCCAGGAAGTCCATCTTGAGCAGGCCGAGGTCCTCGACCCCGTGCATCTCGTACTGGGTGACGACGGGCGCATCCTCGGGCGGTCCGCCGGCGACCGGCTTGCGCTGGATGGGCAGGTACTCGGTGAGCGGCTCCTTGGTGATCACCACCGCGGCGGCGTGGATCCCGTCCTGACGGCGCAGACCCTCCAGACCGCGGGCGACGTCGATGACGGCCTTGGCGTCGGGGTCGGTCTCGTACATGCCGCGCAGGTCGGCGGCCATCTTGTAGCCGTCCTCGTACTTGGGATTCGGCTCGAGGCAGGCGGCGAGCGGTGTGTCGCGACCCATGATGAGCGGGGGCATGGCCTTGGCCACCTTGTCGCCCACCGCGTACGGGTAGCCGAGCACCCGCGCCGCGTCGCGCACGGCGGCGCGGGCCTTGATGGTGGAGAAGGTGACGATCTGGGCGACGTGGTCGCGGCCGTAGCGCTCCGCGGCGTAGCGGATCATCTCGTCCCGGTAGCGGGAGTCGAAGTCCATGTCGATGTCGGGCATCGAGATGCGCGACGGGTTCAGGAACCGCTCGAACAGGAGGTCGTACTTGATGGGGTCGAGGTCGGTGATCCAGAGCGAGTAGGCGACCGCGCACCCGGCGGCCGAGCCACGGCCGGGCCCGACGCGGATGCCGGCGTCGCGGGCGTGCTTGATGAGGTCCCAGGTGATGAGGAAGTACGACGAGAACCCCATGTCGCCGATGACCTTGAGCTCGAACGCGAGGCGCTCGACGACCGCGTCGGGCAGGTGGTCGCCCCACCGCTGGCGGGCGCCCTCGAAGGTGAGGTGCTCGAGGTACGCCGCCGAATCGGTGAACCCCTCGGGGAGGGGGAAGTTCGGGAGCTGCGGCTTGCCGAACTCGATCTCGACGTTGGCCCGCTCGGCGATCCACAGCGTGTTGTCGCACGCCTCGGGGACGTCGCTGAACAGGTAGCGCATCTCCTCGGCGGTCTTGAGGAAGTGCTGGTCGCCGCTGAACTTGAAGCGGTCCGGGTCGCTCATGAGCGAGCCGGTCTGCACGCACAGCAGGGCGTCGTGGGACACGGCGTCGTGCTGGTGGGTGTAGTGGCTGTCGTTGGTGGCGAGCAGCGGGGCCTGGATCTGCTTGGCGATCTTGAGCAACTGGGGGTTGGTGCGGTGCTGCTCGGGGATGCCGTGATCCTGGAGCTCGACGAAGAGGTTGTCGCGCCCGAAGATGTCCTGCAGCCGGGCCGCCTTGGCCACCGCCGCGTCGTAGTTGTCGCGCAGCAGCTCCTGGAGGACCTGCCCGCCGAGGCAGCCGGTGGTGGCGATGATGCCCTCGTGGTGGTCCTCGAGCAGCTCCCAGTCCACCTTGGGCTTCATGTAGTAGCCCTCCATGTACGCACGGCTGGAGAGCTGGATGAGGTTCTTGTAGCCGACGTTGTTCTCGGCCAGAGCGGTCAGGTGGTAGTAGGCCTTGCGCCCGCCCTCGGTGTCGCCACCGGAGTCGTCGACCTTGCCCCGGCGGGGCGGTCGCTCGGTGCGGCTGTCGTAGGCCATGTACAGCTCGGAGCCGATGACGCAGTTGATCTCGTGGCGCTTGCACGCCTGGTAGAAGTCCAGGATCCCGTACATGTTGCCGTGGTCGGTGATGCCGATCGCCGGCTGGCCGTCGGCGGCCGCCTTGGCCACGACCTCGTCCACCCGGGCCGCGCCGTCGAGCATCGAGAACTCGGTGTGCACGTGCAGATGGGTGAACGAATCAGCCATCTCGAAGACTCCTTCCGAGCCTTCCGGCCCGATGCCAGCAACCCTTGTCCACAGCCGGATCCACAGGGTTTGTCCCCAGCTGTGGAGAATTTCACCGGTGTGATTTCCGCGTGCGAGCGACACTAGCGCCTGCTCCCCGGGCCGCCAACGAGCAGCGCAGACCCGCAGGTCAAAGCCGCGCTGGTCCCGGCACCGCTCCCCCGGGAGGGCTCGCGAGCCGAACCGTTCGACCGGACCTCCGGCGGTCAGAGCCCGGTTGTCGGCGGCCAGCAGTAGCGGTGCGGGGGGAAGTCCGAGCCTTCGCGGAAGGAGAGGCTGTCGTCGATGTTGGCCACCTTCGACACCTGGGTCGCCACCTTGGCCGCGCCCTTGAGGAACCCCGGGACGTCGGGGTGCAGGCCGTCCTGGACCGGCCGACGGGCACCGGTCTCGAGGGCGAGGTCGGCGCTCAGCGCCTGGTGCTGGTAGGCGGCCCAGCGCTCGCGGCCCTCGGCGTAGGCCGGCCGGTCGCGATAGGCGATCACCACCCGCGTGGTTCCGTGCAACCGGCGCCGGTCGGTTCCGTCGGCGCACGGCAGCTTCGGACCCCGGCCGCTGTCCTGGAACACCGAGCTGCCCTGGTGGAAGCCGGTCATGATCAGCGGTTTGTCCCGGGTGGTCTGCACGGAGTAGCAGTCCCCCGGCCAGATGCCGATGATCTCGAGGTAGGCCGCGATCAGCTCCTGTGGCGTGGACGGCAGGTACGGGAACCGCGACGGGATCTCGGGTAGCTCGTGGAGCTGACGGTGGACGACCCGGGCGACTGCGTTCCAGTTGAGGACCTCGACGTGGACGCCGGCCGGCGGTCCGGCCGGGAGCATCATCCACCGCAGTCCCAGGAACTGCTCGGTGGCCGATCGGGCCGTCTGGGAGCGGTGGAAGACCGACACGCCGCGCACCACGCCGCGGATGGCGGTCGCCTCGTCGCCCTCGTGATGCACGTCGGTGGTGACGAAGCGGGCGATCCCGAGGGTCTGCTCGGGCGCGATGCCGGCGGTGGTCAGGAACGCGAGCGCGAGGTCCTCGTCCAGCACCGACGAGTCACCCGCCGCTCGAGCGACCCAGGTCTCCTCGCCGTCGAGGTACACGACCCCGGGTGGCGCCCCGATCGGGGTGAGGGGCTCGACGCAGCCGTGCACGATCTCCCACTCCACCACCGACCGGCGGTCCGCCACCGCCGAGTCGCCCCCGAGGCGGTCGGGCACGCGGGACACGCCGTAGACGAGGTCGGGGCGGGTGGCGAGACCGGACGAGGCCAAAACGGCCGCGACCCCGCCGAGCTGGTCATCGGTCGACACCGCGAAGCGCACCGTGACCACCGGCCAGGCCTCGGGCGACCGGTACGGGGCGCGGATCGCGTCGCGGGTTGCCCGTTCGGCGTCGGCGATCTGCTGGCGGAGGACCAGATCACGGATCGGCGGCGCCACGTCGAGCAGCGCCTTCTGGGCCTGGTGGCGCTGGTGGGTCTCCCGGTACCAGTCCTTGTGGACCTTCAGGTGCTGGCGCACGCTCATCCCAGGATCGCGCGGTGGGGGCTGCACCGACGGGTCGGTGATGCCCAACGCATCGCCGTACAGATAGCGACCGGCCGGACCCCGCAGCACCTGCGCGTCGAGGAAGGCCCGACCGGGATCGACCGCCCCGACACCAGGCGTCTCTGGCTCGGCGCCGGGTACGGGGGGCGCGCCGACTGCGGGGGCCTCACCGGCGGCCGGCTCGGGGGCAGAGACCGACTCGGGTGCGCGGTCCGACGCGTCCGGGCCGCCCTCGTCGCCGCCTCGCCGGCGGTCGTTGACCGCCTCGACCGCGTCGCCGACCTTGTCGGCCACGGCGTCCTTCGCGTCCCCGACCTTGTCGGCGACGACGTCCTTGATCTTCTTGAACCGCTCGACGGGCATGCCCGGCACCACCTCGATCCCGACCACCCGCGATCGACAAGGATGCTACCGCCCCGACCCGACCGTCGCGGACTCGCGAGCGGAGGATCTCGACGAGCTACAGGTACGTGCCCGGGCGCTCTTCCTGCGGCCCGCTGGGCAGTTCGCCCCGCATGTTCTCGAGCTGCTGGCGGGCCGCCATCTGCTGGGCGAACAGGGTGGCCTGGATGCCGTGGAACAGGCCCTCGAGCCACCCGACCAGCTGGGCCTGCGCCAGACGGAGCTCGATCTCGGTGGGGGTGCCGTCGCCCACGAAGGGGAACGCGAGGCGCTCCAGCTCGTCCCGGAGGTCCGGCGACAGCGCCGAGCCGAGCTCGGTGATCGAGGTGTCGTAGATCTCGCGGAGTCGCACTCGGCTGGGCTCGTCGAGGGTCGTGGTGCGGACCTCCTCGAGCAGCTGCTTGATCATCGAGCCGACCCGCATGACCTTGGCCGGCTCGGACACGAACTCGTTGGCCTCGGCCTCCTCGGTGTCGTCCGCCTCCGGAACGCTGCTCGCACCCTCGGGCTCCGAGGGGATCAGCTCGCCGTGCTCCACCACGTTCTCGTCATCAGCCATGGCGCAGTCTCGCATGTCACGCCGGACTCGGATCCACCCGGGCGGCCCGACCGGGACCGATCAGCCCTGGTGGTGGGAGAACAGCGGCACCAGCATCTCCGCGCTGGTGAGCGAGCCGTGGCGGCCGATGAGGACGTACGGGCCGGTGTCATCCTGATCGAAGTAGGACACGGCGTCGCGTGCCACGAGGGCGACATCGCCGAGGCGGGCGCGCGCGGCGTCGGTGATGGTGGGTCCGAACCAACCCTCGTCGACGACCTGGTCCTGGGACACGACCCAGCCGGTGTCGGCGTGGTGCTCGGTGGCGGCGGCCAGTAGCTCGCCGGCGCGGCCGGGTCGGGCGTGCAGCCACCGGAAGCGGCCCTCGCCGGACTGCGATGCCACCTGCGACATGACCTCGGGCGCCAGGCGCACGATGTTGTCGCCGACGTCGACCTGCCCGTGGTCGGCGGTCACGACCAGCGCGGCACCCGGAGGCAGCTCGGCCTGGATGTCGGCGACGAGCCGATCGACGAAGCGCAGTTCGGCATCGTAGATGTCGGCCAGCCCGTACTCGTGGGCGACCTTGTCGATGCCGTCGTAGTACGCGTACACGAACGGCTCGTTGCGGCGCAGGGCGTTGCCGACCTCGGCGACGAGGGTCGCGGTCGTGCGGTAGCCGGTGAAGCGCACGCCATCGAGGTGGGCCTGGGTGAACCCCGAGGTCTTGAACTCGGCCCGGGTCACGATGGCGGGGCGGTGGCCGAAGAAGGCCTCGTGCGCCTGGACCTTCTCGGGCGGGATCGACGACCGCGAGTCACGCCCGACGATGGACCACCGCAGGACGTTGAGCACCTCGCCGCCGACATCCATGCGGTAGCCGATGACCCCGTGCTCACCCGGGGTGAGCCCGGTGCAGATCGACGTCATGGCGGTCGCCGTGGTCGACGGGGCGACGGTGGTGATCCGCGAGGCGGTCATCGCGCGGAGCGCAGGGGTCAGGTTGATGCGATCCTGCCATTGCTCCCAGCCGAGTCCGTCGACCACCAGGAAGACGATCTGGTCGGCCGCGACGATCTCGGCTGGCATCCAACTGGGACCGTCGCCATCGGGCTCCAGCAGGGCGGCGGCGATGTTCGACACGCATGCGCCCCCGTAGTCCGGGAGCATCGGTACCTCGGCCAATGGAGTCCTTTCACCGCAGTCGGTTGTGCCACCCGTCGGCCCGACTCGCTCGCCCGTTTCAGCTTCGTCGCCAAGACAGTAGTGCTGTGGTGTCGAGATGCGAACCCGGGCGAACGGGAGCCCTCCGGGCACCTTTCGCCACTCTGACAGGGGGTCCGGTGACCGTGCGTCGTTCGCCGCCGCGGAGCAGCGTCCCGGTCGCGCCCTACGATGAACCCTGTGAAGGTCTCGACCCGTGGCGACTACGCCAGCCGCGCCCTGTTGTCATTGGCGCTCCACGCGGAGAGCGAGGGTCCCACGTCGGTTCGCGACATCGCCGAGCGGACCGCGCTCCCCCAGCCGTACCTCGAGCAGATCCTGCTCGCGCTCAAGGGCGCCGGCCTCGTGCGGTCGAAGCGCGGCGTCGGCGGCGGCTACGTCCTGGCCCGGACGCCGAGCGAGATCACGCTGTCGGAGATCATCAGCGCCGTCGACGGCCCCATCGTCGCCGGTGACTTCGGCGAGCCTCACCAGGACGGCGCCTGCGACCACGAGGGACAGTGCGTCCTGCTGGCGATCTGGGCCGACGTCGGCGAGCACATGCGCCAGCTCCTCGGTGCCATCACCCTGGCGAGCATCGCCGAGATCGCTCGGGGCGACGCGCCGTGGCCCGAGGTCACGTCGGTCGAGCCCGCCTGATCCCGCCGCGCTCGTGTCACCGGGTGCCGAGCCGGTCGAGCACGCCGACGAGGTCGTCGGGGAGCGCCGACGTGTAGGTGCGCTCCTCGCCGCTGACGGGGTGCTCGAAGCCCAGCTCGCCGGCGTGCAGGAAGATCCGGGGCACGACGAGTGACTGCCGATGGCCGTGGTAGCGCTCATCGCCCACCACCGGGTGCCCGAGGGCGGTGAGGTGCACCCGGATCTGGTGGGTGCGCCCCGTCTCGAGCTTGCACGCGAGGAGGGCGACCTCGACGGGCTGGTCGAAGCGCTCGACCACCTCGTAGCGGGTGACGGCCTCTCGGCCGCGCTCGGACACGGTCATGCGGGTCGGCTCGCGGGTCGACCGGCCGATCGGGGCGTCGATCACGCCGTGGCTGACCTCCGGGTGGCCCCACACCAACGCCTGGTAGCGCCGATCGACCCGGCGCGCCGACAGCTGGGCGACGAGCGCGTCGTAGGCGAGTGGGGACCGGGCGACCATCATCAGCCCCGAGGTGTCCTTGTCGAGGCGGTGGACGATTCCCGGCCGGGTCGGGTCGCCGACCGAGGCGATCTCGGGGTACCGGGCGAGCAGGCCGTTGACCAGCGTCCCCTCGTCGTTGCCGGCACCGGGGTGCACCACGAGGCCCGGTGGCTTGTCGATCACGAGGATGTCGTCGTCCTCGGCGATCACGGCGAAGGCGATGGTGTCATCGCCGCGGGGCCGATCGGGGCCCGCGGGCTCGTCCCACGAGACCGCGAGGTCGTCGCCCTCGTCGAGCCGGCGGGACTTGGCCCGCACGACCTCACCGTTCACCGTGGTGGCTCCGGCCGCGACCAGGTCCGACGCCTCGGCCCGCGTGCACCCGGTGATCAGCGCGACGATCCGGTCGACGCGCTCACCCGCGAGCGCGGCTGGGATCGCCTCGCGGTAGTCGGTCATCTGGCATCGACGTCGGGATCGGAGTCGGTTCTGCCGCCCGGGTCCGACGCGATGGGACCGTCGCGCGCGTCCGTGGCCGCCGGCCCGACACCCGCGACCTCGTCGTCGGGCGCCAGGGGGGCGCGCAGGCTCACCAGGACGAGCAGGATGCCCCCGACCACCACACACGAGTCGGCGATGTTGAAGATCGGGAACCACTGGAAGTCGATGAAGTCCACGACCGCCCCGGAGAAGAACCCTCCCGAGCCGGCGCGGAAGCCCCGGTCGATGAGGTTGCCGACCGCGCCACCGAGGATGAGTCCGAGGGCGAGCGATCCGAGCCGCGACCCGAGGCTGCGACCCTGCCAGATGACGATGGCCACGACGATGAGCGCGGCGAAGGGGATGAAGCGGGCGAACTCGTTGTCGGCGCCCATGCTGAACGCGGCACCGCGGTTGAACGCGAGGCGCAGGCGAAGGGTCCAGACGAGATCGATGGTGCGGGTCGTGAGGTTCTCGAGCGCCCACCACTTGGTGAGCTGGTCGACGACCACGACCGCAACCGCAACCGCGGCCGTGAGCCCGTATCGCCGGGCGAGGGATGGCGACGTCACATCAGCGCCGATTGAAACCGCCGACCTTGTACTCGACGCGTTCGCGGACCTGCGGGATCGCCTGGAGGCGGTCCTGCGGGATGGGGTCGCCGGAGAACTCGCAGATCCCGTACGTGCCGGCAACGAGCTTGGCGAGCGCACGGTCGATCTCCTCGACCTGCTCGCGGGCCCGTGCGCTCAGGGCGAGGTCGCGCTCGCGTTCGACGGCCAGGGTGTCGCCCTCACCCGACTCCTCGTCGAACTGGACATCGCCCGGCTCGCGGAGCTCGGCGAGCGAATCGGCCTCGGCCTGGAGGTTGTCGGCCTGGCGGGTGTAGGTGGCCCGCTCGGTGAGCAGCAGCACCTTCTGCTCGGCCAGGAACTTGGCGTCGAAGGGCGCCTTCGTGGCCTTCTTGGCCGGGGCCTTGGCGGTGGCGGACGTCTTGGTCGCCGCGGACGCCTTGGTGTTCGCGGTGCCCGACCGGGCGGGCGCGGCTTTCGCGGTCGGTGCCGACGTGACGGGAGCCGACGTGGGGGTGGCCTTCTTGGCGGTCGCCGACTTGGGGGTTGCCGCCCTGGCGGTTGCCTTCGCCGCGGTTGCCTTCTTCGCCGTCGCCTTCTTCGCGGTTGCCTTCTTCGCGGTTGCCTTCGTCGCGGTTGCCTTCTTCGCGGTTGCCTTCGGGGCGACCTTCGCCGTGGTCGCCTTCGTCGCAGCGGCCTTCTTGGCCGTCGCCTTGGTGGCGGACTTCTCGACCTTGGCTGGCGCGCGCCTGGCGGCTGCCGGTTTGGTGGAGGAGGCGGCCGCCTTCTTGGCGACGACCTTCTTCG
>Ga0105044_10009485_pt1 | contig 13312 bp, 12 predicted proteins | sample MAT01_FD_78092 | JGI IMG/M metagenome (GOLD analysis project Ga0105044, IMG submission 78092) | Freshwater microbial communities from Lake Fryxell liftoff mats and glacier meltwater in Antarctica - MAT-01 | ecosystem: Environmental > Aquatic > Freshwater > Ice > Liftoff microbial mat | place...
ATCGCGCTGGTTCTTTCACTGGTGATCGTCGCGCTCGACGTCGCCGGGGTGTCGCACGCCCTGCGCACCTACGAGGAATCGCTGCTGCGGTCGATCGACTTCTCCGACGTGCTGATGCAGGGCATGCTGTCGCTGCTGCTGTTTGCCGGCGCGCTGCACGTGGACTTGAGCGAGTTGAAGGCGCTGCGCTGGCCGGTGGCTTCGCTGGCGTTGATCGGCACGCTGGTGTCCACGTTGATGGTCGGCTACGGTCTCTGGGCAGCGCTGCCTTGGGTGGGCCTGGAATTGCCGTTGATGTACTGCCTGCTGTTCGGCGCCTTGATCTCGCCCACCGATCCGATCGCGGTGATGGGCATCCTGAAGTCGGCCGGCGCGCCGAAGAAACTCGAACTCGTGATCGCCGGCGAGTCCTTGTTCAACGACGGTGTGGGCGTCGTCATCTTTGCACTGCTGCTGGGCATGCTGGTCAGCGGCGAGGCGCCCACCACCGGCTCGGCACTGGCGTTGCTGGCGCGCGAAGCTGGCGGCGGCATCATTTTCGGCCTGGTGCTGGGCTACGTGACTTACCGATTGCTGAAGAGCGTCGACGAGTACCAGGTCGAAGTGCTGTTGACCCTGGCCGCCGTGACTGGCGGCTACGCGCTGGCCAGGTACCTGCACATTTCCGGGCCGCTGGCGATGGTGGTCACCGGCCTGATCATCGGCAACCAGGGCCGCGCGCTGGCCATGAGCGACACCACGCGCCGCTACCTCGACATGTTCTGGGAGCTGCTGGACGAGATTCTCAATGCGGTGCTGTTCGTGCTGATCGGCATGGAGGTGCTGCTGATCAGCTTCTCGGCGCCGGTACTGGTCGCCGGTGCGGTGGCCATCGTCGTCACGCTGCTCGCGCGATCCCTGAGCGTGGGCCTGCCGGTGGCCAGGCTGGGCGGCTACTTCGGGTTGCCGACAGGCTCCTGGCGCGTCGTGACCTGGGGTGGGTTGCGCGGCGGCATCTCGGTGGCACTGGCGCTGTCGCTGCCGCTCGGCCCGCACCGCGACACCGTGCTGGCGCTGACCTACTGCGTGGTGGTGTTCTCGATCCTGGTGCAGGGCCTGACCATCGGTCGGGTGGTGCGCGCTTCGTGATGCGCTGACCCGGTTGTCAAAACGTTGAAGGATCCGTCGGGATTTGGCGAATGGCCAAACGGTCTGGCGCAGCCCGCGCGGCGGCTTCGCCCAGATGTCCTGTCTTGCCCGCCGGGCCGATATCGCGCATCAGGTCGACGCGCATGAGCGGCAGGCTCTCGGGCGATTCACGAGCGACAAAGGCAATCAGCGCCTCGCGCATGCGGCAGCGCAGATCGAAGTTGCGCCCCGAGTTGGCCGAGGACAGCAGCACGCGCACCTGCATCGCCCGGGCGTCTGTGTCGGTCACCTGCACCACCGAAACGCGACCGTCCCAGTCGGGGTCGGCCTGGCACACACGGTCGACCTCGGCGCGCAACGGGCCCAACGGCAGGCGATAGTCCACCCACAGCATGACAGAGCCCAGGATTTCTGCACTGGTGCGCGTCCAATTCTGAAACGGCTTCTCGATGAAATACTGCAGCGGCACGATGAGACGGCGTTCGTCCCAGATGCGCACCACGACGTAGGCCCCGCCGATCTCCTCGACCCGGCCCCACTCGCCTTCCAGCACCAACACGTCGTCAATGCGAATCGGCTGTGTCAGTGCCAGTTGCACGCCAGCCAACAGGTTGCTCAGTACCGGCCGCGCCGCCAGGCCCAGCGCCAGGCCCGCAATGCCCGCCGACGCGAGCAAGCTGGTGCCTATCTGGCGCACGCCCGGAAAGCTCATCAGTGCAGCAGCGATGCCGACCAGCAGGATCACCACATACAAAGACCGCGACAGCACCCGCGCCTGCGTCAGCCGCGACCGTGCGACCAGGTTGTCGGGGTCATCGATCGGATTCAGCTCCAACACGGCTGCGGCCCCAACCGCCACCCAGCGCAACAGCAGCCAGGTGACAGCAGCGATCCACAGCACACCGTTGGCGCGGCGAAAACCGTTGATGTAGAGCACGGTTTCGGGTGCGGCCTGCAGCACCACGTGCACAGCGGCCACGGCAATCACCACCGCCGTGGGCTTGTACGTGCGGCGGATGATGATGCCAAAGACAGGCCAGCCACGGGTCAGGCGCTGCAGCGCATGGCGCAGCAATCGCATCACCAGCACCACCAACAGCACAGCGGCCAGCGAAGCGATGGTCGTCCAGACCGCGGGCGAGCGTTCCTGGCTCAGAAAGTTGATCAGAAGGTCCATGTTCATCACCAAAGGGTAGCGGGACCAAGCCGCGACGTGTTCGCTTGTCTGAGCAATGGGCATTCAGCGGATGCGGACGTTGTCGCGGCGACGCGGCCAAGTGGGGCACCACCAGGCGCCGCGAGCAACTCGGTCAAGCAGGGCCGAGAGCAGTCACGGCAGCGATATATACCCTGCTATGTGGCACAGGTTGCCATATACTTTGCCACATGGCAGAAAATCGAACACCGAATACACGTCCGACAGCTCGCGTTGGCTGGAACAACCGATCACAGACGGTCACCCTGCCTCTTGATTTCCGATTTCCCAGGTCGGTGCGCGAGGTGTTCATTCGACGCGATGGCGAGAGCGTCATTCTGACTCCGCGACCGAACGACTGGTCCGGCTTCTTCTCATCAGACCTCAAAGCGTCGGCAGACTTCATGGTCGGTGGGCAGCGCATGCAGATTCAGGAGCGTGAATTTTGACGGCCGAGATCTACATGCTGGACACCGACACATGCATCTTTCTCATGAGGGGGGAGTCACCGTCGCTGGTGGTCAAGGTGCAGTCCGTGCCATTGCAGCAGCAGGTCATGTCAGCAGTCACCTTCGCTGAGTTGACCCACGGTGTTCAGGCATCCGCCGTGGCCAAGCGAAAGCAGAATCAGGCCGTTCTGGACAGCCTGATCTTGCATCTGGCGGTGCTGGACTGGCCTCAAGACGCCGCCCAGCATTACGCGGAGATACGGGCTGACCTGAAGAAGCGTGGCGCTCAACTGGGAGCGGCTGATCTCATGATCGCTGCCCATGCACGGGCGATGGGGGCAATCGTCGTCACCAACAACACCAAGGACTTTGGACGCGTGAAGGCCCTGCAAGTCGAAAATTGGACCCAGTAGGAGAGCACATGAAGCACGCCCGTACGCACAAGTCGCCTGCAGCCCAGGTTCAGCCCGCAACAGGTCAGCGGCCTGCCGGGATGCGCCAGACCGCTCCAGGATGGAGCCATGCATGTGAGACGGCCCTGACCGCTCGTCGATCCAGGCAGCCAGAGCGTCATACATGATTGCGGTAGTGCCATAACCAACCGGAATACCCACACCCAGACAATTTCAGTTTCTTCTTGTCCGACGGCTGCGTAAAGTTGAAAGGGATGCCACTTTCTCGGCATGCAAAGAGGGAGTTGCAATTGATTGAAACAGCCAGCCAACCAGAGGCTCAGGTCAGTCGTACCACCACGGTTCTGATTCGTCCCTTGGGGGTCTTCCTCGGGGCTGAGATCACGGGCCTCGATCTGACCCAAGCGCTTGCGCCAGATGCCGTAGAGACCCTGAAACGGGCACATGCCGAACACGGCGTACTGGTGTTTCCGGACCAGGCCATCTCGTCCGAGGATCTGAAACGCTTTGGCCGCTACTTCGGTGAACTCAGCGTTCACCCGTTCTCCACCAGCGCCGCTGAGGCGCCGGAGCTGATCGTCTACGACAACAGGGAAGGCAACCCACCCGCGCCGACCGACATCTGGCACACCGACGAGACCTTTCGCGATTCGCCGCCGATGGGCACTGCGCTGTGCTCCAAGATCGTTCCGGAGGTGGGTGGCAACACCGCCTTCGCCAGCATGTCTGCGGTCTACGAAGGCCTGTCCGACCGTTGGCAGCGGTTTCTTTCCGGGCTGGAGGCGGTGCACGATTTCAAGCCGTTTCGCAGCTTGTTTCCCAACGACCGCACCGGCATCGAAAAGATGCGCAAGTTCGAAGATCTCTACCCTTCGGTCACGCATCCGGTCGTCAGTGTGCACCCGATCACCGGCAAAAAGATCCTCTTCGTGAACCCGCAATTCACGCTCTACATCAAGGGCATGGCCGAGGACGAGAGCCACATGATCCTGAACATGCTCTACCGCAAGACGATGATCCACGAGTACCAATACCGGCATCGGTGGCAGACCAACATGCTGGTGTTCTGGGACAACCGCTGCGTGCAGCACTCGGCGCTGCATGACTACTATCCGCAGCGCCGCCTGATGGAGAGGGTCACCATCGCCGGCACCCGACCGGTGCCCGATGGTCCAGCAGCCGAGGCCAGCGACCTCCGGCGCTACTTGATGCCGCCGCTGTCGCAGTTCCGCCATGCCGGCACCGCACAGAAGCGGCAAGTCGATCTCTGAGCGGCTCCACTTCTTTTGCATGCTCTTTCGCATGCTCTTTCGCACGCTCTTTCGCATACGCCAACGCGCGCTGCGCAATGCGTGCAGCAGCTGATCCAACCTACAAACCCCAAGGAGACCTCCATGCACACTTTTCGCCGCCGCACCGTGACTGCCCTGCTCATCGGGCTCGCCGCCATCAGCGGCAGCAGCACCGCCTTCGCTCAAGGCAGCTTTCCTGACAGGTCCATCAAGCTGGTCGTCCCTTACCCGCCAGGCGGGTTCACCGACATGCTGGGCCGTCTTCTTGCCGACAAGCTGCAAGCTGGTCTGGGGCAGCCGGTGATCATCGACAACAAGGGCGGCGGCGGCAGCATCATCGGCACGTCCTTCGTGGCGCGCGCGCCCGCTGACGGCTATACGCTGTTGCTGGTTGCACCGGATCTGGCCATCAACGAGAGCCTGATCCCTTCACGATTGACTTATGACGCGCGCAAGGATTTCGCGCCGGTCATGCGCGCCGCCGTTTCGCCGATGGTGCTGGTTGTCAGCCCGTCGCTGCCTGCCAAAAGCGTGGCTGAGCTGATCGCGCTGGCCAAGGCCAAGCCGGGCGAGATCAACTTTGCGTCAGGCGGCAATGGCACGGGTGCGCACATGGCGCTGGAACTCTTCAAGACCCGCGCTGGGGTCGATCTGCTGCACGTGCCTTACAAGGGCAACGGTCCGGCGACATCCGCTTTGCTGGGTGGCCAGGTCTCGGCGATGTTCCTGCAATATGCGGTTGCCAAGCCGCATGTCGATGCTGGCAAGCTGCGGATCTTGGCCACGCCGAGCGGGAAGCGCTCGCCGTCGATGCCCAGCGTGCCGACCATCGACGAGAGCGGGCTCAAGGGCTTTGATGTGGAACCCTGGTTCGGTGTCGTGGCACCGGCTGGCACGCCCCCCGCCATCGTGGACCGCTTGAACCAGGAAATGGCGAAAGTCATGCAGATGCCGGAAGTCAAGGACCAGCTCGCCCTGGTCGGCGCTGTACCGATGGTCACCACGCCAAAGGAGTTTGCCAGCTTCATCGACAGCGAGATCACCCGCTGGGCAGACGTTGTCAGGATTTCGGGCGCCAAGGTGGAATGAGCGGCAACTTGCAGGCCATCGACCTGCACGCCCACTGGGTGCCGCCCGCGCTGGCTCAGTCTCTGAGGCAGCGCAAAGGCCTGATCCCGCGCATCGAGGCCAAGGCAGGAGGCGGCGAGCGACTCGTCATGCCCATCGGCACGCTCGACTTCGACGAGCGCTACACCGACGTCACGTGGCGCCTCGCCTTGATGGCCGAGACCGGCGTCACGCGCCAGTTGCTGTCGTTGCCCGGGCTGTTCGGGGTCGACAGCTTGCCACTGGCCGAAGCCGCACCTTTGGTGCTCGGCTTCAACGATGCCTGCGCGGCGCTGTGCAAGTCGGAGCCCATGCGCTTCTCGGGTCTGGCAGCCCTTCCGTTGGCAGACATGGACGCAGCCGTGGCAGAACTGCAGCGCGCTCGTCGCGACCTCGGCCTGCTCGGCGCTGTCTTGCCTGTCAACGCCTTCGCATCAGAAGCTGCGGCGGCACGAATGACCCCGCTGTTCGAGGCAGGCCATGCACTGGGCGCGCACTTCTTTGTGCACCCGGGACGCATGCCAGGCGACATCGCACCGTCCCCGCTACCCGCCGACAACGTCCTGGCGCGACGAGCCCTCGCCGTTCAGCATGAGGTCGGGGAAGCCATGGTGACCTTGCTGCTTTCCGACTTTCTCGACCCGTGGCCGAACGTGACCGTGCAAGTGGCAAATCTCGGCGGCACCTTTGCAGCGGTGGTCGAGCGGATGGACCAGATGGTCCGCATGCGCGACGCTGGCCAGCAGCTGCCGTCGACCCGCGCCCACCGTGTGTGGGTGGACTGCGCCTCGCTCGGCGCACGGGCGCTGCAGCAGGCCTTTGGCGTGTTCGGTGCCGACCGTGTGGTGCTTGGCACCGACTGCCCCATCTTCGATACGGCGGCGACTCTCGCCGCAATCGGGGAGGCCAGACTGCCCAATGATCAGCACCAGATGGTCCTGCACGACAACGCCAGGCAATTGCTCATGCGGCTCGGCTGAGCATGCCGTGCGCAAAGCGCATGGGCGTGCGCACGCCAAACCTGGCGCTGGAAAGATCGGAATGCGGTCGTCCGCCTGACTATCCTCTGGCCATGGCCAACATCGACCGACTCAAGCTCCGACACTTGCGCACACTGATCGCGGCCGGGGAAAGCGGCAGTCTGGTGCGGGCTGCCAACGCGCTGTCGATCACCCAGCCCGCTGTCTCCAAGACTTTGGCTGAACTCGAAAACATCGTCGGGCGGCGACTCTTTGAGCGAACGCCCAGCGGCGTCAAAGTCCTGAGCGCCGGCCGCATCCTGCTTCGCCACGCCAGCATCAGCATGCGGGCGATCCGCGAAGGACTGGACAGCCTCGAAGCCGAGCAGGCCGGCGACATGCCCGCCTTGCTTGTAGGTGCGTTGCCCAATGTGGCGGCGACAATCCTTCCTCCGGCCCTGCTGCGCTTTGCCTCGTCCACGCCCCACGCCCGAGTGACCGTGCGCACGGGAAGCAATGCGCAATTGATTGCAGCCTTGCGCCAAGGGGTGCTGGACCTGGTGCTCGGGCGCCTGGCAGAGCCTTCAGACATGGCGGGTTTGAGCTTTGAACATCTCTACACCGAGCCGTTGCTGCTGGCGGTGCGGCCAGACCACGAGCTGACGAAATTTCGAAGCATCAAAGCTCGGGAACTGCGCAAATACCGGCTGGTCTTGCCTGATTCAGGCACGCACGTGCGCGAGGCTGCGGACCGATTCTTCGTCGCCAGTGGCATGGGCCTTCCGGTGGACACCATCGAGACCATCGACGTGTCCTTCGGCCGCAGCTATGTCCTGCAATCGGATGCGATTTGGTTTGTGCCACTCGGTGTGGTCGAAGCCGACCTGAGGCAAGGCACGCTGGCGCGTCTGCCGGTAGACACCCAGATCACTGAAGGCCCAGTGGGGCTGACGCAACGCGCGGATCGGGTCCCTTCTGAAGCGATGTACTGCCTGGCCGCCGAAATTCGCAAGGGCGCGCTCGAACGGCTCCATCAGCACAAATCAAAGCTGCAGACATCCAAGCCGCTGGCACACGACGGAACTGGCGACACGGATTGAAGCAAGGGTCTATTGCAAAGGACTACAAAACATGAAACCCAACATCATCTTCATCGTTTCTGACGACCTCGGATATGCCGACCTCGGCTGCTACGGCGGACGAGAGGCACCGTTCGGAGCTGTGTCGCCACACATTGATGCACTGGCCGCCGGAGGGCTGCGTTTGACCGAGGGCTATGCCAATTCCCCGGTCTGTTCACCGACGCGGTTTGCGCTGATGAGCATGCGCTACCAGTACCGCCTGCGGGGTGCTCTGGAAGAACCGATCCACAGTGGCAGCAAAGGCAGCACCACATTGGGCCTGCCGCCCGAACTGCCGACACTGCCGTCGCTGCTGCGCGACGCCGGCTATGCGACCGCGCTGATAGGCAAGTGGCACCTCGGCTACCCCCCGTCGTTCGGCCCGCTGCGCTCGGGCTACGACGAGTTCTTCGGCATCATGGCCGGCGGTGTCGACTACTTCACGCACTGTTCGTCGAAGGGCGATCACGACCTGTATCTCGGCGAAGACGAGCACCCCCAGATCGGTTATCTGACTGACGTGTTGTCGCAGCGCGCCGTGGGATTCATCGAGCAGCAAGCCGCAGCCGCCTGCGATGGCCAGCCGTTCTTCTTGAGCCTGCACTACACCGCGCCCCATTGGCCGTGGGAGACGCGCGACGACGCGGACGTTGCGCCCGAAATTGCCGCCAACCTGTTCCATCTGCATGGCGGCAATGTCGACAGCTATCGCCGCATGATCCACCACATGGACGAAGGCATCGGCGCGATCGTCAATGTCCTGCGGCGCCGAAAATTGCTGGATGACACGCTGATCGTTTTCACCAGCGACAACGGCGGTGAGCGCTTCTCTGACAACTGGCCGTTGGTCGGCGGCAAGATGGACCTGACCGAGGGCGGCATCCGCGTGCCGTGGATCGCGCATTGGCCCAGTGGCATCGCGGCCGGCGGTGTCAGTGATCAGCACTGCATGACGATGGACTGGTCGACAACGCTGCTGGAGATCGGCGGCGGCACGCCGCACCCCGATTTCCCGCCCGACGGCGTGTCGCTGCAAGCGGTGCTGAGCGACGCGTCGGCCACCTTCGAACGCCCGCTCTTTTGGCGCATGAAACACCGCCAGCAACGCGCGATGCGGCATGGCCCGTGGAAATACCTCAAGGTCGACGACAGCGAGTACCTGTTCGACATCAACATCGACGCGCGCGAGCGTGCCAACCAGGGACAGCGCCAGCCCGAGCGCCTGCAGTCGATGCGCGATGCCTGGCTGGCCTGGGATGCGACGATGCCGCCCATCCCCGATGACGCAAAGGTCAGCCTCGGTTATTCGAGCAAGGACATGCCGCAGCGTTGATTGGCAAACGCACAGACCACCGCTCGTTGCGGTTGCGAGACAAGAGGAGATTGCATGAACGACTTCGCCGCGCCGACACTCGAACTTGTGGCGCGACTCAGGGTCCGCGTCGCCGCACCGCTTGAGATCGGATCGGTCGGTGCGGGGCGCCGCCGCGTGGTTCCTATCGTCGGCGGCGAAGTCCTGGGCCCGCGACTCAAAGGCGTAGTCGAACCGGGTGGCGCCGACTTCCAGCTGGTTCGCCCCGACAGCGTCGCCGAACTCGATGCGCGATATGTGATGCGGCTCGACGACGGGACGGCTGTCTATGTCACCAACCGCGCGCTGCGGCGCGCCTCGCCAGAAGTCACCGAACAACTGGTGCGTGGCGAGGCGGTGGATCCGTCGCGGGTCTATTTCCGCTGCGCGCCATCGTTCGAAGTGCAGGACGGACCGTGGCGCTGGCTTGCCGAGAACGTGTTCATCGGCACCGGTGTGCGCGAGCCAGATGCGGTCGAGATGGCGTTTTTCATGGTGCGCTAGAAGCAACGGTCATGCGGAACGAGATGTCGACGAGCGAATGATCCACAACCATGAACGAATAGCCGGCAAGTACAGCATCCGCAGCACCCGCAGCACCCGGGACAGGGTCACGACAAAGCGCCACCACTGTTCAAAGCGATAGCAAATGGAAGCCCGGGGCCACTGGCCCTGACGACAGGGTGCGGAGCTCTGCGGCCAGCTGATCCAGGGCCTTCGACAGCCTGTCCCGCTGCGCCTTGGCCTGCGGGTCGTCAAGCTCAAAACCCCTGGCCGCCTTGATCGCGGCGAAAACCGGCTCGATCTCTGCCAGCGAAGCGGCAAGGCGCGCTGAGCCGAGCACGGGTTGTGCCTCTTGTCCGTAGACCCTGGACGCGAGTGCAGCCTTCTGAGGCTGCGCGCCAGCGGCCTTGGGCAGTAAAGGCGCTGCTGAATACAGCAAAGTGACTGGCAGTGGGGCGTCGCGCCTGGGCTTACGCATGGGTTTGGGCAAGGGCATGGGCAAGGGCATGCTTCTTCGTAGACTTTCGCGCATGGGCGTGCACTCGGCCAGATGCTCAGGCCTGCAGCCCGCCTCAGCCGTGCCAAGTGGGGCAGAGAATCCTTCGCTCTGCGCTTCACGCAACGGCCTGACTTCAGAAGTGACCCAATCCAGGCCGAGGTTTGCGGGCTTCAACAGGAAGACCTTGGGAGCCCTTGGCGCCGGACGCTGCGGCTGGCTCGCGGTGATCGCGTCAGATGGTGCTGTCGCTTCGGCTGCCTTGGGCTCCACAGCCCTGAGGTCTGCCAGCGCCGCCGTCCGCTTCACACGAGTCACGGTGACTGCTGGGGAACCTCTCGCGGGCAGTTGATCGGTGGGATACCTCGGTGGTGCAAACGCAGCCTCTGCGGCTAGGAGGGCTGCGCTCTTTGTCTGGTTGTTCGATTGATGTTGTGGATGCATGGGGTTGCGGACATCGCCGTCCGCGTTTCAATGGGCAATTGAATTGTTGAGATTGCTGCCTCTGCGGCCGACACTGCGCGGCCGAAACCACCTTCTGCAACGTCCCCTTGCGCCCTGGCACTCCGCGCCGATTCTGCTTTGACTCGACTGTGGACCAGTGCTTCCAGACTCAGCACCAGGGCCCGGGAACCCGCCTCAGCGCAGCCGGCGCAGCGCCGCATTCGTCGCGTTGACGTCGAAACCTGTCGCATCGAAGGGCCCGCCGCTCCACTGCCACATCGCGGCAAGCTCGTCATGGCTGGGATCCGCGATCGCCTCCAAGAAGTTGGCGTAACCACTCACCCGCCAACATCTTCCGGTGGGCAAGCGTTCTGCCCTGCGATGCATACAGGCCAGGTGAGGCCAAGTGTTGAATGAGTCGCCAGGTAAGAGGCGATTCTCGATGGTCTCGTCCACCACGTGAAGTTGAAAACCGTTGTCAAACTGCGCAAGAAAATGTGATGAGCCGCCAGACCATGAGCTTTGCCCTGCCCGAATCGATGCGGGAGTCCATCGACAACAGGGTCTCCGCAGGCAACTACGGCAACACCAGCGAGTACATCTGCGACCTGGTCCGCCGTGACCAAGCAGCGCAGGCCAGGAAGCGGCTTCGCGATCGCATCGAAGATGGGCTGGCGTCCGGGCCCGGCCGGCGTTGCACCAAGGCGGATCAAAAGGAACAGCTGGCCATCGCTCGTGGCGAGATCGATTGAAGCCGGCGGTTCTGCGTCCGCAGGCGCTGCGCGACCAGCAGGGCGAGATCGCTGCTATCGCAAGGAAGGTGGCGCCCGTGTGGCGGTGAGGGTGGTCAAGACCACCAACGCCGCGCTGGACCAGATCGAACTTGAACCCGGCATCGGCTCGCCTGAGCTCGGAAAGCGATTGGGCATTCCAGGGCTTCGGACCTGGCAGGTCGCGAAGTCCCCGCTGCTGTGGTGCTATTTCGAGCGCGGCGACCGCCTGGATGTGGTCAGGCTGCTGGGTGAGCGCCAGGACATTGCGGCGATCCTGGGCGCCGAGTTCACCGCGAGCTGGTGCCGGGCACGCTGAAGGTGTGGCCGATCAGAGGCTACAGCGCGCTTGCCCGCGGCGAGCACCGCTTCTGCCACTACAAGGTGGGCGGCACGACGCATCCACGCGAGGGCCAGGCCGAGTTCAGGATCCTCTGGCATCACCGTGACAACACATGGACGATCAGGCGCGCGTTCAGCTATGGGCACGGATCGAACTGACACCAGCCTGCCCGCAGGCGGCCTCACGCGAATGCCCGGAAATGGCCGACGCCGGGTGCCTGCTCTGAGCGCGACAGGAGCGGCTCGACGGCCTGCCGTTGCCTCAGTCGGCTATCCTCGACGATTCAACCAAGTTCGAGAATCGCCCATGACGCTCTGCCCGATCGCAATCGTTGCTGGCTGCCAGAAGTGCCCGGCAGTTTCGGTTTGTCCGCTGAAGACGATCATTGGCGACGCGCCGAAGCCGGAGCAGAAGAAGCCTGCCGGCGTCAAGAAGAAGTAGCCGGCCGGCGCCGTTCGACGTAACGCTCAATCGGCGCTCATTCAGAGTTGCACCAAAACTCTGCGTTCTGAGGCTGGACCCGGATCGCTGGCGCCTTTTGCGACTCACCTTCGGACCGCCGCGCTGCCAGCGGCGTCGCGTCCTCGTAGCAAGCGCCAAGTGGACCCTGACATGGCCGCGAGCGGCGAGAACGCGGCGTCTTCAGCGACAAGCAGCTGCCCCGTTTTGACGACGACCGCAGGCCGAAGAAAAACCTGCTGAACGACAACTTCGGCTAACAGGGGGCTCGGGACCTGTCGCCGCAAACAGCCGGGCAAAGAACTCCAGGTGAACCTCCTCATACTTGAGGCCGAACCCGAAGTGGCCGCTGAATCTGTCCTGCGGGCTGTATCCCGGGGTGTATTGGTTGTGGTCCAGCTCTGGCGAATGCTTGCTGAAACGGGTCGTGCCGATGCTCGACACCCCCCGCAAGGGTTGCGCAAGTCGAAGTCCGTGCGCCGCCTCCAGCGCCTTGAAACCCACATGCACGTGACGTAAATCCGATATCTGGAATGCGAATGCGATATCAGAAGCCTGCAGTCGCTCCATAACGATATGGTGCGCTGTTACATAAAATCGCTTTCTGAGCGATCAAAATGAAAAAAAACAGGTTCAGTAGTGCGAAAACGATACGCCAAGAGCCTGATAAAACCAAAACGCCTAAGCGACAACAGCCTGAGAAGCGAAGTCGCTCAGATGCATTGAAAACGCTCAGGTCCTGCCTGCTTCACCTTCTTCATGGCCGTGACGCCACGGCGCAGTTCGATCTGAATATCTGCAAGCGCTGGTGGCGGCGCAGTGGCGCCGTCGCGCTCGTCTGCGAGCTTGCGCCAACCGCGCACTGTGTTCGCCTTCAGTCCGTGCGACATCGCCACCTTCGCAACTGACGCACCTGGACTCCGCGCACTGCTCCAGCACCAACGCCATCAACTGCGCGCTGTGTCGCCTGCGCGAGCCGACTCTCTCTTTCGTCCTCGTGCCCACCTACTTCCTGGATGAACACGATCGCTATCCGCTGCGCACCGCAATTCAAGATTGGACGGCCAGCCGCTGACGCTTGGGCGGCCCGCTTTAGCGAAGCCAGCGTGCCGCCGCGTCCAGCAGCCCCTGACGCACTTGCTGCTGGCGCCCCGGGTGGGTGTCGCCACACGCCAAGCGACACACCCAGTCGGTGGGCGACTCGAAGTCACAGTGCGACGCGCCCGCGATCAGTTCGTCGCGCCACAACGCCGGCAGCACGGTGCCCCAGGGCGCTGCCAC
>Ga0105044_10009490_pt1 | contig 13306 bp, 6 predicted proteins | sample MAT01_FD_78092 | JGI IMG/M metagenome (GOLD analysis project Ga0105044, IMG submission 78092) | Freshwater microbial communities from Lake Fryxell liftoff mats and glacier meltwater in Antarctica - MAT-01 | ecosystem: Environmental > Aquatic > Freshwater > Ice > Liftoff microbial mat | place...
GAAGTGCCATGACGTCCGCACCGGAGTACAGCAACACGCACTCGCTCGGCAAACTGTCGCGACCGGCACGCCCCGTTTCCTGCTGGTAATGCTCGATCGATTTCGGCACCGCCGCATGGATGACGAACCGCACGTTCGAGCGCTCGATGCCCATCCCGAACGCGATCGTGGCGACGACGACATCGGCTTCTTCAGTAGCGAATGCATCGTGGTTCCGCTTGCGTTCGTTGGGGGCCATCCCCGCGTGGTAGCGCACTGCCTTGTAGTTGCGTGCCACCAGCGCCGCCGTCACGCTGTCGACATCTTTCCGCCGCAAACAGTAAACGATACCCGCGTCGCCGGGGTGACGGTCGAGCACTTCGCGAATCTGGCCGATGAGTTCGACTTGCGGAATGACGCGGTACGTGAGGTTCGGGCGGTCGAAGTTCCCGATGAGGATTTGCGGATCGTTCAAGCCGAGTTGCAGGGCGATGTCGCGTCGGACTTGTTCGTTCGCGGTCGCGGTGTAGCCGTGGATCGACGCTTGCGGGAAGAACTCGCGGAGGCGGCCGAGTTGGCGATATTCCGGGCGGAAATCGTGCCCCCAGTGGCTCACGCAATGCGCTTCGTCGATCGCGACACTCGTGGTTCCCGCCGCCTGCAACACGCGATGCGTCTCGGTATTCACGAGGCGTTCGGGGGACGTAAACGCGAGCCGAACCTGCCCCGTGCGAATGTCGTCCATCGCTTTCGTCCACTCGGCCGTCGTCAATGTGCTATCGAGCCGGACAGCATGAACGCCGTTGCGGGCGAGGCCATCGACTTGATCTTTCATGAGCGCGATGAGCGGCGAGACGACGACCGTCAGCCCACCGCGAAAGATTGCTGGTGCCTGATAGCACAGCGATTTCCCGCCACCCGTCGGCAGCACGACGAGCGAATCGCGATGTTGCAACACTGCCGCAATCGCCTGTTCCTGCAACGGACGCAGTTCGCGAAACCCCCAATGTTTCGCGATCAGATCGAGCAAATCGGCAGGAAGATCATCGGCAGACATAGAACCGTCGGGGAAAAGGGATCGCGCATCACTCATCAGACAAAATATCGCGAATGAAAATGAGTTCAACGGTAGCAGTCGAAAGCCCACGCAGGATCGTGCGTGGGCTTCGATTGAATAATTGACGAGACGGGATCAATACTGCCAGTTGAACTGAATCAGGGCTTCGACGCCGTAGGGGCGGGGGCCGGTTACGGGTACGTTGGCACCGAGGTTCAGATACGAACGCTGCCCCAACCCGAGCGTGGTACCTGTCGTGAAACTGACGATGTCCGTCATGCCGATCGGCAGCCGTCTGATACCGCGATTGTTGAGTGGCGTGTTCACGTGGACCTCGGCGACCGGCGTAATGGAACGCAGAAATCGCGTCCCCGTGCGATCCTGATAAAGTTGATAGCCGATCTGCAAATCGTTGAAAAAGAAGGTCGTATCGCGATTATCTGTCGGTATCGCGATCGACGAGAAGCCCAGTATATAGGCGTTGCCGAGAGTGCGAATTCCACCGACGAACGGCTGAATGACCGTCGGGTGAATGTTCGGATCCTGTGCAGAGAACACCGTTTGCCCGCCGGTGGGCGTCGTGAGAACCAGACCCGTCGAGAGCACGTTTCCGCCTGTGCGGTAGCCGTTGTTTTCCTGAACTGGCTCGTTGATCCACGCGAATTTCATGATGATACTCAGGTCGCCGACCGATTGCGCACTGATGTTTGCCGGCCCGCTGATCTGGATCAGCGGCAACCGGAAACCGATCGAGGCATCGCCGTCGAGGAAGGTTTTTTCAAACCCGAGCGTCTGCCGATGCACGTTCGTGACCTCCGTGCCAGGCACGCGCAGGCTGTTATTCACGTCGTAAAAAAAGTTGTAAGTCGCGTAAATCCGATCCGTCGGCCGCGGACTTTCGTTCTCGCCGATTTTGAACGAACCGCGTGCAACATTAACGGGAATCGCACCCGTGCTTTGGATAGGGCTTCCCCCGCGAACGAGAACATCCGTCGCGCTCGGTTGCCCCGTCGCCAGCCCGCTCGCGTTCGGTTGCACCACCGTGATCAACGGCGGAACCTTCGCAGGCAGGCCCGGTTGCCCGCCGCGAATATCGAGTGGGTTCGGCACGGTAAGCACGCCGAACGCCGACACCGGCTGATTGAAAACCGTACCTGCGGGGAACGTCGCGCTTTGACCCGGCAACACCGTGATACTCTGCCCGTTCGGTTGCCTGCCTACCAAGAACGGCGAAAACGCGAACGGCGATTGAAAATCGCCCATCATCATTGGGAACGATGATGTCCGGATCGAAGTGCCCGACGGCGCAGCCCCCGTACCCGTAAGCCCGTTGCCAGCCGAGATCGGTGCCGTCGTACCGGGTCGTGCCGCCGGTTGGGGCGTCGGTCGCGCCGCAGGCTGCGGTGTTTGCGCCTGCGTCTGAAGGATGTCCACCAGCGCCGGATCGACTGGTTCCTGTGCCGCCACGGGCGACGCCATCAGCGCGGAACCGACGACCATTCGCGAAAGATGATTCCAGCGCATAACCCTGCTCCATCGATGAAGGCGAGATTTGTAACCTTATCGGCAGTTTCGGTCGTGCGGGTTGAATCGGATAGCCAGATAATCTGTGCAAGATGCTAAACTGAACCGAGCTTGCAAGTACCATCGCATCATTCGGGAACTACGTTTAGAATTGAAGCGGGGGATCGCCTTCCCCGAACTATCACCATGGGCTTTGGCGATGAACGACGAGTCGAACCCGCAATCGGACTTTAACACGGGCACACTGCCGCAAATTTCCGCGCCTCCGAAGCCACCCGAACGGCGTCCGGATCCGATTCCAATTCCGATTCCGAAGCCTCCCGTAACAGAGCCCGATTTATTCGCGCAGACTTTGGCCGCCCCGGCGAGTTACGACCCGAACGCCGTGGCGAATAGTCGGAAATCAGAATACGGCTCGGTGCCGTACGAGTCTGCGAGTGGCACGTTTGTGGCACCATCGGGGTACGTTCCACAAGGTGGTCGCACGACGACTACCGATACGACGAAGGTTTCCCGATTCGGCGTCGTTCGCCCGTTGGCCAAAGGTGGGATGGGCCAAGTCTCCGTGGCGGTCGATCGGGAACTGGATCGTCAGGTGGTGCTGAAAGAGATCCAGCCGCATTACGCACGCGATCCTTTAGTGGCATCGCGGTTCCTACTCGAAGCCCAAGTGACGGGCCGTCTCGAGCACCCTGGCGTCGTGCCCGTATATGGGTTGAACCAACACCCCGATGGTACGCCGTATTATGCGATGCGGTTCATCACCGGCGATAGCCTTCAAGATGCGATTCGCGATTTCCACGCGAAAGACAAAGATCCCTATCGCGATCCGCACGAACGCTCGCTGTTGATGAGGCAATTTCTCAAGCGATTCGTCGATATCTGCAACACCATCGGTTACGCGCACAGCCGTGAGATTTTGCACCGTGACCTGAAGCCAGCGAACGTGATGCTAGGTGCGTTCGGTGAAACGCTCGTGGTCGACTGGGGTCTAGCGAAAGACATCTCTGCGGCCGCACGACGCAAGCCGGATACGACGGCCGTGATACCGATTTTGGCCGCGCAACGGATCGTCGCACAGGCACCAGTCGAATCCCCGGGTGCGACGGGAAATTGGAACTTCCAGCCGAGCGTCGCTTCCAGCCCGAATGGTGAATCGGGTACGCAAACCGAGATGGGCACGGCGATGGGCACGCCATCGTTTATGAGTCCGGAACAGGCCGACGGTCTTTGGGACGAGATCGGTCCGGCCGCCGATATTTACAGCCTCGGCGCGACGCTCTACACCATCCTCGGCGGTCACGCGCCTTTCAGCGGCAAAGTGGAAGAAATTCTTAAAAAGGTCCGTTACGGGGCATCGATTCCGCTCCAGGAAATGAAGCCTGGCGTACCACTGGCGCTCGAAGCGATTTGCAAAAAAGCGATGTCGCTCAACCCGGACCATCGCCACGCTTCGGCGATGTTGCTCGGCGTCGATGTCGAACGCTGGCTCGCCGATGAACCGATCAGTTGTTACCGCGAGCCGTTCAGCTTACGTGCGAGCCGCTGGGTCAAACGCCACCGCACACTCGTGACAACCTCAGCCGCGCTTCTCGTTACGGCCGCGGTGGGCTTGACTGTCGGCTTAATCGCCGTCAACAACGAAAAAAATCGCACGGTCGAAGCGAAGCAACAGACTGAAGTCGCGTACGCAGAACTCGGTGTGGCACACGACGATTTGACCGTCGAACAGCAGAAGACCATCGCTGCACGCGATCGCGCCATCCGCGCCCGCGGTGAAGCCCGCGATGCGTTACTTTCGCTCAGCGACGATGCGATGACGGAAATCCTGACGGGGCAGCAACCGCTGACCGGCCAGCAAAAACGCTTCCTCGAAAGCATATTGAAGAAGTACGAGCGTTTCGTGGCAGAGACACCCGACACGGCCGAATCAAAATTGTTCGTGGCGGGGGCGTGGTATCGTGCGGGCCGTTTGCATTCGCGGCTCGGTAATACTCCGCTCGCTGAAGAGGCATTTCAGAAGGCCGACGACTTGATCGCAACCGCGCCGGCACAAGCCGATGCAGACGATCGGACGCTGCTTCAAGGTGAGATTCAACTCTATCGCGGCATCTTGCAACTCGGCACGGGGAAATTCGACGCGGCGAAAGCGACACTCCAGAAAGCGGGCGATACGTTCAGCACGATGGTGAAGTCCGATGTCGATGGCAAGAAGCCATTTCGCGCAGAAATCTGGCACCGGCTCGGTCAAGCCGACGACCGCCTCGGGTTGGCATACCTTCGATTAAACCAACCTGCCGAGGCCGAAGCATTCTTCCGCGCTGCGCTTCAGAACCGTCAGATCCTTGCACAAAACGTGACGAACGAGCCGGAGTATCAGTACCGGCTCGCGCAGAGTTTGCGACAAATCGGGCTGCTTTACCACAAGGCGGGACTGGCTGTAGAGGCCCGCAACAGCACTGTGCAGGCACGCGATATTCTCGTGAAGTTGCTCGTCGATAACCCGACATCGGCACCCTATCTGGTGCAGTTGGCCGATGCGGATACGTTGCTCGCAAACATCGCGATTCAGCGACAGCCCGGTGACAGTGGCACGCGCACCGCCGACCGAATGCCGTACATCGGGCGGCTGGCGAACCGCGTTCCGCTGTCGGACCTTACGCCGAAATCGGAACCCATTCCCGCGAACGTGCCGAGGAAGGAAACGCCGGCGTTGCGACATGCGGATGACTCCGTGAAGGCGTGGTCGCGCTTGATTGCGATCTACCCGGCGGACCCCGGCTACCGCGAACAGTTCGCGCAAGCCAACCTCAATTACGCGGCCGCACTCCAGGTGATCGGTCGCCTGCGCGATGCGACGACGGCGTTGAGTGCTGCCGAGCGCGTGTTGCAAGACATTGCCACTCGCGGCACCGCGGGTGGGCAGACCGCGATGCTTCTTGGCCGCATCCACCATAGCAAGGCGGTGCTATTTCGCGAACGCGACGAACTGACGGACGCCGATGTGTCAGCGAAGGCGGCCATCGACATCGCGAATGGTTTGGTGAAAGCGTCGCCGACGAACCTCGATTACGCGAACGACCTCGTTTACTACACGATCGAGTTGGCCACGATCCAACTCGCCAAGCAAGATGCCAAGGCCGCGAGCGAGACGTTGGCCCCCGTTTACGATCTCATGTTGGCGTCCGCGAAAACCCACCCGAACGACCGCGATTCGATCATCAACATGCGAACTTTCGTGCGGCTGCAAGCGAGTCTACTTGCAGAACGCGGGCAGTACGATCAATTCGACCGTGCCGCAAAAGCCTTGGAAGCACTGCCGCTATCCGTCAACGACATACGATTTGCGATCGCTTGCCTCTATGGTCGCGGTGCAATTCTGGCGAGTTACGACCCGAACCTCAATGGCGAACGTCAGCAAGTTTTGGCGAGTGAACTGAGCGAAAGTGCGTTAGACAAAATCCGCGACGCCATCGCCAACGGCTTCACGCGGCGCGACCTACTCGAAGCCGAGCAAGACCTCTCAAAAGTCCGCGACCGCATCGATTACCCGACCGCAGCCAACGCCATTCGCGAGGCGCTCCCACCGCCACGTGAAGGCGCGAAGAAGTGACCACTATAATAAAGCTCGAGTCGACTTGCGTCATATCGTCTTAAGTTTCTACACTAAACGGAATAGTGTAGGTCGGTATTTTAGCCACCGCGCGGTGAGTCGAACTTGTGGGGGATCTGGTCGGTGTCGAGTGGTAGGCGGTATTTGTCGGGGTTGGCGTGATTGTAAGGCTGCGTGGGGAAGTTAATCAGCACCGCGTCTTTGGAGCCGAAGTTGTAGTCCGCATGCCAGATTCCTGGTGGGATGTTCATGAGTCGCCGGCGGAATTCTGACAGCACAATCCGCGAGACGAGGCCCCGCGTCGGCGAGTCGGGGCGGGCATCGTAGAGAACGACTTCGAGTTCCCCGAAGAGCAGGAAGTAGCGATCCTCATTCACTTTATGCATACCCCAGCCTTTGGTGATACCGGGGCGGACGGTACAGCAATACGTGAAAACCACCGGATACGGTTTCCAACCCCACCTCGGATCGAACATCTCGCAGACGGTGCCACGCTCATCGACGTGAGTCACATTATCGTGAAAGCTCACACCTGCCGGTAGCAACTGGCGGCTATCTCCGTCTGGCGTAACTGTCGATACATCGCGAATCATATTGTCATCCTGTATGTGAAATTGCGTATACTACACTGATGCTTCGTCTCGTTTGCGAACCTTCTCGTACCAGGCTTCTTTAAGTTCGAGGTGGAACTGAACCATCTTGAAATACACCTTGTCGAGAACGTCCTGAACGAATCCGATCCGCCACTCTGGGTCGGTAATCTGGCGTGCCCAGATAGCCAACTCGGCTTCGCGATGTTCCAAAGTCCAACCGATGCGATGGCTGCCCGCGAAGTTCAGTGCCGTGGCTCGCGCGCCACTGATGGCGTGACAAGCGGGGTCGGTCAGGAACTGTTGCCACATGTAGAGATCGGTGTACGTCCCCACGGGCGTGGTTCGCCAGCCGAACGGCAGTCGCCGATACGCCTCGAGTGTGTGAGCGCCGCAACTCAGGCAGACACGGCTAACACCGGCCAACGTCGCGAGTCGGTCGCGCGGGTCGGTATGGTCGATCGAGATGAACCCACCGAGGCCGCCGTCGGGCTGGATGTACACCGGCAGGGAGTGCGCCCAGTCGGCGTTTTGCAGCAATTGGCTGACATTCTCGATGTGATTGGGCAGCCACAGGTCATCGTCGGACAAATAGCAAACGATCCGCCCTCGGGCTTCGGCTAAAGCGATATGTCGATAAATCTCACCGAGCCGCGGCCCTTTCGGGTGATCCCAAAAGCGAATCCGCGCATCATCGTGCATCATCTTGCGGAGCAGTGTCCGCGTGACATCGGGAACTCCGTCGCCGACAACGAAAACTTCGATGTCTCGCACCGTTTGCGCGAGCGCACTACCCACAGAATAGCGCAGCAACGGCCCATGATCGTGCGTAGGAATGACAACAGTCGCTGCGATCATCAGAGTACTCGAATGAACAAGGTTTCGAGACTTATAATCGCGTAGCCAAACCTGTCAAGCCACAAGTGGGTATTGAGAGACGCGGCACAATTCGCCACAACGCTTATTTCAGACTTACGAACCGTCGCTTGTCGTAGACTCAACATGACTCACGATCATAGCTGGTGGAAGTGCGTCGATATGCTCCTGTTATCACGTATGGTAAGATGACTATGTTCAAGACACGATACCAGTCGCGCTATGACATAAATCAGTCGATTGTTGCCGCTAAGGTTTCGAGATCTGGGATCGATCCACGCAGGCCGAAGTAAATGTGGGAAAAATTGAGTTGATCCACCGTCCTCTGAACGTACCGTTTACTTTTGTTGTAATACAGGTGCGCAAATCCGTACGCTTCTTTAGGTCATCGACTGGAAGAGGAATTTGTTGGCTGTCGTATGTCGCCGGATCATACCCCAAGGTGGCCGTAACAATGGCATGTGTCAGCGAATGATGCATCTCTTGGAAGTGGTGTTCTAAGACTCGCATAGAATATTCGTCAGCAATTCACTTGCTGCGTATGCGTTACACTTCGCGGTGATTCAAGCGGTGCGGTGCATCTCCTGTTGCAAATCGTAAAACGGTTGCATCGAGACACATGAGAGACGTCGGAATGGTACACGATGCGCGGCGGAACGTGGTGATCGCGGCGGACCCGGTTGTGATCAAGGTCGGGACGAACGTGCTGGCGGATTCGTCGGGTGCGTTGGATCGCGTGCGGATTGCGGCACTCGTCGATCAGGTGCAGCGAATTCGCGTGAGCGGTCGACGGGTGGCGCTCGTCAGTTCGGGGGCGATTGGTGCGGGCGTTGGAAAATTGAAACTCGGCAAACGACCCGTCGATTTACCTCACCTTCAGGCGTGTGCCGCGGTCGGCCAGTCGGCACTTATGCAGCTTTATCAGGAGTTTTTGAACCCGCACGGCGTTCATGCGGCACAGATACTCTTGACGGCGGGGGACTTCGATTCGCGTTCGCGCTACCTGAATATGCGGAACACAATCATCACGTTGTTCGAATACTCGGCGCTACCGATCATCAACGAAAACGACACGGTGAGCATTGCCGAGATCAAGTTCGGCGACAACGACCAACTCGCCGCGATGGTCGCGAATCTGCTACAAGCACCGCTGCTGATTTTGCTCACGAATGTCGATGGATTATACTCTGCCGATCCGCGCCAAGACCCGACGGCGAAACGGGTGGAGACGGTTGCGCACATCGACGATTCGATTGCGGGGATGGCGGGGAACACGAAGAGCGATCTCGGCACCGGTGGCATGAAAAGCAAGATTCTGGCGGCACGATTGGCAACCGTGGCGGGCGGGTCGGTCATTATGGCGAACGGCGCGACTGATGGCATTCTCGATGCGATTTTCGCGGGCGAAAGCGTCGGCACGCTGTTCCTGCCGCACGGCGGATCGGTCACGGCGTGGAAGCGCTGGCTCGGCTTCACCGCCAAGCCGAAAGGCAAAGTGCGAATCGACGATGGTGCCCGCAAAGCCCTTGTGGAGCAGGGGAAAAGCCTGCTTCCCGTCGGCGTGCAACAGATCGAAGGCACGTTCGGCAAAGGCGATGTCGTGGCGATCTTCGACGCGAACGGCATCGAATTGGCACGCGGTTTAATCAACTACAGTGCGGACGATGCGACGCGGATCATCGGCATGAGCCGCGAGCGAATCGCCAGCCGATTCGGGAAATTGCCGTATCAGGAACTCGTCCATCGCGACAATCTCGTGGTCACGGTAACGTGAGGCTTACGCGCTCCGCGAGCATGTTCCGGCGGGCACTCCCCTCGCCTTCGAGGAAGAGAATGTCCGTGTGGAAGATCCGTTGCCGGGCGAGAAAGCCATCGAGTACGGCGATGCGTGCGGCGGCGTACTCGGCATCGGGCACCCATGCGTATTCGCGGCGAATGTCGGCCGCGTAACGCAAGTAGCGCGTTTCGCCCGAACCGAGAATCGCTAGATCGGCATCGAGCAAGACACGCACATCCGCCGTCAATACGTGCGGCGTCATGTGTGCCGTGGCCAAAATCAATTCGGTTACCGTAGCGATCATTGGCGACGATACGCCGAGTTCTTCGAGCACTTTCTTGGAGAAGTCGGCACTTTTCGCCTCGTTGTCGTTCTGTTTTGGGTCGTAAACCGCATCGTGATACCACGCGGCCAACATCACCGCATTCGGGTTCTCGGCAAACTTCCGCAACCGGCCCGCAACTTTTAGCACCTCGGCGATGTGTTCCAAATTGTGGTAATTGCGACTGCTTTCCGAGTACATCCGCACGAGGTTGTCGAAGTGCGAATAGGTGGCCGCGGGTTCGATGTGGAACTCGGCGAGCAACCGAACGTAAGCGATTTGTAACGAGTCAAGACGTTCGGGGGAAACCATCCGCGACCTCTGGTAAAGTATTTAAGCAGGCAACGATGTTTGCGATTTCCTGAAGGATTGCTTGCACGAATCGCCTCGCGTCATTTATAGTTGTTGTAATGGTTTTGCCGCAAAACACGGCACTCTCTATTGGGGTTCGCATGTCCGCAGTCAAACTCCCCCGCGTTATCGAAGAAAAGCTTGCCGAACTCGCGAGCCAAGTGCGTCGGCTGTGGTTGATTCGTGGCCTCAGCCGGTTCGCGCTCGTGTTTTTCGTGCTGGCGTTAGCGGCGGTACTGATCGATGCGAAACTGAATCTGTCGGGTGCCGTTCGCGGTTTGTTACTGTGCAGCTGGATGACGATTCTCGGCTTTGCGGCGTGGCGTTTCATCGTACGACCGCTTCGTAACGAAGTGCCGGTGTCGATGTTGGCGGCGGCGATCGAGAAGCATTATCCGAGCCTCGCCGAACGACTTTCGACGCTCGTGGAACTCAGCGAACACTCCGATGCGGGGAACGGCTCGAAGGCGCTCATGGAGGTTTTGGCGAAGGACACCGCCCAGCGCACGAAGAAGCTAAACTTCTTTCGGGCCGCCCCAACGGGTTCCGTTTTGCGGATCGGCACCGTTGCGGTGGCGGTGACGTTGCTCGTCCTTTCGCCGATGTTTTTCCTGCCGGGATCGACCGAGCGCGTACGCCGGTTCTTGCTCCCGTGGTACGCGCCGCGAATCGAACCGTCGTTCAAAATTACGGTGTCGTCGGGGGATCCGATCGTCAAACGCGGTGAGTCGGTGACGCTCACGGGGTTCTTCGAGCCGCTGAAAGCGAACGTCGTTCTGCCAGAAACGGCCGTGTTATTGCACCGCGAGCCTGGCACCGATATCGAGAAAAAACTGCCGATGACCGGCGACGATAAAGCCGCGTTCACCGTGACGAAACCCGCTGTGACATCGAGTTTCGAATACTGCATCGAAGCCGGCGATACCCGCAGCGAGTGGGGCCTCGTGACCGTTGTCGATCCCGTCGAACTCATCGAAGGCACGTCGTTCACGATCCAGCCCCCCGCTTACGCCAAGCCGCTTTATGCGGAACTCGTTCAGCAAGGGTTGCACGAATTCGAGGCATTGCAGTACAGCAAGGTTCGCTTCGACATGAAGTTCAACCGTGCCGCAACGAGTGCGTCGTTCGAGTGGACGCCTGCGAACCCCGAGGCGAAGGGCGGCACCGAACAGTTCTTCGCGAAGCTCAATGCCGACAAAACGGGTGGCACGGCGGAATGGCAACTGATCGCCGAAGGCACGCTGAAACTGATTCTGGTCGGCGAGCAGAACGTCCGCACGGAAATTACGATGGCATCAAAAGCGATCCTCGATGCGCCGCCGAAGTTCGAAAAGGTCACGAATGCGAGCGAGAAACCGAAAGACGTCCGCCCCGGCGAACGCGTGGTGATCGACCTCGCTGTGCTCGACGATATCCGCGTTGCCACGGTGGAACTCGAATACGCACTCAGCGGCGAGAACAAATTGCGAACGCTGCCGATCGTGCTGAAAGACCTCGGTACGCCGCGAGCCGAAGGGCGTTATGGCTTCGACCTGATGGATAAAGGCAAGGAAGGCGACACGATTCAGTACCGCATTCGCGCCTTCGATAATCGCTCGGTTCCGGAAGCGGGCATCGGCCCGCAGAGCGTCGTGTACCCCGAAAAGGGCTGGGCCGTCATCCGCATCGATTCGACCGCGAAACCTCTCGCCCAACAAGACGTGCTCGACAAACGCGACAAGATCAAGGAAAAGCTTCAAACCGCACTCAAGGACGCCATCGATGCGGACAACGACGTCCAGAGCGTCAAGAAAGAAGCGCTCGGCAAGCCGAACCTGAGCGCCGACCAACTCGCGAAACTCGAAAATGCGAGGAACAAAGCCAAGGACGTGGCGAGGCAACTCGAAGAACTCGCCCGCGTCGTGGGGCTGACACCCGAATTGCGCGGGTTGGCGAAAGAGATTCGCGACGTCGCCGATTCGCCGCTACAACGGGCCGACGACATGCTGCGGAAGGCACAGAACGAACCCGCACCGCAACCGCGCGACAAGAACATTGTCGAAGCCGCCGCAAAGCTCGATGAAGCCGTCGAAAAGCTGAATGCACTGATCGCCAAGAACGACAAACTCGCGCAAAACCGGCTCGACAAAACGAAACTCGAAGAGATCGCGGACAAGCAGAAGGAACTCGCCGAGGAACTCAAAAAGAACCCCGACAATCTGCAAGCCACGAACGACGCCACGAAGAAACAGCAAGACCTGAACGCGGACTTGAAGGACGTAGTAAAGGGCAACGACACGCTCAAAAAGGCACTCGATGGCCTCGAGAACGAAGAGGCGAACCGACTCGCAGAGGAAGCGAAGAAACTTGCGGACAAGCAGAAAGATCTGGATCGCGCGAGCGACGAACTCGATGCCAACGCAAAACGCAAAGCGTTGGAAGAAGCCGCGAAGAAACAGAAAGAAATCTCCGACAAGGCCGACAAACTCGCGAAGAAAACCGAACGCCCCGCACAGGTCGCCGACGCGGACGCACTCGACAAGAAGCCGTTCGACAAAGCGGCGGATGCACTCGGCAAGAACGACGCCGTCGAAGCGATGACCGAGCAGGAGAAAGCGGCCCGCGAACTCGAACGCTTGGCGGAGGCGCTCGAACGCGCCGTTTCGAACCGGAAGGATCCGAAAGAGTCGGCCAAACAACTCGCGAAACTCGAAGAGCAACTTCGCAAGCGGACCGCCGAGGCAACGAAAGATCAGCCGTTCGACAAACTGCCGGAGAATTTGCAAAAGCAGATGCAGGGCGAACAAGATGCCGTACGACGCGCTACGGAAAAGCTGACGACGCCACCCGGAAACGAAGCCGCGACCCAGGCGAAGAAAGAGGCACTGGACCAACTGCAAAAAGCCAAGAAGGCGATGGCCGACAATCCCGCCAAAGCCGACGAGGAAATGGCCAAAGCGGTCGAAGCACTTCAGAACCTCGCAGACAAACTTCCGAGCCGCGCGGAACGACTGTCGGCGGCCCGCGACGAACTGCAGAAGCTCGAACGCGAACGCGCCGCACTGGAACGCGATGTCGAAGAGAAGCTGAAAGGCTTCGAGAAAAAGAACCCCGACGAAGCGGTTCGCAAAGAGGCCGCCGATAAGCTCGCGGACGCGGCCAAGAAGCAGGCGGAACTCGCAGAGAAAATCGACCGCCTCGACACGCCGGGGCTGGAATCGCGACGCGAAAAGACATC
>Ga0105044_10009491_pt1 | contig 13306 bp, 9 predicted proteins | sample MAT01_FD_78092 | JGI IMG/M metagenome (GOLD analysis project Ga0105044, IMG submission 78092) | Freshwater microbial communities from Lake Fryxell liftoff mats and glacier meltwater in Antarctica - MAT-01 | ecosystem: Environmental > Aquatic > Freshwater > Ice > Liftoff microbial mat | place...
AGCAACCTGCGGTTGCGCGAGCGCCGGCCCAGCAAACACCACGGCGAACCCGACCGCGGCCAGCAGTCGGACGGTGCGGAACAGAGGAGACGAGTGCGTCATGCGCGCAGCGAGGCGCACCTGCACCTCGCCGGCCCTCCACCGTCACGAAATGCCCGCCTGGCGGAAACGTGTCTGCGCGCCCGACACTGACGAACTGTCCTGAAGGCGGCCCAAGCGGCATCGCCTACTTGCGCGCCCCGGGGGTGAGCATCGTCTCCTTGCGCTCGCCGCCGCGCAGGTAGACCAGCTTCACTGCGACGTTCACCTTCAGCGCTTCGAGGGCGTAGGTGTAGTCGTAGATGTTGGCAATGGTCTGCTCGCCAATCTGCACGATGACATCGCCCTTCTGAAGGCCCGCCTGTTCCGCGGGACCGCCGCCGATGACGCCGCCGAGCAGCAGGCCCTTCACGTCGGTGGCGTAGTCGGGAATCGTGCCAGTGAAGATGCGCACGCCAGCGCGGCCGCCGCCCGACTGCTGCCCGCTCTGTTCCACCTTGGCGAAGGCGAGCACCTCGGGCTGGCTGCCGACCCGCGACGCGAGCGCCACCGCGAAGTCGACCACGCGGTCGAGGTCTTCGTAGTTGACCTTGTCGGCGGTGTCCGACGGCTTGTGATAGTCCACGTGCGTGCCGGTGAAGAACGCCAGGCTCGGTACGCTCACCTGATTGAAGCTCGCCACGTCGGTAGGCTGGTAGGGATCGTCCTGCAGCACGAGTTCGAACCCGGCCGCGACGTTGGCGCGTTCGATGAGCGGTTTCCACCCGGGGCTCGAGCCGACGGCCTGCACCGTGAGCTTGTTGTCTTGCATGCGGCCGACCATATCGAAGTTGAAGTAGGCCGCGATCTGATCCGCCGCCACCGGCGGCGTCGTGACGAACGCGTTCGAGCCGATCAGGCCGATTTCCTCGGCCGACCAGAAACCGAGCAGCACGTGGCGCGGCCGCATCCGCTGCGTCGCGAGCGCGCGACCGGCCGCCAGTACCGCCGCGGTGCCCGACGCGTTGTCGTCGGCGCCGTGATGGATCTTGCCGGCGTCTTCCTTGGCGGCGAGCGAATTGCCGTGGCTGCCGCGTCCCAGGTGGTCGTAGTGCGCGCCGAGGGCTACCCACGGCTTGGGCAGCGCAATCCGCGCCGTGGCGGGCAGGTAGCCCACCACGTTGAAGCCCTCCTGCTTCTCGCGTTGCACCGCCGCCTTGATGGTGATGGTCACGTCAGGCAACGCGAAGCCCGCCGCGTGCGGGTTCGCCGAATCGAGGGCCTTCTGAATCTCTTCGAGCGTCTTGTCCTTCACGCCGGCGAACAGTGCCTTGGCCACATCGCCCGACACACTCGCCGCCACGATGCCCGATCCGGCCAGGGCCGTGTCGAAGTTCATCGGGATGGTTTCACCGGCGTTGGGCGATCGCGGTCCGGTGACCACGAGCAGTGCCTTGGCCCCACGCTGCCGTGCCTGCATCGCCTTGTAGCGCAGGTCCGCATAGCGCGACAGGATGCCGCGCGTCTTCTGGTCGGCGTCTTCCGGGAAATAGCGGAAGACCACGACGACCTTGTCCTTGACGTCGAGTGTGGCGAAGCTGTCGTAGCCGAAGTTCTGCGACTCGGGCACAACCAGGCCGTAGCCGGCAAACACCGCCGGGCCGCTCACCTCTGCGTTGTCGGAGAAGGACAGCGCCTGCACCTGCGACACCTGATCGAACACGCCCGTGGCGCGGGCGTCGGGGGCGGTCACGGTGGCGACCTGCAGCGTGGTGCCGGCATCCTTCACCCCGGCGGTGAAGCTGAAGGGCAGGCGGAAGTCTTGCTGCCCGGGCAGCGGCGTCGCGCCCATCTTCTTCAGCTCGGCCACGAGATGATCGGCGGCGAGCGTTGCGCCTTCCGACCCGGCCTGGCGTCCTGCCAGTCGGTCCGACGCCAGCAACACGACGTCGGCGCGCGTCTTCGATGTCGCCGCTGCAGTGGCTTGCCCAGCCGAGGTCGCAGTCGCGCTGCCGGCGGCAACGAGCAATGCCGCTGCTGCCACGCGCAGAAAAGATGTCGTCATGACCTGGTCCTCGACGGCGGCTGGCCGTCAGTTCTTGCGCGCCGGGGCGTTCTTGATGGCCGCGAGCGCGGCCTGATGGTTCCACTGCGCCAGAAAAATCTGGCCGGCACCGCCGCCCGAGCGTGCCGAGGTGAAGGCGATTTGCGTGCCGTCTGGCGACGGCACGGGCAATCCGTCGAAGCCATCGGAATAGGTGACCCGCACCGGCTCCTTCGTGCCCGCCGCGTCCACCATGAAGATCTCGAAGTTCTCGAAGCCGAGCTTGTTCGAGGCAAACAGGAGGTACTCGCCAGACACGTGCATGTAGGGCGCCCAGCTCATCGCCTTGAAGTTCGTGATCTGCCGCTTGTCCGAGCCGTCGGGGTTCATCATCCAGACGTCGGCGATGAGGCCTTGCTCGTCGAAGCGTCGCCACAGAATCTTCTTGCCGTCAGGCGTGAAGAAGGGGCCGCCGTCGTAGCCGGCCGACGTCGTGAGACGGGTCTGCCCTGTGCCATCGGCCTTCATCACGTAGATCTCGGCGAACCAGCTCGCGTCGGTCGCGAGTTGCTTCTCTTCGGCCGCGGTCAGGGTGTGATCGAATGCGCCACGCGTCGACGAAAAGACAATCCACTCGCCACCTGGCGAGTAGCCGGCCTCCGCGTCGTAGCCGCGCGCCGTGGTGAGCCGGCGCAGCGCCTTGGTGCCTTCCGCGTAGGCGTAGATCTCCATTTCCGGGTCGTAGTCCCAGGCGTAGCGCCGTTCCTTGCCGGAGGCGCGGAAGGCGAGTTCTTCGTCTTGATACTGCTTCGACTTCGGATCGTGATGGGTCGAGGCAAAGAGAATCTCGTCGCTGCCGGGACGGAAGAATCCGCACGTGGTCTTGCCCATGCCGGGCGAGATGCGCGTCGTGTCGCCCGACGTGAGGTCCATCACGTAGATCTGATAGAAGGGATTGCCGGCTTCGCGCTCGCTCTGCAGCACCAGGCGCTTGCCGTCGGGCGACCAGTAGCCCTCGCCAGCGCGCTTGCCCTCCACGGTGAGGCGGCGAACCCGCGACAGGAACGAGCGTTCCTGGTTGGGGGCAGCGTCCTGGGCGGACGCCACGGCGACGGCCACGACCACGGCCAGCGCAAGGGCGGCGATTCTCATCCTGGGCATTCTACTGGGCTCCGCGGGGTTGGCGAACTACTTCGGCCGAGGCGCACCCAGCAGGGCACGCATCTTCGTGTTCTGCGGATCGTCACGAAAGGTCTCGAACTCGAGCGTGTACCCTTCGGGATCGAGCGCCACGAAACCACGAATCGGCAGGGTAGCCGAGTCCTTGGCCTCGCCGCGAGCTACGACGCCGTTGCTCGTCAACCACCGGTGCCAGTCGTCGACCCGGCTGGTCACGAAAGCCAGAGCCACCGGCTTCGTCTCCGACGCCCGGTGCATGCCGCGGGTTTCGTCCACGAGGCCGACAAACGACGTGGGCGACACCTGGTAGACCTTCGCCCACCCTTGGTCCACGGTGAGCGTGAGGCCCATCACCTGCTCGTAGAAGCGCATGGCGCGCGGCAAGTCCCGGTAGTAGAGCCACGTGATATTGGCCTCGAAGCCTCCGGGTGGCGCGGCGAGGGGCTGCGCTCGCGCGGCCGTCGCCAACAGCAGTGAGACGAGCAGTGCAGCGCAGATCCTGGTGGTCATCACCGAATTCTATGCCGAGCCATGGCCGTCAACGGCAGTCATCCCTCGGCGGAAGAAGCGCGGCCTCAGCGCACGATCGCCGGCGACCACGCCTCGGTCAGGAATCGCCGTGCCGGTGTGGCCCCGTCCACGCTGGCGATCCACACGTTGTTCCCGTCGTCTGACGGGAATTGGTAGAGGATGTGGATGGCATCGAGCAACTCGACCTGATCGTCGATGTTGCGCGTCTCGCTGGTCAGAGCACGCGCGGACTTCGTGGCCAGATCGAGCACCCAGAGCTGCCAGCCGCCGCCGTCGGCGGGCGGCCGCGCCCGCTTGAACGCGATCCTGGTGCCGTCGGGCGACAGCGACGGACACTCCACGTCGGCCTGCAGCACGCGCGTCTCGCGCCGCGCGATGTCGCCCGCCACGAGATAAGGGGTGCCGCCAAAGGCCAACGTGGCATAGAACCGGTTGTCGTCGCCCGCGAATGTGACGCCCCAGTAGTTGACGTCGGCGCGCCGCACCTGACGCTCCCCGTCGAACACGGCAAACGTCTCGAGGTTGACCGGACGGGCGTCACTGGTCAGGTCGAGCAGGCTCGTGCGCGTCGAGAAGGCGGTGTCGGCGTACGAATGTCCTTGCTCGAACACCGTCACGGCGCCCCAGTGGCCGCTCGAGGACACACGCGCGCGGCTCGGAGGCCCGGTGAGGGCCAGCGTCCGCAGCGGCTGGAACTGAGCGTCGAAGACCACCGCCTGGCCCAATGGGCCGACGGTCGTGAGGCACAGTCCGCGGCCGGCAGCGAAATGTACGCGCACGCACGCCAGGGGGGAGTGGTAGCGGGGGCCGTCGGGCGCCGCCAAGGCCACCATCGCTACCCGACCCCATGACGCGTTCGACGCGAGGTGACGGAACATCATGAAGGGCGCCGACGGTGGTGAGGAGAGCGGCGCCGCGCGGTCAGGCCCCTCGGTCCGCCGGCCTGCATCGCGCCGGGCCCGCCCGAGTGACACGGCGACCAGAGCTGCGGCCACGACGCACACCGCCGCGAACGCCCACACTCGCCACGTGCGTGACGGCGCGGTCATGCCAGGCCCCCGGGACTGTCGAGTGGACGAGACTGGCCGGCGCGGGTCAGCAGCACGCCACCCGCGGCGATGGCCAACAGCAGGCCCACCGCGAAGGTGCCGAGGGCCACCTCACTACCGCGGAAGGTCCACAGCGCGCCGAACGCCACGGCGGCTCCCGCCCGGGCGAGCGTCGTGCCCGTAGCCAGCACGCTCAAGCCCGTGGCACGAAGGTGCGCCGGCAGTGCGGCACTTGCCATTGCGGCCAGCACGCCGTCGGTCGCCGCATAGTAGGCGCCGAGGAGCAGCAAGGCCCCAACCAGCAGCAGGGGGCCGGCCGGCGCGAACGCCAACAGCGCGTACACCAGGAGCAGGCCGGCGTGGCCGGCGATGAACATGCGCGGCCTACCCACGCGGTCGGCCAGCATGCCCAGAGGCCCGGCCATCGCGAAGTAGCAGATCGGCGTGCCGACGTAGAGCAGCGGCAGCCACGCCGGGTCGAAGGCCAGCTCGCGCTGCAGCATCAGGTAGAGCAGCGCATCGCTCACGGACGCGGCCGACAGCACGCACGCGGCTCCGGCGATGCCCCCGAACTCCTTCGTGACCACGGTCCGCACGGCGGCCGATCCAGACATGCGAGGCGAGAGCGGGGGCCCGTCGGGCGGGTCCGGTGCATCGACGAGCAGCCCGAGCGCGGCGACGCCGGCCAAAGCTACGGCAAAACTGGCGAGGAACACCTGGTCGAAGCGGCCCGGCACGAGCCACAGAATGCCGAAGGCCGCGAGCGGGCCCAGCGCGGCGCCGGCGGCATCCATCGCGCGGTGCACGCCGAAGGCGGTGGCCAGGTGCGAGGGCACCGCATGCAGGGCGATGAGGGCGTCGCGTGGCGCCGTGCGGATGCCCTTGCCGAGGCGGTCTGCCACGATCACGCCGACCAGCGCCGGCCACGTCGTGCCCGCGGCGAGGTAGCCCAGCTTGGCGATCGCCGACGCGCCATAGCCGGCGATGGCCACCGTCTTGTGACGCCCCAGACGGTCGGCGGCGAGCGCACTCATGGTGCGCACCACGGCCGCCGCGCCCTGGTAGAGCCCATCGAGCGCGCCGAGCGCCAGCGGCGTCATGCCGAGATGCACCACCACATACATCGGCAGCACGCTCGTGACCATCTCGGACGACACGTCGGTCAGCAAGCTCGTGAGGCCCAAGAACCAGACGGCGGGGCGCACCCGGGCGAAGCCGCGATGGCGCCACGGCCATCGAGCGTACGGGAGAGCTGGGGAAGGACCGCCGAAGTCGTACATCCGGATAGCTGCTGGCCGCGCCTGCAATGGTAGCCGAGGGCTGCGTCCGGAGGCCGGACGGGGGAAACGTACGCGGATTGTAATACTTGAGACTGGATCTCATTTTGACCTTGACCGACCGATTCGGTCGCCAATAGCATGGTGCTCGTTCTGAGACAGAGTCTCAATATCATTATGGAAACCTTCCGCACCGTTCTCTTCTGGACACACCTCGTGACGGGCGCCGTTGCCGGGTTCGTCATCGTCATCATGTCGGTCACCGGCGTGGTGTTGACCTACGAGAAGCAGATGCTCGAGTGGGCTGACCGGAGCCAAGCCGGCCTGGTCCCGTCGGCCGCCTCCGCGCCGACACTGGCGCCCGCCGCGCTCGTCGCCGCCGCTGCTGCGGCTCTGCCCGAGGCGCGACCCACCGGGCTGACGGTGCGCGCCGACGCCAGCGCGCCGGCCACGGTGACGTTTGACGGCGGCCGATCGCTGCTCATCGAGCCTCGCACTGCCGCGAATCTGGGGGAGCCGTCGTCGCGGCTGCGTGGCTTCTTCCGCGCGGTCACCAGCTGGCATCGCGTGCTGGCCCTCGAGGGCACGAACCGGGCCACTGGAAAGGCCATCACCGGAGCGGCGAATCTCGCGTTCCTGTTCATCGTGCTGAGCGGCATCTACCTGTGGATTCCGCGCCTGTGGAGCCGCCCGCAGTTCGCGCAGGTGATGTGGTTCCGCGGCGGGCTGTCGCCCAAGGCCCGCGATTTCAACTGGCACAACGTGATCGGCATCTGGTCCGCGGTGCCCCTGGCGATCGTCGTCGCCGGTGCGGTGCCCATCTCGTATTCCTGGGCCGGCAACCTCGTCTACCGCCTGGCCGGCGAGGCGCCGCCAGCGCCCGCGCCACAGGCGGCGCGGCCTGGCGGACAGGGCGGTGCCGGCGGCCCAGGCGCGACCGGCCGGCCCGGCGGTGGTGGACGTGAGCGGCGCAACGACGCCGGCGGCGAGGCTCCCTCCATCGATCTGTCGGGTCTGGACGCGGCGTGGCTCGCGGCGCAGGCGCAGGTGCCGGCGTGGCGCACGATGAGCGTGCGCTTCGGAGGACCGACCAACGGTCCGCTGGTGATTAGCCTGGATGAGGGCTACGGCGGGCAGCCGCAACTACGTCGCACTCTCACCGTCGATCGCGTTTCCGGTGCTGTCGTCAAGGCCGAGACGTTCGACCACTTGGGGGCCGGGCGGCGCGCGCGCAGCTGGCTGCGCTTCGCCCACACGGGCGAGTACTACGGCCTCGCGGGTCAGACCATCGCGGGCGTCGTGTCGGCAGGTGGGGCGGTGCTCGTCTACACGGGCGTGGCCCTCGCACTGCGCCGGTGGTGGGCCTGGAGACGACGGCGGGCCCAGCGCTGTGAAGCCTCGCAGGCCGCGTAGGCCGAGCCCTCAGACCGCGAGCGTGAAGAAGGGCCGACCGGGGGCTCGAACACCCGGTGGGCTGATCGAACGCAAGTCCGGTGCGTGCGGCCGTGGGCATTGGACGGGCGGCATTCAGGGCGCGCAATGGATCTCGTCATGAGTTCGAGAACTTCCGTCGTTCGCATCCGTCACGCTCGTGACGCACGCGCGCGTGCCCGCCATTCGCAAGGAGTCGTCGTTCCATGAAGAATCGTCCCTCAGCCTTCGATCGTTCCCTGGTCGCAATTGCGCTGTTCGCTCCGTTCCTCATCGCTCACGTTCTGCCGCTCCACGCTGCGGGCGCCTGCCAACGACCCGCAGCGCAGTCGAGCGTGCACGGCCGCGTCGTCGACGCCAGCAGCGGCGCGATCGCCGGGGCCCAGGTCACCGTCACTTCGGAGCGGCCTGGGCCGCCGGCATCGGCCGTGACGAACCAACAGGGTGAGTTCGAGCTGGTGATGGACTCGGGTAGCTACACGGTGCGAGTGTCTGCCAACGGATTCGTGGAGGCCGCTCGCCGGTTCACGCTCGGTGAGGCCGCCACTGGAACCGCCAATTTCACCCTTGCCGTCGCCGGCGTCCATGAGCTGGTTACCGTCGATGCTTCCGGTGGATACAGCGTTGGCGCCGTCTCGTCAGCCACGAAGACGATGACCCCGCTTCGCGACGTGCCTCAATCGGTCTCAGTCATCTCGAGCGCACTCATCGCCGACCAACGGATGTCCAGCATGGCGGACGTGACGCGCTATATGCCTGGTGTGGGCTTTGCCCAGGGCGAAGGCAACCGGGACACCCCGATTCTGCGAGGCAACAGCACGACCTCCGACTTCTTCGTCGACGGCGTACGTGATGACGTGCAGTATTTTCGCGACGTCTACAACGTCGAACGGGTCGAAGCCTTGAAGGGCCCCAACGCGATGATCTTCGGCCGCGGTGGTGTCGGCGGGGTAATCAATCGGGTGACGCGCCAAGCCGGCTGGGGACACTCCCGGGAGGCGTCGCTGCAGGCCGGGTCCTGGAACAACAAGCGAGTCACCGCAGACTATGGCAGTGGGCTCAACCAGGTGGTGGCGCTTCGTGCGACCGCGCTCTACGAAAATTCGGACTCGTATCGCGAGGGTACTTCCATCGAACGCTATGGGTTCAATCCGACTGCTGCGTTCCGCGTCGGTCCAAACACCACGCTGCGAGCCGGCTACGAGTACTTTCACGACGAGCGTGTCGCCGATCGCGGCATCTCGTCGTTCGGCAGTCGGCCGCTCGTCACCGATCCTGGAACGTTCTTCGGCGACCCGGCCCAGAGTCCGACCGACGCCACGGTCAATCTCGGGTCCGTGACCCTCGAGCAGCGACTCGGCTCGCGAATCACCCTGAGGAACCGGGTAAGCTACGGTCACTACCACAAGTTCTATCAGAACGTGTTTCCCGGCGCCGTGGACGCCACGGCCGGCACCGTGGCGATGTCCGCCTACAACAGCCTGACAACGCGCCAGAACCTCTTCAACCAGACGGACGTGATGGTGGTGGCATCGACCGGACGGGTCGGCCACACCGTGCTCGTCGGCGCGGAGTTCGGGCGCCAGGGGACCGAGAACTTGCGGACCACGGGCTACTTTACGAGGCTCGGTGCGGCGGTGTCGACGTTCCACGCGCCCCTGTCGTCCCCGACCATCTCGCAACCGATGCAGTTTCGCCCGGCCGCCTCAGATGCGGACAACCGGGGCGTCGCGACCATCGCCGGTGTCTACGCTCAGGATCAGATTGCCCTCACCGCCCGCCTTCAGGTGGTGTTGGGTCTCCGCCTCGACAAGTTCAAGGCCGACGTCACCAACAACCGCACGGCCACAGACTTCAGTAGCGACGACAATCTGATCTCCCCGCGATTGGGGTTGGTCTACAAGCCAGTCGAGCCGCTGTCCTTGTATAGCAGCTACAGCCTGACCTATCTGCCGCGCGCCGGCGAACAGCTGTCATCGCTGTCGGTGACGAATCAGGCGCTCGCCCCCGAAGAGTTCAAGAACTACGAGGTGGGCGTCAAATGGGACCTGGTGCCAGCGTTCGCGCTGACCGCGGCCCTGTACCGGCTCGATCGCGGCAATGTCGTGGTAGAAGACCCGACCGACCCGACACTGTCGAGCCTCGTGGATGCCCAGCGTACCAAGGGCCTTGAACTTGCGCTCAACGGGGAAGTGACCGGCTCCTGGAGCGTGGCTGGGGGATACGCCTATCAGGACGGCGAAATCACCAGGTCCATTTCGGCCAGCGCGCAAGCCGGCGCCGTGCTGGCGCAACTGCCACAGCACTCGATTTCCCTATGGAACAAGTATGACTTCACGCCACGGTTTGCGGCCGCGCTCGGCGTGATCAATCGCACCGCCTCCTTCACATCGACCAGCAACATCGTGGTGCTGCCAGGCTGGACCCGCGTGGATGCGGCGGTCTACTACCAGTTGACGTCCATGCTGCGCGCCCAGATCAACATCGAGAACCTGTTCGATGAACGCTACTTCCTGAACGCCCACAACGACACGAACATCACTCCAGGATCGCCGCGGGGCTTCCGGGTCGCGTTGACGACGCGCTTCTGAGTTCCCCTGTCCTCGACGCCCAGCAGGTCGCGCACGCCCGGTGGCAGTTCGACGAGGCCTCGTGCTGGTCTTCAGCGATCGTTGAGCCGAATCGACGCGCCTACGCGGTCGAACGCAGCGCCGTAGGCCGGCGCGTCGTTCTCGGGCACCACGGTGAGGTAGTAGAAGAGGCTGCCGTCGCTCAGCAGCGTCGTGTAGAGGCCCACGCGCTCGGTTTGATTGAGCGCCGAGCGTCCCTCGAGCGCCGTGGCGATGCCGGCCCGCTGCGAGATGCGTACTTGCTGCTGTCCTCCGGCGACGCGCATGCCCGGGTTGCCCTGAAGCACCGCGTTCACGAAGGTGTTGGTGGCGTCCGATAGCGTGCGTGAGGACGCGCGCGCCACGCCGAGTTCCACACCGTGCGTGAACACGCTCTGGCCCTGGTAGTCGCCCAGCCCGTTCTGCGGCACGAACTTCACCGAGTTGTTCGCCGACACGCCCCTCCAGTTGGACGGCACGCTGACCTGGAACAACTGGCCACCCTTGGCGCTCTTGTACTGCGCGGCGGGTGCCGGCACGGGTTGGCCGACCGTGCCCACCGACACGGGGGCGCTGCCGCCACTGCCACCACCGCCGTCGCCGGTGCGTGCCAGATCGGCCATCGACTTGGCGGGCGGCATCGCCGCCAGGCGGGTCTTCGCGCCGGCAAAGCCGGTGGCGGTCGCGCGCGTGCCAATAGTGAGCTTGGCGGCTTCGTCGCGAATGTACTGCACGCGGTTCCCGGGATTCGGGTGGCTGCTGAGCCACTGGGGCGGGCTGCCCTTCGACTCGCGTTCGATGGCTTCGAACATCTTCGCCAGGTCGCGCGGGTCGTAGCCGGCGCGCGCCATGATCTGCGCGCCCAGCAGGTCGGCTTGCTTTTCGTATTCGCGGCTGTACTTCATGAGCCACGCGCCCAGGCCGAACTGTGAGCCCTGCGAAATCGCCTCGCCCCAGCCGCCGCCGATGATGGCGCCGGCAATCGCGCCGGCCATGGCGCCAATCTGGAACTTCTGGGCCTTGGTGGCGTTGGCCGTGCCGTGCCGCAACAGCACGTGCGATAGCTCGTGCGCCATCACGCCCGCTACTTCACCTTCGTCCTGGGCCGCGTCGAACATGCCGCGGTTCACGAACATCGGTCCGCCCGGAAGGGCGAAGGCGTTGATCTCCTTCAAGTTCACCGGCGTGAAGGAGTACTCGAACACCGGGTTGTTGAGATTGGCCGGCGCCGCGGCGACGAGCGACCGGCCGGCGCGGTCGAGGTAGCCGGAGATCTGCTCGTCCGTGATAACAGGGTACTGCTGGCGCACTTCGGCGGCCGCCTCCTTGCCGAGGTCCACGTCCTGTTGCGGCGTGTACTTGTTCTTGGGAGGCGTAATGACGGTCTGGGCGGCGACGGCGGCCGCGCCGATGGAGGCAACCAGCAGCAGGGTCAAGAAGGACCGGTGGCGCGGTGGGGCAGGGCTGGGCGTCATGGGGCATCGGCTCCGAACGAAGACTGGCAATGCACTCAGCGTGCCAGGGCCAGCGTGACGGAAGCGGTGCCCCCCTTTGCGACGGTGACCTTCACGGGGGTCACTTTGAGCAACTCGTGCCACACCTTGAGTTCGTAGGTGCCAGCCGGCACACCGGTAAAGCGGAAGGTTCCGTCGGAGCCGGTCACGGCGGCCATCTCGTCGGTGACCATGATGAAGCCGCGCATCCACTGATGGGTGTTGCACGTGATCCGCACGAGGCCCGCGCCGTTCAGGGGGCGTGTCACCACCATGTTGGGCACCGGCAGACCCACGTTGAAGAGCGTGCGGCCGCCGTCCTGCTGCGCGTTGGTCGTGTGCAGCAGCGCGTCGTGACTCGTGGTCGTGGTGGGGGCGCCGGGACGCGCGAGCTGCACGCGCGGCAGGAACCGGCACTTCTCGTTGGTCACCCGGGGATCGGGATACGGCGCGGTGACCTTCACGCCCGTGAGTGTGACCACGACGTTGGCCAGCGCCCCGCCGGGCCCCACGCTGATGGTTTCGTCCGGCACCTCGGCGCCGCACACTTTCATGTCCATCGTGACGCGCAGCGGACGCAAGCCCTTCAGCGCCGTTGTCGCGATGCCGGTGATGGTGCCCCCCTGCGCCAACGCAGGCGCAGCAGTGGCCACGAGGAGCATGCTCACAAGAACCAGGCGGACGACGCAGAACGCGGCGAACCTCAGCATGACGATGTCCTGAAGGTAACACGCGCGCCAGTCCGTCACACCTTCGAGGGCGGGGAGATCGTTGAACCGCGTGCTCGACCTGACCGGCGGGCGGCCCGACTGTGCATCTCGCCCTTCACCGTGAACCAGTCCAGGACGTTCGCCGCTGCGCGGCCGGCGAGGCCGCCAAGGCGGCGCGGAGGGACTCCTCCACGATCGCCGTCATGGTTCGACCGGTGTCCGCCGCCCGCGTCTTGACGGCCCTTATCAGGTGGTCGTCCAGGATACGCATACCATCCAGGCAGATGTATGTCACACCGAATGGGCCCGCCAGCCGGGCAGGCGCTCCATTCTGGCCCGCGTGCACCCACTGGTTGGCAAGCGGGAGACGTCCGAGCACGGGCCGCGCATGCTGCCGGGGCATGGGTCGCGCTCTCGCCGCCTCGATCCTCACCGGCGTGGTCGCACTCTTGTCGTCGTCGGGACAGGCGGCACACGCTCCGGCGGACGGCGCTCTCGTGGCCGAGGCGCCGTGTGTCGTGTCGAGCCCGACCTATGGCGACTATGTGACAGCACTGAAGGGGCGGGTCGCGGCGGATCCGAAGGACACCGGCTTCGACGAGGCGGCCTTTCGGCGCAATACACCCGAAGCCTGGTTCCTGGCGCTGAAGGGCGCTGGCGGCGTGCGGTGCCGCCGTATCACCTATGGCAGCGACGGATTGCGGGTGACGGGCTTCATCGTGGAACCCAGTACGCCCGGACGCCATCGGACCTTCAACCGCGGCGGCACCCAGGACTTCGGCGCCACCCGCACTGCCGATTTGGTGGAGTTTACCGGCTGGGCCCTCGACGGATACGTGGTGGTGGCCTCGCAGTACCGGGGCAACGACGGGGGCGAGGGGCGGGAGGAGTGGAGCCGCGCCGACCTCCACGAGATCGTCAATGTAGCCATGCTCGCGCGCGCGATGCCGAACGTCGATCCCGTG
>Ga0105044_10009493_pt1 | contig 13303 bp, 13 predicted proteins | sample MAT01_FD_78092 | JGI IMG/M metagenome (GOLD analysis project Ga0105044, IMG submission 78092) | Freshwater microbial communities from Lake Fryxell liftoff mats and glacier meltwater in Antarctica - MAT-01 | ecosystem: Environmental > Aquatic > Freshwater > Ice > Liftoff microbial mat | place...
CGCTGCGAAGTGGTGCTGTACACCCCCGAGCACGATGCCACCTTCGCATCGCTCGGTAGCGCCGGTGCCCGCCGGGTGATCGATCTGTGGGCGGATCGCACAGCGGTACTCGGCGCTCGACCCGACGTAGATTTCGTGCTGGTGTTCGAGAATCGTGGCCCGGAAGTTGGGGCAACGATCGCTCATCCTCACGGCCAGATCTACTCCTACGACCACATCCCTGACCGGCCACTGCAACTGCTGGAGGCCAAGTGGTCACCCGAGCTCCAGCCGGGCGAGCGGCTGGTTGCGGAGCAGAGCGGATGGGTGGCATCGGTTCCCTTTGCCAGCACCTATCCCATCGCGGTCTCCATCGCACCTCGGCTGCAAGTGCCGGACCTGCTGGCACTCGACGGTGACGCCCGCGACGGGCTGGCTGCGATACTCACCGACGTGCTCGGCCGCCTCGATCAGCTCTACGACCGGCCGCTGCCATACATGATGTGGCTCAACCAGCGGCCCACCGACGGCGGCGAGTGGCCCCAGGCGTGGTTCAACGTGGAGATCGTGTCGCCGTGGCGTAGTGCCGGCGTGCCCCGCTTCATCGCCGCCGCAGAGGTGGCCTGCGGCGAGTTCTTCAACCCGGTCATCCCGGAAGTGCTGGCTGAACAACTCCGCGCACTCGGCTGAGCCGGAGCCCACGGTCCTAGGCGTCGGTGTCGATCGGGTTGAAGGCGGGCGTGCGCTTGTGCATGAAACTGGCAACGCCCTCTTTGAAGTCTGGCCGTCGCAAGGAAGCCTTCATCATCTCGATCGCGTCGTCGGTTGCCGGAATCAGACCGCGGTCCCAATCGCCGTACACCTGTCGCTTGATGACGGCCATCGAGGTCGGCGACGCGAACTGAGCAAGTTCGGCAGCGAACTCGAGTGTGCGATCCAGTAGGTGTGCGGGCGCGACGACCTCGTTGACCAAGCCCATCTGGGCAGCCTCCTCGGCCAAGAAGACGCGGCCGGAGAACAGCAGATCGAGAGCACGGGCGTTGCCGACCAGCCGTGGCAGCACCCAGCTCATGCCGTACTCGGCGATCAGGCCGCGACGCGAGAACGCGGTCGTGAACTTGGCGCCAGCAGCGGCGAAGCGGATGTCGCACATCAGCGCCTGCACCATTCCGATGCCGGCGCAGGCACCGTTGACCGCCGCAATGACCGGCTTGGGAATCAGGGTGGTGTGGTACTGCGGACGGCCGCCGGCGGCGCTCTCGGCGCCACCACTCCCGCTGGATGCGCCGATGTCTTGCAACGTCTCCATGTCGGCCCCGGCGCAGAACCCGCGACCGGCGCCGGTGACCACGATCACCTTCACCGCCGGGTCGGCAGCCGCTTGGTCGAGCAGCTCGAAGTAGCGGGCAGCCAGCGGACCAGTCCACGCGTTCAGCCGTTCAGGCCGGTTGAGGGTGACCAGCGCGATGCCGGGCTCGCGGTGTTCGATCAGTACAACGTCGTCACTCATCGTTCGGAACGTAGTCGCCGCTCTCCTCGACCGCCGAGACGAGCGACGTCTCAGCGACATCGACAGTTGACTCCTCGACATCGACATCGACATCAACAGCGTCATCGACATCAACAGCGTCAGCGTCATCGGTGGCTGGCTCGTCCGCGACGGGCCCGACGACCGGCTGGTCGTGCAGGTGACGCCGGCGGTCGATGAGGAGATAGGCGACAGCGGCAGCGACCACGAGCACCGATACCCACTGATTGAGGCGCAGGCCGCCAACCGAGTTGGCCGGGTCGATGCGCAACCCTTCGATCCAGAAGCGACCGGTGAAGTAGCCGGCCACGTAGACGGCCAGCAGCCGACCGGGCCGTAGCTTCATCCGCTTGTCGATCAGGATCAGCAGACCGCACAGCGCCAGGTTCCACAACGCCTCGTACAGGAACGTCGGGTGAAAGAGCGTGCCCGGGGGGTAGCCGGCGGGAAGGTTGACGTCGTCGATCTCCAGCCCCCATGGAAGGGTCGTGGGGCGGCCGAACAGTTCCTGGTTCCACCAGTTACCGAGACGACCGATCGCCTGCGCCAACGGGATTGCAGGCGCCGCAGCGGTGAGCACACCTGGTACCGAGAGCCCGCGGCGCTTGATCGCCCAGGCACCGACCACTACACCAGCCAGTAGACCACCGGGGATCCCGAGGCCACCCTCCCAGATCTTCAGCCAGCGGTCTGGCTCCTTCCACGGCTGGCTCTTGTCGGTGACGATGTAATACAGCCGAGCGCCGATCACCCCGGCGCCGACGGCCCACATCGCAATCGAGCTCATGTCGTCGCGAGTGCCAACACCGGCCTTCTCCATTCGGCGGCCGGCCAACCACACCGCGGCGACAACACCGAGCGCGATCATCATCCCGTAGGCATGGATGGCCAGGGGACCAATGTTCAGTACCCCGTCGGACGGGCTGGGGATCGACGACAGCAGGACCCCAGGGATTGGTGCATTCATGCGTGCAGTATGTCAGCCAACGTGCGCAGATCCGGGTCGTCGCAGATCCGGGCCGTTACAAGTAAGGGCCATCACAAGTAAGGGTCGTTGGGACCTGCGGCTTCGTCCCACCATTCGCCAGGCGAACCTTTGGTCTCCCACTCCTCGAACGGGTAGATGCAGTTGACCGGGCAGACCGGCAGACACTTGTCGCACCCACTACACAGCTCGGGAATGATGACCACATCAGGCCCGTGGTTGAAGATGGCGCCGAACTGTGGTGGGCAGTGGCGCAGGCAGGCGTCGCAGTTGATGCACTCCAGCATCTCGATCCGCAGGGGCGCGTTCTTCCACTTCTCGTTGCGGGAACGCTCGGTGATTCGCTCTGGCCGGGAACCTGCCATGCAGCGAGTGTAGGACGTACAGCGCCGCTCAGATTGACCCGCGGGTCAATGCCTGCTGGACTGAGTGTGTGGTCGACGATCGCCGTCATACCGAACAGGGCAACGAACGCAAGCAGCAGCTGCTGGAGGCCGCCGAGCAACTGTTCACGAACAAGGGCTACGGCGCCACGCGTATCAGCGACATTTGCGCTGCTGCCGGCGTCGCCAAGGGTCTCTTCTACTGGTACTTCCCCACCAAGGAGTCGCTGTTCGCAGAGCTGGTACGCACGATGCGGCTCAATCTGCGCCGCACGCAAGCTGCCGCGATGGATGCGGCGGCCGACCCAGTCACTCGTATCCGCCAGGGTGCCGAAGCAAGTGTGCGGTTCATGGCCGAGCACCAGACCTACTTCGCACTCCTCGATGTGGAGCGCACCGACGACGCACTCAGCTCGGTGATGAAGGAAGGCAGCGATGTCTACGCCTCCGATGTACGTCGATTGATCGAAGCTGGGCAACGCGACGGTCTGCTGCCCGGCGGCGACCCGTCGTTCTACGCGATCGGCGTCCTCGGCTCAGTCTCGTCGTTCAGTCATGCACACCGCAGCGGCCGCCTCAGCATTCCGATCGACGATCTCGCCCCCTTGGTCGGGTGTTGGGTCATGCAAGCGCTGACTGGTCGAGCAGCGACACCAGCGACGGGTCGCGACGAGTCATCACCGCGATGAACGCGTGCACGATGCGCGGGTCGAACTGCGTACCACGCCCGGCAATGATGTGGTTGACCGCATCGATCGAGGACCATGCGTGCTTGTACACACGAGCACTGATGAGAGCGTCGTACACATCGGCGACCGACACGATGCGACCGCTCAGCGGAATGCTTTCACCGATCTGGCCGCTGGGGTAGCCGGTACCGTCCCATCGCTCATGGTGTGAGATCGTCAACTCTGCCGCCAGTTGCACGAGCGGGGAGGGGCTGCCGGCCAGCATCTCGGCGCCGAGCGAGACGTGCGTTTTGATGGTCGCGAACTCAGACGGACTGAGCGCGTCGGGCTTGAACAAGACCGCATCGGGCACCGCCACTTTGCCAATGTCATGCAGTCGTGCTGCCAGCCGCAGCCGAAGGACGAACTCGGCTGTCTCGCCCATCTCGGCGGCAAGTTCGCCGGCCAGGTCGCCCACACGCACTGGATGAGCGGTCGCATCAGTATCTCGGAACTCGGCCAACACTGCCACGCGGCGCAGTGCCTCGACGAGGAACACTTCCATCTGGTCGGTGCGCTTCGCAACGAGCAACTCGAGGTCCGTTGTGCGCAGACGCAGGATCTCGGATTGCTGCCGGGCGGCCTCAGTGTCGTGCTGAATCTGCAGCGTGCGAATGCGCAGGTCGGTGCCACGACTGAACATCTCTTCGTTGAGCGCGTAGCGGGCCTCTTGGTGCGCAAGCGCGTGCTCGAAGCGGCCCATCTCCTTGCAGAGATTGGCCAGCTTCTTGCGCAACGTCAGCGCAACTTCGCTCATTCCCGCCTGCGCGGCAAGTTCCAGCGCGTCACTCCACTCACGCAGCGCGTGGTCGTTGAGATGCTGCGCGACATACAGGTCGCCGCGCGCAGTCCGAACGGTGACGACGCTGCCGGGCGACAAAGCGACGCGACGCGAAGTGCGGTCGCGCAGTACGCCGTCTGCTTCGTCGAGACAGTTGGCGGCACGGTCGAGCGCAGACAGCGCGACGTACGCGATTGCAAGCCGTGCGAGGATCTCGGGCACGAACTCGGGTGAATGAACCTTGGCAAGGTCCAAAGCCGATTCACCGAGACTGACCGCGAGCAGGTGCTCATTGCGGTCGGCGCGAACCTTGGCCATATTGGCCAGTGTGATGGCGTCGAGGTCGGGCCGGTCTTGGCCCTTGTTGGCCATCAGCGCAGCTTCGTAGGTGACGATGGCGCGGTCGGTGTCGCGCAGGCTGTGCTGGATGACGGCGAGTGAGTTGAGGAGCAGCCCTTCACTCGACTGTGCGTCGGTCGAGCGGTAGAGCTCGAGGGCAGCAAGTGCGGACGAGAGAGCTTCGGAGAAGTTGGCCGCCTGATATTGCACGGCAGCGATCAGGTTGAGTGCGTTGACCTCAGACTTCGCGGCACCACAGCGATGTGCGAGGTCGCGTGCTTCGAGCGCCACCGCCAGGGCCTCGTTCTGGAGCCCGTCGGCGTATGACAACTCTGCGAGCCGGTAGAGCGCATCTGCCTCGCCATGTTCGTCGTGGCGCGAACGTGCCATGACACGCGCCTGCTGCACCATCGAGCGCGCTCGACCGAGATCGCTGGCCTCGATGCTTCGGGCCGACTCGAGAAGCTCGGCGACCGAGGGTTCAGTGCCCAGACTGTTCGTTGCTGGCACCGTCGACGTCATCCTCGCTCCCTCGATCCTCGCGCTGCGCGTCTGTTCGCGTTGCTGTGTCACGTTTGTTATCGGCCACTCCTGCCAAAGGGATAGCAAAGATTCCTGTGAGGTCGTGGTCACCGCCCGTGAGCAGCGGTTTCCTCGTATCCTGATTGGGTGGAACCGATGCGGCGCGAGCGTTCCGCGCACAGGAATCTGGATACTTCGGCCATCACCGCTCTTGCCCCGGTGCTGGCTGTCGCGCCGGTATGGCTGCTCGCAATCCTGGTGATCTGGTTGCCGGTACAGCTGCTCTGGCACGTACCGTTCGGATGGTTCGCCGGCGGTTACCTGGCCGCAGTCGTACTGCTGTTCCTTCGCCCCGTGCAGGTCTACGTGCTCGCGCCGTTGATGGGCGCCCGCCAGCCGACGCCAGAACAACGCAGCGCGCTGGCGCCGGCGTGGCGCCCCGTGCTGCAGATGAACGACTTGCCCGCGCGGCGGTACGTGCTGGCGGTGCTGCCCTCGGATGAGCTGAACGCTTTTGCCTGCGGCGGGCATTTGGTGGTCGTCACCTCGTACGCGATCGAGGCGTTGCCGCGCGATGAACTGTCCGGAGTGTTGGCGCACGAGCTCAGCCACCACCTCGGCCTGCACACGGTTGCGTTGACCGTCGGCCATTGGTTGTCCATCCCAGTATTGCTTCTGGCGCGCATCGGCTTCTTTCTGCAGAACGTCGCGTCTGCGGCCACCACCAGCTATGCCAGCCACTCCTCCGCCATCACCGCACTGGGTCGCATGGTTGCGGCCATCCTGACGGCAGTGTCATGGGTCTTCCTCAGTGGACTGCTGCTCAGCAACATGCTGGCCAACATCGTTGGCCGCAACAGCGAGTTCCAAGCCGACCACCGCGCAGTCGGAATGGGTTTCGGTCGCCCGCTGGCAACGGCGTTGCGTCGTTTCGTTGCCGACTTCGGCGGCGATCGTCCGCTCACGTGGCGCGATCGGCTGGCGGCCACACACCCTCCGGCACGCACGCGGGTGGCACGCATCGAAGCAATGATGCGCGCCAAACGCTGACGCCGCGTACTGTCGACCCCATGAGTGCCGCCATCGAAGCCCATCAACTTGCCCGCACGTTCGGTGACAAACGAGCCGTCGACGGTGTCGACCTCACCGTTGCGAGCGGCGAGATCTACGGCTTTCTTGGCCCGAACGGGGCAGGCAAGAGCACCATGGTGCGGATGCTGACCACACTGCTCGCGCCCACCGGCGGGTCCGCCAACGTCGCTGGTTTCGACGTTGCTCGCGATGCCGAGAAGGTCCGCTTGCGGATCGGTGTGGCGTTGCAGGACGCCGCACTGGATGGCAAGCAGACTGGTCGCGAACTACTGGACCTACAGGGCCGGCTGTACGGGTTGTCCAAGGTGGAACGTGGTCGGCGACTCACCGAGCTGCTGCAACTGGTGGATATCGGGTCGGCCATCGACGACCGGATCAACACCTACTCCGGCGGTATGAAGCGCCGGCTCGACCTGGCCGCGGCATTGGTGCATCAGCCCGAAGTGTTGTTCCTCGACGAGCCCACCACCGGGCTCGACCCCACCAGCCGGACGGCCGTGTGGGCAGAGGTGCGCTACCTCAATCAGGCGTTGGGGGTGACCATCTTCCTCACCACCCAGTACCTGGAAGAGGCCGACGCACTGGCCGACCGCGTGGGCATCATCGCTCACGGGAAGCTGGTGGCCGAGGGCACACCGACCGAGCTGAAGCGGTCCATCGGTAGCGACGTCATCATCGCTCGCGTCGCTGCCGGCACGGCCGCCGATGTGGCGGCGATCGTGAATCGAGTGGAGGCCGTCGAGCGGGTGGGCACCTCCGGCGACGAGGTGGTGATGTCGGTGGCGAATGGCGCTGCCGCGATCAGCCCGGTCGCGGTTGCGTTGGCAGAGGCGGGGGTGGCGGTGGAGGGCCTGACACTGCGAACGCCAACGCTGGACGACGTGTTCTTGCACCTGACCGGTGGTCGCATGCAGGAGGATGCAGCATGAGCGACGTCACGGTGACCCACGGCCAGCGGGTGCACCCGCGACGCGCTGGCTTTTGGGCCGACCTCCGCACGGTCAGCTTGCGCGCGTTGCGGCTGACGTGGCGCGACCCTGAGGCATTCGCGCCTGCGCTCGCGATCCCGTTGTTCTTCTTCGTGGTCAATGTGGGTGCGTTGCAGTCGTTCGTGGAAGACAGCTTCCCGCCTGGCTTCGACTACAAGGCGTTCCAGCTACCGGTTGCGGTCGTGTTCGCGGTGACCGGGGTGAGCCGTGCAAACGCGCTGGTGACCGACATTCAGAATGGCTATCTCGACCGCTTGCTGCTCACGCCGGTGCGGCGCGGCACGTTGCTGCTGGGCCTGATGACGGCCGACTTCGTACTGATCGTTGCGCTGGCGGTGCCGGTGCTGGGATTGGGACTGGTGCTGGGCATCAACGTGGCGACCGGCATCGGCGGCATCGTGGCGTTCGTGCTGCTGGCCGGGTTGTGGGGGCTGGCATTCACCGGTTTCCCGTATGCGATTGCGCTGCGCACGGGAAACCCGACAGCGGTGAACAACGCGTTCCTCCTGTTCTTCCCGTTCGCGTTTCTGACGACGGCCTACCTGCCGCAGGAAGCGATGACCGGCTGGCTGGCCACCGCCGTCAAGTTCAACCCGACCACGTACATGCTCGACGGCATGCGGGCGGTACTGCAGACCGGCTGGGAGTGGGACCGCATCGGAAAAGCCGTGCTCGCCATCAGCTGCATGGGCGCCATCTCTTTCACGCTCGCCTTCAAATCCCTCCGCGGCCGGGTCAAGCGCAACTGAGCGGAACGGCTCGGTCGTGGACTCGTGCACGAACCCGCGGAACTTCGTGTCGCCTCAGAAGCCCACCCTGTCCGCGACATCGCACAGTAGGCCGAACCACGAAGGCGGGCCGACGAGTAAACGAGTGGCCATCGCCCGCCGACCAGCATGCTGCCCATCTCGGGCGAAGTGACCTGCGACGCTCGGCGATCCGTTTCAGGCAAGGGCGCGGGCGATGGCCTCGATGAGTAGGGCGTCGAAGTCAGAGCCGGCTTGCGTGCTCTCACCTGCGGCGTTGCCCTGGCGGGCCACGACGATGCCGGTCGAGGGCGACACATAGAGCTTCTGGTCCTGTGCCCCCAAGCCCGCGACCAGGTCGGGCGGTGCGCCGCGGTTCGCCAGTCGGCCTTTGCCGATGAGCCACCAGATCAGGCCGTAGTCGACCATCAACGGGGTAGCGGTCCACGCTTCGGCGAACCACTCCGGATCAGCGATCTGGGTGCCCATCCACTGGCCGTTGCGCGCGGCGAACAGACCGAACCTGGCGATCTCGCGGGCGGTGAGCGTCAGCCCCCACTGCTCGTCGCCGACGGCATCGACAACGCCGGCACGGACGTTCCATGCGGCGCCATCACCGACGCCGATCTGCTCGAAGAGCCACTCGTCGGAGATGGTGTTGATGTCGGACTCGACAGCCACTTCCAAGACTTGACGCAGCTTCTGATAGGCGTCCGTGTTGTAGTCCCATTTCACATCCGGAGCCACGTCCTTACGCAACGTGCGCGGGTTCAGGCCACTGGTCATGGTCATCAGATGTCGCAGCGTGATGACGCCCTCGTCGGCCACCGACGCTCGGCTCCAACCTGCCCCGAGGTAGTCGGACACCGAGTCGTCGAACTGCAGCAGCCCGCGGTCGCGAGCAAGACCCAAGAGCGTCGAGGTGACCGGCTTCTGCGCCGACGCGATGTCGCGCGTGGTCGTGTCATCGGCCCCCATCCAGTACCGCTCGGCAACGATGCGGCCGTCACGCAACAGTACGAACGACTGGCTGTTGCTGGCGCCGACCAGGTCGAGTACGGCCTTGACTCCCTCGTCGGTGAATCCCGCCTGCGACGGCGTGATCGGCTCCCAGATGCCGGCGAGGGGCGGGAAGTAGGCATCACCGACCTCGACATCGGTGGTGACGACATCGGTGGTGACGACATCGGTGGTGACGACATCGGTGGTGACGACATCGGTGGTGGTCGACCCCGGGGCAGCTGAGCCGCCCAGCGAGTCACCGTCGTTGCGGGTGCGGCATGCGGCCACACCACCAGCCACGAACGAAGCGGTCCCGACCAGCGCTGGGCGGCGTGACATCATCGGTAGCGGGGCCAACAGTGAATCATACGTGGGGGTATCGCCGCCCAGCGGCAGGGCTCGCCCGGGCGGGGTCGGAGGGTCCGGGGTCTGAACGTCGAGCGCCAGATGTCGCGGACAACGGTGCGCAGTGCTCGCACCCCGGAGCACGCTGCCCGCCAAGGGTGGCGCAGCATCGAGCGCGGCGATCGCACTCCCTGGAACGGGTAGCGCAACTGGCCCACCATCGTCGTCGGGATCGGGGCCGACACGCCATAACGAAGCGGGCGCTTGTTGCCGGGCATGTAGTACGTGCCGAACGCGATGTCCCACAGCGGGAGGAACACCGAGTAGTTCGAGTTGATCGCCTCGGCCTCGTTGGCGTGGTGCCAATGGTGGAACTCGGGCGTGATCACGACGCGATGCAGCGGCCGCCAACGCCAGCGCACATTGGCGTGCAGGAACAGCCCGGTGACGATCTGTACGGCGGCCAGCACGCCGGTGAACGCGGGGTCGAATCCTGCGGCGAGCAGGAACACCGCCGCAGGCGCAACGACCGCACCGTCGAACGGATGGCCGCGGAACCCGCTCACCCAATCGAGCTGTTCGGTCGGCGCGACTCACTGGTGGAGACCGGGTTGCGCTCGAACTGTTGTACCGACGCCATGCCGGGTGGTTGACGGCCCGGCTCCAATCACGATGCGGTGACCCCGACCTCACCGACATCGCCGTGCAGGACACGTTCCTGGCGGTCTGGCGTTCGCCAGGCTCGTACCGAGGCGATGGTGATGTCGGCGCGTGGCTGTGGAGTATCGGCATCCGCAAGTTGATCGACCAACTGCGCAAGCGTCGGCCGACTCCGGTCGACCCTGCAACCATTGCGCTGCAAGATCTCCGCCCCGATGCACCTGACACGGTCGACAGCTTGTTCGCACACGGCTCGTTCGGCGAGCTCGGCCCGACGTTGGTGCGGCTCACCCCCGAGCTGCGGGCTGTTCTCATCGCAACGGCCATCGACGGGCTGTCCACCAAAGAGGCCGCTCAGCTCCTCGGTGTCCCGCAAGGCACCGTCAAGACTCGATTGATGCGCGCTCGCCACGCGATGCAGGAGGCACTGTCATGAGCCAGATCGTCAACCAGGCACGCCTCGATGCCAACTGGAGCGCCGTCTCCGCCGAACTCGACGCGCCGACAGCGAGCGTCGCGGAGCGCTGCCTCGGTCGGCTGAGTCTGCCGAGCCACATCACACGATTGATCGTGGCCACCCCGGCCCTGCGCCGGGCGTGGTACCTCGCCATCGGTATTGCGGTCCTCATCGGCCTGGGAAGCGCCCAGCCCAACGACCCGGCGAGCGTCTTCGTGCTGCTGGCGATCGCACCAGCGCTGCCAGTTCTCGGGGTCGCGATGGCCTACGGGCCGAGTGCCGATCCGATGTACGAGGCGCAGTTGGCGACCCCGATGCGCGGCCTTCGGCTGGTCGCGATCCGTGCCGCCACAGTGCTGGTGGTCGCGATCATCGCGATCGGGGTTCCAGCGTTGCTGGCGTCGACCACACGCTCGATGGCCTTCGCATGGCTGCTCCCTGCGCTCGCCCTGACCAGTGCGAGCCTCGCCCTGATGACATGGCTACCGCCCCGGCGAGCGACGGCGATCGTCGCCGTCGTGTGGTTCGTGGGCGTCGTCATCGCCCGCGGGTCGGCCCCGACGAACTCGCCGCATTCGGCGCTATCGGCCAGGTCGGCACGGCGACGGTCGCGGCGATCGGGGTCGCCGTCACCCTGGCTCGACGGTCCTCGTTCGATCGCATGGAACACGCGTCATGAGCGCCGCCCACGTCGCTGCCTCCGGGCTCGTGAAGCGGTACGGCGACCACGTTGCGCTCGATGGCATCAACCTGCTCGAGCAGGGCGGCCTGATCACGCTGCTCGGCCCGAACGGCGCCGGAAAGTCGACGCTGCTGCGCTGCCTTGCCACCGTGGTCGCGCCCGATGATGGCTCGCTGATGATCGACGGACTGGATCCTCGCCGCGAACCTGAGCGGACCGAGATCCGCCGGCGGCTGGGGTACATGCCGCAAGAGATCGGCCTCATCTCGGGCGCGAAGGTTTTCGATGCGGTCGAGTACATCGCCGTCTTGAAGGAGCAGCACGACGACCGACGACGCCGGCGCGCGGTGTTCGATGTGCTCGATCGAGTCGGCCTGCGCGATGTGGCGGGCGAGCGCGTCGAGCGGCTCTCGGGGGGAATGCGGCGCAGGGTTGGTATCGCGCAGGCGCTGCTCGGGTCGCCGACGCTCATGATTCTCGATGAGCCCACCGCCGGCCTCGACCCGGACGAGCGGATGCGGCTCCGGGAAATCCTCACTGAACGCCGTCGATCGACAACCGTGTTCGTATCGACTCACATGACCGACGAGGCGGCCATCAGTGACACCGTGCTGGTCATCGCCGATGGGTTGATTCGATTCGCCGGCTCGCCAGGCAAGCTGGCGTCGCTGGCCGTCCGGCGTGCCTGGGTGCAAACCGAGCTGCCGCCACCAGATGTTCGAGCCAGCTGGCGCCTCGTCGATGGTCGCCACCGAGGCCTCGGCCAACCCCCTGTGGACGCCGAATTCGTGGAGCCCACCCTCGAAGACGGCTACCTCCTCGTCCGCACCCCGGTCAGCCGAGTATGAAAACCGTGGATCGATCCAGCAGTCGACCTGTGAAGACGCCCCGGATGGTGAGCACGTTGTCGTCCGGGTTGTTCACATCCCAAGTGAGATCGACGTCGAGGCACACCGCATCGTCGGTGATGCCGAGAACTGCGACCTGGCCGGCCGGGTCGTTGAGGTAGGTGTTGAGTTCCTGGTCGAAGGCCACGAGATCCGCGCCAAACGTAGGCAGCGGAATGCTGAGGCCCGAGGCCTCGCCGTACACCACCACGTCGCCCGCCGCCAACGGCATTCCCGCCGATGGGAAGATCGACACCAGCCCACGCAGCTTGCCGGCCGCCGACGGCTCGAACTGGAAGAACATGCGGCCGCCGCCGGTGATCTCCTCGTCGGCGAACACCAGCGAATAGCCGAGTAGGTCGGTGGTGGCTGCGAGCGTCTTCGTCTCCTCAGCGCTGATGGCCCCATCCGGGTTCGGAACGATCGGGAGGGGAATGACGACCGCATCGATCAGGCCGAAGGTGTCCGACCCCAGCGGTGATGAACCGACGCGTTGTGCCGTGACCGTGACTGGTGGCGCCACGCACTCGGCCGGCAACCCGGCCCCGGTGGGCTGCGTGGTGACCGCGGCGGTGTCGGTGGTTGCGGCGGTGTCGGTGGTTGCGGCGGTGTCGGTGGTTGCGGCGGTGTCGGTGGTTGCGGCGGTGTCGGCTGTGTCGCCCGGCGAAGCACCCGTGCCTCCATTGCCGTCGTCGCCGCAAGCAACCAGGATGAGTAGTGCAGCGGCACTCAGTGCCATCAGTGGTCGTCTCATGCGTCACACTACCCCTTCCCGGCGAGGTTGACCAGCGCTCAGCTCGCCCTCTCTCAGCTGGTGGTGATCGCCCGCCAGCATGCCTCGGCGGTGGGTCGGATTCCGGCCACTAGGCTCCTGGCGCATGCAACGGGTTCTGGCCATCTGGCTCGATGGGTTCGACGTGGGGCTCGCCGATGAGTGGCAGTTGCCGAACCTCACCGCCTTACGGTCCGAGTCGGCCGCGGCGACACTGCACAGTGGAACAGCCCATCTCACCGGCCTGGCAGGGGAGCACCTGGCAACCGGGCTCGATCCCATCGACTCCGGTCGGGCGAGCGCGGTGCAGTTCTCCCCGGCCACGTACACCTGCACGCAGCTGGGTTCGACCCATGAACCGGTGTTCGGTGGCGTGCCGACGGTGGTGTTCGATCCCTGCTACTTCCAGCTGGATGTGGCCGGCCC
>Ga0105044_10009500_pt1 | contig 13300 bp, 12 predicted proteins | sample MAT01_FD_78092 | JGI IMG/M metagenome (GOLD analysis project Ga0105044, IMG submission 78092) | Freshwater microbial communities from Lake Fryxell liftoff mats and glacier meltwater in Antarctica - MAT-01 | ecosystem: Environmental > Aquatic > Freshwater > Ice > Liftoff microbial mat | place...
AATGTTCAACCCGACCCGCAAGCCACGCGCGGCTGATCTTGGCCCATTGGCTGACACGCTCGGGCGGATCGGCCTTGAACGGAAACCAGATGGCACCGGCTTTGGAGGAAGTCGTCTGGTCGCCGATCCGGTCGGCGACGATGCGAACGGTGTGGCCACGCTCGCGCAGGACGTCCGCGGCGGTGAGGCCGACGATTCCAGCGCCGATGACGGTGATGCGTGCCATGCTGTAAGGATATGGATGACGGTCGAGGAGTTCACCGATTTGCCGCTACCGGTCGGTATCTGCTCCGGTATACCTCCGCGGAGGCAGTCGATGCGGCGGCTTCGCACGCGCAGCCGACAATTGGTTTCGGTCGATCCGATCTCGGCTCGCGGTATCATGCACTCGTCGCCCGCGTGAGGGAGGTCGGCCGACGACATCCCGAGAAGAAGATTTCCATGGCCGGCCTTCGTTGGTGGTTAGTGATAATTGTGGTTCTCGCGGCAGTTGCCGTGTTCATGTTGAACGCGGCCAGCCTCGCCGCCGCCGTCCGGTCGTTGCGGTTATGGACGATACACCGAACATGGCCCGAAGCACTCTGACGTTCGTGGAGAGCGTCGCAACAACCTGATCCCGAATCGATGCAATTCCCGATCACATCACGATACCGCCATCGACGTGACTTGATCCGCCCGTTTCGATCGGGCGGGCCGAGCGTTTGTTGGCACGCAAATTGCGGATTCGACGCAATGCCGATCAGCCCGTCCGTGTCTGCCGTTGCGGCAAGTATCGTGGTTCTCGTGGCCGCGGCGGCCCGTGCGCAGGAGGGGTCCTTCGAGTTCCTGCCCGGATTCTGGCCGCGGGATCTTTCCGCGGATGGGTCGACGCTGGCGCTTACTGAAACCGAAACCTGGAACGGCTATCTGTACCGATCCGGACACGCGATGCGCCCCGCGCCCTCGTTTTCGCCATCGCTGAACACCGATGGAAGCCGGATGATGTGGACGACGGGCAACACCGATCTACTGATCGGGACAGGCTGGGAGAATCCGGGGGCCGATCCCGTTTCAGTTTTCGTTCAGGGTTCATGTCCCGCTCCCGCCGATCAGGGCTACATGTTTGCAATTCATTCGGACGAATTTGAACGGATTTCCGCCCTGTTGGAGTACGTTGATTCGGACGGACTCATCGGCGATGCGTGCAGATGGCACGGAACACCGGACGGTGTCGTGGACGGCGAAGTGTGCGGTTGCCCGCGAACTTCGGGTACCAATTGCGGGGGTTTAGCGGCCTATTCGAGCGATGGAAGCGGGTCCATCGTTACGGAACTCCGCAACCCGAGCGACTTCACATTGTCGGCGTGGATTGACATCCGCTGGCCGTCGGGCGAGTGCATCAGCAACCCGCGTTTGAGGGGCGGTTCGGTGCATCTTTATAATGCCCCGGTGATGTCGGGCGATGGCCGAACCGTTATGTTCGAGACCTCGGAGGCGGCGCACTCCTGGACCATGGCACGTTGCCGTGATGGCGCGGGGTGCTGGCCCGCATTTACGGCGCCGGGGACGAGCGACGGCAGAGTCGCGTTGGGCTCGCGTGGCGGTGGATCCGGAAGCCTGTACCATCTATGGCGGCCCGCCGCAGGAACGCTTGATTTGGCGGCGGCGATGAGGCGTTGCGGGCTTGTTCCAACTCTCCTGCCCGACAACGGAGGTTGCTTCGAGATGTCGAGCGACGGAACGACATTCGCAGGGGTTGGGGCGGACGCATCAGGAGTGGACGGTGCGTGGATTCTCCGCCTGCCCGCCTTCTCCCGGTCCGATCTCGACTGGTCGTTCGCCGTCGACAGCGACGACGTAATCACTTTCTTCACGAATTACGAGGCTGGCGATGCCGACTACAACGACACTGGCGTCACCAACGTCGACGACGTAATCGCCTTCTTCGCAGACTGGGAGTTGGGGCTCTAAGGGGTCACGCGGGGTCACGCCGCCCGGCAGCCGGCGCGATTATCATGAGGCTTATCCCGGAGGAGTTCCAATGCCCACGACCACCCCGTCCGCCGCTCCCAATATCCGCCTCTATGACGGCGACGCCGACTCGCTCGTCGCCGCCGACCTCGCCCCTGAAAAAGTCACGCTCCTGCCCGGCGGAAGCGGAAAGGTTCACCGCCCCGAAGATGCCGGCGAGCGGATCCGGATTCTGTGGGGTCAGGATCTTCTGCGCGATCTCCTCGATGGCCGCTACCGCACCGTCGTGTGCGGCGTCAACGATCACGACAACAGCCACGGCATCATCGCCCAACTGTGCGACCTCGTGCACGCGAGCCAGTGGACGGCGGCCTCCGTCACCAGTTACGCCAAAATGTTCCAGGAGTCGGTCGCGATTCACGCGGCGGGGGAAAAAGAGCCCTATGTGCTCAAGTTCGATCTTGACTCACTGCTCATTCTGGCCATCCTGAGGCCCCGCGGGCGCGACCACTTCACCCTTCACGATCTCTCCCGCGGCTTCCGCACCGTCAACAAGATGCTTCGTGACCGGCGCGATCGCGGCCCCATCGCCAGCGTCTCGTTTCTCAACGCGCGGGCCAATCGTCTGGTCGCCGCCGACGACCGAGAACCCTCGTTCGAGAGCGTTCTGCGCACGATGTTTGAATCGGGCTTCCGGGGCGACGTCTACACGGCCCTGGGCATGTGGAAACTCGGGCACGTCGGTGTCTTCCCGAGTTACCCCTTCCCGACGGGGCTCGATCGGATGCGCGACGGGAGCAGTTAAACGGCCTCTGGCTCAATCCGCGGAGATGCTCTTCGGGCCTTTCTTGCCGGCCACCCGCTCCATGTAGCCGTTTCCCTTGCGCTCGTACTTCGTGAAGCCCATCCGCTCGAGGTTGGAGTTCGAGAGGGAGGCTTTGCCCTTCATGTCGGACCATTTGCCCGCGATGGCGGGCGCCACGATGGCGCGGCGGACGGGCTCGCCCGTGCGGGGGTGTTTGGTCAGCGCATCGTCGGCCATGCGTTGGATGATCTCGAACGTTTCGCCGGTGGGTTTTCCCGATTTGTTCAGCACTTCATAGACGTACGTTGGCATAGTGGCACCACTACCTTCAACCGCCGAACACGCGGCCCGATTCCATGTCCATCATCTTCCAACCCGTGCTTTTGCAAAGCCTCCCGAGCACCGGCCAGGCGATGTCCTCATCCGAGATCGAGACGATCGCCTGCGTGATGACGTCCTGCCCGCTGGGGAGTTCCACGGCGATCCCCGGTCCGTGAAAGAACTCGGTGCCCATCGAGGTGTTCGGCCCGCCGTCCGGGCCGGTGTTGAAGTTCGCGAACTTGGCCCGCAGTTCGGCGGGCGTTCCCAGCGCGTTCATACCGCCCCCGTCTTTGGGCGAAAGCAGCACAATCTGTCGGCGTTTACGGCTCACCGACCATCGTAGCGCGCTCTGAACGATCGCCATGCGGGCGTGTGTGCAAGCCTGCGGACCGGCCGCGAAAATCGCGAGGGTGCTAGGCCGTCTTAGGGCTTTCCGCCGCGTCTTCGCCGTCGCCGTCTTGTTCATCCCGCTCGATCAACTCGGCGACGGCCTCGATCAGCCGCTCCAGCGGAACCGGCTTCTGCAAGTATCGATCGACGCCAAGGTTCTCGGCGTAGGCCTGGTGCCGCTTGCCCTCGTTCGCCGTCACCATGATCACCAGCGGGCTGTCCTTGAGCCCCTTGATCTTCTCGAGCACCAGAAACCCCGATCGCTTCGGCAGCATCATGTCCAAAATGACAATATCAGGGGGGTCTTCGCGGCAGATGCGCACCGCCTCATTCCCGTCCATGCACACCTGCGTCAGAGCGCCCTCCGATTGAAACGCGGCATCAAACGACTCAAGAATGTCTTTATCATCATCGACGATCAGCACACGGACATCGTCGAGCCTCCCGAACGATTCGCCATCCTCGGGAGGGGTCGTTTCTGGGGTGACCATGCGTGTGCTCCAATCGTGTGCGCGTGCAGGGCGAGTGATCGTTGTAAAACCCGAAATCCGAGACACTTCGTACGTTCCGGGTCGATGGGCGGTTCAGCCAGCCGCCGTTCCCGAAGGAATGTACCCGTCCGCCTCTCGTTTGGATGCACCAATCGCGGGTTTCCGGCCGGCGACCAGGCGTTGGACACTCGAACTCTTAGAGCGGAGCACCCTCGGCCACCAAGCGGGTGTCACGGTCACTGCGATCCACAATGCCTTCTAGGTCCGAATCCGTCATCCACGGCAGCCCGGCCAGTTTGGACCGCAGAGCATCCGGGAACGGCTTGCCCGACCGCTCGTGAAGCGGGCGACTGCGCCACACGCGGTGCATCCACAGGTATTGGTCGGGGGCCTGAAGGATCATCCGCTCGATCGCCCGGCGGTAACGGGCCGTGAGGTAGTACAAAGGGTCGGGCCTTCCGTTCCAATCGTCCGGACCGAACACGTCCACGAGTTGAACGGTGTACCGCATCGACGGCGGACCACCCGTGCCTGCATTACCGGCCACGCCGCCGCCCGGCACGGAATCTTGGGGGCTCAGCCGCCGCGCATTGCCGCAGATGATCGTCGCCCCTGACTGCTTGGCCAGCAGGCCGATGGATTTGTATGTGCTGGTGAGGCGTCCGAAAAACGGGACAAAGACGCCGCGGTCTCCGCCGGATTGGTCGGCGACGAATCCCGCTGGCATGCCTTCTGCCATCGCGATGGGGATGCTGCGTACTGAACCGAATTTGCTGTGCAGCGTCAGGCCGCGGCGTTGGCGCGTGTCGAACAACCACGCATCCAACGGTCGCAGATCCAACGGGCGATAGGTCGCGGCCATCGGGAAGCCCAGCATGCTCATCGAATAGCCGATTAACTCCCAGTTTCCGCTGTGGCCGCTGAGGAGGATGATCGGACGCCCCGAGAGCAACGCCCGCACCGCAGGCTCGATGGGCGAGAAGGACAACTGTCGCCGGAAGCCCTCTTCAGTGATCAGGCGAGGCGTGTAACTGATCTCGACGCCGAGTTGAAAGAGGTGCTCATAGCCGCTGACCGCAAGTTCGTGAATCCGCTCCTCGCTCGCCCATGGGAATGCGATGCGAAGGTTGGTGGCCGAACGCGGGAACCGTTTCCGATTGATCCGGCTGGTGGCGAACAACCGGCCCGCGGCCCGGGCCGTCGCCATCGCGGGCTCAAAGCCCATGAGCAGCGGTAGAGAAACCGCCGAGCGGATAGCGCCCGTCAGCGATTCCTGTACCCACATGGGCAGTTTCGATTGAAATCGCGAGCCGGTGGCCATCTGACCGTCCTATCTCCCTTGGGTAGGACGCCACGCGAGCACTCAGCGGCGCGACGGACGCGAAGGCACCACACCGATCAGCGTGTACAACCGGTTCTCGTTGAGCACCGGCACGCTCGTCTTCCGGGCTTGGTCTGCCAGGTTGTCGTAGCGCTGTACTTCCTTCTGCTGGCGAACAAAGTTCTGAACGACCTCGAGCGGTGCGGCATCCGCGGGGCGGGCCGGAACCACCGGGCGTTCACCCAGAACCAAGAAGTCGGAATCGCCCGTGAGATCGGCGACGATCTCGCCGCCCCAGCCCTCGATCATCGAGCGAACTTCTTGGGCCTCGAGTGCGCTCGAGATCCCATCGCGGTTGTAATCAAAGTTGCCAAATACCACAAACTTGTAGACCTTGTTGGGGTCGTAGACGGCGTTCGCGATCACGTCGCCTTTGACCACCGAGTTGCCGCGAACCTCGCTCGTGACGCGGGCCGTGGAACCTGTCGTTCCGACGTTGATGATCTCGACCGTCGCCTTGCCCTGCGGGTAGGCCCCGTCTTCATTGGGGCGGATGGCGGCCCGATCCGCGTACACGGTAAAGGTCATACCGAGGACGACCTTTTCGTCTGACCCAAGATTGAGGAAGACTGATCCTGAGGAGGGGTCGAGCCCGATGACCTCGCCGTCGACCAAGGCCGACTCATCGGCACCGCGGAACAACGCCGCGGTCTTTTGGCCGCGGGCCACACGCAGTTGGGCGTCCAAGATCTGATTCTCGTCGGAAACGCGCTGCACCTCGTCGTTGAGACGCTTCTGGGCTTCCGCGGCTTCGTTCTTCAGCCGATCGACCTGGGCATCGACCTTGCTCTTGTAATCTTCCATGCCGCCGCGGTACGCGGTCATGTCGCCCTCGAAGGTTCCGACATCGGTATTCAGCCGATCGACGGTTGCCTGATGCGAGGCCTGAATCCCCGCGATGCGGTCGCCCTCGTTGGTGAGGTCGGTCAGGGCCTTTGTGCGGCCGGCCTCGGCCCGGCCCAGTTGGTCCCGCAGGTTCGAGATCTCGGCATCCCGCTGAGCAACCAGCGCCAGCAGGTTTCCGCTTGCCCCGCCCTCCACGCTCTGCAGTTTGTTCGTCAGGTCCGTCAGTTTGTCGCGCCGTGAGCCCGACACGCGTTCCATGATCGAGCCCTGAGAGTCCACCAAATAGGAGACCAGCGACTGCCGGTTCTTCTTGGCTTCCTCCACCAAGTTAAGGATGTCGTCGCGGTTGCGCTCGGCGGCCGAGACGACGTCCTGCGAGTCCTGTCGGGCCTGATCCAGTTGCCGCTGCCGATCCTTGTAGCGACCGAAGAAAACGGTCGTCAAGACAAAGAGGGTGAGGGTGAGGATCGCCAACACCGTGATGGTGGCGCCGACACCGAAACTCGTGCTGCTCCGACCGGCCATGCGAAGACTCCCAATGAAAGCCACACCACTGCAAACGATCACCATCAAACGGGACCGGCCGACGGTTCGTACCGGGGGGCAAGCCTAGGGCCGACGGGAACACGCTTCCGCACCGTGCCGGCCGGCCTCGCCCGTGGCGTACAAGACCCTTACGCGGCGAACACCACCACGGATGCCCATCATCCTCGTGCAAGTCCCCCGGAGTGTCGCCAATTTCTGGTGGCGCGTCAAGCCCGACTCAACATCTCCCGAACGGCCGCTTTGTTTGGCGGCCCAAGTGGGGCCGGCTTTGCGGCTGAAGTGGCCCGCTTCTATCCTCTTGCCATGTTCGAACTTTTCGCCGTGTGCGTCGCCGCCCAAATCGCCACATCCGTCGCCGATCCGACCACCGATGTAGCCGCGAGCCTCGAACCCGCCTTGGTGGCCCTCGAAAAGGCCGCCCTGGCCGGCAATCCTGCCGCGTGGATGGGCCAGATCGACGCCCAAAACGCGTATTTCACCCAGGAACAGCGGGAGTGGTCGAGCGACCTCATCGCCAACACGCCGCTTGAGTTCGATCTGGCCATCGGCGGCGACGTCAAACGCAGCCACGCCGCGGCAGGGTCCGACATTGTCCCCAGCATCGTGCCCAGCGAAGGTGGTGAACTCGCCATCGTTCCCTTTGTGATGTCCTGGACGCTGAAGGATGAAAAGCCGCAACAAGTGAAGTTCGCCGCGGCCTTCCATCGGACGGGCGGCGCCGACTGGAAGTATCGCGGGGAACACCTCGAGGAACTTTCCTTCGACGGTTTCATGATTCGTTTTCCCACCGGCTACGAATCTGTGGCCCGAGACATCGCCGCGGTCTTCCCCGAGGCCAAGGCCCACGTCGATGAAGGATTCGGCGTCGCCAACACCCGCACCGAACACATCAAGTTGTACGACTCGCAGGCCGTGCTGCAGGCCTCGGTCTATCTCAGCATGTACAAAGTCGATGTCACCCTCAGCGGCTGGAACGAGGCCGGGGAATCCATCAAGTTCGCCACCTGGTACACCGACACCCGCCAAGGCTGGCGCAAGGCCTTCGCCCACGAATATGGCCACGTCGCCACGTGGGAACTGGGTCCTGAGGCCAAGAAGATCGCATGGTGGGTCGCGGAGGGTGCCGCCGAACTCGCGGCCGAGAACATGCCGCCCGACTCGCGTGATTTCATCGACCGCTGGGCCGTGCGTGCATGGAAGGAGAACACCCTCGCCAAATGGGAAGACCTGACCGACTACCGCACAGTGCCCTTCGACCTGCGCATGCACCCCTACCGCCAAGGCCACGCCTTCATGGCGTTTATCTCGGAGAAGGGCGGGCGCGAACAACGCAACGCCTGGCTCGCGGCCCTGTGTCACGGCAAAACCCTAGATGAAGCGTCGCAGGAAGTCTTTCAGGTCAACTTTGCCAAACTCGATACCCAGTTCCGGGATTCCCTTGCCGCCAAAGCGGGCGAGAAGCCCGAGCCCGACGAGAATGCCGACGCTGTTCAAGGGCCCGTCCCGGCGGATGCCGCTCTTCAGGGCATCGAATCGACCATACTCGCCATGGAGGCCGCCGTCCTCGACGCCGACGTCGATGCCTACATGTCGCGCATCGTCGACGACGACAGTGAGTTCTGGCACGAGCAGAAGTATTTCGCGAACGACCTCACCCGCTTCAAGCCTGATGAGTTCGACCTCGCCATCGAGAACGCCCGGAGCGAGGGCGACAACGACCGCGTCGTCACCGCCAAACTTTCGATGTCGTGGAAGATCCCGGATCGCGCAGCGCGAACCATGGTGCACGATGTTACCTTCCGCCGCACCGACCTAGGCTGGAAGTACGCCGGCGAGGTGTGGGCCAACCATCAGGGTCCGGGCGTTTTGGTGCTTCATCCCAAGGGGTTTGATGACGTTGCCACCGAAGCCGTGGAGTCGTTTAGCGAAGTCCGCGGCCGTGTCGAGGAAGCCTTTGAACTCAACGAGACCGACTTCCCGAAGCACATCCAGAAGATCAAGATCTACGGTTCGATGAAGCACTTGCAGGCGTCCATCTGTCTTTCGTACGAAGACGGCTTGGGCGGCTGGAACGAACCCAACGAATCCATCAAACTGCTCGCGGGCCGCAACAGCGCTTCCAAGGGCTCCCTCAAGACCGTTCTCAGTCACGAATACGGTCACAACTGCACCTTTCAGTTGGGGCCAAAGGCCAACGAAATGCCTTGGTGGGTCTTGGAAGGCGTTGCGGAACTCTGTGCCGAGAATGTCGCCGGTGCCCGGGCCCCCGATCGCCGGGTCGAATCGTGGGCCCGCCGCGGCCAACTCGCGGACTGGGCCGACCTGGCCGATTTTCACAATATGAAGCCCGGCCTTTCCGTCAAAGTGTACACGCAAGGCCACCACATGATGAAGTACATCAGCGAAGAAGTTGGGCGAGAGGGCCGCAACCGATGGATGCGGCTGCAATCGAACGGCAAAACCATGGACGAAGCCACGCAAGAAGTCTTCGGCTTCGACTTCGCGGCCTTGGACGCCCAATGGCGGGGCACCTTGCCGCCGTCGGAGCCGGCGGAGGAGCCCGCGGACAAGGAACCGGCGCAAGACTCGGCCGGAACGTGATGCGGCTGGACTGAACGAATCGGCCGGCGCACGCTTCGCGGAGCGGCCGACGCCGTCAAACGAAAAACCCCCGCGGCGTTTCGTCGCCGCGGGGGGTCGGAGTTCTGTCGTTGAGCCACCGGGTGGTTTTGCTTAAAAGTGGCTCAGCCCACCACGTGATTCAGCGTTTCGGCTGGTTCAGCAGCCGCCCGCCTCGAACCGGCCGAAGAAGACGTTGATGTCGTCCGAATCGACGTCGTCATCGCCGTCCTGATCACCGCAAGAGTCGCCGCCTTCAAAGTTGCTGAAAAAGGTGTTGATGTCGTCAGAGTCGACGTCGTCGTCACCGTCCTGATCGGCCTGGCATCCGAAGGTTTCCCAAGGGCAGCCGCCCACGGGCGGGCACTCGTCGGACGTCCAGTTGGCCCGGCCTTCGGTCGTTTCGTAGAAGATGGCGTTCAGGTCCGGGCAGTTGGTGCCCACCACCGCGATTTCGATGGGATCATTGAAGTATCCACCGGGAGGGGCGCCGAGCGTGTCGGTCGCGTAGGAGCAGCCGCACAGGCGGAAGAGGGAATCGGGCGTGAAGCCGTCGGCAAGGCCGCGAGCGTCGGAGACGTCCGGGCCGCCAAACTGCGTGGCATACTGGAATCCGAGGCCGTCAGCCACGTCACCTTCGCGAGCGCCGATGGCGTCGACAACACGCCTCCAAGGCGTGATGTCCAGAACACCGTCGTTGACGCCGGTATCAAGATCCTGACCGACCGCCCCCGTGAATCCTTCGACGATCAGGTAGGTGTTTGCGCCGTTCTCGATGTCAGGAGCAAAGTCCTGGCCATAAACGACGGTCAACGGGTCAAAGCCCTCGAGCGGAACGTTGTTGGCGTTGTCCTTCCAAAGGAAGAGGCGGTTGGCACCCGTTGCCCTTCCGCTGAGGCTCAAAACCTGATCAATGGTGCCCGCGGGGCCGGCTCCGTTGCCGTTGTCGTCGCCTTCGATGACGAGGATGGTCAGGCCGGTCATATCAAAGTTAGGGGCATCGCTCAAGAGTTCGAGCCATTCGAAGCCCTGATCGCCACCCGGCGGGTTTGCAAGGGTTTCGTTGATCCGAACCTGAGCCGATGCGCTGGCCACAAGGCCGGCTACCGCCGCGAAGCCGAAAAGGAACTTACGCATGATCAAATCTCCTCTTGACGTTCAGCCTGCGAGTTTCGCCGCCGCAATTGCACTGCGACACTCGGCGTAACCCGCCTCACAATCCGCGGGCGTCGGCCAACAAAGTCCGGGCCCGATCTCTCCAAAGTTTCAATCTATTTAGCCTGAAAGAGTTCAACCCAAAATCAGAAGTTCACGCCGGCCTTGGTCAGCCAGCCGCCGTACACCTTGCCCTCGAGTTCGTCGTACACGGCCGTCCGCATCCCGGCGATGAAACCCGCCGAGGCCGCCCACATGCCGTCACGCTTGACGCCGTCGGAAAAGAGCATCACGTGTCCGTCCGCGAACATCAACTGACCGTAAAAACGGTCGTGCCTGCGGGCTTCGTCATCAATCCGTGGCCCCCTGCCGTGGGCAGGCCCCATATCGTCAAAATCCTGTCGCCCCCAGCCCGCTCCGCCATAGCCGGGGAGCCTTCCCTCGCGATACGGTCCATCGGTCAGCACCTTCGCGCCGATCAGTTGGTCACCTTTGTAGTAGACAAAGTTGGCTTCATCGACGGTCGTTTCATAGGTCCCGTCTCCCATGAGCAGAACTTTGCTCGGTGTGCTCGTGATGCCGATGGATTTTTCGTTCAGGGGACCCTTTAGAAAAGCACGGTCCTTGACGTTGACGGCGATGTTGCGCGGGTCTAGGACATCCGTGTGGGCCATCTGCCAGTTCTGGCAGTAGTTGGTGTTATACCCCGCATCGATCAACTGATTCACTTCTTGGTTGTCAAAGGGTCGGTACGCATCACCGCTCGAAAGCCGGCCCTGGCTCAGGGATTGTGTCGCTTGAGCAGGGCTGCTCGGGCACATCAGTTTGCCCGGAAGGGCGTATTCCCCGTTCACGAAATCCGCTACCCAGCCGGTTGTGTCGATCGGGCCATACCCCTCGGTCCGCTCATTATCCCACGAACCGGAGGAGAGGTACCCCTTCTGGGCATTCGAGTACGAAAGCGCAGCCACCCCCAACTGTCGGAGGTTGCTCGCGCACTTGGTCGTCCGACCCGTCTCTCGGGCGGTGCCCAGGGCAGGCAGCAAAATCCCAACTAAGAGCGCGATCACTGCGATCACCACAAGAAGTTCAATGAGCGTAAACCCACGCCCCAAAGTTCGATCGGTCGTGCCTGTTCGCATGCGCTGACAGCCTCCCAAAAGTTCAGATTCCTCAGAAAAGTGAGGTGCTGAACCGTAGAGCAACGCGCGTTTTGTGGCGTTCAGGCCGCGTGTTGATTGTATTAAGAAACGATCAAGATTGACCGTCAGCGGGACGTAAGCGCCTGGGGCTTGGCCGGTGTAAGTTTTTGTGGACCATTTAGATGCGATGAAGACGAGGGCCGATCGCCTCAGAGCGTCTTACTGAGAATCGCCGACCGGTAGTTCGTGTACGGCCACTGCCAGAACTCGATGAACCGATACCCTCGCTTTAAGTAAAATTCCATCAAAGCAGAATCCGGCTCAGCCATGCTCAGACCCAGTTCCCGCGCCCCGCATTCGCTCGCCCGTTGCTCAGCCTTCTCGAGCAGCAGCCGACCCATCCCCCGTCCCTGAATGTCCGGATCAACCGCAAACTGCGAGAAGGAATCCACAAACGAATTCTGAAACCAAGGAGGGCCTTGGTCGGCCTCCTCCTCGTGAAACAGAATGATCCCGACGATCCGCTCGCCAATGTGGTGCGCGGCATCGCGCTCCACCGCCAAGTAGCACTCGCCCGCGTAACACCGCCGCCGCGTCGTCTCGTCGTCCTGCCGACCCGCCAAAGGCTGCAGCCCCATCTTCACCTGCCCCGCATACGCGCGGTGCAGCAAACCCGTGATCTCGGGGATCGAGTCGCGGTGCGAAAGCAGTCGGATGCTGATCGGTGTTGCGTCGGCGGGCATGAGAGGGTCGATGGTATGGGAACCGGCGGAAGGACAGCGAGGAGAGCACCTTCGGCCCGTTCCCTCGACCGTCATCCGACGCCGTCTCTCTATCTATCGTTCCGAATCGCCCCGCCGTGGTACGTCCGCTCCAGTCCGTCCGAGATCCAACCCTTCCCCACCATGCCGCCCACCAACAGCACCCAGATCCGCGTCCGCTATTGCGAGTGCGACCCCATGGGTGTCGCCCACCACGCTTCATACATCCCGTGGCTTGAAATCGGTCGGACCGAACTCCTTCGCGCCAGCGGTCAAACCTATCGAGACCTTGAAGATCAGGGTCTCCTCCTCGTGATCGTCAAACTCGAAGTCCGTTACCGCCGGCCCGTTCGCTATGACGACATCGTCGAAATCCGCACGAACTGGTCCGGAGGCGGCCGGGTCAAGATGGAGCACGCCTACTCCGTCGCCATTCTCGAGACGGCCGGCACACCCGCCGACCACGTCGCGGCGACCGCCACATCGACGCTAGGGGCGATCGGCCGCGATGGAAAGATCCGCGAACTGCCCTCTCACTTGGTCTGGCCGCTTCCGCCCAACGCCGGATGACCCTCCAGAATCTGACGCGATGTCCCGAAAACGCGCACCATTTCGGTCGATGGGCAGAATTTTTGCATCGAAACCCCGCCGCATCGTGTAATCTGATTATGGCCCAGCGAATTCCTGCTTTGGGTACCTCCCGGCCCACGCCGATTACACTTTCGTCGCGCTCCATTTCCCGCCTCCCTTCCCCCGAAAGCACCCCATGCTTCCCATCCTCGCTTTCGCCATCCTTCTCGGTTTCAGCAACCCCGAAGCCGAGCCCGTCACCACGGTGCGCATCGGCGAAACCCGAATGATCGCCGTCCCTGCGGGCGGCATCGCCGCACTCC
>Ga0105044_10009501_pt1 | contig 13298 bp, 9 predicted proteins | sample MAT01_FD_78092 | JGI IMG/M metagenome (GOLD analysis project Ga0105044, IMG submission 78092) | Freshwater microbial communities from Lake Fryxell liftoff mats and glacier meltwater in Antarctica - MAT-01 | ecosystem: Environmental > Aquatic > Freshwater > Ice > Liftoff microbial mat | place...
GATCCCTCACCGCGATGACCATGCCCTTCCTCCACAAACGCCACGACCCGGCTGCGAAGTTCCATAGGATGTGAACGGCCCACAATGACCCCCTACATCTGGCAAGGTCAGGGAATCACAATCCCTTCAACTTGAGAATCCTGAATCAAGCGAAGTGCGATACGCTCTGGCGTTCCCAAATCTTCCCTGAAGGGGAATGGAACGCTTTCGTCAGCTCTGTCGTCTGATTTGGGGGCCGAATTGGCAGCGCCAAGGGCTTGCAACAATAAAGGGGGATGCCCAGATTTCAGGCAGGGTCCTCGGGGATGTGCCGCTTGACGGGCATCCGGTCTGGACGCTTCATGGGAGGAGAATGCCGATGGATTTGGAGAAATTCACGGAGAGGTCGCGCGGGTTTCTACAGGCCGCGCAGACCATTGCGATTCGCGAGGGCCATCAGCGTCTGGTACCTGAACATTTGCTCAAGGCGTTGATGGATGACGACCAGGGACTGGCCGTCAACCTGATCCGCAAATCTGGCGGTGAGCCGCAACGGGTGAACGAGGCTTTGCGTCTGGCCTTGGCAAAGCTGCCGAAGGTATCGGGCGATGCGCAGCCGACGACGGATTCCGCCCTGGTAAAGGTGCTCGATGAGGCATCGAAGCTGGCCCAGAAAGCCCACGACAGCTTTGTTCCGGTCGAGCGGGTTCTGATGGCGCTGGCCATGGTGGCCTCTCGCGCCAAGGAGGCGCTGGATGCGGGCGCCGTGACAGCGCAAAAACTGAATGCCGCGATCAATGACCTGAGGAAGGGCCGGACGGCTGACACCGCATCCGCCGAGGCAGGCTACGATGCGTTGAAGAAATACGCGCGCGATCTGACCGAAGCCGCCGCGCACGGCAAGATCGATCCGATCATCGGGCGCGATGATGAGATCCGGCGCACGATGCAGGTCCTCAGCCGCCGGACCAAGAACAATCCGGTGCTGATCGGTGAGCCCGGCGTGGGCAAGACCGCGATTGCCGAGGGGCTGGCGCTGCGCATCGTGAACGGCGATGTCCCCGAATCCCTTCGTGACAAGAAGCTTATGGCGCTGGACATGGGCGCCTTGATCGCGGGCGCCAAGTATCGCGGCGAATTCGAAGAGCGTCTGAAGGCTGTGCTCAACGAGGTGATCGCCGCCGAAGGCGAGGTCATCGTCTTCATCGACGAGATGCATACCCTTGTGGGCGCTGGCAAGTCCGATGGCGCAATGGACGCGGCGAACCTGATCAAGCCGGCCCTTGCGCGCGGCGAGCTGCATTGCATCGGGGCCACCACGCTCGACGAATACCGCAAGCATGTGGAAAAGGACGCAGCGCTCGCCCGCCGGTTCCAGCCGGTGATGGTGAGCGAACCTACGGTCGAAGACACGATCTCGATCCTGCGCGGGATCAAGGAAAAGTATGAACTGCACCACGGCGTGCGGATCACCGACTCGGCACTGGTTGCGGCCGCGACCTTGAGCCACCGCTACATCACCGACCGCTTTCTGCCCGACAAGGCTATCGACCTGATGGACGAGGCGGCAAGCCGTCTGCGGATGGAAGTGGACAGCAAGCCCGAAGCGCTTGACGCGCTGGACCGCCAGATCCTGCAGCTGCAGATCGAGGCGGAAGCCTTGAAGAAGGAAGACGACGCCGCCAGCCGCGACCGGCTGGAGCGGCTGGAGCGCGAGCTTTCCGACCTGCAGGAACAGTCCGACGAGATGACCGCGCAGTGGCAGGCGGAACGCGACCGGCTGGAGAAGGCCCGCGGCGTCAAGGAACAGCTGGACCGCGCCCGTGCCGATCTGGAGCAGGCCAAGCGCGAGGGCAACCTCGCCCGTGCGGGAGAGCTGTCTTATGGCATCATCCCGGGGCTGGAGAAGACGCTTGCTGAAAGCGAGGCCCGGGAGGGCGATGCGCTGGTCTCCGAGGCCGTGCGCCCAGAGCAGATTGCCGAAGTGGTCGAACGCTGGACCGGCATCCCCACCACCAAGATGCTGGAGGGGGAGCGGGAGAAGCTTTTGCGCATGGAGGAGGAGCTGGGCAAACGCGTGGTCGGCCAGCGGGCGGCGCTGGTCGCCGTGGCCAATGCCGTGCGTCGTGCACGGGCAGGGCTGAACGACGAGGGGCGGCCCTTAGGCTCGTTCCTCTTTCTCGGGCCCACCGGCGTGGGCAAGACCGAGCTGACCAAGGCAGTGGCCGAGTATCTGTTCGATGATGACAACGCCATGGTGCGGGTCGACATGTCGGAATACATGGAAAAGCATTCGGTCGCCCGGCTGATCGGCGCGCCTCCGGGCTATGTGGGCTATGACGAGGGCGGCGCGCTGACCGAAGCGGTGCGGCGCAGACCCTATCAGGTGGTGCTGTTCGACGAGGTGGAAAAGGCACACCCGGATGTGTTCAACGTGCTGTTGCAGGTGCTGGACGACGGGGTTCTGACCGACGGTCAGGGCCGTACGGTGGACTTCAAGCAGACGCTGATCGTGCTGACCTCCAACCTCGGGGCGCGGGCATTAAGCGAATTGCCCGAGGGCGCCGATGCCGGGGCCGCCCGGCACGAGGTCGAGGAGGCGGTGCGGGCACATTTCCGTCCCGAATTCCTGAACCGGCTGGACGAGCAGATCATCTTTGAACGGCTGAACCGGACGGATATGGCGGTGATCGTGGAGATCCAGCTGCGTCGGCTGGAAAAGCGGCTGGCGGCGCGCAAGATCACGCTGGAACTGGACCCGGATGCCCGAGCGTGGTTGGCGGAAGAAGGTTACGATCCGGTCTTTGGCGCAAGGCCCCTGAAACGAGTGATCCAGCGCCATCTGCAGGATCCGTTGGCCGAGATGATCCTTTCGGGCGCTTTGCTGGACGGGGCAAGCTTGCGGATCGGCGCGGGGCCCGAGGGGCTGGTGATTGGCGACCGGGTCATTGCCTCGCGCAAGCCTCGGCCGCCCGAAGCGGTGATGCACTGAGGGAGGGGCGCCCCGTTCTGGCAAGAGCGTGGGGACATAGCCCCCCCTGGGAGCAACTTCCCCAAGCCGCGAGGGTTTTACATCCCCCGCATTCCCCGTTGGGTATTAGCCCCGGAATAAAAGTGGGAAGGATGACTTGCAGCGATCCTGCACGCGCCTGGGGGTTTTGCAGGAGGGGGCGTGGAGAAGCGGCTTTGCCGGATGATTGTGCGGCGTGCCCGGAGACGGGCGCATTCTCGGTTATGATCGAAGGCCCGAGAGCCAGTGGAGCAGACACAGGTGCCGTCCGGTTACGAGGTCGGGGTGAAGGGGGGCGGGCGGGCCGAACGTCGGCCGGTTTCGCCTGCTCGCAAAACTGATTCATGCGCCTTTGTGGCGGTGGCGGAGGTCCTTCTGACGGTACCGTAGTTTCGGGATCGGCAGGGCGCGACTATCCGGGTGGGACGACGGTGACTGAGATCATCGCGCAAAAGGGCCTTCTTGCATCTGTTCGCCGGGGATTCTGCCGGGTTCGGGCGGTGGTCGGGAGTTCACCGCGGATGGCTCCCCCGCACGATACCTTGTTCGAAATCTGGGCGCGACACCCGGGCTGTGCCAGAGGCATCGCGGGGGGCTGGCGGGTGCTGCTGCAGGCGGTATCAGGGCGGAGCGTATGGCCCCCGACTTTGGCAGACGGGATCACGAGACCTCGTAGGCGGACAATCCAGGATCATGAAAGGGTCGCGGCGGCGCGAGAGGGCAACTGGGAAAGGACCATGATCAGGTTTTCCGGGGGCGCCCTTCAATGCATGGCTGCCTCGCAATGCCGATTGTCGTTGTAACATCGGGCACTGTCCGCCAACGCAGTCACTGGATTTCGACCTCAAGATACCGATTGGGGGAGAGCAAATTTACGGGTTGCTGCAGAGCCTTCAAGGCCGCACGGGCTTTGTTAATGGCATGCGGTGGCGGAACGACGAAGAAGGGGAAGGGGTGATCGCGATTTATCTGCAAAGCCCGTCCGTCGCGTGACCCGACGCGCCAGCAGCCGCTGGCCACGAAAGAGTAGCCGGAAGTCTGCGCACACGGGTACCTGTGCCAGCGTGAAGCGGCGGGCGGCAGAAGTGATCAGGACCCGCCCGCGACATAGGCTTCGAGAATGGTCTTTGCGTGGGCGCTGTCCCATTCGGCGTCGCCGATAAGACGGGCGACCTCTTGTCCTTCGGGGTTCAGGATTACCGTGCTGGGCAAGCCCAACACCCCCATGTGACGCGACAATTGCGATTCGGGGTCAAGAAGGATCGGCAGGTTCTTCACGCCTGCCTCGGCATAGAAGCGCTGGATGCCTTCGACGGCATTGCGCCCGGTGGCCACAGGTACCACGGCAATCTCGGGCATCGCGGCCTGAAGCCGGTCGAGCGAAGGCATTTCGTGGCGGCAGGGCGCGCACCATGTGGCCCAGAAATTCAGGACGACCCATTTCCCGCGGTATTCGGTCAGAGAGCGCGGGTTGGCGTCCACATCCACCAGCGCAACGTCCGGGACCGGTTGTGCTGCGGCGTGGATTTCCAGCTTGCGCATGTCACCTTCGCGCAGCGCTGCAATGTCGGCCCATGCGGCGCCCGCGTTTGCACCAAGCGCCAAGGCCGTGTAGACGACCACCAGTGTTTTCCGCAGCATCATCCCTCCGAAGGCCTTCTCATGTCCGCATCCCCCAAGACCCCTGCCGCAGCCCCCGCCGCAAATGCGATGTGGGGCGGGCGCTTTGCCTCTGGGCCTGATGCCATCATGTCGGCGATCAATGCCTCCATCGGCTTCGACAAGCGGCTTTATGCGCAGGATATTGCAGGTTCGCGGGCCCATGCCGCGATGTTGGCGGCCACAGGCATCCTGAGCAATGGGGATGCCGAGGCGATCGGGGAAGGGCTTCTCACGGTTTTGTCAGAGATCGAGGGCGGATATTTCGCCTTTCGTACCGATCTGGAGGACATCCACATGAATGTGGAGGCGCGGCTGAAGGAAATCATCGGTGCCCCGGCGGGTCGGCTGCACACGGCGCGGTCGCGCAATGACCAGGTGGCGGTGGATTTCCGGCTCTGGGTGCGGGATCAGTGCGATGCGGCAATCGCGGGGCTGACCGCGCTGATGCAGGCCTTCGTAGCGCAGGCGGAGGCAGGGGCAGATTGGGTGATGCCGGGCTTTACCCATCTGCAAACCGCGCAGCCGGTGACCTGGGGCCACCACATGCTGGCCTATGTCGAGATGCTGGGGCGCGACCGGTCGCGGTTTGTGGACGCGCGGGCGCGGATGAACGAATGCCCTTTGGGGGCGGCGGCGCTTGCAGGCACGTCCTTTCCGATTGACCGAGAGATGACGGCACGCGCCTTGGGCTTTGACCGGCCTACGGCGAATTCGCTCGACTCGGTTGCTGACCGCGATTTTGCGCTGGAATTCCTGTCGGCGGCCAGCATCACCGCGATGCATCTGTCGCGCTTTGCCGAAGAACTGGTGATCTGGTCCTCGGCCCAGTTTCGTTTCATCACGCTGTCGGACCGCTGGACGACAGGGTCCTCGATCATGCCGCAAAAGAAGAACCCGGATGCGGCGGAGCTGCTGCGCGCCAAGCTGGGGCGGATTCTGGGGGCGACGGTGGCCTTGTTCACGGTGATGAAGGGGCTGGCGCTTACGTATTCCAAGGACATGCAAGAGGACAAGGAGCAGGTCTTTGATGCCGCCGACACGCTGATGCTGGCGCTGGCTGCGATGACCGGAATGGTCGGCGACATGACTGCCAACCGCGAGGTGCTGGCGCGGGCGGCGGGGGCGGGGTTTTCGACCGCGACCGACCTTGCCGATTGGCTTGTGCGCGAGCTGGGCCTGCCGTTTCGCGAGGCGCATCATGTGACAGGGACGCTGGTCGCGATGGCCGAGGCGCGGGGGTGTGACTTGCCGGAGCTGAGCCTTGCGGATATGGCTGCGGTCCACGGCGGGATCACGGCGGGGGTGTTTGGGGTGCTGGGGGTGGAAAACTCTGTCCGCAGCCGCACCTCCTATGGCGGCACGGCGCCCGAAAGGGTCCGCGAGCAGGTGGCGCTGTGGAGGGCGCGGTTGGGCTGAGGACCGGAATACAGAGTGGGGCGGAGGCCCGGAAAACAGAGTCGGGCGGAGGCCCGGAAAACAGTGTGGGGCGGATGCCCGGAAGTCATAATCGGGCGGATGCCCGGGAGAGAAAGGAAATGATCGTGTACAGACAAATTCTCATTGCGGGCCTGGTACTGCTGTCCCTGGCGGCCTGCGGCGTCGATGGTCCGCCGACTGCACCGGAGGCAACGCCGACGGGTATCACGATCAGCGGAGACGCGCGCGTGGGCGTCGTGGTGCCATGAACCGGTTGCGGATTGCTTATCTCGCATTGGCAATCTGGGGGACGGTGCATCCGATGTACTGGTTCGTAACCCACATGCAGCAGGCAGGAACCGGGCTCGGCGGATTGATCGACGCCTGGTATGTCAACGCCTCGACCACCGGGCTGACCTGGGACCTGACGATTGCTGCGGTGACGCTGACAGTCTGGATCGTGGCGGAAGTGATGTCGCGCAAGACCTGGGCCCATCTGGTGGCAATACCCGCCACCTTCTGCATCGGCGTGTCCTGCGGGTTGCCATTGTATCTGTTCTTGCGCAGCGGGGCGCGGGCAGGCGGGAAGCGCTAGCGCTCTGCCTTGGCCACCGGGGGGGTTTCAAACCCCCCCGGCCCCGCCCCGTGGGATATTTCTGAATAGATGAAGGGTGGGCGGGGCGCGGAATTGCGCCGGGGCGTGCTTGTGCTATAGGGCGCAGGTGGCGGCGGAGCGGGGAGCGGCTTGGATCATTTTCTTTATCGGGATGGCGCGCTTCATGCCGAGGATGTGCCGCTGGCCGAGATCGCGGCATCCATAGGCACGCCGTTCTATTGCTATTCCACTGCCACGCTGGAGCGGCATTACCGCCTGTTCACCGAAGCCTTGGCGCCGTTGCCGCATCTGGTGTGCTATGCGGTCAAGTCACTGTCCAACATTGCGGTTCTGAAGTCCCTTGGGGACCTGGGCGCCGGGATGGATGTGGTGTCGGGCGGGGAATATCGGCGGGCGCGGGCGGCAGGGGTGCCCGGTGCGCGGATCGTGTTCTCGGGCGTGGGCAAGACGCGGGAGGAGATGCACCTCGCGCTGACCGGCGGCATCCGGCAGTTCAACGTCGAATCCGAGCCGGAGATGCGGGCCTTGTCGGATGTGGCGGTGAGCGTTGGTCTGGTGGCGCCCATCACCCTGCGGGTCAATCCGGATGTGGACGCGCGCACGCATGAAAAGATCGCGACGGGCAAGAAAGAGAACAAGTTCGGCATCCCCATTGCCCGCGCACCTGAGGTCTATGCCGAGGCCGCACGGCTGCCCGGGCTGCAAGTCATCGGCATCGACGTGCACATCGGCAGCCAGCTGACCGAGCTTGAGCCTTTCGAGCAGGCTTACCTAAAGGTCGCCGATCTGACCCGCCGCCTGCGGGCCGAGGGGCATACCATCACCCGGCTTGACCTCGGCGGCGGCCTAGGCATCCCCTATGAGCGGTCGAACGCGGCGCCGCCCTTGCCTTCGGAGTATGGTGCGCTGATCAAGCGGACCGTCGGCGACCTTGGCTGCGAGATCGAGATTGAACCCGGGCGGCTGATTTCCGGCAATGCGGGGGTGCTGGTGGCCTCGGTCATCTATGTGAAAGCGGGGGAAGGGCGGGATTTCCTGATCCTTGATGCAGCGATGAATGACCTTGTGCGCCCCTCGATGTATGGCGCGCATCATGACATCGTGCCGGTGCGCGAGGCGCAGGCAGGGGGTGTGCTGCAGCCGTTCGACGTGGTGGGCCCGGTGTGCGAGACGGGCGATACCTTTGCCAAGGGGCGCTCGCTGTCGCCACTGGCAGAGGGGGATCTGGTGGCCTTCCGCTCGGCTGGTGCCTATGGGGCTGTGATGGCGTCGGAGTACAACACCCGACCCCTGATCCCGGAGGTGCTCGTGAAAGGGGATCAATTCGCCGTCATCCGGGCCAGACCGAGCGTTGACGAAATCCTGAAGCGCGATATTCTGCCAGAGTGGCTGTAGCGCGGTAGTGCGTTCAAAAGGCAGGGGACATGACGGAAGCGGCGATTGCACAAGCCCTGAAGCGCCTGACCTGGCCGGTGCGGTTGACGCATCTGGGCCTGTGGGCCGAGCGGTTGAGCATTGCCTTCTGGCCGGTCTGGACTGTGTTGATCACGGCGCTGGCGGCTGCGGCCTTTGGAGTGCAGGATCTTCTGCCGCTGGGTTGGCTTCGGGCCGTGCTGGTGACAATGGCGCTGATTTTGATGGCGGCCTTTGTGACGGGCGCGCGCCGGTTTGCGACACCAACGCGGATCGATGCTCTGGCGCGACTGGACGCGAGCCTGCCAGGACGGCCGATTTCCGCGCTGATGGACCGACAAGCGATCGGCGGAGGGGATCCGCAGTCGCTGGCCGTCTGGGCGGTGCACCGGGAGCGGATGGCTGCGCGGGCGGCAAAGGCCGAAACAGTTGCACCCGACCTGCGCCTGTCGGCACGCGATCCCTATTCGCTGCGCTATGTCGGGCTGACCGCGCTGGTGATGGCGCTGATGTTCGGTTCGATCTGGCGGGTGGCCTCGGTTGCGGACCTCGGTCCCGGCGCGGCAGAGGCGATGGCGGGGCCAAGCTGGGAGGGCTGGGCGCAGCCTCCGGCTTATACGGGCAAGCCGTCTCTATATCTCAATGATATTGCGGAAGGGCCGCTGACCGTGCCGGTCGGCACGCGGGTGCAGCTGCGCCTTTACGGCACGCCCGGGGCACTGACGGTGAGCCAGAGCGTGTCGGGCATCGTCGAGGCGCCGGCTGCCCCGGCGGTTGCCGCAACGGGGGCGCCGGTCGAGGCCATGCAGGGGGTGACGGACCTCGTGGTGCAGCAATCGGGCAGTCTCGCGGTTGAAGGTCCGGGCGGCCGTGTCTGGCAGATCATCGCCACCCCCGATGGCGCCCCGGCGGTGGAGGTGAAGGGCGAGGTGGGCCGCGAGGCCGATGGCCACTTCCGCCAGGGTTTTTCCGCGCGTGACGACCATGGCGTGACGAGCGGGCAGGTCACCATCACGCTCGATCTGGCGCGAGTAGAACGCCGCTTTGGCCTGTCGATGGCTCCCGAGCCGGTGGAGCCGGTCGTGCTCGACCTGCCGCTGCCCATGAGCGGCAGTCGCACGGCGTATGACGAGACGCTGATCGACGATCTGTCCGAGCATGTCTTTGCCAACCTTCCTGTAACACTGAAGATGACGGTCACCGATGCCGCCGGACAGACGGGGGCTGCGGCGCCCTACCCGATCATCCTGCCGGGGCGGCGCTTCTTTGATCCCCTTGCCGCCGCGATCATTGAAATGCGCCGCGATATCCTGTGGAACCGCAAGAATGCCGCACGGTCGGCGCAAATCCTCAAGGCTGTGACCTGGCAGTCCGAAGACTTCATCCGCAACGAGGACGCCAGCTTGCGGCTGCGCGTGGCGCTACGGACGCTTGATGTGCAGTCCGCAAGCCTGACCCCCGAGACGCGCGATGCGCTGGGGGCGGAGTTGTGGTCGATTGCCCTCCTTGTCGAGGAAGGTGACCTTGCGAACGCGCTGGAGCGTCTGCGCCGCGCGCAGGACCGGCTGGATGAGGCGATCCGCAACGGCGCTTCACCCGAGGAAATCGACGAGCTGATGCAGGAGATGCAGCAGGCGCTGAACGACTACATGCGCGAGCTGGCCGAGGAGGGGCAGCGCAACCCCGAAGATCAGCAGTCGCAACAAGGCCAGACGATGGAGTTCTCCGCCGATCAGCTGCAGCAGATGCTGGACAAGCTGCAGCAGCTGATGAAGGAAGGCCGCACTGCCGAAGCGGCCGAGCTGATGGAACAGCTGCGCAAACTGATGGAAAACATGCAGGTCACGCAAGGCGAGGGTCAGGGCCAGGGGCAAGGCAAGGGCAACCCCTCGATGCAGGGCCTGCAGGAAACGCTGCGCGGCCAGCAGGGCCTGTCGGACGACTCTTTCCGCGGTCTGCAGCAGGGCCAGCAAGAGCAGCAGCCGGGCGAAGGCGAGCCGGGCCAGAACCCGCCGCGTGGCAAGCAAGGCGAGGGGCAGCAGGGTCGGGATGGGCAGGGTCAGGGCGACCAGCCCGGCACCTTCGCCGAACGCCAGCGCGCGCTGCGCGAGCGGTTGCGTGACCTGCAGGCAGGACAGATGCCCGGCGACGGGTCTGAAAATGGCGAGACCGGTCGGCAAGAGCTGGAACGAGCCGACCGCGCGATGCGCGAAGCAGAGGATGCGCTGCGCGACGGCGACCTGCCTGGCGCCATGGACCGCCAGGCCGAGGCGATGGAAGCCCTGCGTGACGGCATCCGCAACTTTGGCGAGGCGCTCGCCGAGGAGCAGCGCGAAGAGTTGGGTACCACGAGCGAGGGCGATCAGGCAGGCACCGCCGATCCGAGCGGGCGTGACCCCCTGGGCCGGGAGCAGGGCGACAGCGCGGCCCGGCTGGGTTCAGACGGCAACATGCTGCAGGAAAGCCCGGGCCAGCGTGCGCAGGCGCTGCTTGACGAGATCCGCCGCCGATCGGGCGACCAGACCCGCCCGAATGAAGAGCTGGATTACCTGCGGCGGCTGTTGAGCTTGTTCTGAGCAGAGCCTCTGCCCCGAAGCCCGTGCTTCCATCGATGATGGGTCTTACGCTTCGTACGCGGAGGGACTTGAGGCACGTTTCACGCCGACAACTCACGCCCAAAGCTGCTGACCTTCGGTCCTTAGAACGCCGCGGATGACTTGAAAGGGGCGCTTCGTCGCCGCCGAGAGAAATTCGGTCGCCAGCATCGGCTATTCCAGCGCGTCGGAGCGCAGTGCCTTGAGCGCGAAGTGGCTGATCCCACGGGCATGCGTGCTGATCCCGGCCCACCATGCCGACGCAGACCACATCGGACACCTTTCGGCGGTAGAGAGGAGGGCATGGCCCGCGAGGTCGGGGCCGATTGCCGCTATCTCCACGCGCGGCCTCGATTCTTTGGGCTTGTGGCGGGCTGACGATCACCGGATGCGGCGAAATTGAAAGGCCCGCCCCGGCCTCAGGACTTGCGCCGAGGGTTGCCCCAAGTGACGAAGGATGTGGCCACATAGTTCCACACCACCCCCACCACCGCCCCCGCAACCCCCGAAATCTGCCACGAGTAGTGCCCGGCGAAATAGGCGTATGAGGCGACGCCTACATTGGCCGCGGCGCCAAGCGAGCAGACCGCATAGAAAGATAAAAGGCCCCAGACCAGCTGCTGTCCCTTCAACCGGCGGTCGCGGTAGGTAAGGCTGTTGTTCAGAAAGAAGTTGAACGTCATCGCCGTGATGACCGCCACGGTCTGCGCCACATCAAAGCGGATACCGAGGCCGAGGCCGGAATACAGGGTCAAGAGGTGCAGCCCCAGACCCAGGGTGCCAACAAAGGAAAACAGGACGAACTTCAGCGGAATCGTCAGACCTATTGCCTTGTTGATCACCAATAACAGGTATTCGATGATCACGATGCTATCGAGTTTGCTCTCGCCATGCAGGCGCGACCTGAACTTGTAGGGGATCTCGGTACTGCGCAGGCCGGGGGGGCTGGAGGCGCAGATATCGAGCAGGATCTTGAACCCCTGGCCGCTCAGCTGCGGCAAGGCTGCGTCGAAGGCTGCACGGCGCATGGCGAAAAAACCGCTCATCGGGTCGGTCAGATCGCGTTTGGTGACGATGCGCGACAGCTGCGTGGCGGCAAGGCTCATCCGGGCGCGTGCGGCTGACCAGTCGCCGATGGCGCCGCCTGCCATATAGCGGCTGCCGATCACAAGGTCGGTGGTGCCGGATTGCAGCAGGCGAAGCATCTGGGGCAGTCTGGTTTCGTCATGCTGCAGATCGCCGTCGATCACCGCAAAAGCGTCGGTCGTGGTGGACAGGATGCCCTCGATACACGCGCTCGACAGTCCGCGCCGCCCGACGCGGCGCAGGGTGCGCACGCGCACATCCTCGGCGCAGATCTGCTTGATCATGACGTTGGTTCCGTCGGTTGATGCGTCATCGACAAAGATCAATTCCCACTTGATCCCCTCCAGGGCCTTGCCCACAAGGGTGCAAAGCTGCCGGATGTTTTCCGCCTCGTTGAAGACCGGGACGATGATGCTGAACTCGGGCATATCTACCTTTGGAGAAGAGCTGTGCTCTTTAAACGGAAAAAGGATCACGGCGCTGCTTTCCCGGGATTGAGCGGTTTAGTAAAGAGGGAAAACATCGCGTCGGGATTTTCGCTCTTGCAGAGATCGACGTAACCCGCCGCAGTCATTCTGTCCGGTACGGGGGAGTACGTTTCAGTTGGGTGGTTGATGGCCACAAACCAGAGGCGATAAGTACTACCAAGGTCTGCAAGGAACTCCTCTCCGATCCGCAGTCGAGGCTGGACGTGTCCCGCGCGTAGTCATCGAAGCGCGTCCCGCGCGGTTTCAGATACACCACTGTGTCTCAGGCTACGCAAGTTCATGATAGCTGTCAAAAACCGAGCCAAGCTGGTTGCGCCATCTCGGTTCGGAGATTTCGTCCAGACGACCTAAGCTCGGAATGACAAGCACGGCCACCGCTGCGGCTCTTACAGCCGGATGCCTGAATAATACCGTCACAAACATTGCGATCAGGATGAAAACGGCAGGCAAGATGCCGATCAAGTACCGGTCCCAAAAAATGGTCGTGTACAGGACGAAGATCGCAATTGCCACCGCAATTGGGACAAGGATCCAGCCGTAAAGTGTGAAGATGGAAAGCGAATACCTGGATGTGTCTGAACGAAAACATGGTGCAATCGGCACGGCCGAATTAAAATGCGACAGTATCGCAACTCATGAGAAATTCCCTTCTGAAAAGGATGTGGCTGTCGGTCAATGGCCACTTTAGCGAACGTCTGGAAAAACCTGCCACTTTCGGCCTGATCCGGTACACTTGCGGCATCCCTGCAAGGAGCCTAGCCGATGCCGAAACAGCCTGCCTTTCCCGGCCTTCGCGATGCGATGATGAAGAAAGTGACGCGGCGAGTGCAGTTCCTGGCGGAGAGGGACGCGGTGGTGCCCTGGGGGCGTCTTTCGGCGCTGACCCCGCCGCACCACCCGAAAGCGGGGCCGAAGGGCGGCTGTCAGCCGATGCCGCTGGAGACGATGCGTTCGCGCTCGGCAACCTGTTCCTGGTGCGCCGGAGGCTGATGCCATGAGGACGAGACTGCCCGAAATCTGCCAAGCCGACCAAA
>Ga0105044_10009505_pt1 | contig 13295 bp, 15 predicted proteins | sample MAT01_FD_78092 | JGI IMG/M metagenome (GOLD analysis project Ga0105044, IMG submission 78092) | Freshwater microbial communities from Lake Fryxell liftoff mats and glacier meltwater in Antarctica - MAT-01 | ecosystem: Environmental > Aquatic > Freshwater > Ice > Liftoff microbial mat | place...
CAACAACGAGCTATCGGTCACAGTCGAGAGTGTCGAAGCGGCAGCAGTCGTTGGCAATGGCATGGGGCGCGCGGATCTACGGTTACTCCGATTCTGCGGAATATTAGTACACGTTTGGCAATTGTGTGCCTGAAATAGATTTGCTTTCGGCCATGAAGTAGGAAATCGGAACCGAACGAAGGCGATTTATTTCATCTGCTGGGAAAGAGTTGATGCTTGGGCTCAACCGGCAGATTGAACGTGAAAGACGTGTGGCTTGACGAAGGTCATAACGAACTTATTCCATTGAGAACACACCTTGAACGACAACTCGATTGTCATCCTGGATGATCTCGAACTCGATTCCGATCGGTGCCCAAAAGGCGACGCGTTGAACCGATGATGCTCTCGATTCACCCAGTTCCAAGGGTCGGGTTGCCAGGTGCTTTTCCAGCCAAGCAACCGCGCGAGTTAATGCGGCACGATTCCTGGACGCCAGCCAGATCCTGGCAAGCATTTGTTCGGCCAGCACACCCCATGTGATTTGATACCTCATCCTCGCGCCTCCAGGTCGCGAAGGATGTCAGCCAGAGGTCGCCCAGTTCTTTGCTTTCTCAGTTCGACAAGTTCCTCGTCCGTGAATGGCGACTTTATACCCGGGGGCAGTTTACCCAGGCCCTCGGGGAAGAAGGTACCGATTACGCGGCCAGAGGGATCCTGTAACTGAACGTTGTCATCCCCGCTGAGTTGAGCGAGGAGGGCTTGATCGGTGATCGTGACTGACATGGGAAAATCTCCTCGTGGTTGAAATGATCATACGGCAAAGGTCGCTCCGATCACAAGAGGACCGTACTTCGCGAGCCGCCGGCTCGCACGCTAAACGGTTCTGTCGCGCTCACCGAGCTGCTGCACTTCCTTCCACACATCCCCATACGCCTCTTTATCGAACGGCGGACATCCCGTCGGATACTGACCCAAGGGGTGGTCTTTCGAGCGCATCAGGGCCGTGCAGTAACTAAATGTTCGGCAGACACGTTTGCGATCGAGACGGTCGTGGTCGCGGAGTTGTCGCACGAGGTCGGGTTGAGCAAGCGAGGCGCGGCCGACGCCGACGAAAGTCACACGGCCATCGCGGAGGTTGCCGGCCCCGACGTGCGGCAAGAATTCCTGGAAGTAGCTGTAGCCCGTGCCGACGACAGCAAGGTCGGGATAGGCACGTTGAATTTCCGCCGTGGCCTTGAAATGACGATCGGCGCCGATGAGCGGATGCTCGGGAGATTCGTAGCCATCGGGCGGCGGATACTCGAACGGCCTGCCGAAATGCGGCTGGGCGTAAGGGTTTCCCATCGTCACATTCACAAGCGATACGCCGAGCGTTCGCATGTCGCCGATCCAGCGAATCGGCTCCGCCAGGTCCGGTGTAAAAGGATCGTTTTCGTTCATCCCCCAGCCATTCGCGAGAGGCGTGGTCCAGGGATCGGGCTGGCCGGAATTATTCTCGCCTTTGTGAAACGGGATTCCGTCGTAGACATTCGTTCGCGTGGCGAGAACGACATCGGGCACGACGGCCTTGATGCCGAGGAATATGTCACGCATGAGTCGAGTGCGATTTTCGTAGCTTCCGCCGAACGGGCCCGGTCGATTGCGTGCTCCGAGCAGTTCGTTCAGCAGATAGCGATGACATTGTTTCACATCAACGAAATCGAATCCGACGGCCCGAGCTAGCTTGGCCGTTGTTACGTAGTCATCCACGAGTCGTTTAAGCTCGTCGTCGCTGATGAGCGGATCATCGGGCGTCACCTTTGTTCGCGGATCAAGAAGAGGGTCGTGCGTGGCGATAACCGGCCGTCGATAGCAATAGCGACCGGAATGCGTGAGTTGCAAGCCGATGGCGAGATCAGAATCATCACCGTTTGCATCGCGGTGGGCCTGGCGGCAATCGGCGACCATGCGGGCAAAGCCATCTCGCGTGGCTTCATTGAGAAAGATCTGCCGTGGATTGGCCCGTGCTTCCTCGTTGATGGCACAGGCCTCGCCCCAGATGAGTTTGGCACCACCGGCCCCGAAGCGGTGATAGCGGCGAAACGTCAGTTCGCCCGGGGAGCCATTGGAGTTGCCGTCACATCCTTCCATCGGGTGAATACACCAGCGATTGCCGACTTTCAATGGTCCGAACGTGATTGGTTGATCATAAACGGCAAAGTCGTTCGAGAAACGAAGGTCAATGCCGAGCCGAGCGTTCTCGGCTTCGAAGTCAGCGACAGACTTGTATTTGAAAAAATGTGCCATGCGACGCCCTTCGCCCTCTCACGCACTCGCAACGGTCGAGAGTGGCGTATCGCTCTTTGTATTCGCCGGCACGACGTGATGATCGTCTTGGAAAAACATCACGAAGAAGACGAACACGACTGAAGCCCCGGCGGCGGGCACGAGCCAGAACCAGGCCCAATCGATGGCACCATTGGACACACACGACTCAAGAACTTCCCCGCTCAGGTAATTGCCGAGTAGCGTGCCGATCCCCGCTGCGGCAAACGTCATGATTCCTTGGGCACTAGCTCGCAGGTGCAGCGGGGCATGACGATCAACGTAAACGTTCGCTACCAGGAAGAAGAAAGCAAAGCACATGCCTTGCAACGGCAGCCCGACCACGCCAATTAGAGGCAGCCAACCGGTAGCGAATAACAGATTGCGGATGATCCAGCCCAGGATCCCGATGCCGAGCGTGACCTTGAAGCCGTAGCGAATCAGGACAACGGGAAAAAAAATCAGGCAAACAACCTCGGAAGCCTGGGCCATCGTTTGCAAGGCCATCGGCTTGAAGGCCCCTAGATCCCGTAAGTAAGGGTTCGCGTAGACACCGTAGAACTGCTGAATCGCGGACATGCACAGGGCACAGATAATCAGTATGCGAAAGCTTGGTCTGTGGAACATTTTCAACGCGGGCAGACCGATCGCCTCTCCAATCCCTTTGCCGAGACGAGATGGCGGTGTGTGTGGCAACGTGAACGAATACAGTCCCACTACCATCGAGGCAATCGCCGCGACGTAAAGCGGCTGAGCGGACATCGGTTCGCCCAGGAAATCGATCGACATGTTGATGATAATCCAGGCTACGGTCCCGTAGAGCCGGATCAAGCCATACGATTTCTTGGGCTCGCGAAGATTGCGGAAGCCGGTGACATTGCAAAGCGAAAGCGTGAGGATGAGCACCATCGAGTTGGCAAACATGAAGACCATCAGGAGGGTAAACGTGCGTTGAATCTCGACCGCCGGATCGACCGCTTCTCGAATGGCAGTCTGTTGTTGCGAGCAGTAGCGAGCCGTGAGGAACAGCAGCCCCGCCCCCAGGATATTCAAGAAGCCGAGGAGCTTTTGGGTGGCGAAGAGCCGATCGGCGAGAAGTCCCATTATGAGCGGCGTGAGCAAAGCCGCGATGGCGGTAGTGCTGTAAATCCAGGATGTTTGACCAGGAGTAAACCCCAGGCCGCCCGACGATGGTTGTTCGAGAAGATAGGATGCCAACGGAACAGCCCAGGCTCCAAGAATCAAGTACTGCCCGAACATCATCAGGGCGAGGCGGGCACGTAAAGGACCAGGTTCCATGAATTCCGTAAGGCCAAGGCGGGTGGGTGGCAAAGGAGTGTTTTACACGAATCGGCGTTTGGTGCCAAGGCGAAGAGGATTGCAAAAAATTAGGATTCGCGAGTCGATTTCATCAATGTACGGGAAGGAAGATGGCAAAAAGTTCGCTCATGTCGATTTGGGATGCGCATTCCGCAATCATTAGAATATCGACGATAGCTGCTCCGATCGCTTGGTCCTTAGTTGTCACAACCAATCCAGGCATGGACTCTCCGGCTGCGACTCGCGCTCTCGCGTGGGCAGTCATCGTTGAACGATCATTCGTTATGAGCACTCGATCTTCACTCGCCGCCCATGCCAAAACTTCCGGGTCGGGCGTGCCTTCGGGTAGCGCCTCCTAAGATCGAATCAAATCGAGGTTGGGCCGGACACGCCGTTCACCACGCAAGATTGCTCCGTTGACGTCCGCATCACTTGCAAGCCGCAGCATGATCCGATTCCTGTTGCTTTCGTCGTGATAAAAGTTCCTCTCGGGTAATGCGAGGCCGTTCGCTTTCGATTATCGCTCGCAGTTTTTTTGCCTCTTCCTCACGACGGTTCATATAGGCTTGGACTTCTTCACGATGTTGTAAGTAGTAAGCAATGGCCCCGTACACATCGGCAAGCTCGAGCGTGTCGTAATCGCGAACCATGTCGTCGGGCGTACTCCCGTTTTCGTAAAGTTCAACAATCAGATCGAGACTGATTCGGCCGCCACCAAGGCGAATGACCCCTCCCTTTTCCCAACGAAGGGGTGGTGGCTCGGGTAACAGTTCAAACTCCTTCTCACTTAGATCAATCACAGGCTGCTCCCATTCGCGACACTTTCAACTTCACTGTATACGAATTATGCTGGTCGTAAAAGCTCACGCCTCCTCATTCTTCCGGCGGTTGCCATAACTATCCGTGAGTTGCTTCATCAACGCGGGCATTTTTTCCATCAGTCGTTGAAGCGGGCGCGGTTCGTGCCGCGAGAGTGAGTACGCGGTCAGCAACGGCAACGCGATCGTCGAATCAACGTAGCACGTGACCGAGTCGGGGAGCTTGTCCGGATCGACCTTGCCCCAAGTCATGGCTTCACCGGGCGTCGCGCCACTGAGGCCGCCTGTGTCTGGACGGGCGTCCGTGAATTGCAGGAAGAAGTCGTGGCCGCTCTCTTCAAGGCCAAGTACCTCTTGAATCGTGGGTTCCGTTTGCAGGCAAAAATTCTTGGGCGAGCCGCCGCCGAGAATGAGAATGCCACTGGCCCCCTCTTCGCGTTTCGCCGCATAGACGATTGCCGCGGTTTGCAGAACGTCAAGCAACGGGTCGATGGCAAGCTGGCTCCCTTCCAGTTGCAACGCGGCCAGATTCATGCCGATGCTGCTGTCGCCCGGACTGGACGTGAACACGGGCACACCGCAACGATAGGCGGAGGCGAGCAAACATTTGCCCTTGAGCCCCGTTTCTTCTTCGCGGGCCGCGAGGTACTTGCCAGCCAGGTAGTGAAACTCGGCAGTCCCCATCGTTTTCTGGAATGCCTCGCCGCGACAAAGCTGACGATAGAACCGGTCCGTACCGAGCAGACACTCGTAATCGAAGACGATGTCATAAATGCGAATCACCTGGTTTTCACGCAAGGCGTAATCGTCGAGGCCCGGCCGCGACTGGTGCAATTCCATGCCCAGTGCGAAGTGTGTGTCGTGATACAGGTTCGCCCCGGTTGAAACGATCCAGTCGATGAACCCGGCTTCGATGAGTGGCACCAGGCACGACATGCCGAGACCGGCAGGCGTGAGCGCACCGCTGAGTGCGAGGCCAACGGTCGCCTTCTCGGCCAGCATTTTGCGAACGTAAAGCTGACAACCCTCGCGCAGCCGCCCGCCGTTGTAGGAGAGGAAAATGTTGTCGATCACATCCGCAAGCGGCACGTTCGGCGAAAGTGCCGGGGGATTGATGCGGCGCTGGGAGATCTGCTGGAGGAGAGGAATGGTTGTGGTATTTGTGCTCATGACGAGCATGATATTGCGCGACTCAGACGGGACAGGGAGAACACGATTCGTCTGGATTCATTCAGCGCAGCGGAGGCGGTTCAAAATTCCATTCGCTCGGCAGAGCAGTACGACATACTCCGCACTCGAAAACATTGTCCTTCACAATGTTGATTGCCGAGCACTTTTCGCACCGTCGGAAATCGAACTCATGGTCGAATCCTGGATGGAAGGCAATTCCGGCACGATGCAGTGCCGAACCAATCATCGGCCAGGATTCTGGTTCCGGGCAATAGCCCGTGGACTGATTGGTTGTCCACACAACTTCGACCTCGTCCTGGTCAATTTCGAGTGTCATCTCGCTGGCCGAGAGTACGGGATTTCCTCCCGCACAAACGACGTGCTCGCTTCGACGATCCGCGATTCGAAGATGGCCTGCCTCGTCCACGATGAAAGTTGCAATCACTCTACCGTCTTCGTCCAATTCCTGGTCGGTTTGCTTACACCAAACGAGGAAGCCGCTCGGCGATTCGATCCGAAAACCGATATTCAATAGATTGGCTCGTTCGGCGATTTTCTTGGGGCCGACGTAACGGTAGGCTCGGTGCATGGCGAGGCTCTAACTGTTCGGCTATCACGCAGTTGTTTGGATCAGATCGGTTTTGGTTTCGTGTGGTTCCTTACTGGTTGGCTTAAACGAATCGATCGGGATCGAGACTGCAGCAAGTTCCAGCCACTGATCCCCGAGTGAATTGCTAAAAGAGAAGTGAATCAACAAATCGGGGTGGTCTGAAACAGAGACTTTACCCCGACCTTCATACAGAGAAACCGAATTCGGAGTGCTTTCATTTGCGAGCGTTGCCAGCCGGGCCAGAATCGCCCGAAAAATGGATTTGCGAATCGAGACCTTAAGCTGTTCCCAATCGCCGTCGCCCTGATGAACTCGGAGAGTGTTTTCTCGCCAGTCGATTTGTAAGTGGTGTTCGAGTGATATCGAGAGGAGTCGGTCAACGATTTCAATTATCGATCGAGTGGGCTGGAGTAGGAGTGCCTGAAGTTCGTCGAGATAACTGGTAGTCGCGTTCATGGTCCGCTCACCGGTAATACATGTTTTTTCAAGGATGGCCAAGCCACGCAAAGCTCCTCTAAACCAGTCCCCAGATCATACTGAACGATTCCTTGGTCCAAGGGGAATGCCGCATCAACGGCTAAATCAATGATATCGTCGGGCACATCCACAGCGAGTATAGCAGGCCCGCCTTCGCCAGGGAATGCCAGGGCCTTCAAGCGAGCATATTCACTCGGCGAACCGAGAAGAAATGGCCCCGTTTCCAAGTATGTCGAAAAATTCTCGGCCGGAGGCCCACCGCCCGGTTCCACGAAGGTCGGGTCTGGACCACGTATCAAGATCACATTGGCACGATCAACGGTCGTGCCGTGGAGTAGGATCGCGATGTTTTTCTAGTCGTTTACCCCAACGGATGCCGCCGATTCTTCATCGGCAATTCCACCGGCCGGTCGAGCTTGTGGGATTCGTAAGTCGCCAGGATCATTTCTAGTGAGGCCCGGCCATCGTAGATGCTGCCGATCGGCTGGCGATCTTTCTCGATGGACTCAATCAGGTCGGCGACGATCAGGCGATTGCCCAGGTCCATGCCCGTGTCTTTCAACGTTTCCGGAACGCCGACGCCGGCACTCGTGATCGGTTGCCAAGTGGCTTTGCTGTTTCCGGTCATCCAAGAGGGATCGTCCAGCCAGTACACGGCTGGCAGCGAGCCGAAGAGCATCTGGATGATCCCCTTCGAGCCGCAAATCTGCAAGTTGTAGCGTTTGCCGATTCCGTCCTTGGCCTTGTAAGTCCCTAGCGTGGCCAGCACTCCATTGTCGAAGCCGTAAGTGGCGGCGATGCGATCTCCCTGTATTGGGCCCATTCCTTCGCCGCCTTGACGCACATCGCCGGGTAACGCTTTCTTGCCGTCTTGCCAAATGCGAGCGAAGCACCAGCGGGCATCGCCTGCGATATGTCGCATCATGTCGAGCGAGTGCGTGCCGAGAACCATCAAATCCTGTCCGCCGCCCCGAGGGTCCTCCTTGCAACGTCCACGAAGCTCGAGGATTTCGCCAAGTTTACCTTCGGCAATCAGTTGTTTGATCACCTTCACTCGGGGGCTGTAGCGAGTTTGATGGGCAATGGCACATTTCACATGATGCTTCTCGCAGGCGGCAATCATCTCGTCCGCCTCTTGGAGCGTCCGACAAATGGGCTTCTCCAAAAATATGCTGGCTCCAGCCTCGGCACAGGCGATGACCATGTCGCGATGTGAATCGAGAAAGCGGTCGGCCACTGAAACGATTTGCGGCTTCTCTTTCTTCAGCATCACGCGGTAATCGGCGTAGGAAATCGGGGCCTTCAGCGTGGCCTCCGCCTTGATGCGTCCTTTCTCGTCCTCGTCAGCCACGGCCACGATCTCGGCCCGATCGTTGTTGATCCAGACCGTGTCCAGTCCGTGTCCATAGTTGCCTTTTCCAGTCCGGCCGATGATGGCCACGCGATATTTTTTCATGGAGAAGACCTCTGGTGTAGGGCAAGCGTCTCGCTTGCCTGGAAAAGCAAGCGAGACGCTTGCCCTACGAAAGGGAAATTTCCGGCATTATCCCATAAGAAAGCGCGAGTTGCAATTCTCCATCTTGCAGTTCTCGCAAACTCAGCAACAATTACATTATGAACACACGAGGCTTCAATCTGGCCCTCATGGCCTTCTGGCTGGCAATTGCCGCGGCGTTGCTTTCACGCGATCTTTGGATGGCGCAAGCGATGCTCGATAAGGTGAACGTTGTCCAGATGCCCCTGATCATCGGCGTTGCGTTTATGCTGGCCGGCTGGAACCTGATGCGCTATTGGGTGGCCAAAAGCTTTAGCGGTCCGCCTAAAGAAGCGGACTCGACCCAGGAATTGCGGCGCAAGATCCGTTCGATAACGGGCACGGATCACAAAGTGACCGACCCGCAATTCGACTTCGAAAATCCGCAAGCCGGTGATGCGTCGAAATGAAGCAGCACGGACCCCGCCCGTTTCTCAGGGCTGAATGGCGAAATTTGCTCATGATCAACTACACGGTTGATCTCGGGGTGCTCTTGCCCCACCTTCCGACTGGCACGCAAATCGATCTGTGGCAGGGAAGAGCATACGTCTCGCTGGTGGGTTTTCGTTTCTTGAATACGCGTGTCCTTGGCGTGCCGATTCCTTTTCATCGCAATTTTGACGAAGTGAATCTTCGCTTTTACATTCGCCGCCGGATTGGTAACTAATGGCGTAAAGGCGTGGTTTTCGTCAAGGAGATCGTGCCACGCTGGGCCATCGCGTTTGTAGCTCGGACCATCTACAACGAGAACTATGTTCGCCACGCCATGCGGAACTCGGTCAACATACCTGGCGAAGTGAAATACGAATGGAGGCACAACGGGAGTTGGGAGCACATCGCGGCCACGACGGTCGGCGAGCCGATTGCCCCGTCCGTCGACTCTAAGGAGACTTTCATCACCGAACACTATTGGGGCTATGCCAAGCAACGCGATGGCTCGACAATGGAGTATGCCGTCGAGCATCCTGCCTGGCGAGTCTGGCGTTGTGAATCGCCGAAGTTCATGGCCGATGCTGGCAGGCTCTATGGAGAAGCGTTTGCCCCTTACTTGAATGCGTCGCCCGCGTCGGCTTTTCTGGCGGAAGGTTCTCCAGTTGTCGTTCGACGAGGGGTAAGATTGTAGCCTTCTCGCTCCGCGAGAAGGAGGCGAGACCCTACCTCAAGGCGGTTGGTTTTTGGCGGCAAGCCCTGCCTCCCTCTCCGAGAGCGAGAGGGCTACTTTCTCGGAGCAGAATCTTGCGAACCTTGCACTTCGATTGCTTCAGTGGTATCAGTGGCGATATGACCCTGGCAGCACTGATTGACGCTGGCGTCGACGCGGAAGCCATTCGTTCCGTGTTGGCATCCTTCGGCCTGCCGATCACGCTGGAAATCGAGAAGGTGAAACGTAATGGAATTGCAGCCACCTATGTGAACGTGATCGCACCGGATCAAGAAGAATACCGCTTTTTCCCCGATGTCGAGGCCATTTTCGCGAAGAGTGCCATGACTCCGCGACAACGAGAATTGGCGCTGGCCATCTTTCGTAAGCTGGCCGAGGCGGAGGCTGCCGTTCACGGGATGTCGATTGAAAAAGTGCATTTCCACGAAGTCGGAGCACTCGACAGCATCGCGGATATTGCCGGGACAGCAGTGGCAATAGACCTGCTCGGCTTGGAGCGGATTACTTGCCGCTCGGTGCCGCCGGGAAGCGGCACAGTCAAGTGTGCTCATGGTTTGATGCCCGTTCCGGCACCCGCCACCGCGATGTTGTTGAAAGGCATGCCGCTTGCGAAAGCACCAGTGACGGGCGAACTCGTCACACCGACTGGTGCCGCAATTCTCGCAACCCTGGTCAATGAGTTCACCGATCAACCTCCGATGACGATCGAACGCATTGGGTGTGGAGCCGGCAAACGGGATCCGTGGGAGCAGCCGAATATTCTGCGTGTGTTCCTGGGTCGGTCCAAATCGGACGCAACTTCAGACGTCAGCGACGTTGTGACCGTCCTTGAAACAAATCTCGATGATGTTTCCGCTGAAGTCGTGGGCTATTGCACGGAAACACTTTTCGCTGCCGGTGCATTGGACGTCTTCACAATCCCGATTCAGATGAAAAAGAATCGCCCTGGTGTCCTGATGTCCGTCATTGCCACTGCCGAATCAGTTGCAAAAATCGAGGCGATTCTGTTCCGTGAAACGGGAACCTTCGGCATCCGCAAGCATACGGCGACACGAAGCAAGCTGAACCGCCAGAGCATCGTTGTGCAAACGGTTTGGGGACCAGTTCAAGCCAAGCGGGGTTGGCGGGAAGGCTCGGAGATTGTTACACCCGAGTACGAAGACTGCGCCCGCATTGCCCGTGAACACGTTGTGCCGCTTCGGGAAGTCTATCTTGCCGTGAGTTTGGCCTCAAGGTAACGATCGTATCAGGGCTTCCGTGAAAGCAGATGTGCTGGCTGTGCCTCCCAAATTCGCCGGCAGCACTTTGCGTTCGGTCAACACGCGGCCGATCGATTCCAGGATTCGGCTCGCTGCCGCCTGTTCACCAAAGTCTTTCAGCATTTCCAGTGCAGGAAGAATTAGTGGGAGCGGATTCGCGCGATCCGTGCCAACCGATTCGCGCGTGGCACCGAAGATTGCCTCGTACACGCGAAGACCATCGGCATGCATGATCCCAGCCGTGCTGCTGATACCTCCGGAAAGACCGGCTCCTAAATCGCTCAGCAGGTCGCCATAGAGATTTCCTGTGGCCAGCATTTCGAACTGCTTCGGCTTGCTAACGAGTTGCATGCACGCGTTATCGACAATCATGTCCTTCGGGGTGATCTGCGGAAAGTCTGCCGCGATTTTGCGGAAGCAATCCAGTGCCAGCCCGTCGGCAAGTTTCAGAATATTCGCCTTGTGAATGCAGTGGACCGATTTTCGCCCCTGTTGGACGGCCAACTCGAAGGCAAATCGGAAGAATCGCAAGCACGCGGCCTCGGTCACAATCTTGAAGCTTTGCACCACACCAGGCACGATTTCGTGTTCGGAAGTTGCGTACAAGTCTTCCGTGACTTCGCGAACCAGCGTGAAGTTCACATCCTGAAATCGGCTCGGTAAACCCGGCAGATTGTGAATCGGACGAACGACCGCGAAGATGCCGAGCGACTTGCGAAACAGCACATTCGCGTTGGCGGGTGTTCCACCTCCGACCGACCCAGCCGGCGGCGGAAGCAGCTTGGTCTTCAGGGCCACGCCTGTTTGGCGAATCGAGCCGATTAACTCAGCGGGGATTGCAGGCAGAGCCTGCGACGTCGCTTCCCAACCGGCAGGGAATACTCGCCAATTGATCTCGACGCCCGCCGCGGCCAACAGGCGGCGAACAGAAGCCTCTTGATCGTGGCCGATGCCCCCGCCCTGAATAAATGTGACTTGATGCATTGAAGGCCTCTCCGTTAGAACCTTTTGTAGGGCAAGCGTCTCGCTTGCATTCGATCGAAGGCAAGCGAGACGCTTGCCCCACGGCGATCGCTCGACGCGACGGAGAGCATCGCGAACTTTCCCAAATGTTCACTCTGGTAGCAAGGATGGTATAAGAATGAGTTGGAACTTCGGCTCAAGGATTGGAGCAGTGCATGGAGTCGGCAAAGGCGAAGCACGAAACCAAAGTGTGGTCCCCGCACATTTGGCTGGGCTGCGATCTCTTCGCTTGGTTGCGTCTACTCTGGCTGGGCCGCTTTGCCTTCGGTTGGAGGCAGGCTCACCTTCTGCCGCTTGGAACCATTTTTGCACTCGTCCACACGTTTCTTCGTTATGCTCAGCAGGGCCTGTACGGCCAGCGGCTTCGAGAGAGTTCAATCGCTGAGCCGCCGATCTTTATTTTGGGTCACTGGCGTAGCGGCACAACCCTGTTGCACGAGTTGCTCGTTCTCGACCCGCGACATTCATTTCCCAACACTTACCAGTGTTTCGACCCCGCTCACTTTCTCATATCGGAATCCTTCATTCGAAAATACTTCAACTGGATTCTTCCTTCGCAACGCATGATGGACAACATGCCAGTCGGCTGGGGCCGGCCTCAAGAGGAAGAATTTGCACTTGCGCTCTTGGGCCAACCCTCACCCTACAACACGATCGCATTTCCCAATCGCGGCTGGCTAGATGCGGAGGCTATGAATCTGGATGGCTTGCCTAAATGGCAGAAAGCGAATTGGAAAAGAGCATTCCTGCGATTTTTGAAAGAGATTTCTCTGCGCGATCCGCGACGCCTGGTTCTCAAGTCGCCGCCAAACACCTGTCGGATTCCGACACTTCTGGAAATGTTTCCGGATGCCCGGTTCATCCACATCGTTCGCGATCCGATTGCCGTCTACCCTTCCACGGTCAATCTTTGGAAGAAGATGTACCTGGCGCACGGGCTGCACAAACCAGCCTTCGAGGGACTCGAAAATCGGGTGTTCAAGACGTACCTCGAAGTTCATCGCCGTTTTGAGGAAACACGGGCCTTGATTCGATCCGATCGATTCCACGAACTTCGCTATGAAGATCTGGTTCGAGATCCGGTGAATGAGATGAGCAAGCTTTATGCGAAACTGGATCTCGGCGGCTTCGAGAATGTTCGGCCAGATCTCGAACGCTATCTCGCGAAGAATGCCGACTACGAGCGCAACAAGTTTCAACCCTCTTCCGAACAACTTGCCGAAATCACGAGTCGCCTGGGCGAGGTGATGCGACAATATGGTTATTTGAATGTGCCTCTCCGTGCCGCGTCGTGATTTTCGCTACGATTCTGCGCGTCGCGTTATGGTGTTGATCTGTTCGCGAAGGATCTTCCCCGCCCTCGCCTTCGCCCCGCGATCACCCAGTGCGAGCAGCGAGCCGAGAATGAGATTCACCATTGGAAGGGACCAGTGGTCCCAGTTACTTAGAAAGGCTGCCGGTATCGAAACGAAGAAGTGAATAAGCCCGTGCGCCAGGAGATAGGATTGCCCTTGCTTCATTCCGAGATACCGGGCTGCCGGTCCGGAATGAACTCGTGCGGCATTCAATAAGGTCTCCAAGCCGTGATCTCGTTCAGTGCGCTTGCCTGATTTCAACAGCCGGTCGCGTTCTGCCA
>Ga0105044_10009509_pt1 | contig 13291 bp, 10 predicted proteins | sample MAT01_FD_78092 | JGI IMG/M metagenome (GOLD analysis project Ga0105044, IMG submission 78092) | Freshwater microbial communities from Lake Fryxell liftoff mats and glacier meltwater in Antarctica - MAT-01 | ecosystem: Environmental > Aquatic > Freshwater > Ice > Liftoff microbial mat | place...
CTTCCGCTTCCGCCCGCGCCTTCGCTTCCGCCCGCGCCTCCGCTTCCGCCCGCGCCTTCGCCTCCGCTTCCGCCCGCGCCTCCGCTTCCGTCCGCGCCTCCGCTTCCGCCCGCGCCTCCGCTTCCGCCCGCGCCTCCGCTTCCGCTGCCGCCTGCGCCTCCGCTTCCGCCCGAGCCCTCGCCTCCGCCTCCGCTTCCGCCCGAGCCCTCGCTTCCGCTTCCGCCCGAGCCCTCGCTTCCGCTGCCGCCTGCGCCTCGTCCCGCGCCCTCGCCTCCGCTTCGGCCAACGTCGCAGCCAACGCCGCGGCATCGGCCTCACGCTGCGCGTTGGCCATGTCGGCCTTGGCCTCGACGTGCTCGGGAACAGCGGGCGGCAACGACGGTGGTAGCGGCGGCGGCGCGACGAACAAACCGCCTAGCGCCTCGATCTCGCCCGCCCGCTGCCATTGCGCCATGCCCGCCGACCAGGCATAGGAGCGCGCATCGACCCGCCCATCGCGAACCAACGTACGCAGCTCAGCAAGCGACATCGGCCCCTTCTGCTGGCCTGCGACCGCCGCGAACCACGCGGTTTCGGTCGGCCGCTCGTGCCGGCCAGTGATGCTGTCGCGTACTGTCATCACCGCGCTGCAGGCGGTGCAACGGACCTTGAGGATGCGGTTGACAACCTGCTCGTCTGGCAACTGGAGGCGCGTTCCGCAGGTCGTGCAGGCGAAGAACATGTCCGGTCCGTGCTGGGGGAGTCGTGGGACGAGGGCTGTGCCGTGGTGCCTCGCGCGCCTCGAGGCACGCGAGGCCATCGTCGCCCAGGAGACGATTCACTAGCACTTTTACCCATCGGGTCCAATCCCGGCCCCAATCGAATGTCACCGCTGTCCGACCCACGGCGGGCAGCGCACGGGCGTCCCAACGATCCCGATGGAACCGCGGCCGCCTCATCGAACCCTGGCTCGCGCCCCGCGCAACCGCGTCGCGCTGGGGTCAGAGGTGGTTCTGAATCAGAAACGAGCTTGACACTCTCCCGTGCGCCTCTGTAGATTTCGCGCCTGTTTGGCTCGTGTTGGCGAAAGTCCTCGAAAACACGGACGAATTCTAAAACGGCCCGAGAGGGTCGCGCGATCCTTTGCCGCTCCGCCCACGGTGGGTGGGCGCGGCGCAACAACACCGCCACAGCCACCGCACGAAGATCGATGGGACGGGGCGGACATCAAGGATGAGTAAGATGAGAACAGCTCCTTTCAGGCTGCTCACGATCCTGGCGGTGGCATCCATGTCCGCCACTGCTTGTGGCGATGACGAAAAAGCCAAGCCGGCCGACGGTACCGACGCGACCAACCCCTCGGACGGCGACGGCACGACCAATACCGAGACCGACGGCACGACCACGCCGGACTCCGACACGAACACCCCGCCCGACACCGACGCGACCGACACCGAGACCGTCGGGCCCACCTGCGGCCTGCGTGAGTGCGGCACCTTTGGCGCCCTCGACTGCGGCGATTGCAACGACAAGCCCGGCACCGAGTGCAACGACAATGGTCGCTGCGTCGTGCCCGGCAAGGCGCTCGGCGGCTTCTGCGGCATCACCAGCACGTGCGTCGATGGCGCTGCCGACTTCCCGGCCTGCCTCGACGACCAGTGCGACACCGGCGTGTGCATGTCGAATGCCGCCGGCGGCCAGTACACCTTCGCGATCTTCCGCGATCTGGTGTTCAACAACAGCTACTGCACGGCTTCCTGTCAGATCTACCAGGACGACAACAACGACGGCGTCAACGACGCGGACGCGCAGGACGACTGCAACCCGCCGGGCATCATCGACGGGCCTGTCGGCAACGCGATGCGCTGCGTGAACTTCGCGCCGGTCGACGCGAACCCGGTCGGCCTCTGCGTCCCGGGCACCACCTTCAAGGCCTGCGAGGGCCAGTCCGATTGCACCGTTCCCAACGAGAGCTGCGAGTTCACCTCGATCCTCGGCGTCCTGTCGGGCCACTGCATCGCGAACGTCAAGGCGGGCGCGTGGGGCGAGACGGTCGGCTTGGCGGGTGACTGCAATGCCGATCCGGAAGCCGGCGACGTCACCTTCTGCGAGTCGGGCTACTGCGAGTTCTACGGTTGCTCGACCGGCTGCAGCGGCGACAACGAGTGCTCGACCGTGACGGCCGGCGCCTGCGCGAACGGCACATGCGCGGGCAAGCCGGGCAAGACCTGCTCGGCGGACGCCGACTGCTCGAGCTGGAAGTGCGATACGCTCTTCACGGACATCGACTACCAGCTCTGCACGCCGAAGAATTGCATCGACGAGGACGATTGCGGCGGTGGCTACAGCTGCGACTGGAGCTGGAACGGCAGCGTGACCAACGCCGCGCTCGACAACAACTGCGTGCCGCAGATCGCCGGTGGCGAGGACCTCGGTGAGGCCTGCGACCCCGACCCGACCGACAACGAGGTCATCAACGGTGGCAAGGAGTGCAAGACCGGCCTCTGCAACCAGGAGCGTTGCTCGCTCGTCTGCTCGAGCGACGACCAGTGCGGCAACAACGGTCTGTGCGCCTACTATGAATTCTCGCCGCCCTTCATCGCGTGCGACGTCGACGAAGACTGCGGTGCGGGCAACGCCTGCACCCGGGAAGACGGCGCCTGCTACGACCCGGCCACCCAGCAGTACCTCCAGGGCGAGGATGGCGACACGTTCATCGTGAGCCTCCAGTTCTGCGCCTCGCTCGATGGCGCGACCGGCAGCTGCCAGACGGCCGCTGACTGCGCCGCCAGCGAAGCCTGCGAGCTCTATCTGAAGCCGAACTACAACGGTGCCGAGCTCGACGCCGACGCGCCGGTGACCCTCGAAGGTTCCTGCCGCCCGGCGACCGCCGAAGGTGAGCTCGGCGATGAGTGCACGAGCTTCAGCGACTGCAAGTCGGGCTTCTGCCTGCCGATCACCGACACGTTCTCGTTCTGCACCGAGCCGTGCACGGATTCGAGCCAGTGCGGTTCGTTCAACGTCGGCGAGGACCCGGTCAGCGGCTACTGCGACTCGTACCTCTACAGCTTCGCGGGCGACCTCGACAACTTCTACAACTTCACCTACGTCGGCCTGTGCGTGTTCGACTTCGGCTCGACCGACGACTGCTCGGCCGACTTCACTTGCGACGCCGCGACGGAAGCCTGCTTCCCGAACGCTCTCGCGGGCGCCGACCCGACCAAGCCCGGCAAGGTCGAGAGCCTCTGCTTCCAGGTGTGGGAGACGGCCGAGACCATCGGCACGAAGGCGCTGGGCGCGGCTTGCGATCCCGAGGCCGAGGTCGCCGAGTGCGCCTCGGGTCTGTGCACGACGGAAGTCGATGACGAGACCAAGGGCTACTGCTCGGCGCTCTGCAAGCAGGGCGGCGCTGAGTGCGGCACCGGCGCGCTCTCGTGCACCGAGGTCGTGCGCAACCCGCGCGCTGGCGAGTACGCAGTCAACACGTCCAACTTCAGCTTCTGCCTGAAGGACCAGGACTGCGCTGCCTGCACGAGCCAGCTCGACTGCCCGGGCTCGCTTGTGTGTGCCAACCTCGGCACCGCGGCGGCTTCGGACTTCCGCTGCGTCGAGGGCTGCACGGCCGTCGCCGACTGCGCGGAGGCCGCGGTCACCACGGCGTGCAACGACACGGTCGACTCGTTCGGCGTCGCGGCCAAGGCCTGCTTCGCGAAGAACGCGGGCGGCGTGCCGCAGAACTACTGCACCGCACCGTGATGCAGTGCCCGGCGCGTCCGGGCATTGAGTGAATGCAAACGGGCGTCCTTCGGGGCGCCCGTTTCGTTTTTCGTCAGCGAAGGCCTTCAATCCAGGCTTCGCCATCCTTGCCGGAGGCCTCACGAAGTAAGGCTACTCACGCGAATTCGCCAGCGAGACGCGCGCGGCCAAGGAGCCGTGAGGAGGCTCTCCTCCAGGCCGCCGACGAGCGAGCGACGCCGGCCCCGCGCGTCTCGCCGCGAATTCGTACGCGCCTCGATGTGTGATGCGTGGCACAGTGCCGCCCATGCGCTGCGCGTTGCCGCTCCTGATTCTGACGACGAGCTGTTCGGACCTGATTCCGAAGGGACCGCCCGCACTCGGGGACCTCGATGTGCGCCTGCCCGACGGGAAGGCGAGCGACAGCGACGACGCCACCGCCGAGCTGCCCGATATCGGAACCCAGGCGTGTGAGTCCGACAATGACTGCGCCGATCTCGCGGCCTGTTGTCTGAACGTCGTGTGCCAGGAGGGCGTGTGCATGCCCTCCTACATCAGCCGCTGCTGCGTCGTCGAAGGCCCGTGCGCCGTCTCGACATCGCTGCGCACCGGCAGCTGCGAAGCGACGTGCGTCGCGAGGGGCTGCGTCGAGTCCCTCCAGCTCGGCACGACCCGCTGCGATGAGACGCTCTGGGAGCTGGCGCTGAACCCCGACGGCCTCGGCACCCTCACGCTCCAGGACCCGGTGCCCGACCGCGTGAGCTGGCACATCTCTGCCCTGCGCCCGTTCGCGGGCGGGCCGAGCTTGCGCGCGGGCGACTTCTTGTGCCCGACCTACGGCACCGGGGCGCTCGACCCGTTGACGTGCGTAGCACTCGCCCCAAACGATGCGAGCGTCGTCACCATCGCCTTCACGACGCCGAGCATCACGTTGCCAGCCGATGCCCCAGCCCAGGTCGAGCTCTGGCTGTATGCCGAGCTGCCCGCTTCGGACGGGCTCTCGACCCCGCTCGACGGGCTCGAGATGGCGGTCCTCGCGGAGAACGCTGCGCCGATCGCTATCTGGTCGACGCGGGTCACACCGATCCCTCTTGGCACCTGGACCCCGATCCTGGTCGACCTCTCGCTCTGGGGCGGACGCCCGGTACAGCTGCGCTTCTCGTTCGATACCCTCGACGGACGCGACAACGACTACGAGGGGGTCACCATCGGCCGCCTGCGCGTGCGCACCGCCTGCGCCGCCGATCGCACAGCCAATGACCGCGGCCCCTGCGAGGTTGCCTATTCGACCGACGTGCGCGGGCTGCACGACTCGCTCGTCGTGTTCGGCCCGCCCGAGCCCGCGCGCGCGTGCGTTGCATGCACGACCGCCGCGACCTGTGAGCGCCGCGACACCTGCGATGTCGCCCAATGCGATGCCGGCTATTGCCGCATCCAGCGCAACGTCACCGCCGAGTGCTGCACAGCCGACGCTCGATGGCCTGGCGACGGCTCGTTCGAAGGCCCACTCGCGATGCCCGAAGAGGTCACGCGCGAGACCTGGATTGGCTCCGGTAGTTGGGCCATCAGCGGCCTGCGCAGCCTCTCGGGCGAGAGCGCGCTGCACTTCGGGCTGTCGGATGGGTCAGGCCTCGCCCCGCCCGGCGAGAGCGACGAAGGCGAAATCCTCTCGCCCTTCATCCTCGTGCCCGCTGACAGCCCTCGTTGGCGCTTCTCGTTGTGGCTCGCAACCGAATGGGACCTGGCACCATCCTCGGACAACCCAGCCGGTATCGATCTATTAGAAGCGCTCGTCGCCGCCGACGCCCCCGTCGCCCTGCCCCCTGCCGTCGCCTGGGACGCACGTGAAATCGGTGGCACCACCCTGGGCCGCTGGGTCGACGTCACCATCGATCTGTCGCCGTGGCGTGGCCGCTACGTGAGAGTCGGCTGGCGTTTCAGGACCGGCGACGGCGACGCCAACGACGCCGAGGGCGTGTACATCGACCAGGCGGTCGTGTTCCGTGCCTGCCCGGGCTGCGAGTCCGGCGACATCGCCCCAGAAGACCCGGCCTGCGGCGCGCTCGCCCCCTGACGTAGCCAGCCGGCAGACGCTAAACGGATGACTCTCGATTGACGCTCGCGATGAAGCGCCACCGAGCGTCGGGGATGCGACCGACCATCAAAGCCAGCGAAGCCGGCAGGGAGGGAGCGCCCCGACGTCGGTGGTGCGTTGAGTAGGTCTCGGTCGAAAGTCATCGTTCAGCTCGCGGTCCCATGCCGCGGCGCGTCAAAGGCCCGCTGCCAACCTCAGTTCATGGGGCGATTGCCGGCCTGGGATGCGGCTCCCGTATGTCCTTGACGCATGTCGGAGGGGCATGTTACCCACCCGCCGCCTTCAGGGACCTAGCCCAATGGAAGCCGCATGAATCCTACGGACATCGTCAGCTCGGGCCACGCAATCGAGGCTACGGCATCTTGCGGCGGCCACGGCGCCCATCAGGTGCTGGCGGCCGGCATGGTCGACATCGATCTGTCGCTGCTCTTCATGCTGGGGCTCTTCCTGGTGTTTGCAGTGTTGCTGCATCACATCGTGCTGAAGCCGCTCATCGCCGCCCAGGACGCGCGTCACAAGGGCATGGGCGGTGCGCGTGAAGACGCCTCCGCGTTCGAGCTCAAGGCCGCCGAGATGCGCCTCGCCTACGAGCAGCGCCTCGGCAAGGCCCGCCAGGACGCGGTCGTCATTCGTGAGTCGATCAAGCGTGAGGCGACCAGCCAGGCGCACGACACGACCCACGCCGTGCAGGTCGAGACCGATTCGCGCGTCGCGGCCGCCAAGGGCGAGCTCGCGAAGTTCGCCGACAAGGCGCGGGTCGAGATGAAGGGACACGGTGACTCGCTCGCGAACGAGCTGGCGCAGAAGCTCCTCGGAGGCAAGGCATGAAGACTCTGATGGGTGTGCTGAGCGCCGCTCTCGTCCTCGTGGCGAGCCCGGCCCTGGCGGCCGAAGCCCATGGCTTCAGCTTCACGATCGAGGGCTTTTACATCATCGACTTCGTGATCTTCGCCGTCCTCCTGTGGGCGGTGACCAAGGGTCCCATCAAGTCGTTCTTCCTCAAGCGCCATGAGGCGGTCGCAAACGAGATGCAGGCGGCGACCCGTCTGCGCGAGGAAGCCGAGGCGAAGCTGCGTGAGCTCGACAAGGTCCTGTCGGGCCTGGAAGGCGAGATTGCGCACGTGCGCGAGCAGTTCCGCGCCGACGGCGAGCGCGAGAAGGCCCGCATCCTGGCGCAGGCCGAGGGCGACTGCGACAAGATCCGCGAGAACGCCAAAAAGGCGCTCGAGCAGGAGATGGCCAAGCTGCGCGAGCAGCTCGAGGCCGAGCTGGTGAAGTCCGTGATGGAAGGCGCCGAGGCGAAGGTCCGGCAGCGGCTCGACCAGGCGACCCAGAAGAAGCTCGCGTCTGGCTACGTGGACGCGCTCGAGAAGCTCGAGCGCCTCGACCGGGCCGCCTGAGGAGGAGATTCCGATGAGCCAGTCCCCCCTCGCCCGCCGCTACGCCAAGGCACTTATCGAGCTCTGCAACGAGACGAAGAACCACGCGGTGATCGGTAAGCAGATCGAGACCTTCCGCGACACCTGGCACAGCTCGCCCGAGCTCCAGGCGGTGTTACGCAGCCCGCAGGCGATGCTCGCCGACAAGAAGGAGATCCTCGGCAAGATCTTCGCGCGTTTCCTGTTCGCTCCGACGACGCGCAACTTCCTGTTCGTGCTGCTGGAACAGGGTCGCCTCGACCACGTCGCCGAGATGGTCGAGTCCTTCAACGAGATGATGGACGAGCTGTCGGGGCGCGTGCGCGCGACCGTGACCAGCGCGGTACCGCTCGAGAAGGCGGAGATCGGCCGCATCCAGACCGCTCTTGGTCGCCTCACCGGCAAGCAGATCGTTCTCGACGCGCGCGTCGACCCGGCGCTCATCGGTGGCGTCGTGACGACCGTCGGCAACGTCGTGCTCGATGGCAGCATCCGCACCCAGCTCGCGAGCATGAGAGATCAGCTCGCCGGCAACACCTGAAGATCGCCCCGAGCCTGACGCATCAGGCTCGCCGGCCCCTGGAATCTCCAAGCCTTTCAAGCATCAGGAAAGCACATGAACATCAGCGTTGCCGAGATCAGCTCGATCATCAAGGCGCAGATCTCCGACTACGACAAGAAGGTTGAGGTCCAGGAGACCGGCACGGTCATCAAGTGCGGCGACGGTATCGCGCGCATGGCCGGGCTCGACAACGCCATGGCCGGTGAACTGCTCGAGTTCCCGGGCGGCGTTCGCGGCATGGTGCTCAACCTCGAAGAGGACAACGTCGGCGTGGCGCTCCTTGGCGCCGCCGATTCGATCAAGGACGGCGACGTTGCCAAGCGCACCGGCAAGATCGTGCAGGTGCCGGTTGGCAAGGCCCTCCTCGGCCGCGTCGTCAACGCGCTCGGGATCCCTATCGACGGCAAGGGCCCGATCGACACGACCGAGTTCCGCCGCGTCGAGCTGAAGGCGCCGGGCATCATGACTCGCAAGTCGGTGCACGAGCCGATGATGACCGGGCTCAAGGCGATCGACTCGATGACGCCCATCGGCCGCGGCCAGCGGGAGCTGATCATCGGCGACCGCCAGACCGGCAAGACGGCGATCGCCATCGACACGATCATCAACCAGCGTGGGCAGAACATGTTCTGCATCTACGTCGCCATCGGCCAGAAGCTGTCGACGGTCGCCAACGTCGTGGCGAAGCTCGAGAAGGCCGGCGCGATGGAGTACACCATCGTCGTCGCCGCGGGCGCCTCTGAGATGGCGACGCTCCAGTTCCTGTCGCCGTACACCGGCTGCACGATGGGCGAGTACTTTCGCGACAACGGCATGCACGCTGTCATCATCTACGATGACCTCTCGAAGCAGGCCTCGGCCTACCGCGAGATGTCGCTGCTACTCCGCCGCCCGCCGGGCCGCGAGGCGTACCCGGGGGACGTGTTCTACGTGCACTCGCGTCTGCTCGAGCGCGCCGCGAAGCTGAACGACAAGCTCGGTGGTGGCTCGCTGACGGCGCTGCCGATTATCGAGACGCAGGCCGGCGACGTGTCGGCCTACATCCCGACGAACGTCATCTCGATTACCGACGGGCAGATCTTCCTCGAGACGGACTTGTTCTTCCAGGGCGTTCGCCCCGCGATGAACGTCGGCGTGTCGGTGTCGCGCGTCGGCGGCGCCGCTCAGACGAAGATCATGAAGAAGGTGTCGGGCTCGCTGAAGCTCGACCTCGCCCAGTACCGCGACGTCGCGGCCTTCGCGCAGTTCGCATCCGACCTCGACGCGGCGACGAAGCGCCAGCTCCAAAAGGGCGAACGCCTGGTCGAGCTGCTCAAGCAGGGCCAGTACGCGCCGATGGCGATGGAGCAGCAGGCGCTCATGATCTTCGCCGGCACCGCACCCGAGGCGTTCCTGATGGAGATCCCGGTGGGCGACGTGCGCCGCTGGGAGAAGGAGCTTCTCGAGTTCGTGCAGGCGCGCCACTCGGGCCTGCTCGAGGACATCAAGAAGATAGCCGACCTCACCAAGGAGATCCGCGAGCGCATGGTCACCGTCCTGCGCGAGTTCAACGGGGTCTTCAAGCCGACGATCAAGTAGGCAAAACCCGATGTCGAAGCTCAAGCTCATCCGCAAGCGCATCGGTTCGGTGCGCAGCACGCAAAAGATCACCAAGGCCATGAAGATGGTCGCGGCGTCGCGTCTGCGTAAGGCGCAGTTGGCGATCGAGACGCTGCGTCCGTACGCCTACCGGACCCGCGACATCATCTCGCAGCTCGCGGCGCGCGCGGACTTCCAGGACCACCCGCTGCTCGCTCAGCGCGAGCCGAAGAAGATCGAGCTGCTGATCCTGACGTCGGACCGCGGTCTGTGCGGCGGCTTCAACTCGAACATCAACCGCACCGCGGACCGCTACATCAAGGCGAACGCGTTGGGGCACGAGTCGATCGAGCTCGACATCGTCGGGAGGAAGGGCGTCGAGTACTTCAAGCGCCGCGATGTCCAGATCAACACTGTCTTCAAGGACATCCTGGTCGACCCGAATCAGGAGAAGGCCTCCGAGATCGCCGATCACGCGATTCGATCCTTCACCGAGAGCGGGCTCGACGCGCTGTTCGTTGTCTACAACGAGTTCAAGTCGGCGATGACCCAGAAGGTCGTGATCGAGCAGCTGCTGCCGATCGTGCCGGCGCCGATCGAAGAGTCGACCGTCGGCCTCACCGACTTCATCTACGAGCCGGGCAAGCGCGAGATCCTCGACGCGGTGATCCCGGGTCACGTGACCGTGCAGATCCTGCGCATGCTCCTGGAGAGCGTCGCCTCCGAGATGGGCGCGCGCATGAGTGCCATGGACTCGGCGACGAAGAACGCGGGCGAGCTCATCGGCAGGCTGACACTGCAGTACAACCGGGCACGTCAGGCCGCGATCACCAAAGAGCTGATCGAAATCATCAGCGGCATGGAAGCGCTGTGATCTGATTTCCCCTGGCGACCCTCTGTCGCCAACTCCCGCTGCCGCCCCAGGTGGCGCGGGGGACACAATTTTATCCTTCAGGAGACGCACAATGGCAGCCGACAACCTCGCGATGGGGCGCATCACCCAGGTCATCGGACCCGTCGTCGACGTGACCTTCCCCACGGGTCACGTCCCCAAGATCCTCACGGCGCTCAAGGTGACCAACAAGGCCATCTCGGACGTCGAGTGGAACCTCACGCTCGAGGTCGCCCTGCACATGGGTGACTCGGCCGTGCGCGCGATCGCGATGGACTCGACCGACGGCCTCGTGCGCGGCCTCGCCGTCAAGAGCATGGGCGCCCCGATCATGATGCCGGTCGGCGAAGGTGCGCTCGGGCGCATCATGAACGTCATCGGCGAGCCGGTGGACGACGCCGGTCCGGTGACCGCGGTCCGCTACGACCCCATCCATCGCACCGCCCCCGAGCTCGTCGAGCAGGACCCGTCGGTCCAGATGTTCGAGACCGGCATCAAGGTCGTCGACCTGCTCGCGCCATATCAGCGCGGTGGCAAGATCGGCCTGTTCGGCGGCGCGGGCGTCGGCAAGACCGTGCTCATCCAGGAGCTCATCAACAACATCGCCAAGCAGCACGGCGGCGTGTCGGTGTTCGGTGGCGTCGGTGAACGAACCCGCGAAGGCAACGACCTCTGGCACGAGATGGCCGAGTCGAAGCTGCAGGACGGCAACTCGGTGCTCTCGAAGTGCGCCCTGGTGTTCGGCCAGATGAACGAGCCCCCCGGCGCCCGTGCCCGCGTGGCGCTGTCGGCGCTGACGGTCGCCGAGTTCTTCCGCGACGAGCGCGGTCAGGACGTGCTGTTCTTCATCGACAACATCTTCCGCTTCACTCAGGCGGGCTCGGAAGTGTCGGCGCTGCTCGGTCGTATCCCGTCGGCCGTCGGTTATCAGCCGACCCTCGCGACGGAGATGGGCGCCCTGCAGGAGCGCATCACGACCACCAAGAAGGGCTCCGTCACGTCGGTCCAGGCCATCTACGTGCCCGCCGATGACTTGACCGACCCGGCGCCCGCGACCGCGTTCGCCCATCTCGACGCGACGACGGTGCTCTCGCGCCAGCTCTCGGCGCTGGGCATCTACCCGGCCGTGGACCCGCTCGACTCGACGTCGCGCATCCTGTCGCCCGACGTGGTCGGCGAGGAGCACTACCAGATTGCGCGCCGTGTGCAGGAGGTCCTCCAGTCCTACAAGGATCTGCAGGACATCATCGCCATCCTCGGCATGGACGAGCTGTCGGAAGACCAGAAGCTCACCGTGTACCGCGCCCGCAAGGTGCAGCGCTTCCTGTCGCAGCCCTTCCACGTGGCCGAAGCGTTCACCGGTTCGCCCGGCAAGTACGTGAAGCTCGAGGAGACGATCCGCGGCTTCAAGGGCATCATCGAAGGCAAGTACGACGACGTGCCGGAGCAGGCGTTCTACATGGTCGGGACCATCGACGACGTGCTCGAGAAGGCCAAGACGCTCTGATTCCGAGCGCGCTGTTGGAGGGACTATGCATCTCGTCGTCGTGACCCCGCGGGGGTCGAAAGTCGATACGGACGTGACGATGGTCACGGCGCCGGGCGAAGTCGGCGAGCTCGGCATCCTGCCGGGCCACCGGCCGCTCATCACCGCGCTGGCGATCGGCATGCTGTCGTACAACGACGGCGCCAAGGTGAAGCACCTCGCGACCAACGAGGGCTTCATGGAGGTGCACGACGACAAGGTGGTCGTCGTCACCGAGAGCGCCGAGGAGCCCGACGAGATCAGCGCCGAGCGGGCGAAGAAATCGCTCGACCGGGCCGAAGCGAAGCTCAAGACGATCGACCCATTCGCGGACCCGACCGGCTGGAAGCAGACCAACGAGAAGCGTGCGCGCGCGCTGAACCGCCTGGCCGTCTCGCGCTTCGCCACGCCCGAGGCGCTGCGCATCCAGCAGGAGCGCCAGGCCGCCCAGGCCCGCGCCTAGTTCTGGTGGCCGACCGTCCGGCTTCACGTCCCAATGTGCATCCCGCGTTGCGGGTTCCGCTCATCGGCGGCGGTCCGGTCAGCGGTGATTGGCACAGTGTGCGCTGGACGAGCGAGGGGATCCCGGTCCTCGTGTCGGATCCGGACCACTATCTCGCCCAGGTCGGCGCTGACATCGACGCGCCGCTCGATGGCTCGAGCTTCGGCTCGTTGGCCTATCTGGCGCGCTATCTGCCGCTGTTGCTGGCGCCGAATGCGCCCTTGCGGCGTGCGATCCGTGGGGCGTTGCAGCGTCATGTGCCGATTCCGGTCGCACTCGCCGTCGAACTCGGCTGTGGCGTCGGGGCCGACCTTCGGACGTTGGCCGATGTCGCGCACGCGGTGATCGGCGTCGACTTGTCGATCGCGGGGCTGCGCGCGGCGCAGCGACAGCTCGCGGGCGAGCCGGTGCCGCTCCTGGCACGGGTCGAGGGACGCAGCTTCCGGAGCGACGACCCGATCCACCTGCCGGCGGTCGAAGACGTGTTCCTCGTGGTCGGCAACGCGCTCGACCCGCCGCTGTTCCCCGAGGTCGCCGACATCGTGTGCGCGGTGAACCTGCTCGACACGGTGCCCGACCCGCTCACGTTGGTCGGCCAGGCCGACGCGGTTCTGAAGCCGGGTGGCCTCTTCATCCTGACGAGCCCATTGTCCTGGAACGAGGAGATCACCGAGCCGGAGGACGCGTTGGGCGGGGGCACGGCCGAGGGCTGGGCACAGCTCGGGACCGCCGCCGGCCTGGCGCTGTTGCTCCAGGGACAACTGCCTGTGCTGCCGCATCTGCGCTACGAGATCCTCGAGCAGACCGACGTGCCCTGGTCGCTACGCGAGCATTCCCGCTCGGTCACGACCTACGATGTGCACGTGCTGGTCGCGCGAAAGCTCTAAACGGATGACTCTCGACTGAGATCCAGCCATTGCACCACCGACGTCGGGGCGCTCCCTCCCTGCGGGCTTCGCCCGCTTTGATGGTCGGTCGCATCCCCGACGCTCGGTGGCGCTTCCC